>Ga0316209_1000664_pt1 | contig 52052 bp, 46 predicted proteins | sample 6monopyrite_MG_FD_204945 | JGI IMG/M metagenome (GOLD analysis project Ga0316209, IMG submission 204945) | Microbial mat bacterial communities from mineral coupon in-situ incubated in ocean water Damariscotta River, Maine, United States -... | ecosystem: Environmental > Aquatic > Marine >... | reverse complement strand
CCGTGGATCGAATTAATAACCGTCCACGCAAAACATTGGGATTTAAAACCGCAGCACAGATGATGGGAAAATCGCTATCACGATTGGCTGCTTAACAGATAGTTGCACTTGTTAGTTGAATCCGCGTGTGTTTTATTATGTTGTTGCTCTTTTTCTGCTAAAAATTCATTCAGCGCCTCCATACACATACCCAGAGCAATATGGTAAGCATTATCGTCGACGTTTGGTTTTTTTATTATTCGTTTATCAATAGTCGCACTGATTAAAACAAAGTTACTGAACTCAATAATCTCTGTTAGTTGTTCCAGGAAATGTGTTTGTTTTTCACGAGTGTTAAAAACTCTGAATACGCCTTTACGCCGTAGAATTTCGTTTTCGTGCAATACAATTTGTATCGTAGCCGAAGTGATTAAATTTAAATTTTTCTAGTGCCGGCACGATCACTTCACTGTAATGGCGCTTGTGAAAAACACAAAAAGCAAGCACAAAAATCGGATAATTTTCATCTACGCTTTGTAAGCTGTGATCTCCCGATTCATCGACATAAACAATGTATTTAGAAAACTCCGAATCACCCAAAACTTCAGGCTGATGCTGGCTGACTTTTTCTAAATTATTTTCATCAAACTCGAACAAGGGCAGCTCTTGCTGGATTACCTCTGTTTCTTTAGTCAAACTTACCTCCTTGTCCAGAGACAATTTATAATAGTGCCGCCTTCACCTGAACTCGAATGCAGTCTAAAGATCTGATCGTGCTTCAGGCTGCAAATAGTAATCGTTCTACAACACCATTATCCCAGCACGCAGCGACATCTCCTATACTGGCTCGCATCCCATGCCAACAACTTTCAATAGTTCTTGCTTGTATACTGCGAACCTCATCGCTGCAAAGTACCAGACCTTTTGATGACTGCCTTAAGTTATAAGCTTTAATCAATGCTTTACTCGCCGAATCATTGATCAGAGTAATCTAACCGGAATGCTTGTTGATTCAGCCTTGGTGAAAACAAACTTTACTCCACAAATTTCGCGAAGAAGGCGCCTGTGGCCGTTTCTACAGACGACTACTTCACCATCATCGCATCACGCGCCGCTTTAAATTCTGTTCCTTCTCGCCAGTTTGGCCACTCGCGGCTGTTCGCTACAATGTAGCCGGTTTCGAAATACATTTGCAGGTCTGCGACCATGCCTTCCCAACCCCAATTTTCGTTGTATTCATCACATTGCTGATGATAACAGTCGGCGACTAGTTTGCTGACGGTTTCGGCAATTTTCGCCTGCTCAGCATTTAACGCAACGGTGCCGCCTTTTGCGCTCAGTCCCGGTACGCCTTTTTTGGCCAGGCTAAAATGATCCGAGCGGTAATAATATCCGCGCTCTGGCGTTGGCTCTTGAGTCAGGCTTCTGCCTTGACGTTTGGCCGCTTGCGCCAGTGCGTCTTCCAGCTCAGATTTTCCAAAGCCGACAACGGTAACATCTTTTTTAAGGCCGCTAATGCTCAAACTATCCATGTTGATCAATCCGGCAATTTTGTTCAGAGGCATGGTGGGATGATTGGCAAAGTAGCGTGACCCAAGTCGACCCTGCTCTTCGGCTGTGACTGCAATCAGTGTAATTGAGCGCCCTGGCTTTTTTCTCAGGGTCTTAAATGCTTTGGCGATGTGGATCAGACCGGCGGTGCCGGTGGCGTTATCATGCGCGCCATTAAAAATTCGTGTTTCGCCTTCCACTTCGACCGTACCCAGATGGTCCCAGTGAGCCATGTAAATAACGTGCTCGTCGCTCGCTTGTGACCCCTCGATGGTGGCAATAACATTATTGGATTGAGAAGCCTGGATTTTGTTTTGCAGCTTAATTGAAGCCGAAAGGTTTAGTGGAACTGCCTTGAAGCCTTTGTGCCCGGCTTTTTCTTTGAGCGCTACAAAATCCAAACCCGCTTTGGAAAATAGCTCCTGGGTTTTTTCAATAGTGATCCACATTTCGACATCAACCGCCGGCTCATTAACTTCCGAGGCGGGCAGGTGATATTGCGCACCAGACCAGCTGCTTTCGATCACATTCCAACCATAGCTGGCTGGTTTGGTTTCATGCACGATAATCGCGCCAGCGGCTCCCTGGCGAGCGGCCTCTTCATACTTGTATATCCAGCGACCGTAGTAGGTCATGGTATTGCCGTCAAAAAGTTCTGGATCCTGACTGGCATAGCCCGGATCATTGACCAGTACCACAACGGTCTTACCTTTTACGTCAAGCCCCTGGTAATCGTTCCAGCCGTACTCGGGCGCGTTGATACCATAACCAACGAATACCAGCTCCGAGTTTTCCAGAGAAACCCGCTCTCTGGTCTGACGGGAGTTGGCGACGAAATTCTGCAAGAACTTAAACTTTATATCGCCGATTTCAAGTTCTGTCTGGGGTTCGCTTACGATAGACACCAGTGGCACTGATTGTAGATAACTGTCACCATTACCCGGTTTGAGGCCCAATTGCTTAAATTCTTTTTCCAGCAGATCCGTGGTCATCTTGCCGCCGGGAGTGGCAGGTTCACGACCACCGAATTCATCGGATGAAAGGGTTTTGATATGGGATTTAAGCGCCGCCAGATCGAATGAGTTATAGGCTTGCTCGAAGCGGTCAGATTCAAGGTTGCAACTACTGAGAATTAAGGCAATAGCGCTAGTAAACAGTAATTTCGTGGTAGTGGTTCTTTTAATCAAAGCGATGGGCTCCAAAAATATCAATTAAAGCGCCACAGCCTAGCGGTTATTGACTTTGTTCGCCAGTGTTTTAAGCCCTGAGATAAGCAATTAAAATCATTGTTTGGATTCAAATCCGGAAAAGCGCACACCCGAAAGCTGCGCCATAGAATGGTGCCAGGTCGCCAGGTCATCCTGGTTAAAGTCACTTAGTCGGTGATGACCGCAAGCGCGTGCCATCACCTGCATTAATTCTACCGAGGCTTCAAAAAAATTTTTCAATCTGAGCGCCGAAGCGTCAACGTCGAGCCGTTTGCGCAGATCGGGATTTTGGGTTGCGATCCCGGCCGGACAATTATTGGTATTACACATGCGCGCCGCAACGCACCCGATGGCCTGCAACGCACTGTTGGAAACGGCGACACCGTCAGCGCCGAGCGCCATGGCTTTGACAAAATCAATCGGTGTACGCAAACCACCAGTGATAATCAGGGTAATTTCGCCGCTTTTCCCCTGCTGGTCGAGATAATGACGGGCGCGCGCTAATGCTGGAATCGTGGGCACACTGATGTGGTCGCGAAATATTTCCGGAGCCGCGCCAGTACCGCCACCACGACCGTCGAGAATAATGTAATCCGCGCTGGCGTCGATGGCGAATTGCAGATCCTGTTCAATATGATTAGCGCTCAATTTAAAACCGACAGGTATTCCACCGCTCACTTCTCGCACCCGATCGGCAAACCGCCTGAAATCGTCGCTTGAGTGCAACTGGGTAAAGGTCGGCGGCGATACGGCGGGCGTGCCTTCTTTAATACCGCGCACCTGCGAAATTTTCCCCGTGTTTTTATTAGCCGGCAAATGACCACCTGTACCTGTCTTGGCGCCCTGGCCGCCCTTAAAGTGAAATGCCTGAACTTTTTTCAGGTGCGTTTCGCTATAACCAAACAAGGCACTGGCAAGCTCATAAAAATAGCGGGAATTACTTTGTTGCTCTTCTGGCAACATACCGCCTTCACCTGAACAAATGCCGGTGCCCGCCAGTTCCGCGCCTTTAGAAAGAGAAATTTTGGCTTCTTGCGACAAGGCGCCAAAGCTCATATCGGAAACAAACAACGGGATATCCAATGAGAGAGGCTTTTGCGCGCGCGGTCCAATCACCAGACAGGTATCCACCTTCTCGTCTTCCTGTAAGGGCTGGCGCGCCATTTGCGCCACCATAACCTGAATATCGTCCCAATGCGGCAGCAGGTGCCGAGGAACGCCCATGGCTGTCATTGGCCCGTGGTGTCCAACTTTGGAGAGCCCGTTTTCTGCCAATTCGTGGATATAGGCCACGGTAGGTTCTTCAGGGGTAGGCTCTGCTGTTGGCAAGCTGTCAGCATCAGCCTTTACACCAGGCCCTTCGCCGCCGACCTGATCGGCTGAAAACTGTTTATGGCTTCCGTCACAATAAGGCGCATTTTTTGTGTGCTTGCAGGCGCACAGATAGGCTGTCTCATCTTGATCCGCTTTGAATGCTTTAGGGACAAAAGCTGTGCCTTTGTGCGAACCGTCACAAAACGGCTGATTTTTGGAGCGACCACAGGCGCAAAAATAATAGTCGCCGCCCTTTTTCAGCTCAACGGCATTGGGTTTGTTGTCTGCAATAATCGGATTGGCCATGGTTATTCCTTTAGATTCAGTAAAGAAAAATTTTCACTGTCTGCGCCTTCAGTGCGCTACGACCGGCAGCTAATTTAGGATCTGGACTCGAGAGATTGTTAGTTCATTTGAAAGTACACTATATGATCAAATCACCCTCTTGATCAATTCGACATCACTTCAATCGTGTGTGCAATCTGGTGTTACAGGGAGTAGGGCTGGAAAAACACAAACAAGGGTGGAGAATAGATTCCTGGAAAGTAACGCGACGGATAGCGCCGCGTTACTCTGGTGGCAAAACAAACCTATCACACGTCGTCGCTGACGTCGAAAGCTAGCAATCGATAAAATTCACCCCAGTAATAGCGCTCCTCGCTCAGAGTTACTTTTTTACCTTGATTTTTAGCCTTATCATCAATTTCTTTCAGCAGATTTGCCCGCCAGAAATTACCCAAAAATGGTTCCAGATTTTCAAAAATATTCCGGAAAAAACCGAGACGATGAAACCAGTGGTGCCCATTCATCTGAGCGTAATCTGCGATAACCAGACGACCGCCGGATTTTGTGATACGTAGCGCCTGATTAATCACGGCTTTCCTTGAACTTTCCGGCAGTTCGTGCAGCAGGAAAAATATCAGGCTGGTATCCATACTGTTAGTCGCCAGCGGCAGTGATTCGGCGTTGGCGCGTAGCAGAGTAAATCGATCGGCAACGTCGTTGTTTTTGATCTTTGCGTAGGCTTTTTCGAGTTGTATGCTGGCAACGTCAAGCAAATAAATTTGCTCTGCGTTTGCACCAATCCCTGCGTTAGGAATTATTTCACCGTAGGCACAGGAGATCTGCGCCAGCTTGTCCGTTTTTTGTTGTCCAAGCAGTGCAGAACAGTCTTTTACTAAATGATGGTACTGCCCCCACAAGATGCGGTTGACGATAAATGGATGATCAAACAAGGCGACGCCGACAGGCGATAAATAAGCCCACCAGTAATTTTTCGCAAGATAATCGGGAATACCCGAGCGAGCATTTCCGGCATACAGGTACTGTTGCCAGTGGCTTTTGATTGGCTCAAATTCGTTTTTTGTCAGTTCCATCGATTTCCCTCGTTAAATTCAAATCTGAATCTAATTCCAGGCCCAAATCCAAAAGGAGCATCTTTGTCATTTCGCGCATATTGACGCTATTAACGCAACTTCCATTTTGGTACTTCCCGGGCGAGGCCAGCTTCTGGTTTGTTCTGGAGCGACTAAAGACTGATAACAAAAGCCGCGCGGGAGAACTCCAGGCAGACACCTGTCTGCAAACCAGCTTAATACAAACCAATCTCTTTGCTGCTCCATTAATATAATAGTGCTTGTTGAGCTCAAAACCCTGATCCATCACAATATTTTTGGATATACTCTACTTAGCGTTTTAGTGATTGCAATCAGGAGATAAATTATGGACGACACGGTCAAACTCGCGGTACTTATCGACGCCGACAACGCTCAACCCAGTATTATTGATAGTTTGCAGGCTGAAATTGCCAACTACGGCGTCGCCAGCGTAAAACGGATATACGGTGACTGGACAGCACCTAACCTGAAAAGCTGGAAAGAGGTGCTGCTTTCGCACTCGATTCAACCGATGCAGCAGTTTGCCTACACCAAGGGCAAAAATGCCACCGACAGCGCGCTGATTATTGATGCAATGGACTTGCTGTATACCGGAAACTTCGGTGGCTTTTGTATCGTCTCCAGCGATAGTGATTTTACCAAGCTCGCCTCCCGTATCAGAGAATCGGGTTTGCTGGTGTATGGCTTTGGCGAAAAGAAAACCCCTTCACCCTTTGTGTCGGCGTGCGACAAATTCATTTATACGGAAGTGCTCAGAGCAAAAACAGACGACAGTGAAGTGATCAACAAAAAATCCAGCAGCGAGCTCAAAAAGGATACTCGGCTGGTTAGCCTGTTACGCAACGCGGTGGAAGCTTCATCCGATGAAAGCGGGTGGGCACAACTGGGCCCGGTTGGCAGTAACATCGCCAAGCAATCTTCGGAGTTTGACCCGCGAAATTTCGGTTACGCTAAACTCGGTGAGTTAGTCAAAGCGAGCAAGTTATTTGAAATCGAGGAGCGGCCGATTGCCAACAGTAATTCCAAAGCACTTTACGTGCGCGACAAACGCAAGAAGTGAGACTCTCACCGTATGCCGGATAGCTGAGTAATGAATCGAAAAAGAGCCTGTTGTTGATCGAACATCCAGTAACAGTCATGTCCAGTAACAGTCATGGAAAAAAAGCGAAGGCTTTTTGTATACGGGCGCTCGTCTCGGGAGTCGGCTACATCCGTTTAGCGTGCAAATGTTAGCAACGTGCTGTTAACGCACAGAGGTTGTCATGTCGGTTAGCTCTTTAATCAGCACGCTCTGATCCTTTGCTTTCATCGCGCTACCGATAATCATGCCAAAGCGCCTGCCTTGAGGGTCGATGATAAAAATTCTGGCGCTATGATCGACGGTATAAAACTCCGGATCTTCCGCGTTGATAATATAAATACCGCCGAGTGCGCCAATTAGTGTGTCGATCTGATCTTTATCGCCGGTTATACCGACAAAGTCGTCGTGAAAATAAGCAAGGTAATCTTTAATTCGGGGTAAACTGTCGCGCGCCGGGTCGACCGACAGAAAAATGATCTGGAAATTTGGCTTCAGCTCCTGTGGTAATTCTTTGTAGAGCTGGGTTAATTCCGTCAGGGTGGTCGGGCAAACATCGGCGCAACTGGTAAAGCCGCTGAACAAAAGAGTCCACCGGCCAAGGAGTTGTTCGTTGGAAAACTCTGAGCCTTGTGCGCTCGACAAAGTAAAGCCGGGAATATCATTCTTATCTGGATAAACCAACAATTGGCTATAAGGTTGTTCAAAACTGACTCTTTGCTGCGAGGAGTCTTCGCAGCCACTCAAAAAGCTCACCATTAGCCAAATCACGCTTAGCCAGAGTAGCACCGGTCGTTTGAACAAAGTCGTGACAAGCATATTAGTTTACCGTGATTGGAAATTGGCGGTCGACGATAAGCGCAATAAATAAAATCATCAGATAATAAATGGAATATTTAAAGGTCTGCATCGCCAATTTTCTTTCCTCGCTACGCTTAAGCTTTATTGCATAATAAAGAAAGATCAAACCCAACGCGCTGGATACCAGCAGATAAATCAGCTGCGACATGCCGACCAGATAGGGCAACGCACCGGCGAATAAAAGCAGGATAGTATAGAGAACAATGTTGAGCTTGGTAAACTCGATACCATGGGTCACCGGCAACATGGGGATTTCTGCTTTTGCGTATTCGTCTTTGCGGAAAATCGCCAACGCCCAGAAATGCGGTGGCGTCCATACAAACACAATCAGCACCAGAAGCAAAGCGTGCGGGTGGATCTGTCCTGACGCGCCGTCCACCGCAGTCCAGCCGAGTAACGGCGGGATGGCGCCACTTAATCCGCCAATCACGATATTCTGTGGCGTCGCTCGTTTTAAGTACATGGTGTACACAAAGGCATAACCAACCAGACCGAAAAAGGTCAGAATAGCTGTCAGCGGATTGATAAAGCCGTACAACAATGCCATTGAGGTGACTGATAGAAACACGGCAAAAGCGATCGCGCGGTTGTTATTAATTTTTCCAGTCGCAACCGGACGCTTAAAAGTCCGCGCCATCAAGGCGTCGATACGCTGGTCGACGACGTGATTAACAACCGCTGCGCCAGCCGCGGCAAAACCGAACCCGACGGTCGCGATAATCAGCACCGACAGCGGCACGCTTTCAACTGGCGCCATATACATGCCGACCACCGCCGTCAACAAAATTAACAAAACGACCTTGGGCTTGGTCAATTCAAGGTAATCGCGCCAGCTGGCGTTATTTTCAGGCATGGGTCAGTATTCCTTTTGCGGGCCGGCCAAGTCGGTTACAAGCTTCACAAATAATTTTTTAAGCTTTATTATTTAGTTTCGGTTCTGTCTCAAGCTCATTCAGGCATAACGAGCAGACCAGATTCGATCGTTGTTTAATTCAGTCGACAGCAGCTAGCCTAGTCGCGAATATTTAAATAGCCTCAACAAGTCGCGTCTAAGATCTCTACTGGCTTTAGGCGCCTCGCTTTCAGATTGAACCAGCGGGTAGCGCATAAAAATATTTCCCAGCGGGTCAACCAGATAGATGGCGTTAGCCTTGAGATCTTTATTTAAGCCGCTACGGGTTTGAGGCAACGCTTTAACGCCTACGCTTGAAAAATCGCTGTAAGCCAGTGGAAATTTGTCGACCTTAACATCACTGCTTGCTGGCAGTACCAACAATGGTTTAAGTCGGGTCGATTCTTTGCCGAGACCAATATAAGTTTGATGAACCGTAAAGATATTCAATTGCAAACAGGTTTGATCGCATTCGCTCGGGTCAATTGGCATTAGCCACCAGTAAAGAGTTTCAAATTCTTTGCCGGAGATAAGATTCCCGTCAGCCCGTCTGAAGGCAAAATCCTCGATGTCCAAAACCGCTTCGGCGGTCAGCAGCTCACCCTTATTCTGGCTGGCAGCAGAAAACCAGCCGCTAAAATAGGCCATATAAGCGATCGCAACCGGCGTAATAAATAACAGAAACAAGGCCACCAGCGTTGCGCGGTTCTTCTTCACGTTTTTTTCGTGTGTCTCATTTTTTAGTTCTTCAAAATCCACAGTTCACCTTTTAATTGCAGCAATCAAACTGATAACAAGTAACGCCAGCGCCAGCGCAAACCACTGTACGGCGTAAGCCAGATGTTTTTCCACCGGCATATTGGTCCACATCCAGTTGACCTCAAGCGCCATTTCGTCGTCTCGGTCTATCCTTAAAATATAGGGCTCTATTTTCACCCCAAAATACTCATCCAGAGACGTTAAAATTCTGTGGTCTAAAACCGGCAATCTCATGTATCCGGGAAAATATTCTATCTTCGCCTGCTTTGTCGACAGGGACTCTTGCGCAAGGGGATAAATTCTTGCGCTTACCTGCCAGTCTTGCGGTGGCAGCGTTATCTTCGGTAAATTCTCGCGCGCTTCACCGGCATAAATCCAGCCCCGATTGACCAGCACATAACGATCAGAAGATGCCGAATACGCCAGTTGATAAACATGGTAGCCTGGCTTTTTTTGCTTGATCTTGTTGTCCAGCAACACTATTTTATTACTCGCCAGCGACAAATTCAGCGTCACTGATTGAAACTGCTGTATTTGTTCCGGTGTCAGCGCCTCAAGCTCTGTCACGCTGCTACTGCCGCCTATCTCCACTTGCTCCAGCCGCAATTGTTTCTCTTTTGCCCGTTGTAATTGCCAATAACCCAATTCGTTAAGAACCGTTTGTGCGAGCAGAAAAATAATCAAATACCAGATATTAATCCGTATTCTATAACGCCCGAGCGAGTACTCAACTGAGTGAACCAATGCAAAAAACTCCGCTGGCAAAAATATTGTGGGGCGCGTATTCTAACATTAATTGTGTGTTAATCTGAGTTATTTAACCTTTAAGAGCCTGTCATGTTGATTAAAATAATTATTGTTATCGCAATGTTTGCGATCCTGTTTAGCCTGTTTAGAAGCCTCTACTTTTTGACCACACAAAAAAATTCAGATAAAACTCTGAGCAACCTGCGATGGCGTATCGGTTTATCTGTATTACTATTCGTTTTGCTGATAGTCGGGATTTATAGCGGAATAATAGTCCCTCACGGATTACCTCAGGTCGTACAACCCTAAAAGTTTTTAATACCTGCCTCAATAAAAAAGCCGAAGAAAATACTTCGGCTTTTTTTTGCGCTGTGACTTTAACTTAAAGCAGGACAGCGAAAACTCTATTTACATAATGTAAACAAAGATAAACAGGAATAACCAGACCACGTCGACAAAATGCCAGTACCAGGCACCCGCCTCAAACGCGAAATGATTTTCCGGTTTAAAGTGGCCTTTAGCGCAACGAATTGTCAGCACTAATAAAAAGATGGTACCAATGGTCACGTGCAGACCGTGAAAGCCGGTTAGCAAAAAGAAAGTCGAACCATAGATACCGCTGCCCAGCGTCAATCCCAGGTCCTGATACGCATGCATATATTCAAGGACCTGCAGCGCCAAAAAGATCGAACCCAGCGCTACGGTGATCAACATATAAATCATCAGCGCTTTTCGGTTAACCGCTCTCAGCGCATGGTGAGCGAGGGTCAGAGTCCACGAACTGGTTAACAGAATAGCGGTATTGATCGCTGGCAGTCCCCACGGCCCCACACCTTGCGTGGTATCTCCGCCGGGTGTTTTCTCAAGCGGCCATTGCGGAATAAAATCAGGCCACAAGAGCGCATGGGTCATGGCGTTGTTGCCTTCTCCACCAAGCCAGGGTAAAACCAGAACTCTAGCGTAAAACAGCCCACCAAAAAACGCAGCGAAGAACATCACTTCAGAGGTAATAAACCACATCATGCCCTGACGAAAAGAACGGTCCATTTGAGAGCTGTAAAGCCCGCTCGTGGATTCCCGGATCGCGTCGCGCCACCAGCGCCACATCATATAAATAATGATAGCCAGACCGGCTAAAAAGATCATCCAGCCCCAGCTACCTTCGTTGCCATACTTACCGGTAGATTGCTGGATAAAGTTACCGCCACCAAAGGCGAGTAAAAATAGCCCGATTGCGCCAACGATAGGCCAGGGACTTTGCTCTGGCACATAATATTTCTGGTACTTTTCTTGTGTTTCAGTACTCATTTATTTTTCTCCATCTAAGCGAACAAGTCGCTTTACTTGGTCGCCACCAACTCGGCTTGCGCCGCTTCGGTAACGTTAAACAACTGGTAGGACAGGGTCAAATGGGTAATGTCCTGCGGTATCGCCTGATCTATATAAAACTTCATTGGCATTTTGACTTCCTCGCCCGCGGTCAATACCTGTTTTTCAAAACAGAAGCATTCCGTTTTGTTCAAGTATAGAGCGCCCTGGCCAGGCGAAACACTCGGTACTGACTGACCAACCAGCGTTTCGTTGGCGCGATTTTTAGCATAAAAAATCACTTCATTTAACTCGCCCGGATGAACCTTGACCGACTTAACTTCCGCTTCAAATTGCCACGGCATACCGCGATTGACATTGGTTAAAAATTCAATCGTAACCAACCTTTCCCGATCAACCGCTACCTGCTTGTACAAAGCTTGCCCGCGAGTCTTACCATTTATGCCGGTAATTTCGCAGAATACGTCGTACAGCGGCACCAGGGCAAAAGCAAACAGAAACATTCCAGCAACAACACCCATTAACTTGATGATAAGCTTTTTGTTATCTGTCTTTTTTTCCTGGCTCATAATGTCGCTGACGTCTCTTTATCGCTATGGCTCAGCTAACTTTGGGTGGCGTATCAAAAGTATGATACGGCGCCGGACAGGGAAGCTGCTCCCACTCCAGACCTGTCGCGCCATCCCAGGGGCGATCGTCAGCTTTCTTACCGCTACGGATTGCTTTGATAATAACAAACAGGAAGAACAACTGGCTTAGACCCAGAGCAAACGCACCGATACTCGCCAACTGATTAAAGTCAGCGAACATCATATTGTAATCCGGAATTCGACGCGGCATACCGGCTAATCCGCTGAAATGCATTGGGAAGAAAGTCAGGTTAACCGCAATCATCGACCACCAGAAATGAATCTTGCCCAATCGCTCGTCGTACATTTTACCGGTCCATTTGGGGAGCCAGTAATATACCGCAGCGGTCGTACCAAAAATTGCGCCGGGGAAAAGCACATAGTGGAAATGCGCCACCACAAAATAAGTATCGTGGTACTGGAAATCTACCGGCGCCATCGCCAGCATCACGCCGGAAAATCCGCCGATGGTAAACAGAATAACGAAAGCTATTGCAAACAACATCGGCGTTTCAAATGTCATCGAGCCCTGCCACATGGTCGCAACCCAGTTAAATACTTTAACTCCGGTCGGGACGGCTATGAACATGGTCGCGATCATAAAAAATAACTCGCCTGCAACGGGCAGACCCACGGTAAACATGTGGTGCGCCCAGACAATAAATGAAAGCAGCGCGATTGACGCAGTTGCATAAACCATAGAGGAGTAACCAAACAGCTTTTTACGCGCAAAGGCCGGAATAATCTCGGAGGCAACGCCGAACGCCGGCAGGATCATAATGTAAACCTCCGGATGCCCGAAGAACCAGAAAATATGCTGGAACATTACCGGGTCGCCGCCACCAGCCGCGTCGAAAAATGCGGTGCCAAAATGACGGTCGGTCAGCATCATGGTGACCGCGCCAGCTAGCACCGGCATAACCATGATCAGCAGGAAGGCGGTGATCACCCAGGTCCATACGAACAAAGGCATCTTCATTAAAGTCATGCCAGGAGCGCGCATATTGAATACGGTAACAATAACGTTAATCGCTCCCATGATGGAAGAGATCCCCATCATGTGCACACCAAGGATAAAGAAGTCAGTGCTCGGCGGCCCGTAAGTGGTTGAAAGTGGCGCGTAGAATGTCCAACCGAAGTTTGGCGCGCCGCCCTCCATAAATAGCGAAGACAGCAACAGAGTGAACGCAAACGGCAATATCCAGAAGCTCCAGTTGTTCATTCTGGGTAGCGCCATATCTGGCGCGCCGATTTGCATGGGGATTAACCAGTTTGCCAACCCGACCATGCTCGGCATTACTGCGCCGAAAACCATGATCAGACCGTGCATGGTGGTCATCTGATTAAAAAAGTTAGGCTCAACAAACTGCAAACCCGGTTGATAAAGCTCGGCGCGTATAACCATAGCCATGGCTCCGCCTATCAAAAACATGATAAACGAGAACCATAGGTACATAGTGCCTATGTCCTTGTGATTGGTCGTGAATAACCAGCGTTTAATGCCGGTTGGACGATGATCAGCCATCAGATCTTCTCCTATTAGTTACCGGCCTTAAAAGCCTGAATGTCAGCGGGTTGAACAAGATCACCGGTGCTATTTTCCCAGGCGTTTCGTTCATAGGTAATAACCGCAGCCAGTTCGGCATCGGTCAATTGCGCGCCATAAGCGGCCATTGCACTACCAGCCTTGCCGTTGACAACAATATCGATGTGCGCTGCCACTTCGCCGGTGGCAATAGCGCTCCCTTTAAGTGCAGGGAACATCGGCGGGGTGCCGCTGCCGTCTATCTGGTGACAGGCTGCGCATTGACTGTTGTAAACTTTTTCACCCAGCGCCATCAGCTTTTGCAGATCCCAACTCGCCGCCGCCGCCGCTTCAGCCGCTTTTTGCGCGGCAATGCGCTCTTCATTCTTACTGATAACCCACTGGTCAAAATCGGCTTCGGATAGAACCTTAACGACTACAGGCATAAATCCGTGGTCTTTGCCACAAAGCTCGGTACACTGTCCGCGATAGGTACCAGGCGTTGGCACCTGGGTCCAGGTTTCATTGATAAAGCCCGGTATGGCGTCTTTTTTAACCGCCAGCTCCGGCACCCACCAGGAGTGAATAACATCATCAGAAGTCACCAGGAAGCGCACTTTCTTATTGACCGGGATCACCAGTTCGTTATCCACTTCCAACAGATAGTTTTCACCTTTTTCAGACTGTTCGCCTTCAAAATTTTCGAATGCTTCGCGCGGCGTACTCAAATTACTGTAAAACGCGATGTCGTGTTCCAGATACTTGTAATGCCATTTCCACTGAGAGCCGGTAATTTGAATTGACATGTCCGGATTGGAAGTGTCTTCCATTTTCAGCAGCAACTTAACCGCAGGAATAGTCAACGCGGCCAGAATGATCAGCGGGATCGCCGTCCATACAATTTCAACCTTGGTACTATGCGACCAGGTTGCTGGCGTCGGATGTTTTGATTTGCGGTGTTTAAAAATTGATATAAACATCAGTCCAAACACGACAACCGCAATGCCCGTCATAACCCAAATGACCATCATGTGCAGGTCGTAGGCTTCTTGGCTTGTTTCTGTCACGCCTGGACGCATGTTCAAGTCAGCGGTGGCTTGCACCACGGAGCTAAGCACAAAGCTTACTACCGCAGTCAAACTCGCAACTAGCTTGCGTCTAAAGGCCATTAAATGTCTCCATTATTTTTGAAACGGCAAGGCCGCTCAATGTTGGATTTGGATGAATGAATAGGATGTTATTGTAATTTATAGTTATCAATCACTTCTGGATCACCAGCGTTTCAACCGTGTTAATCCCTGCCTATTATGTGGGAATTATAAGCAAGCAGCCGCAGGAAGCAAGCAAAAATAATGGTATTTGTATAGAGTTAAAATAACGCGAACTTGATCCAGAACAATTATTTCATTCAATTAACGCTGCAGATTGGCGATCCGTTGCTCTATCGGATAGTCGGGGTAGGTTAGCTTGAATCGCTCTAGTTCCGCTGCTGCCACCTCCATTTTACCTTGCCTTATTAAATCAATAATTTTATCCGCCCAATCTTGTTGCGCCTGCAAGCCGGTGCTCGAATTGGCAATGTTTTTGTCATCAACGGACACCTTGTTTTCACTTAAGAGCTGGTCCGATTTGCCACTTTGGCCGTTATCAAATTTTTCTTCTTGATTGCCCGAAGTGCCGGGCGGCATGTAAACAGGCTCCTGCCACAACCAGTTAATCGAGAACACCACAAAAAATAAACTGGCCGCCAGCGCGAGCGGCATTAGCATTCGCTTGCCGAGTCTGCGCGTTAGTTTGTGAGCCGCTGGTTTTGACTCAAGCTGTTGTCTCGCGTAGTTAAGAATTTGTCGGTCCACTTCTGCGCTGGGCGCCTCGCTAGCATCTTTCAGGTAGCTACTCTCAATCTGGCTGAGTAGCTCATCTTCGGTTTGTGACCCGGTTGTCGGTGGTTTAGTCATGGGCATCCTCCAGATAATTTTTCAACCGATTGGTGGCATAACGCAGTTGGCTTTTCACCGTTTCTCTGCCACAGCCAGTCACCTCGGCTATTTGTTGCAGCGACATCCCTGCGTCCAGTTTTAACAGCAACGCGGTTCTTTGCGGCGCGGGCAAATTGGTGATCTGGCAGCGTAACCGCTGAAAATTACGCGCGTCATCCAGTTGAGTCGCGCTGTCCTTTTCTTTATTTATTTCACTGGCCTCAACTGCTGCTATCTCCCCGTGTTCCAGAGAGACCTGATTTTTCCATTTTTTCCCTCGACGCACACTATCGATGACACAATTTTGTGCAATGCGATATAAATAGGTATTAAATTGAGCCGTTGGTTGGTACCGGCTTCGGGCGTTAATGAGTTTTACCCAGATGTCCTGAAAACACTCCTCGGCGCGACCCTGATCACCAAGCTGACGAAAGCAAAAACGGAACAATCCGCCTTTATGGCGCGCGTACAATCGCTCGAATGCCACAAGGTCACCTTCGGCATACTGAATCATTAATTGCTCATCGCTGAAATTTCTCTGCATCAACCCAGTGAACGGGATCTCCACATAATTTGCAATCGCTTTTTGTCGCTCGAAACAATCTGTCAGCAAGCACCTGGCTCCATTGAGTGGCAGTTAAACGGAGTATGATTTGGGTTGTTAAGTGTTAAAATTAAAACGCGTCGCTTTTCAAAAAAGGGTTAAACCATGTTAAAGAAATACCAGTCATTGGTTCATCAGCATATTCCCATCACTCGCTATATGGAGTGGCAAATTAATTACCTGTCCACCAGCCAGGTAATCACCCTGACCCGGCTTGAACCTAACATTAATGTTCACGCCACTGCGTTTGCTGGCAGCTTATACGCGTCTGCGATGGCCACGGGTTGGACCTTAATGAAATGCTGGTACGATAGCCATGGTTTTAGCGCCGACCTGGTCGCCGCCGAAGCCAGTATTCAATATTTGTCACCGGTAAAAACTGATTTCGAATGCATTGCGAATCTGGATCAGGCGACGCCTGAATACGATCAATTGCTTACTCGATTGCAGCAGAACCGATCCTGTGGCTATTTATTACCGATAGAAATTCAGGCAGAAGAATCAGTCTGTGCCATACTAAGCTCACAATTTGTTTTTAAGTGTCGGAAGTAACAAATCGTGCGTAAAAATAATATTCTCTCATCCCTGCCTGCTATTATCCGCTGTGCAAGCATTTTATTGCTGTCGTTACTTGCTTCAACTTTACACAACGCAAACGCGGCCGAATCAGCCGAATCGACAACCGGTGATTCGGCCAGCGCAACGGAAAATATCAATAGCCAAGATCAGCCGGGTTGGTCAGTTGATTTGTCTGTTTTGGCGCAAAGCAATGAAGCCACTGAATCAAACTGGATAGAAGTTAACGCCATTCGCTCTTTAGTTTTAGTTCACCGTGCACGCGGACGAATTAGCAAAGGCAATATTATTTTGTTACCCGAGCAATCAGAAAATGCCAACCATCCAAGAGTAATCCGGCCATTAGCGCAGCAATTCAGCCTGCTCGGCTGGCAAGTGATAATCCCTAGTTTACCCATTGCCGATTATACAAAAGCTGTAAGCTCTGAGGCCGATCAATTGTCAAACTCAAGCATAAACCCTTCTGACCCAGTTGAGTTAAGCGGCTCTAGCAGCTCAGATAAAAATGAAGTGGCGGCTGGCATTCGACCTAAAGCGAAGGCTTTTTTTGAGAATGAACAAAGCTATCAGCAATACATAAACCAGTTATTGTTGCAGATCACGCAAGACTTTCCCTCTCAAACGAGCGCATTCGTTTTACTCGGTCATCGAAACTCTGCCTACTGGGTCCTGCAACCTTCACAAAATAATTCAATATTTTCACAGCTGGTTTTACTTGAGCCAACGCTACCTCAAAATGTTGACACCAATCTGGAATCGCTTTTTAGCGCGCAGACGCTCCCTGTGTTTGCATTTTTTGGGAAAAACAGTCGCGACAATCCATTTATCAAAGCGTTTGGCAAGAATTCCTGGAAATCACGTTATTTGCGCGCCAATTACGGTTTAATATCGTCCAGAAGAATCCAGAACGAAGATAATAGAATCGCCAGAAGCATTTCCGGTTGGGTGAAGTCGCAGTCAAAATAGGATTAACCAGTGTCCGTTTTATTAGAATCAGGCAGTCAATAGACGCTAACAACATTTGCATCTTTGTTGACAAATATTTTCTTTTTTTTCGCAAACCAGATCCTTTTGCCGGGATATCAACTAAAAAAGGCTTTTTTTTGCGTTTTTTATTGTTTTTATGGATATTTTTTTTGAATTTGTTTGCACTTGACTATAAACTTCGTTGTGGAGATCCTTACCTACAAAACTAGTGGAGATTAATTATGGCCAAAGGCGGCGTGAAGAAAAAAACAGGTGCTAAGAAAGTTGTTGCGAAAAAAGTAGTAGCAAAAAAAGCTCCTAAGAAAGTAGCAGCTAAAAAAACTGTCAAGAAAGTGGCGGCAAAGAAAGTAGCTGCACCTAAAAGCGGTGCTGTTCTTGCAAAAGCGATGGCTTCTAGCGCTAAAGCATCCGACAAAGCGGCTGCAGCTGTTAAAAAAGCAGAAACCACATTAAAGGGTCTGACTTCAAAAGTAACAGCAGCCACTAAAGCCGTTGCTGCAAAAAAAGACGCAGCCAAGAAAAAGAAAACTGCCGCTGCAAAAGCTGCTGTTAAGAAAGCAGTTTCTGCCAAAGACAAAGCTGTTACAAAAGTAAAAGCACAAAAGCTCGCTATCAAGACTGCAAAAGCCGACGCGAAAGCTGCTGCAACTCTGGCAAAATCGGTCAGTGCAGTAGCAGCTAAACTTGCAGCCCAGTCCAAAAAGGACGAAGCGGCTGTGGCTCGTCTTCAGGTTAAGCAAGCGAAAGCTATGGCTAAGTTAGAAGCAAAAGCTGTCGCTGATGCCCAAAAGCCTAAGAAAACCGTTAAGCGAAAGAAGAAAAAGCCAGTTGCTAAGAAGTAAATCTATCTTTTTAGTCAATTCGACGAAATAAAAAAGGAGCCTAACGGCTCCTTTTTTTATCGCCCCATTGCCGGCAACGGCACCCCTTCTAAATAGGAGTTAGGAAAACCTATCCGGTTGTGAACATTTGTCGCATTGATTCTTCCCGAAGTTCGTGATTAGTATTTTCGGTCGTCTATTCAGCTTGACTCATTGATAACCCGCACCAACAAGCGCCTCATCTCATTTTGTGCCTCTCGTGCACCGAATTTGTTCTGTTGGAATACGCTTTCTCCTTCCGCCAGACTTCTCACATAAACCGAGCGATCTTTGATTAGGTGAGCACCTTCAGCGTACAGCTTCATTGCGAGAATCCTTTCGTCCTGACGCCTCGTATCAACCGCATTAATACATTTAATTACACGCTTATCGCGCACCAGCCTGATCGACCGATTGACTGCCTTTAGATCTAATATGCTAGCTCGTAGCGGCAGCACGACAGTTTCTACCGATGGAACCTGCTCCAGGCTTGGCGCGTGATCGTAAATTAGAAAATCGACTTGCGGAATGATCTGTGGTTGCTCAGCAACAACGGAAAAAGGAAGCCGATTTTCGTTAAATATATCAACCGCCGAACGTTGCGGATCAAGGTCGCAAAGTAAGACTTTATAGCCATCATAGTAGGCTGCAGCGGCAAAATTAAGTGCTAATGTGGTTTTTCCTACTCCGCCTTTAGGTGACCAGAAAGCAATTTTTCTCATTTGTTTTTTCCTTGTTATGGTCAACCGTTCTATTTATGGATGATCAGTTCAACCGACTCCGTCGTTTCGTCAAAAGGCCCACCAAGAGAAACTCGCGTATTGCTAGTAATCGGGTATTCCTCCCTTCTTAGATAAATTTCCTTGTCGCTCCCCAGAAAGATATAGCAACCGTTGGTTGAGTGATCGACCAGCACAAACTTGCCCCGGCTAAAATTGATGCGGCAATGCTGTCTGGATATCTGCTCACCTGAAATAGCCAAATGACATTTGTCTTTATCACGTCCGATCAAAAAAGGTGCCGCCTCACTGGTTAATGAGAATGATTGACCCCGGTAGTTAATCTGCAAGCTATCAGCTTGTAATTGCCGGCTAATCGCATTTGCCGACATCAGCTGCGTTTCATTGCTGGATATTTCATCGTGATGCCAGAACGCGCGGTAAATTATAGACGATTCCCTGGCGCCTTTAATGGTGACCCGGTCAAACTCTCGGATACTAATTTTGTCTTTCATACTCAGGTGTGTATAAAAACTCTCGGCCAATAGTATCTGGCCACCTTTTGCCACGTGGGTAAGATACGCCGCGTCATTGACTGCCTCGCCAAAAATATCGTTTTTCTCTGAGATTATTTCGCCGAAACCTATTCCGATACTTAAACTCAGTTCATTCTGAGATAAAGGTTCGTTGTAGTCACTCTGGAGCTTGAAGGCATAGTGGAGACAATCCTGACACCGATCAAAACTCAGCATGATCTCATCACCGATCGTTTTTATCAGATTTCCGCGGTAGGAGTCAGCGCTTTTGATCATGGCGTCCAGGAAATGATCAAGTATACGCTTGGCGTTTTCATTCCCGGCGTTTTTATACAAAGCGGAACTGCCGCCTATATCGGCAAAAAGAACGCTCTTATGCTTACTTTGATTGGCCAAAATTATCTATCCCTGGGCCTTGCGTGACTCAATACTCGGAACTTTCGAATTTGTAATAGCGCGTGTCAGAGTACGAGTGTAAATTAAAATTGGCGCTCACGGCAAAATTATTTGATTGTCACACAATTCAGGCGTTGCGCTGCGGACTTTGAGCGATAAAAACGTTGGTCGGCCTTCCGTCTGCCAGATATTCGATTTCGTCGACCAGAATATCAAAGTCTGCAAACTCCCGAGCCAGCTCACCCGGTTCCAGCAAATAATTCGGATTTTTGGGGCTACCGAAGGCTTCGCATCCCTGCAGAAATGTTTGATAAACGATAAACCCGCCTGGATTGATTTTTTGTTTGATTAACGGGAACAATGGTCGATGTAGGTAACGAACAACCAGTACCAGATTAAAAGTTTCTGGTTGCGCTGAAAGTAGTTGAGGCGACTTTTCAAGGTCAAGCTGACAAGTGGCCACGCTAACTTCGTGCTGCTGCGCCAGACGCGCCACTTTTTCAAGTGCTCCCGATAAATAATCGACAGCAAATACCCGCCATCCGTTTAGCGCAAGATAAACTGAATCTCTTCCGGCACCGCAAGCTAGATCCAGCGCATTTGCGCTGACTTCAGGGGGACTGAACTGCTCGACGAATCGCCTGACCACGGGCGCGGCTAACCATAACACCCTCGAGTCGAATCCCTTTTCCAACAATCCCAGCAGACTTAACTCATTAGCCGTTTGCGGACACCATTGAAGGCAGGCAACAATCTTGAACCCTTTGCCTTCCAGTTTGCCTGTTGCGTCGTCTAGTGTTCCCTTGCTACCACAGAGTCGAAGCGGTTGTGTTTTTTGAGGGAGACGGTGAAGATTGTAGAGGATCTGCTCAGCGCAAAACTGAGCCGCGCCAGCATAATGACCGAGGGCGTAATCTTCAGAATTTCTAACATCAATAACCGGTAAATCCGGGTATTTTTGAAATTCTGTTAATTGCTGCAGGATTGACGAAGCTGATGCCATTGATGGTCCTGAATATCGCCAAACTCGTCTATTTTTGGATAGCGGATTTGATGTTTGACACAAAAATCTCGAACCTTGGGATGCAACCACTCAAAGCGAAGTCGATTGAAAGTGTCATCATCAATTCGCCGTGTGTCGTACATTCCCGCTAACGCTCGTTGACGTTGCGCTTCATACAATATGACCGCAGTGGCAACCGAGACATTTAATGATTGCACCATCCCCAGCATCGGTACTAAAACATGACCGTCAACCAATTCGGCCGCCCGCTCACTTACGCCAAATTTTTCTGACCCAAGCAAAATAGCAGTAGGCTGGGTATAATCAATTTGCCTGAAATCAACCGATAGCTCGGAGAAATGCGCTGCCAGAATAGTCACCCCCTGATCTTTCAACTGCTGGACGCCGCTCTCAAGATTTGCGTGAACCTGAGTCTCCACCCAACGGTTACTACCTTGCGACGTTTTATGACAGGACTTCAGTTCTCCTTCAGGGTAAATCGCGTGCACCTGGCCGATGCCAACAGCATCGCAGGTGCGTACAATTGCGGCCAGATTGTGCGGCTTGTGAACCTCGTCCATTATGACCGTCAGATCCGGTTGGCGCCGCTCCAGCAATTCGACAATTTTATCGTTTCTTGAGGTCATGTGCGGCGCTTCGACTACTCGTTCAACTCGAGAATACCGTCCATTTCAACCAGAGCACCTTTGGGTAATTCTTTAACGCCGATGGCCGCGCGTGCCGGATACGGCGCTTGAAAATACTGCGCCATAATCTGGTTAACCGTTTCAAAACAGCTTAAATCCGTGAGAAAAATATTCAACTTGGCAAAGTCCTGCAAACTGCCACCCGCAGCCTGGGCAACCGCGTCCAGATTTTTAAAAACCTGGTGTATTTGAGCGTCAACTTCATCGCTGACTATTTCCATGGAAACCGGGTCGAGCGGGATCTGACCCGACAAATAAACACGATTTCCCGATTTAACCGCTTGCGAATAAGTACCGATCGCGGCGGGCGCCTTATCAGTATTAATAATTTCTCTGGCCATGTTGATTCTCGTTTGTCGCTGGTAGTTTAGTTATAGAAAGCGCTTAGCTGTGTTTATGCAACTCATAAATCAGCGATGTCGGCTGACCTTTAATACAAAGTCGTAGAGTCGGATTTTTCTGATCAGGTTGGCCAGTTGCAGACGATCCCTGACGTTGATTAAAAAGCTCAATAAATTGGTCGCGCCGTCTTTGGCGTCGATATCAATGTTAACAATGTTAACGTTTTCATCGGCTATCATGCTGGTGACTTTGGCCAGCACGCCGTGCTGATTAATGACGTCAATTTTAAGTTCCACCCTGAACTCTCCAACCACATCTTTTTCCCACTGCACCGGTACAAATTTGTCCAGTTGCTGGCGGTGTTTGGCGACGTTGTTACAGTCCTGCCGGTGTAAAATAAATCCGCCGCTGGTGCCTATCGTACCGACAATTAAATCGCCGGGAATGGGGTGGCAACATCGGGCGTATTCTATCATCATCCCTTCGGTGCCCTTGATCGCCAGTGGACGATTAAAATCCTGATGTTTTTTAATCGCCGTTTCAACTTTGGGATCCAGTCGATGCGCGATGATCACGCTGGCCGTCTGACCAAAACCGATTTCCGCCAGAATATCGTCGAAGCTGGCGTGCCGGGTCTCTTTTTCGACCCGCTTGATAGTTTTTGCATCAATACTGTCCAGACTCACGCCGCCGAGTGCTTTTTCCAGTAAGCGTCGACCGAGATTAATCGCATCGTCTCGCCTCAGATTTTTAATAAAATGGCGAATGTTGCTGCGCGCCTTACTGGTCGTGACATAGCTGAGCCAACCCGGATTGGGTTTTGCTCCCGGCGCCGTGATAATTTCGACGGTCTGTCCGTTACTTAACTCGCTGGAAAGCGCTGAAATTTTTCCGTCGACCTTGCAGGCGATACAGCTATTACCAACGTCAGTATGGATCGCATAGGCAAAATCGACCGGGGTGGCACTTTTTGGCAGTTCAATAATGTTGCCGTTGGGCGTAAACACATAGACTTCGTCAGGAAACAGGTCAACCTTAACGCTTTCGATAAACTCGAGTGAATCGCCGGTATTTTTTTGCAGCTCCATTAAATTACGCATCCATTCGCGCGCTCGAACTTCGGCGCGATTAATGTCATTACCGCTTTTATACAGCCAATGGGCGGCGACGCCATTTTCGGCCATCTGGTTCATGGTCGTCGTTCGAATCTGCACTTCGATATGCAGCCCGTGAGGGCCTTTTAAAGTGGTATGTAACGACTGATAACCATTGGTTTTGGGAATGGCTATGTAATCTTTGAAACGTCCGGGAACGGGTCGGTACAGATTATGTAGCTGCCCTAATATCCGATAGCAATTGTCTTCGCTGTCGGTAATGGCTCTGAAGCCATAGACGTCCATAATGTCGTCAAAAACCTTGTTTTTTTCGCCGACTTTCTCGCGCATTTTCTGGTAAATGCTAAACGGTGACTTTTCCCGCCCGCTGACTTCCGCGTGGATATGCTCTGCCCGCAACCGACTTTGGATATTGTTGCAAATACTGGAGACTATTTCTTTGCGGTTACCACGTGCCTTTTTTACCGAATCACGGATCACGCGGCAACGCATGGGATATTTGGCGGCAAAACCTAACTCTTCCAATTCCATTCGGATCGCATACATGCCGAGTCGATTGGCAATGGGCGCGTAAATTTCGATGGTTTCCTGCGCGACGCGACGTTGCTTTTGCGGCTTTAACGAACCTAGCGTGCGCATATTGTGCAAACGGTCGGCCAGCTTGATCAAAACCACCCGCAGATCTTCCACCATCGCCATCATCATTTTGCGAAAGTTTTCAGCCTGCGCTTCTTCGCGTGATCGGAATTTGATCTGGGTTAATTTGCTGACGCCTTCGACCAGCTCGGCGACACGCTCCCCGAATTTTTCTGCCAGCTCTTCGCGCGAGACTTCGCAGTCTTCTATCACGTCGTGCATCAGTGCAGCCATCACCGTCTGTTTATCGAGGTGAAGCGAAGCCAGAATTTTGGCGACTGCAACCGGGTGGGTAATGTAAGGGTCTCCGCTGGTACGGAGCTGCCCGTCATGTGCGTCACGGGCGAATATGTAGGATTGTTCTATTTCTTCTACTTGAGCGGGGTCAAGATAGCTTTGCAACTGTTGTTTGAGCCCGCTAAATAGATACATCGAAATCTCCGCAGTAAAAGCGACTATTCTTCGATGATAATATCAGACTCTTCAGCTACAGAAGCGCCCAAACGGTCAACATTTGCAACGGTTACCAGATTTTCTTCGATTTCTCTCAGCGCGACGACTGTCGGCTTGTCATTATCCCAGTCGACCATGGCGTCTTTTCCGCCAGTCGCCAGTTGGCGGGCGCGTTTTGACGCTACCATTATCAAATCAAATCGATTGCCGATCGAATCAACCGCATCTTCAACAGTCACTCGTGCCATTGGTCACTCCAATAAAATTAGTCAAAATATTTGGTAATTTGCCCGCGAATTTCAAATGGCTTCAAGTTTAAGCCACACGCGCACAAAAAGGCCGCATAGTGTACCTTAAATTATGCGCTAGTCCAAAAGATTGCTCAACAAGTGAGCATGTTTTTGTTGCTGCGGCGCCAGTTTTTGCCTTTCGGCCAATAAAATAACGCGAAGCTCGCTAACCGCCGCTGAAAATTCGTCGTTGATCACCAGATAATCATACTCATCATAATGGGACATTTCGCTTTGCGCGGCCCGCATCCGCTTATCGATCACAACGGCATCATCCTGACCTCGGCTCTCAAGCCTTTCTCGAAGCGCCTTTTTTGACGGCGGCAGAATAAAAATAGAACGACTTAATGGCATTTGCTTTTTAATCTGGCGAGCGCCCTGCCAGTCGATTTCCAGGATCACGTCAATGCCGCTTTCCAGTTGTTGCTGAATAGCACGCCTGCTGGTTCCGTAATAATTCCCAAAGACCTCCGCGTGCTCGATAAATTCCTGCTTTTCGACAATCGCCTTAAAGCCTTCCTGCGTGACAAAATAATAGTCGACGCCGTCGCTTTCTCCTTGCCGACGCGCGCGCGTAGTGTGCGACACCGAGGTTTGCACGGCTTTGGTTTGCGCTATCAGCTCTTTTAACAAGCTGGTTTTACCCGCACCAGAGGGCGCAGAAACGACGTACAAGGTACCGATTGTTGATTGACTATTCTTCATTGACCCATAATTACTCTGATTGGTGACCCTTTTTGGCCTGAGGTTCAGCGACCCGCTACATAATAGTGAACCTGATTTTAAACTTCCACACTGAAATTGCAGTTACACCGGCGAAATTTGACCAGAGTGAAATGGGATTGGTTGCATCCATACAGGTTTAGCACCTAGGCAACGTATTGATTTCGTCCTTTTTCCTTCGCTCGATACAATCGATTGTCGGCCAGCTTGATAATATCCTTCAGCTTTTGCCGCTTTGGTGAGGCGCTCGCTACCCCCATCGAGAAAGTAATTTTATGATCTCGCGGCAATCCGATAATGTGAACTTTGCCAAGCTGCTGATTCACCCGCTGGAAGATAACCTCAATATATTGTGGCTCCGTATCCGGCAGGACGTACAACCACTCTTCACCGCCGATTCGCCCTAACCTGTCCTGCGCACGAATGGCCGATTGTGCAGCCTGCGCAAACACTTTGAGCACCTCGTCGCCAACGTCATGCCCGTAATTGTCGTTGATTTGCTTGAACAGATCCAGATCCAGTACCGCCAAGGTAAAGCTGCCACCCTCGGCGCGCGCTTCCAGCATTCGACGCCTGGCAAACGCCATTATTGCGCGCCGGTTATAAGCGCCGGTTAATTCATCCCGCATCGCCATGCGTTTATACATTTTACGCAACTGCACCTGTTTTAACAGCAATATAGCGACCACAATCGCGACTAGAGCGAACAGGGTCATGATCAGGTAATTGACTCTGGCTCTTGTTTGCTGCTCGCTCAGTTTAAGCTGTTTTAACTGGTTTTCCTGAGTCAACAATCGATTTTCCTTTTCTTTTTGCAGCGTGTCGAACTTGACCCGCATTTCCGTCAGGGATTTTTCTTTTTCCTGCTCATGTTGTTGTTGCAATAATTCGGCATAGTTTCTTCCCGCCTGATACGCGGCTTCAAAATCACCCGCAGCGGATTTACTTTCACTCAATGCGAGAAAATAAAGAATTTCAAAGTCGATACTGTTGAGTTTTTTGGCCGCGTCTTTCAAAGGCGATAGCATCTGTTGCGCTTTTTGATGCTGCCCATCCTCGGCAAAATTCCTCACCAGCGCAATCTGGCTCACGTAAACCATGCGTAAATCGTCGGCCTTTTTAAAGATTGGCAGTGCATCCTGCAAATAGGTTATCGCCAGTACATAATTGCCCTGCTGGCTCTCAATTTTAGCTAAACGCATTTTGGCGTAAGCTACGCCCAAATCATCGTCCAACTCTTTACTGATCTCCATCGCCTGTTTTAAGTAATCCTTTGCGTTTTCATTTTCTTCCAGGATCAGATAAGCAAGGCCAATATTAAACAGTACAATTGACTCGTTAAAGCGCTCGCCTGACGCCTGTAAATAAAGCAAAGCCCGTTGGTAGTATTCAATGGCTTTTTGCTGCTCATTAAGAGCCCCGTAAATCGAGGCGATGGACGAGTTAACGATTGACACGCCCAGCTGATCATCAAGGCCTTCAACGATAATAAGTGCTTTTTGTAAATAGGACAGTGCTTCTTTATATCGGTTTACCCGGGTGAGCAACTGCCCCAATAGAATATAGGCGTCTGCTATTTTTGAGTCAGTATTGGCGGCAATCGCCAGGTCGAGCATTTGCTCGCCCAGGGTGAGTGCTTGATCAGGTTGCGAACGACGGTCAGCTATTTTAGACTTCAAATAATAAAACGAAATTAAAGCGTTCGCCTCATTCGATTCACGTGCAAGCGGCAGAAACTCACCAATTAACTTCTCCGCGACGGATAAATGGCCCTGAGAAAACTCAATACTCGCCAGCTCTGCCGCCACCGACGCTTCTAACCCGGGCAAGTTATTCTCATCGGCAAACCGTATATAACTGCCTAACAACGCTTTTTGCGCTTTGGCGTCGCTAATATCAGCCTCTTCGAGGGACTTCAGGTGGGCTCGGATTGAAGATTCAGTTATCTTGGATTCTGTTGGTTCGTCGGCTGCCTTAATAGGCTGACAGATTGCGGCCAGCAGGATTGAAAGGAGCAAGACAACTTGATAACTTTGCATTTATTAAAGATAACCCAAAATCGCCAAATTGCAATTCAAGGTCGTTTTTATTGTTTTTCGATCCGCTTTAAATCGCTTTAAATTGCTTTATTTGCTGAAGCGATGTGACCATCACTCAATATTCTGGATCTGCTCGCGCATTTGCTCGATTAAAACTTTCAGCTCAACCGATGCGGCGGTCGTCTGGCTGTTGATAGATTTTGAACCGAGGGTGTTGGCTTCCCGGTTGAGTTCCTGCATTAAAAAATCGAGTCGCCGACCAACTGTGCCGCCTTTTTTTAATAACCGGGAGACCTCATTGATGTGCGTATCCAGACGGTCAAGTTCTTCGTCCACGTCAATTTTTTGGGCGAGCAGTACCATTTCCTGCTCCACTCGCGGCTCTTCAAATTCCAGATTAACTTCTTCAAATCGCTTCAATATTTTTTCGCGTTGCCAGGCGGTAATCGCTGGCATTTCTTTGCGTACCAGAACAACCTGCTTTTGCATTCCGCTGAGTCGCTGGCCTATGATCTCGGATAAACTCTGACCTTCTCGCTGGCGCATTGCGATTAGCTGGTCAATTGCTTCGTTTAATCCGGCCACCAGATCTTTTTCCAGCTCATCACTATCGACTTCTGCCGTTTTGACCAAACCTGGCCAGCTCAACAGGCGGGAAAGTTCGGGTTGTTGTTCAATTTTGGCGATCTTTTGCAGTTCGCCGTGCGATTGAAGTAACGAATTCGCCAACGAGGTATCAATTGATAGTCCGCCCGTCGCGGCGCCTGATACATCAATTTTGAGGCTACAATCGACTTTGCCCCGCTGCAGCTTTTTGCGTAGCGATTCCCGAATTTTAAATTCCAGATACCTGAACGCCTCTGGCAAGCGAAAGTTTGTTTCCAGATAACGACTATTGACCGAACGTAACTCCCAGGTCGCATTACCCCAGGCGTGGTTGATAGATTGGCGTGCAAATGCGGTCATGCTGAGAATCATAATGTAGAACCTTAAATCGAACGCTTATTAAAGCTAAGGCACAAATTGTAACCTTTGGTGCGATTAATTTCGATAAATCATACAAAAACCTGAGGGATTTGGTTAAACTTCTGCCTTCATCAATCCCCAAGAGAAAGTAATATGCGTCCAAGTGGCCGAACCAGCAATCAACTGCGCCCCGTTCAGATCACCCGAAATTTCACTAACCACGCCGAAGGCTCGGTGCTGATTGAAATTGGGGAGACCCGGGTTTTATGCACCGCTTCGGTTGAATCCGGTGTGCCGCGTTTTCTTAAGGGCAAAAACCAGGGTTGGGTCACGGCAGAATACGGTATGCTGCCGAGAGCAACCCACAGCCGAAACAATCGCGAAGCAGCCCGCGGTAAGCAGAGTGGCAGAACGCAGGAAATTCAGCGACTCATTGGGCGTTCGCTACGCGCAGCTATCGACCTCGAATTACTCGGCGAACACACCATCACTTTAGATTGTGATGTGCTGCAGGCTGACGGCGGCACGCGAACGGCTTCGATAACAGGCGCGTGTATCGCTCTGTCAGAGGCGCTAAACCAGATGCTGCGCAAAAAGATGATCAAGACCAATCCGCTAAAACATCTGGTTGCCGCAATTTCTGTGGGAATATACCAGGGGTCGCCGGTACTTGATCTGGATTACAAAGAAGACTCAAAAGCCGAAACCGACATGAATATTGTCATGAACGAAAGCAAAGGGATCATTGAACTGCAGGGCACCGCCGAAGGTGCGACTTTCACGCAAGACGAGCTGACAGAAATGATGGCGCTGGCGCAACACGGCATCAACGAACTGATTGTGATGCAGCGCGAAGCTTTGGGCTAGACCCGCGAGCAGACTAAGAGCAGACCTAAAATTCTTCAGCCAGAAAGCGCTTTCTGGCTGAGCTGCCAATCACGGCCGTGTTAGCCGTTATTTTGTTGGTGTGACTTGAATAACTCGAACAAGTGTTCTAAGTTTATCGGCTTGGTCACGTACTCGTCAAAGCCCGCCGCCAGACCCCTTTCAACGTCTTCCGATAACGCATTTGCACTAACCGCGAACACATGGCTATATTGTGTTTTCCACTGGTCCGACATTAGACTCAGCAACTCAAATCCACTCATGTCGGGCAAGGCTATATCCAGCAAAATAAAATCAAAAAATGTCTGCTTGATTTGCTCAATTCCAGCGTTACCACTGTTAACGCGGTGATAGTCAATTTGTGGGTATTTCGCCAGTGCTTTTTCCATCACCAACGCATTAATATCGTTATCTTCAACGTAAAGTACACGGCAGGGTTTCAGACTGACGATGTCGTTAATAACGACAGCGTCAATTTCCGAGTCGCTATCATCACTGTGGTAATAATCGGTCGGCAGAGTCACTCTAAAACACGATCCCTGCCCCGGCTCACTGGTTACCCAGATCTCGCCACGCATCAATTCAATCAATTTTTTGGTCACGGCTAAGCCAATTCCGTGACCTTCAATACTTGAGCGTTCTTTATCCAGTCGACTAAAAGGTTCAAACAATTGGTTAATTTTATCCGGCGCTATACCGCTACCGGTATCGGTTATGCTCAGTACGCACTGTCGGGGAAAAACTTCCAGCTCGATCAGTACTCTGCCTTCGGGTTTGTTATATTTGATGGCATTACTGAGCAGGTTAATGATGATCTGTTTTAATCTGAGTTTGTCCGCCAACACCTTTATTCGAGCCGCCGGTTTTACAAATTGTAATTCTATTTTTTTATCTTCCGCCTGGCGGCTGAATAACTGCAACGATTGCTGTAATAACTCAACCAGTTCAATTTTATCCGGGTGCAGTTGTAACTTTCCGGATTCGATTTTAGACATATCCAGAATGTTATTAATCAGGGAAATAAGATGATCGGAGGCATCCTGAATACCGCTTGCCAGTTTTTTACTTTCATTGCTTAAATCCGACTCCAGCATTAGCAACTGACTGAATCCGGAAATAGCATTCAGTGGCGTACGCAACTCATGACTCATGGAAGATAAAAACTCCGATTTGGCGTCGCTGGCCTGCTCTGCGCTGAGCCTTTTTTGCTGCAGTTGTTTCTCGGTTTGAAAAGCTTTTTGGAGTCGTCTTTCAGCCGATTCGTGTGCCCGCATCAGCGTCACCATTTCAGCTGGAACATTGGGCGAAATTTTCAGTGGTTTTTGATTTCTTGACGACACATTGAGCGCCAGCGTTCTCTCCAGCAGCCAGCGTACCGGACCATTAATTTGTGCCGATAAGAAAGCCGCCAATGTGGTAACCACCAGGATCGCCAACGCCAGCAACAAACCAAGCTTGCGGTATCGGGTACGCGCGTTCTGGGTAAATCCGGTCGATTCATACACGCTTCGAATGCGCCAACCGTTGGGCGTTTCCGTGGTTCGTGAAACAACCGCTTTGTCGAAATACACGACCTCACTAAATCCCTGAACTGTGTCCGACGGCGTTTCTTGCCAATCCATTTGATGCAAAGACGGAATATTGGCGTCTGCGCTGGCAAAAACGACCTGATTATCCTGATCAGTAATAATACTGTGTGGTTTTATTTTATCGATTGTGACACTCTCATCGATTAGGCGTGAAAACTGCTTTAGATTTAAAGTCGCTTCGAGGATGGCAGTCGGCCTCTCATTCGCACCCGAATAGACAGGCGCACTAATCGCGACGATTGGATTGCTACCGAAACCGCGCCCCGTGAAAGCCTGAGAAACAAAAACCCGACCGCTAATGGCTTCTCTAAAATACGGCCTGTCCGCAACATTAGTGCCTATGACCTGAGTTTTTTCGGGTGGACTGAAAGTAACGACATCCCCTTTTTCATCGGCGATGATCATACTGGAAAAGGCGGGATTTTGCAGATGAAACTGAGCCAGCGCCAATTGCGAGTATCTATCCTCTTTCGGCATTAAACTGAACACTTCCGCCTGTTTTTGAATCAACAAGCTGTTGGCATTAAAAAACGGCTGCAAAAACCCGGCGATACGGTCGGTATTCATTTTCAGGTGATGATTAATATACGTTAGATAATCACGCTGTGAACGCTGTGCATCAAATAAAGAAGTGGACACAATCGGCAAAGTCATCGACAGCATCAAAATGGTAAAAATCTGCGTACGCAAAGTAAAAGGCCGTCGTGACTCCAGGTTTAACCAGCGTGGTACCGAAAAAAACCAGATAATAGCCGAGGCGAGCAAGGTATACATAAAGCTGTTGGCCAGATATTTACCCAGCAAATCAAAGGCGGTTTGCGTATCGTCTTGTACAAATGCCAGGTAAATAACAAAAGGAACAGCGACAACCAGCCAGTAGACCAGCGCGGCGACAAATTCATTCCAGCCGTATCGGAATAGATAACCGACGATAATCGCTTCTGGAACAAAAAGCAGATAGCCGACCGGGTGTCCCCAACTGAACAGCAACGCGGTGGATACGGCCAGCGCGACCAGACCACCGAACCAGGGCCCAACGCTAAATGCCACCAACAGGCTCAACGCCGGGCCAAAAATTAGCGTCATCTCGGCAAAAAGATAAATCGGATACAGATTTAAAACAAAGCCGGTCGCGCTCGCGAGCAAGACAAAATAAACCACCCGACTATTACTGAATTCAGACAGGTCAAAAAAGGTTCGTAAATTTCTCATTCAGAATCAGCCGAATGCGCAATTGACAGGGGCGAAAACGCCTGACAGGTTGGCATGATTTCAATACGATTAATATTAACGTGCGCTGGTCTGCTTGCGCTCCAGACAATAGCCTCGGCGATATCTTCTGCAGACAGTGGCGTGACGCCCTGGTACACCGATTTCGCTTTTTCCGAATCGCCATGAAACCTGACGTCAGAAAACTCGGTTTGCGCCAGCCCCGGCTCAATATTGGTTACCCTGACGCCGCTACCGGCCAGATCGGCGCGTAAATTCAGGCTAAACTGCGCCACAAAAGCCTTGCTGGCACCATAAACATTGCCTCCGGGATAAGCGTAAGTACCGGCGATTGAACCAATATTAATAATATGGCCATGACCGGCCGCCACCATACGCGGCAGGATCGCGCGGGTCATAAAGATCAAGCCGTTAATATTGGTGTCGACCATTGAGCGCCAGTCCTCCGGCGAGGCGTTATCCGCAGAATCCAGACCGAGCGCCAGACCGGCATTGTTGAGCAACAGATCCACGGCAATCTTGTTTTCTTCGAGATAGCCGGCCAGCGTGTCGATATCCGATTGCTGGCAAACATCAAATTCAAAAATGTCGCAGTTGCTCTCGCCTAATTGCTGTTGTAATTCCTTTAGACGGTCGAGGCGGCGCGCCAACGCAATAACGCGCCAACCACTTTGCGCAAACTTCAACGCCGCAGCCCGCCCAAATCCCGAACTGGCGCCACTGATAATTACGATTTTCTGATTTTCTCGATTCATTCTTTTGTTACCAATGCTGTCGCCTGGATTGAAGTAGTTTTTATAGTATAGATAAGAACCGGCGTCATTATCATCCGTATTTTTACCGTCGAGCGATTGGAGCGCTAGTCATTATGGCGATATTATGCGGTTTTATGTATACAATAAACACTGCAAATTCCTATGGCTGGAAGGTTTTTTTAGGTAAACTCGCGACAAAAGACTTATACACTAGCGGGAATCTATGGCTACCTACGCCATCGGCGACATTCAGGGATGCTTCCAGACTTTCCAAAAACTTCTCTCTAAGATCCGTTTCCGGCCGGGCCGTGACCGTTTGTGGCTGCTCGGCGATCTGATCAACCGGGGGCCGGACTCTCTCAAAACACTGGAGTTTGTTTATCAGCATCAGGCGCATATCCAATGTGTTCTGGGCAATCACGACCTTCATTTTCTCGCAGTCGCCTCGGGGCAGCATAAGGCCACAAATAAAGACACTTTCGAGGAATTACTTTCGAGTAGCCGTTTAGCCAGATTGACCGGCTACCTGATACAACAGCCACTATTTTACTATGACCCGCAGCTCAACTTTGCTATGGCTCATGCTGGCGTTCCGCAAGGCTGGGATCTTAAGCAAGCTCAAGCATATGCGTCTGAAGTGTCAGTCTGTTTACAGTCTGAACAACGGCTGGCGTTTTTTTCTGCCATGTATGGGAATTTGCCAGCCAGGTGGAAACCGGATCTGGTTGGAGCGGAGCGTTTGCGTTACATCACCAATGCGCTCACCCGAATGCGCTATTGTTATGCTGACGGCGGATTGGAGTTAACCCAAAAGCTGGCGCCGGGAAAACAACCGCCAAATCTGAATCTGACCCCCTGGTTTGAAAATTGTCAAATTAATCGGGAGTGCAGCCTGGTATTTGGTCATTGGGCCTCGCTGGAAGGCCGTTGCTCGCAACCGGATATTTACGCAATCGATACAGGATGTGTTTGGGGTGGACAACTAACCGCGCTTCGGCTGGAAGACAAACGGTTGTTTCATTGTGATTCTGTCGAATAATCAGGGTGGTTTCAAAATGACATCTAACCCATCAATAAACGTGTACGCAGGCCCAAAGGCGCGAGAGCAAATCCGTTCGCAGGGAATATGCCAGCAACAATTTGAAGTTATGGCAGGCGCCTCCGGCGGGCCTAAATGGTTCACTCTGTTTGGACTGGACTGCTACCTTTTTGGCGAGTTTTTTGCGTCAAGACAAACCCCATTGTACACATTGGGATCCTCGGCAGGTGCCTGGCGGATGGCCTGCTTCGCGCAGGAAGATCCGGTGGCTGCGATTAAACGACTAGCGCACTACTATTCCAGAGAAACTTATTCAGAAAAACCCGACGCCAATGAAATCAGCGACAAGGCGATGTTAATGCTGGACAAAGTGCTGGGCACCACAGGCGGTGAAGAAATTGCCAACAGCTCAATGGTGCAAAGTCATTTTATTGTGGCGCGCGCAAAAGGGCTCAATGCCTCAGAAAACTCGCTGGCTCAACTCACCGGTTTGTTAACTGCAGCGGCCGCCAACGCTGTTTCCAGACAAAAAATCGACCGCTATTTTGAGCGCATTATTTTTCATACCAACAACACAGACTTCACACGCAGTTTTTTTGATTTTGAGGACAAACCCACCCAGTACGTGGGGCTGAGCGCCGAAAACACCCATCCAGCGTTAATGGCTTCCGGCGCTATCCCTATGGTGCTGCGCGGGGTTTCGGCTATTCCCGGCGTGCCTGCGGGAACTTACCGCGATGGTGGTATTATTGACTATCATCTGGATCTGAATTTTAACACCGACAAGCTGGTGTTATACCCGCATTTTTTCCCACAAATCAAGCCCGGCTGGTTCGATAAAAAACTGAAAGGGCGCAAGGCCAGTTTGAAGAATTTTGAAAACGTCGTGATGGTAACGCCATCAGAGTCCCACGTGGCCCAGCTGCCGTTTGGTAAGATTTCCGACCGTACCGATTTTCAGGTTCTGGATAGCAAAAAGCGTTTTCAATACTGGCAAAAAGTGATGGATGAAAGTCATAAAATGGCCGATGATTTTCAAAAACTGGTTGAAACCGGTGCCGGGATTGGAGAGCTGATACCGATTGAACAAATCCTTTAACCAGCCGATTTTTAGCTACGCCAGTTACAAATAATAAACACTGGAAGTCATCAGGCGCGAAGCCAATCGCATCAGATCTTTAATTGGTTCTGGCAACTCAGCGCCACCCGCGTCCAAAGCGGCGGTGGCATGATTGAGTTCGTCCTCGCGCATCTGGCGCAAAATCGCCCGGCTTTGAATGTCTGCCCGGGGCAGTTTTTGCAGGTGAGAGTCCAGATGCCTGACCACCTGAAATTCAGTTTCCGCAACAAACCCCAGACTCCAGCGATCACCCACAGCACCCGCCACCGCGCCGATAGTAAACGCGCCAAAATACCAAAACGGGTTGAGAATACTGGTGTGAGAATCTAGTTGTTTGAGCCGGCCTGCACACCAGTTCAGGTGATCATTTTCTTCTGCCGCGGCCTGATTCATTTTTTCGCGTACTTGCGGCAATTGAGCGGTCAATGCCTGCCCCTGATAAAGTGCCTGCGCGCAAACTTCACCGCAATGATTAATTCGCATCAATCCCGCCGCGTGAAGACGTTCTGCATTATCCAGCTCTACGTTTTTGGTTTTCGGCGCAGGATTTTCTCGTCGCGTCAGCTGGTAGCCACCAAGCAAGGTTTTTAGCGCGTTGTCGGCCAGCGCAATAACGGAATCTAACGGGGTGATCTGACGCATCAACTGGACTCTCGATTAAATACCATTAAAATAGGCGGTTGCTACAAACTAAGATAAGAGCAGCAAGACAAAATGCTGCCGAGCAGTTCGATTTTAGGTGATTTGATTAGTTAAAAACAACCGGCAGAGGCCGGTTAAAGGAAGTTTATGAGCGGTAAGACTGATTTTAACGACTTGCGCATGCTGGTTAAGTCCGGTTATCCCATTATCACCATAGAAACCCACGAGGAAACTCGCGCGCTGGATCTGCTGGGTGACATTGCCGCATTTCTGAACCAGCCACTGTTCGCCTGGGACCATCTTGACGGTATGCGACGGGTCGACCTAGCCCATGACCTGGCCGAAATTGAAGATACTCAGGAGCCGCTAGAAGCGCTAATTCAGATCAAGCAATCTAACCGTGCCTGCATGTTTGCCCTGTGTGATTTTCATCCGCATTTTGACGACGCGCCAAAAATAGTGCGTCAACTAAAAGAAATAGCGCAAAATCACCAGCGCGTTGGCCACACCATTATTTTTATTTCCCATACCCTCGACCTGCCAGTGGAAGTTAAACGATTTTCTGCCAAATTCCAGTTGTCTCTGCCGGATGAAAAACAACTCGAACAGCTGGTGCGTAAAGAAGCCAATCGCTGGTCAAAAGCGCATCAGGGACAAAAAGTAAAAACCGATAATGTCACTCTGGAAAAACTAGTAAGAAACCTCAAGGGGATGACTTTTGCCGACGCCAAGACATTGATCCGCAATGTAATACGCGACGGCGCGATCACCGAAAATGAATTACCCGCAGTCAACAAAGCCAAATTTGAATTACTGGACATGGACGGCGTGCTCAGCTTTGAGTATGAGACTTCAAAATTCAGTGAAGTTGGCGGTCTTAATAATCTTAAGCAATGGCTAAAGCAGCGCGAGGCAGTATTTCTTAATCGTGAAATTCCTCTCGATCCCCCCAAAGGTCTGATGCTGGTGGGCGTGCAGGGTGGCGGTAAAAGCCTGGCAGCCAAGTCGGTCGCTGGCATGTGGGGGATACCGCTGTTGCGTCTGGATTTTGGAGCGCTCTACAACAAGTACCACGGCGAGACAGAGAAGAATCTGCGCGAATCACTTAAAATGGCCGAGTTGATGTCGCCTTGCGTACTCTGGCTGGACGAAATAGAAAAAGGCGTTTCCAGTGGCGAAAACGACGGCGGCACCTCGCAAAGAGTGTTGGCCACCCTGCTTACCTGGATGGCTGAAAAACAACAACAGGTCTTTATTGTCGCGACCGCCAACAATATAGCCAAACTGCCGCCGGAATTATTACGCAAGGGACGCCTGGATGAAATCTTTTTTGTCGACTTACCCGATAGCGAAGCCAGAGCAGAAATTTTTGCAATCCATATCAACCGCCGCGAACAAAGCAGCGAGACAATTGATCTGAACGCGCTGGCGCAAGCCAGTGAGGGCTTTACCGGATCAGAAATAGAACAGGCCGTGGTGTCAGCGCTCTATCGCTCCTTTGCGGAAACTAAACCCATGTCGACCGAATCGATTATTGAAACAATTGAGCAGACCAGTCCGCTTTCCATCGTTATGGCAGAGCAAATCAGCGCGCTGAGAGACTGGGCCAAAGCGCGAACGGTGATGGCCAACTGACCTTTCCCGTAGCCTTGATGGAGCCTGCGCAATCAAGGAAATTGTCGCCGACGAAAGCGCAATTAAAATCACAACCGCAATTTGTTTTGGCATTGCGTTCGAATAAATTAAATCACCGTTTATTATTGCGTTGAGAAAACCTGTCTAGTCGCTAATAACTCTGTTTCGGCCTTCGCTTTTGGCGCGATAGACGGCGTCATCGGCCCGCTTGATCAAATGTGAGAGCGCGGCATCGTCGGGATTTAATTCAGCCACTCCGGCGCTAATAGTAACGTGCACACCCTCAGGTTGGAGCGTTTCTATTTCTTTTCTGAATTCTTCCGCTTTGCTGATCGCATCTGACTGTTTGCACTGGTCCAGTAAAATCAAAAACTCCTCGCCGCCAAACCGTGCGACCACATCTTCCTGGCGACTGCTTTCAACTAACCGAGCAGCAATTGCTTTTAAAATGGCATCGCCTTTAAGGTGACCAAAATTATCGTTGATTGATTTAAAATGATCGACATCCATCATTAGCACGCATAGCGGGTAATTATGACGAAGCGAACGCGTAATTTTGTGATTGGCAACCTGCATCAGATAGTAGCGGTTATACAAACCGGTCAATTGGTCATGCAACGCCATCATTTCCAGCTTGTCGCGCTGCCGCTTCAAAGTAATGTGTGTGTTGACTCGTGCGGCGACGACTGATGGCCTGAAGGGCTTGGAAATATAATCGACCGCCCCCAGCTTAAATCCGTATTCTTCATCATTATCCGCTTGCTTTCCGGTCACAAAGATTACCGGAATGGACGCGGTTTCCTCGCTAGTCTTCAGCTGTTGAAAAACCTGATAACCACTGAGACCAGGCATTTCAATGTCCAATAAAATTAAATCCGGCAAAGGGAGTTCTTTGGCCAGTTGCAGACACTCCTCTCCGCAAGCCGCTGTTTTCAGCAGATAACTATCCTGCAAGCACGCGGATAAAATCTGAACGTTGGTGCGCGAGTCATCGACGATCAATACGATGGCTTGATCATTAGGTGATTTCTCAGTTTCTTTCATGAACCTTACGCTCCCGTTATCTTAAAAACATTCGCATTGTTCTTCGCATCATTTTGCCGGTGATTGTGCATCGGCCGAACAGATATAAAAGTCTTCCGCTGCGACCGGCTTGCTAAAATAGTATCCTTGCGCAATATCACATCCTAATGAATTTAGTATGCCGAGCTGTTTGTCCGTCTCGACGCCTTCAGCAATGACTTTAAGACCAAGCCCGTGCGCCATGGCGATGGTTGCATTGATTAGCTCCCTGGCTGCCGGGTCACGCTCAAGATCATTAACAAAACTCCGGTCAATTTTAAGTATGTCAAAAGGATAACGGCGCAAATAGTTCAATGAAGAATAACCGGTGCCGAAATCATCCATGGCTATCTTTATGCCGAGATCGCTGAGTGCTCTAAGGGTTTTATCTACGGGTATATGACCGCTCATTAGCACGCCTTCTGTAATTTCCAGTTCCAGATTTTCGCTCGCCACCTGATAACGATTTAACGCATCCTCGATAACTGATAATAGTTCAGGGTCCCTGAACTGTCTTGGCGATAAATTAACGGCAATACGCAGATCCCGGTGGCCCGCCTGGAACCACTTATTAAAGGTTTGTAGCGACTGCTCAAGAACAAACTGGCCGATAGGAATGATTAAGCCATTATTTTCTGCAATAGGTATGAATTCAACTGGCGAAACGGTTCCTAATTTCGGATTGTGCCAACGCAATAACGCCTCGGCACCGATAATCCGTTCGCTATTTATTTCGACCTGACTCTGGAAAACGACTTGAAATTCACCACGTTCAAGCGCGCCATGAAGATGCTCGTCCAACTCCAGGCGTCGCGACACTTCCTGGTTCATCGACTGGGTAAAGTAAGAATAGGTATTGCGGCCTGTTTTTTTCGCGTGATACATCGCAGAATCGGCGTTACGTAAAAGCTCCGAAGTAGTGTCGCCATCGCCAGGATAAACAGCAACGCCGATGCTGGCGGTAATGTTCAGTACCCGTCCGTCAACTCTAAACTCCTTTCTTAACTGGTTTAATAAGCCCTCCACCACTTGCCTCGAATCCGTAGATACTGTGAATCCGCGAAGTAAAACGATAAACTCATCGCCACCCAAACGGCCCACAGTGTCTCCGCTTCGTATTGCGGTTTCGAGACGCTCGCCAGCTTCTATCAAAAGCCTGTCGCCCACTTCGTGACCCAGGGAATCGTTAATTTTCTTGAAATCGTCCAAATCCAAAAAAGCGACGACCACTAGTTCCTCGCTCCTATCGCAATCACTCAGGAGTTGCGCCAGTCTATCCAAAACCAAAAACCGATTTGGCAGGTCGGTGAGCGTATCAAAGTGCGCCTGGTGTAAGATTTGTTCTTGCTGCCGTTTTTGCAGGGTAATATCTTCCTTAACGGCCACGTAATTACAGATATTTCCCGCACTGTCGGTTATCGGCGCAATTCTGGATTGCTCCCAGAAGGTTTCACCACTTTTCTTTCGATTAACCAGAACGCCCTGCCAGATTTGACCTTTGCTAACAGTTTTCCAGAGTTCAGCGTGTATTCTTTGCGAGGTTTCGCCAGACTGTAGCAGGTTTGAATTTTTTCCAACGACTTCCTCGGCAGAATAACCGGTCACCGCTTCAAATGCTTTATTGACGTATTCGATATTCGCGTCGACATCCGTGATGGTCACAGAAACTGGACTTTGTTCGATTGCCATCGAGAGCTTTTGAATTTGCTTTTGCGCCTGCTTACGTTGACTAATGTCGAGAAAATTAACCACCGCGCCAATCAGCTTACTCCCTCTTTTTATCGGCGACGACCAATATTCTGCCGGAAATTTGCTGCCATCTGCACGCCACAAAATTTCATCGTCACGGTGCTCGCCTTTGCCAGTAGTGATAGCTTGAAATATTGGACAATCTTCGACTAAATAAATTGAACCGTCTTCGTAAGAATGATGAATGAGCTGGTGCATGTTTTTGCCAATAAGCTCATTAACGTGCTGATAACCCAGCAAGACAACGCATTGAGGGTTGGCAAAAGTACAATTGCCCTTTAAATCCAATCCGTAAATTGCTTCGGCAGTCGAGTCGAGCAGATCCCTGACGAGTTGGCTTTGTTCAAGTGCCAGCCGCTCAGCTTGTCGGCGTTCTTCAAATCGCTGCCTGAGTTGCTCCACCATTAGATTAAAAGCGTCGCCAAGACGAGCAATTTCACCACTGCCGCTTATTTCACTTCGCGCGGATGGTTCCACTGTTGCCAAATTTTCACTAACCGCGACCAAATGATTAATTGGGGCATTGATAAAGCGGTTAATAAACCAAATAAGTCCGAGCATCGCCAGCAACAATATTCCGCCAAATGCCAGACTGTTTCGCCAGACCTGTTGTAAGATTCTAGCCTGCTCAACACCTAAATCGTAAACGAAAAACAGCGCGCCCATTTGCGTTGGCCTGAGTTCGCTGGCCTGACGCTCTAACGCCAGTGGAAAATAAGCAGTAATCTGGCTATTGTCGGTGTTAATTTGAACATCAGCCCGATTGAGCTTTTTCATGCGCTCAAAACGAGCTTGCTCAAATTCCGTAATTCTTTCACTCACAGATTGAGTGACCAATCCCAGTCGGAGAGCATGAATAATTGTTCCAGCGCTATCAATCGCAATGAGTTCTTTGTACTGGTTAATGACGCCACGCGAAGTGAGTGCGCGTTGCGCATTTATATGATTATGGCTTAAATGTTCCTTGTCCATTTCTCGCTGCAATGAGGCCATATCGTGCCTTACAAATTGCAGGCTACTCGTCATCAGGTCGTGGCGATGTTCTACTAACTCTTTCCAGGTCGTAATGCCCCAGAGTGAGAGAAAAATAGCCAATATCCAGAGCGGCAACCACAACCGGAGCGAAAGTGATTGAATGCCTTTCATTCTGCAATCTCCGGCAGAAATTGAGCGTCCACAAGTCCGCTGTAATCAACCCGGTTTTTAATCAGATTTCTGGCTAACATAAAGTCGGCAAGCTCATTTACAGTAACTTCCAGTGATTCATTCCCAGGCGTGAGCAAATGTCTTATCTCTGCAGCATCCGGCAGCAAAATCCCCTGGTACAATCCAAACACAGCCGCGGGCTCGACGTTTAATCGCCTAGCCAAAATATTCGCCGACTCGCTTTTGGATCGCTGCATAAACTGGCGTGCCTTGAAATAACCGGAAACCAATTGTCGCAATGCGTTTTTGTGTTGCTCCAGCGCAAAGTCGCGCACTGCCAGCACATCAACTATTCGACCTGGGATTTGACTACTGTCAAAAAGCACACGGGCGCCCTGATTAACAAGCTTTGTTCGGGTTGGCTCAAAAGTGACCAACGCATCGACCGTTTCAAAACATTGAGAATGAAGGTCTACGTTGCAAGACATAATTTCGACATCAGCGACGGTCAAACCGCCAGCACTGAGCGCGCTGTCTAACAACAGTGCTCCCATTGCCGTGTTTTCGACCGCGATGCGTTTATTTCTAAGTGACGGCAGCTCGGCGATTGTCGATTTGGCGATCAGCGCATCGGCGCCGTGGGAAAAATCGAAAACTAAAATTAGCTTTAGTCCTATCCCCTGATCAAGCAATGTCAACACTTCATCAAGAGTCAGCGCGGCGGCCTCCAGAGTACCGCTACGCATAGCGTGAATAACATCCGTCGCTGAAGCGAGTTCGACCAAACGGATTGGCGCGCTCTGATAAAACCCCAATTCCCTTGCCAGATAGAGCGGCTCGTAACCTGGCCATACATTGCTGCCGATTCGCAATGGTGGTTCGGGTGCTTGCGTGCAGCTTTGGTTAATTAAAAATAGTAAAAACAAAGAGATTTTTAAGAAAATTAAAATGCTCTTTTGCAAAACTTTTCCACAGCCCATACTCATTCCTTTTTTTTTGACGTTTTCTACCTGCTAAAAAGCATGATAAGCGGTCAATTCTAAATTTCTAAGCCTTTAAAAAATCAGACCCTAAATTGCTTATTTAATAGACTAACTGTAGTCAATTCTGGCCGGAAATTGTAATTTTCGTTTCAATTATCAATTGATTGTGGCCGATAACGACATCCCTGTAGCCAGAATAGATGTTTAGACGCCTGCTAATTGGGTGAATTTAGCCGGATGTTGTCGAGCTTAAAGGAAAGAATGAGGGGTAATGACTGTTTGATTTTCGACGGATAGACATTATTCCCGTGATGGTTGTGTAGCGGTCGTTATATGGCTGCTCCACTGCCTATCCGCCTGCATCATCCGCGTCAATTCCAGCGCCGGAACGGGTTTGCTGTACAAGTATCCCTGGGCAATATCGCAGCCCAACTGTCGTAGTAAATCCGCATGTTGCCGACTTTCAACGCCTTCGGCAACGACCTGCATGTTTAACTCGTGCCCCAGCATGATACAGGTTTTGACAATGGCGCAAGCCTCTTCGTCTTCCAGCATGGAGGCAACAAAACTCCGGTCAATTTTTAGTTCTGAAAAAGGAATTTTGTGCAGTTGTGACAGGGAAGAATAGCCGGTACCAAAGTCATCAATCGAAAGCCCGATGCCTTTCAAACGCAAGCGCGTCAAAATATCCAGAGAAGTAACCAACTCGCCCATCAAAGCACTTTCAGTAACCTCAAGGGTCAACATGGTGGGATTGAGTTTTTTGCCAGCAAGCAATTCGCTCATTTGTTCCGGTAGCGAAAGCGTGGTGATATTTTCCGCTGAAATGTTAACAGAAATAGGCAGATGAAACCCCAATTCTTTCCAGATCTGCTCTTGCTCGACCGCGTGCGAAATTACCAGGTTAGTCAACAGTCCCATCCAGCCGTGATGTTCGGCTACCGGAATAAACTGGTCCGGATAGATCAAACCTTTTTCCGGATGTTGCCAGCGAATAAGTGCTTCGCAACCTGTTAACTTACCACTTTGAACGTCAACTTGCGGTTGGTAGTGCAGTAGCATTTGATCATTTTCCAATGCATAAATCAGTTCCTGCGGATTATGTTCATCAACGCCTGAAGCTATCGTTGAAAAGGTTAAATCGCCAACACTGTTAAAATGTTTGCTCACCAGTTTTTTGAATTTTTCCAGCGGAATCGGCTTGTCCAGTGACGCGAGAATATTCAGGTTTTGCGCGCGACCCAATTTTTCCGCTGAATGCAATACTCCCGCATCATGGCCACTGATCAGAATTAATGCTGGCGGATTGGCGGTAGATGCCAACTGTCGCATGACTTCTATCCCGTCCATTTCCGGCATGTGCAGATCCAGAACCATAATTGAATGAGGCTCAAAGCGGTTCACCTGTCTGAACAGTTGTTTCGCCTTAGAAAAACATCGCGCTTCCAGTTCCATATCTTTCACTATATCTGCCAGTAGTGAAAGCATATCCGGCTCATCGTCTAATAAGTAAACCATCATCGAGACTTTTCCCTGTCGATATTTGCTTCAAAATCTACCAGCTCTAATTCTATGAGCTGATCTTTATGCTGGCAATAGGGCACTAACTCCATGTCGACACCGATAATATGTTCGATTAACCAGGGTGCAAAAAATGAGAAAAAGGCCTGCCGTTCCAGTTTGATACTACTCCAGCTTCTTTGCTTCTCCTTGAGTTGTTTAATTAATAACGCGTGGATCTGCTTGTGATTTTTCAGGTGAGGATAATCACAAACCCGCATTATTAGTTCTTCGCGTAAAAAATGACGCTCAACTTGTGCAAACAGCTTTTGTAATTTCTCAAAAAAAGTTGACTCGTCAAGTTGATCGATTAAGTCATAGCACTGGTTGAAAGCGGTAACCAGATTTTGGTGATCAAAGTCGATCGCCTTAACCCCCGTTTCATAAGCGGGCAACCACTCTATCCGCGCTTGCTCGATCGCTGGCGTTGAGTCGAATACTTCTGTCGAGCCGATATCACTTACTTTCGCGTCGCCTAACACGCTGCGTATTCGTATGGCCAGCTCCTGCTGACTGTAGGGCTTACTCAGAACTTCCAGGCTAGTAATCGCGTGGCCGTTTTGCCTGGCTGCTTTTTCCGTATAGCCGGAGGTGAGCAATAACTTGACCTCCGGGTATTCTTGCTTAACATGCTGCGCTAATTCATAGCCATCCATTCCGCCTGGCATGACAATGTCGCTGAAAACCAGATCAATTTGAGGGTTCTGGGCGAGCCGGGTTAAGGCCTGTTGCGCGTTTACCGCCGTTTGTACCCTGTATCCAAGCTGTTGCAGTGAGTCGGTCGCCAGCGACACCAATCCAGCTTCATCATCGACCACCAGAATCGTCTCGACACCGGTAGGTAAACTTAAAGAGTTTTTAACCTCTGGTTTGACTTCCTTCGCTCTGCCAGTCACTCGCGGCAAATATAGCCTGAATGTCGTTCCAACGCCGAGCTCAGAGTAAACCTTAACATAACCGCCTGAGCGTTTGACAAAACCGAAAACCATCGCCAGCCCCAGTCCGGTGCCTTTGCCTTGCCCTTTGGTCGTAAAAAAGGGTTCAAAAACCCGTTTTTGTACTTCTTTTGAGATCCCTTCCCCTGTATCGCTTACGCTAAGCTGCACGTAATCGCCCGGTATCGCACCAGCGTTAAGTTCGCAAGAACGCTGGTCGAGGGTCGAATTGGCCGTTTCCAGAATAACCTGACCGCCTCTGGGCATTGCATCACGCGCATTGATCAATAAATTAAGCAGTGCATCCTGAAAGTCGCCCGGGTCAATTTTGGTCAACCACAGGTCAGATTTCAGCGAGCGGGTCAGTTTAATTTGCGGCCCCAGGGAATGGCGCAAAACGTCATCCAATTCGACAAATAACTGGTTGATATCGATGGCTTTGGTGTGGGTCGCTTTGCGCCGTGAAAAGCCGAGTAACTGCTTGGTTAAATTGGCCGCCCTGTTCGCAGCCTTATCTGCTGCGGTCAACCTCCGGCAGGCTTTGGGATCTCTTTGCAGTTGCTCTTTAAGCAAGTCCAGATTACCCATAATGACGCCGAGAATATTATTAAAATCGTGTGCGATGCCGCCGGTCAGTTGGCCTATCGACTCCATTTTTTCTGCTCGCTGTAAGGCAATTTCGGCTTTTTTACGGTCGGTAATATCCTGAATAGTACCGAACATTTCAACTGGCTGATTTCTATCATCAAATTTGAGCTCGCCAAGACCGTGAACCCAGCGTTTTTGCCCTGTTTTTGCGTTTACTATCTGATACTCGCGGTCAAAATGTTGATGTCGGCCGAGAACCTCTTCTGTAAAATATTGAAGCACGCTCTCTCGACACGATTCTTCCAGCAGGGCAGTCCAACCGGCCAGATCTTTTGAGAATTTTTGGTCGATCCCAAAAACTTCCTCAAGCCCCAGCGAGCAGCTCCATTGTCCGCTCGCCACGTCAAAAGAGTAGTGACCGATTTTGGCCGAGCGCTGTGCATCAATGAGGTTTTGCTCGCTTTTTAACAGCGCTTCTTCAGCTCGCTTACGCTCGGTAATATCAGAGCTTATCACTACAAAGCTGTTAATCTTATTATCCTGGCCGGTAAAAGGAACTATAGTCGTGTCGGTCCAATAGAGCTTGTGGAGTTTGCCACGCTGACAGACTTCACCCTGCCATACCTTGCCGTCAGAAACCGTTTGCCGAAGCTTGCGATAAAAACCCTCACTGTGGCGTTTCGATTCGAATATCTTAAATCCCCGGCCGAGTAATTCATCGAAGCGATAGCCGCTAACGGCGCAAAATCGCTCGTTAGCGTAAGTAATACATCCATTCTCGTCGCAGGTTGCGACAATCGAGTGCTGGTCCAGAGCATATTTTTGATCGGCCAGCTCGGCCATCGCCTGATTAATTTTTTGATGGCTGGCGTCCAGATCCTGTTCAAATGCGCGCCGCCGGTCAAGCATTTGATTGAATGAGTGAGCCAGTCTTTTAAACTCACTGTGGCCGTTAGCGTCAACGTGCTGGTCCATTCTTCCGGAAGATACCGCCTGAGTCGCCTCGACCAGTTGTTGTATTGGCCGGGTCAGACGGCGGGCGAGATAGACAGACAGTAATATGGCGACAAGAGCAGTCAGGACGAAGACCAGCATAACCATTTTGGCGAAAGTCGCAGTTGCCGCCAGTACCTCGCCCCGCTCCCGTTCACTCACTAATATCCAATCGACGCCAGCAAATTTCAGCGGCAGGCTTAGCCCGATTACATCTTTCCCCTGCGGGTTGCGGTATTCAAAAATTTCCCGATTGTTCAGCCCGCTCTGCGCGACAATTTTTGAAAGAACCTCGGCCAAATCACGGCCAACGGGCGTGCGCAATTTGTCATCAACGCCTACCAGATAATGATTAACCTGATGGGTACCCTGGCTGGTCATCAGGTCAAATATCCTTTCCAGGTGCAACTGAATGGCCAATACGCCAACCGCCTGATTTTGCTCGTCCAGTATTGGCGCGACCAGAAAACCGGCTATGGCGTAGTGGCTACTTTCAATTCTTTCCAAATCAGAAAAGCAACTTTCACCCGTTTGCAACGCCTGTCTGACGCAACGCGCAAAATTGCTACCTGAGAGCTGATCGCGATACAGGTTACTTCCTAGCCCGGCCTCGCCGGTTACCGAGTAAATGATATCGCCGCTGGTGCCAATCAGATAGAGATCATGAATGTAATCGTAGTGCTTCATCAGCTCCACCAGCCCGTTATCGGTGGATTGGATCCGCTGTTTCCAGTCATCGCTCTTTATATAGTCCCGCAAGGATAGCTTGCTTGAGGCTAATCCCTGCTGCAGACTTTTCATTAACTGCAGGTTATACTGATCTTTGGACTGGTTTTTTAAGTCCATAAAACGATAGTCAAACCAGTTAGTCACAAAATCCTGATTTAGGCGAGCCGACTGGGTGATTTGCGCCTTCGCGGCTTCAATTAATCCGTCACTCGCTGCTTTGTAGTTCAGCCACGCCACCACGCTCAGTGGAATAAGCGACAAAAAGACAAACCATAAAATCAATTCAGTACGGATGGAATAGGTGGATGCGGGGTTGTCGACAAGATTCATGGAAGGAACAATCAGCCTTTGAAATTAACTGGCGTTAATTATAGTGAAATTTCAGTTAAAATCCGGCTTTCTCGCGTTCAACCCGATCCAGGTCAATAGATCCGAACGAATTGTTTCCTCTTTTAGCCACGCTGGGGTCTGAAACACTTGCAACCATTGCCAGGGATCGGTAAGATCCGGCTCCCATTTAATGGTGTATGGTATTTAATCAGGTGAATGAATAAGCATTCATGCAACTGACTTAAATGGCGATGCACAAACTGATCGAGTAATAATTATGAAGCAAAATACCCACCCAAAATACGAAAGTATCACCGCGACCTGTAGTTGCGGCAACAAAGTCGAAGTCGGCTCCACACTTTGCAGAGACATCAGCCTGGACGTTTGCTCGGCGTGTCATCCCTATTACACAGGCAAGCAAAAAATGGTTGATACCGGTGGTCGAGTTGACAGATTCCGTAAGCGTTTCGGTGCTCGTTCACTCAACAAGTAACCTTCGCTTGTTAAACCGATTCTCGAAAAAGACGCTAATTAGCGTCTTTTTTATTGTCTGTTGTTTCCTGTTTCAGCTTCAGGCGATCGCCCAGACCTGCCCGACCCTCGATGGCTTTGACCAATCCGAACTGAAAAGCGGAGCAGTCGACTGGGTTCCTGACGGCGATACCATCCATACCAGTAAAGGCAACCGGCTAAGGTTACTGCATATCAACGCCCCGGAAACCAACGCCACCAAACCCATCGCTGCTGAACCCATGGCTTTGCAGGCCAAAAACGAGTTAATTAGGCTGATTGGCGAATCAAAAGCGATTTACTGGCTCAATGACAAGCGTATCAAGGACAAATACGGTCGCGAGCTGGCGCTGGTGTTTAATCAGGCAGGCGATCTGATTAATGCGCAACTGGTGGCTAGTGGCATGGCGCACATTTTGTTGATCCCGCCCAACGATCTTTTCTGGCGCTGCATGACAGCCGCGGAAAAAAAGGCGCGACGGCAATCAAAAGGCATTTGGAATTTCAAAGTATTTCGTGCAAAGCGTGTGCGGCAAGCAGGCTCGTCAAAGAACGCGCCGCTAAAAGCCAATCAGGGGTTTCAGCTGTTAAGCGGAAAAATTACCCAGATAAAACAAACCCGCAACAATCGCTGGCTGGTATTGGACGACCATCTGTGGGTTGGCATTCCCAACAAAAACCTCGAATTATTTGCCGCCGAAAAAATCAAGTTCACACAGGGCAAAATGGTCACCCTGCGCGGTTATGTCTATCACTCGTACGGCAAATTCAGACTAAAGCTGAAGCACCCGGCGATGTTGTTGCGATAACATGCCAGGCATTTATTTTTTTGGTTCGCGCTAAAATCCTAATCGGTTAAAATGAAGTTCGTCGATAGGGTCGATATTCCGGCAACCAGAAATTCTTCTCTACCGCCGCCTGTAACACCAAAGTATCTACCCGCGTAGCGACGCCTTGCTCCATCGCTTTCTCGCCGACTTTCAGTGCAATGGTTTTACTGACTTCCCTGATAGCACTGAGATCCGGCAACAAGCTTTCCGCCTCACCTTTGACCAACGGCGAACATTCTGCCAACGCGTCACTGGCTGTCATAAACATTTGCTCGGTTATCCGGGTAGCGCCGCTGGCGATAACGCCCAATCCGATACCGGGAAATATATAGCTGTTGTTGCATTGTGCTATCGGGTATTGGCGGCCGCCAAATGTCACCGGGTCAAACGGACTGCCGGTTGCGACCAGCGCGTTACCGTCGGTCCACTCGATAACATCCTTTGGCAGCGCCTCAACTTTTGAGGTGGGGTTGGAGAGCGGTAATACTATCGGCCTTTTGCAGCTCTCATACATGGCTTTGACCACCGGCTCGCTGATCAATCCGGCAACACCGGAAACGCCTATCAGGATAGTCGGCCTGCTCGCTTTGACCAGGTCGAGCAGGCTGATTTTATCGCCATCGCTACTCCATCCGGCAACCTGCGCACGCGTTTTGGCAAATTTCTGCTGGAAATCCCGCAGTGGTAAATCCTCGGTCAACAGTCCTTTGCTGTTGGTCAAAAAGACCCGATTGACGGCCTGTGCTTCATCGAGGCCGTCCTCCTGCATGTGTGCGATAATTTGTTCCGCGATGCCGCACCCTGCTGAGCCGGCGCCAACGAAGACAACGCGATGGTCTTTTAAGCGAGTGCCCTGCGCGTGACACGCCGCTATCAATGTGCCGACGGTTACCGCCGCGGTTCCCTGAATGTCATCGTTAAAACAACAAAGGCTATCCTGATATTTTTTGAGTAGCGGAGTCGCGTTGGCCTGGGCAAAATCTTCAAACTGAACCAGCGCGTTTGGCCAGCGACGCTTGACGCCCTGAATAAACAGGTCGACAAATTCAAAATAATTATCATCTGTAATTCTCTCGTTACGCCATCCCATATACATGGGATCCTGCAGCAATTCTGGGTTGTTGGTGCCAACATCCAGCGTAACCGGCAGCGTGTACGCCGGGCTAATACCGCCGCAAGCGGAATAAAGCGCCAGCTTACCAATGGGAATACCCATTCCGCCGATCCCCTGGTCGCCTAAACCCAAAATGCGTTCGCTGTCAGTCACCACGATAATTTTGACATTCTGCTTGGTGGCATTTTGCAGCAGGTCATCGATCCTGTCCCGATCAGGATAAGAAATAAAAAGTCCGCGCTTGCGACGATAGATTTGAGAAAATTTCTGACAGGCAAGACCCACGGTTGGCGTATAAATAATCGGCATCATTTCTTCAAGGTGGTCAGTCAATAACCTGAAGTAAAGGGTTTCGTTGGTGTCCTGAATATTACGCAAATAGATATGCTTATCCAGATCGTCGGTAAAACCGGAGTACTGCTGATACGCTCTTTGCGATTGCTCTTCGATAGTCTCGATAGCCGCCGGTAAAAGGCCTTCAAGATTAAACGCCTGTTTTTCCTGAACGGTAAAAGCGCTGCCTTTATTTAGCAGCGGAGTCTCTAATAAAACCGGGCCGGCGTAGCGGATATAAAGCGGTCTTTTAGCGGTGTCTGGGAGAGTCATTAATTGGCCTTTTGCTCAGAAGTAGCGGAATTGAGTATTAGTGTAGTTGCTGCTTTCAATAGTAACAAAGAATCCTTTGAGCATTGGACTAACCAGCGAATAAAAGACCACCTATTTTGAAATACAAAGGCATTAGCCGAAAGGATTAGTTGGTTTTTGTAACATCTGTACTATAATCGCTGCAAACAGCGTTAATTTATTGCGTCAGGACGCGCATATGATGTCAAATAACCTGTCGGGTCAAAATCAACACCTCTTGCAAGCCGTGCAACCCTGTTGCTGTAGCGGCCTGCTGCAACTGACGTCACAAACGGACTTTCCCAGCCTGGATGCCTGTCTGAAACAACTCGCCACCCGTTTAGCCCCCGAAAGCAAAGTGGAGCTGATCCGATTTGGCCCCGACCGCCCGGCAAGCGACATACCCGGAATTACCCGATTTAAGCTGGCGACGCAAAAGCGGGAAATTGGCCTGTTAATCCTGGACGGCGAGCTCGATAGTCACACGCATAATCAAATCAAACTTTTGTGTGATGTCTTTGTCAACCAGTGCCGCATGATTGCGCTAATCAACCACGACCGCCTCACCAGCCTGGGCAATCGACAGGCTCTGGATACAAAGTTAAACGAGTTATTTGACTCGAACCGCCCCGCCGATCGACGTAGCAAGGAATCAACTCTTTATCTGGCGTTAATGGATATTGATCGATTCAAACAAATCAACGATCAGTTCGGCCACTTGTATGGTGATGAAATTTTATTACAATTTTCGCAGCTGATGACAAAAACCTTCCGTACCGTCGACCACTTATATCGCTACGGTGGCGAAGAGTTTCTGGTGATTTTGTCGGATGTAAACCTGAAGCAAGCTGAATCGGTTTTACAGCGGTTTCGCTCCACCGTAGAAAACTTTACCTTTCCCCTGGTCGACCAGGTCACCGTCAGTATCGGTTTAACCGAGCTGAAACTGGACAATGAAGCCATTAGCAATATCGATAACGCGGATCGAGCCCTTTATTTCGCCAAAAAACACGGTCGCAATCAATTACAGATTTACGAGTCACTTATTGCCAGCGGCAGGTTGAAAGTAAAAAGGTCGCTCACAGATGACATTACCCTTTACACCTGAACGAGCACTTTTTGATTTGTGACTCTGGCTCCGAAATTATAATCTCTTTACACCCCTACAGTTTTACCCTTGCGAAAAAGACCTCTGTCGATTAATACGCCCATATCTTGTCCGCGATACCCTCTCTGATAGATCCCCTTGAGGATCACGGTCACATACTTCACAATGGCGTCATCGAAAAGCGTTCATTTCCAATACAATCGCAGGCAGTGCCACTACCTTGTCCGAATCACCAAGCAACGCCCCAACGGCAGATCAGATTACCCTTGTCAGGGTAGCAATCAATCTGCCTCTGCGCAGACTGTTTGACTATCGTATTGCCGACGACTATCCGATAGCACCCGCTGCCGGGATGCGGGTTGAAGTGCCGTTTGCCAACGGCAGAAAGATCGGACTCATTCATTCGGTGGAAACGGTCGCGCTAACCAGTCTTTCAGTGGCCCCGGAAAAACTCAAGCCGATCGTGCGCATCCTCGATTCCAGCCCGCTACTGGGCCCTGCGCTTATCAAGCTGGCCCACTGGATGCAAAAATATTATCACGCGCCTTACGGTGAAATCTGGCAGACCCTGTTACCGGCGGCATTACTCAAAGGGCAACCGGCGCAGCTGGTTCGCACCAGTCGCTGGTGTATCACTGAAAAAGGCAAAACGGTTTTACTCGAAAATCAGATCCCGGTAAATGCAGTTAAACAACG
>Ga0316209_1000663_pt1 | contig 52080 bp, 45 predicted proteins | sample 6monopyrite_MG_FD_204945 | JGI IMG/M metagenome (GOLD analysis project Ga0316209, IMG submission 204945) | Microbial mat bacterial communities from mineral coupon in-situ incubated in ocean water Damariscotta River, Maine, United States -... | ecosystem: Environmental > Aquatic > Marine >... | reverse complement strand
GGCATCGGCGAGATTCCGCTCTTCGAGGGGGTCAATGTGACGCCCGGCGCGACGGTCGCTCCCGTGACCGAACCGCAATTCCAGATCGTGATGAGCGCCATCGCACCCGGTACGGCAACGCTCTTGATCGGCACGTTCGCGGCGTATGGCGACGGTTATACCGGGACCGTCGATTCGAACGCGAGCAACTCCTCCGTCACGATCACAGTCATTCCCGAACCCGGGACGGCGTTTCTTCTCGGGCTCGGACTGGTGGGGCTCGCCCGGCGAACTCGCGGCGCCTGAGACCGGCTCCCCAACCCCCAACCCCCAACCCCCGACCGTCCGACAAAGAGATCCCCGGATCGGTCGGAGGAGCATCCCCACCCCCTTGGGCAGGTGGTATGATCAGAAGCCGCACCGGTCCGGTGCGGACCTCCCCGATGGCCCGATGAGCGCACGCGCTCGCCGATAGACTGGTCGCGAAGGGGAGGGACCCTTGGGAGGGGGCTTCGTTGAGCGACTTCAGGGATCGCGATGATGACCGCGGCGGCCGCGGCAATCGAAAGTTCGGACGGGATCGCGATCGCGAGGACCGGAGCGAAGAGGCTCTGGCCGGACGCGTGCCGCCCCACGACATCGAAGCGGAGAAGGCGATCCTTTCCGCCATCCTGCTCGACAACGACGCCATCCATTCCGCGGTCTCCGAAGTCCGCGAAGAAGACTTCTATCACCCGTCGCATCAGATGCTCTATCGCTCGATGGTTCGGCTGCGCGATGAGAATCAGCCCGTCGACCTAACGACGCTGGCGTCGTATCTCAAGGGCGAGTCGATGCTCGAGAGCATCGGTGGCCCGATCGCGCTGGCGGAGATCGCTGACTACGAAGCGACTCCCGCGAACATCATCCATTACGCGAAGATCGTGCGCGATCGCGCGATCAAGCGAAGCCTGATCTCGACGGCGAGTGAAATCGTCGCGCTGGGCTTCGAGCACGGCGAGCCCGCGGATTCCCTGCTCGATGAAGCGGAGAGCAAGATCTTCGGACTCTCGACCGAGAAGGCGAGTACGAGTCTGTCGAGTATCTCCGTCGAGATGCACGACGCGGTCAATCACATCGACATGTTGATGAACCGCGGCGGCGAGATCACGGGCCTCAAGAGCGGTTACGAAAAGCTCGACGATATGACCGGTGGCTTGCAGCCCGGCGATCTTTTTATTTTGGCCGCGCGTCCCTCGATGGGCAAGACCGCCTTCGCGCTGAACCTGGGCCGCAACATCGCCGTAAACGGCGGGGGCAACGTTGCGGTCTTCTCCCTCGAAATGACGACCCGCTCGCTTGTTATGCGTATGCTTTCCTCCGAAGCGCAGGTGGATGCGGGCGCCTTCCGAAGCGGCATGATCTCGACCGATGCGCATACGCGCTTGATGGACGCGGCGGGGAAGCTGGCCGACGCGAATATCTGGATCGATGACACGGGTGCGGCTTCCGTTCTCGAGATGCGCGCGAAGTGTCGTCGGCTGCATTCCCAGCATGGCCTCGACATGGTGATCGTCGACTACCTCCAGCTCGCCCGCGGTGATCGCAATACGCAGAGTCGTGAGCAGGAGATTTCCGAGATCTCGCGAGGCCTGAAGGGGCTAGCCAAGGAACTCGATATTCCGGTGATCGCGCTGTCCCAGCTGAATCGGGGTCCGGAAACGCGAAAGGACGACAAGCGGCCGATGCTCGCCGACCTTCGTGAATCGGGCGCCATCGAGCAGGACGCCGACGTGATCGCCTTCATCTATCGCGACATCGTCTACAACAAGGAAACGGAATTCGAGAACCTCGCCGAGCTGATCATCGCCAAGCAGCGTAATGGACCGACCGGGACCGTGAAGCTCGAGTTCGAGGGGCGCTTCGCGCAGTTCCGTGATTGGCCGCTCACGGACAATCCCTACGACGGAGCGCCTGGTGACTTCGCACCCCCGCCACCGGATGACGGGGGCTACGGCGGACCGGAAGTCTTTGGCGGGGGCGAAGGCTTCGGCTCCGATACGGATCCGGCCTTCTAGATGCCGAGTCTACGAAGACCGCGCGCCGTTCGACCGGGCGCGAAGATCGCATTCGCGGCACCGGCGGGCCCCCTCGACGAAGAAGCACTCGCCTCGGGACGCAAGGCCCTTGAGCGACTCGGCTTCGAAATCGTCGTGCGCGACGATATTCTGGAGCGCGACGGCTATCTCGCCGGCTCGGATGAGCGCCGGGCGGACGAGCTGATGAGCTTCGTGACCGATCCCGAGATCTCGGCGATTGTCTGCGCGCGGGGTGGCTATGGCTGCGCCCGGTTGCTGGATCGCCTGGATGCCAAGGCCTTCCGTGACGCTGCGAAGCCGCTCGTCGGGTACAGCGACATCACGACGCTGTTGCTCTGGCAGCGCAAGCACGCGGGGCTGCTCGGCATTCATGGGCCGATGTGCGAGAAGGCCGGAACTCTTGAAGGCGAGGCTGGGTCTGCGCTCGTGCGCGCGCTCCAGGGGACAGGGCCTCATCCACGCTACACGGGGAAGACGGTGGTTTCTGGATGGGCGGAGGGGCGAATGGTCGGCGGCTCGCTGTCGGTCTGTGTCGCGAGTCTCGGGACGCCCTGGGAGCTCGACACGAAGGATGCGATCGTGATGCTCGAAGACATTACGGAGCTCCCGTACCGGATCGATCGCATGCTGCAGCAGCTGCGCGCGGCGGGGAAATTCGATCGAGCGGCGGGAATCGCGCTCGGCTCGTTTACGGAATGCGATGACGAGCGGTATCCGGATTGGACGGTGGATCGGCTCGTGAGCGAGATCTTCGAACCACTCGGGATTCCCGTCGTGGCGGGTCTGCCCTTTGGCCACGGTGGCGAGAATCGCCCGTGGCCCTTTGCTGGGCGTGCCGCACTCGATGGCTCGCGGGGCGAGCTCGAGATATTGGAAGCTGCGGTCTCCACGCGGTAGCGTGAGGCCGAATTTGGGGGTTGAAAGCGGATGAAGCGGAGTCTGATCGAGCGCAAGCTCGGCCGTGTCGAGAAGGCGCTCGATAAAGCGATCGAAAAGCAGGAAATTCCCGGGGCCGTCGTCCTCGCGCGCATGCCGCGTGAAGAAGAGGTGCTGGAGTATTCCTGGGTGCGCGGGCTGGCCGCTGCGCGTCCGGAGCGCCTGCCGATGCGGCGCGACACGATCTTTGATCTCGCCTCGCTGACGAAGCCGATTGCGACGACGACGGCGATCATGATGTTGATCGAAGAAGGTTCGATCTCCCTCGATGACCCCGTCGCGAAAACCCTTCCCAGTTTTGCCGATCGCGGAAAGGAAGAGGTCACGATTCGACACCTGCTCACGCACTCCGCGGGCCTCAAGCCCTGGCGTGAGTTTCATGAGCTGCTGATTCAGAAGGAGCGCAAGAGCGGCGAGCGCTTGATCGGTACGAAAGAAGGGCGCGACTGGATCATGGACCGGATTCTGCGCGGGGGACTCGTTCACGAGCCCGGCGCCGCGGCCGTCTACGGCGACCTCGACTTCATCGTCCTCGGCGCGATCGTCGAAGAGGTTTCGAAGCAGCCTTTCGACGAGTTCTGCGAATCGCGCATCTTCACGCGCCTCGGCCTGATCGATACGCGCTTCTTCCCGATCCCCGTCGACGGCTCGCAGGCCGCGCCGGATGCGATTCGTCGCCGTGTCGCTGCGACCGAGAACTGTGCTTGGCGTGAGCGAATCGTCTGGGGCGAAGTACACGACCCGAACGCCTCCGCGATGGGCGGCGTCGCCGGCCACGCAGGTCTCTTCTCGACGGCCGATGACGTGATGCGCTTCGGCCAGCTCTTCGTCGACGCCTATCATGGACGGAATCCGTCGCTCCCGCCCGAACGCGTTCGGGAATTCTGCGAGAAGCAGCACATCCCGGAAGAATCGGATTGGGCGCTGGGCTGGGATACGCCGACGAAGGGGTCCTCTTCATCGGGGATGCACTTCTCGGAGAAGTCCGTCGGGCATCTTGGCTTTACCGGGACGTCCCTCTGGATCGATCTCGAACGCGAGTTGATCATCGTCATGCTGACGAATCGCATCCATCAAGTTGTGAAGCGCAGCCGATTCGATCTGCGTCCGAAGATTCACGACGCCATCGTCGAGGCGTTTACCGCGGGATGAGCGAAAGCCAGGCACTCGACCATCAGCGACCCTTCTATTCGAGCTTGCTGCAGCGCGTGCACTTCGTCGCGATCGGTGGAACCGGAATGGGTTCGCTCGCCGGTCTCGTGAAGGCGCGGGGCATCGAAGTCACGGGCTCCGACAAGAAGCTCTACCCGCCGATGTCGACGGCCCTCGCCGATTGGGGCATCGACGTTGTCGAAGGCTTCGATCCAGAGAACCTTAAGCCGGGTGCTTCGGGGCTGGGGGCGGATCTCGTGGTGATCGGGAATGCCGTTCGCGCGGATAATCCCGAGGCGCGCGCCGCAATCGAGTCCGGCGTTCCCTACCGCTCGTTCTCCGACGCACTCTACGAACTCGCGATCGCCCAGAAACATTGCATCACCGTTTCCGGAACCCACGGCAAGACGACCACGACGAATATCGCAGCGCATCTCCTGCTCGCGACGGGTCGCGACCCCTCGCTTCTCGTCGGCGGCATCTCCCTCGACTTTGAAGGTTCCTTTCGCGAAGGGCAGGGCGAGCACTTCGTCGTGGAAGGCGACGAGTACGACACGGCCTTCTTCGACAAGACCCCCAAGTTTCTCCACTACAAGCCGAACACCCTGATTCTCACCTCCGTCGAGTTCGACCATGCGGATATCTACCGCGATCTCGATCACGTGAAGGAAGCGTTTCGCGAACTCGTATCGCAGATGCCGAGCGACGGTCGGATCGTTGCGGCGGTGACCCATGATGGTGTGCGGGATGTTTTGTCCGACGCGTCGTGCGAGGTCATCGGGTATGGCGTCGAACGGTCTCCGGGCGAGTCGCTTCCGGCGGCGGCAGCATGGTGGGCAAGCGACCTTACGCCCATGGAAGGTGGGCTTCGATTCAAGCTCGAAGCTCCCGACAAGGGCCAGACTTGGACGATCGACAGCCCGCTCTTTGGCGCGCATAACGTCGAGAACATCGTCGGCGTATTTGCGGCACTCGAAGGACTCGGTGTTCCGATCGAAGAGCTGATCCCGGCATTGCTCGCGCATCAAGGCGTGAAGCGCCGCCAAGAGATTCGTGGTGTTGCTGGGGGCGTCACCGTCATCGACGATTTCGCCCATCATCCGACGGCCGTACAAGGTACGATCGAAGCGATCGCTCAGCGCCACCAAGGCAGCCGGGTCATCGCGCTGCTCGAACCGCGAACGAATACGAGCCGCCGCGCGATCTTTCAGGACGACTACGTGCGTGCCCTCGAAGCAGCGGACCGCGTCGCGATCGCCGAGGTCGGTGACGAACCGATCTACAGCATTACGGGCGAAGTGACCGAGTGCTTGTCCGCGGAGGCGGTCGCCGCCTCGCTGCGCGAGCAGGGGCGTGATGCCGCAGCGTTCGCGGAGATCAGCGACATCGTCGACTGGGTCGTCGAAGGACGTCAGGACGGCGACGTCGTGCTCGTGATGAGCAACGGTGCGTTCGGCAGTATCTGGGAGCGACTCCTCGCCGCACTCGAAGCGGTGTGATCGAGGAGCGAATCCCTCCGGCGCTGTTCCGTTTGCGTGATCTCTATCCGCGCCTTCGGTAGCGCCGGGCGCCGCGGCCCGATTCTCCCGGAGCGCTGCGAGCGTCGACGAGTTCTTGCATGACGACCGGTCCCGTCGGCGCGCTTCGTGCTGTGGCGGGTTCACGGGTGACGAAGGTGCGAAGAATCTCGCCGCGTCCCGTCGGGAGCGCTTCGTAGAGCGTGGCCTCGCCGGTGCTGGCCAGGTCGAGCTCGCCGATTCGCTCGATGTGGTTCCCATCGTATTCGAGCCAAAGCACATAGCGCGCGTCGTCGTCGAGGGAGGGCAAGCCGCGAGCATGCAGGTAGCAATGGGTCAGGGCGCCGTCCCAGAAGACGGATGCCGAAGCGGGCGAAGACTCGTCGAGGGCGAAAAGATCGACGATGCCGACATCGGGCGCCCGAATTAGGTCGAGGGTTCGCTGACTTTCGGCGAGTGCGAGGGAGCGACGTTCATGCATTCGCTCCGCTTCGCCTAGCGTCCGTCGTTGAGACTCGATTGTTTGCGCGGCAATCGCGAGTTCCGCCGCGAGTCGCTTGGCCTCGCCGCTTCGGTCGGGGCGTCCGTCAAGCAGAGCCTGGAGCCGCTCGATCTCGATGCGTGTGCTCTCGTGCTCAGCGCGTTGAGCGGCGAGTCGGTTGGAGATTGTCTGCCGTTCCGCATTCAGCTCGTCGATGCGCATCTGCGCTTCGGCCTCACGCGCGACGAGGAGCGCCTCGCGATTCGTAAGTCGGGCTTCACTTCTTGCGAGCGCCTCCTCATGGGCGAGCTCACGCGTATTCCACGCGATGAACGTCACGCCGAAGGAGAGCAAGAGGAGCGCCGCGAGCGCCCAGGTGGCAGGCGCGAGCGCCCAGGTGGTAGGCGCGAGCGCCCAGGTTGAGGGCGCGGGGGCGGGACGCCTGATTGGAATGGGTGTCGCGACCGAGGAGCGAGCCTGTTCGCTCTGTTCGACTCGTTCGAGAAGCGCAGTACGGGACTCGGGAGCGGGCTCAACCGGTTCGAGCGCAAGGGAGAGATCCTCTGCGATTCGATATGCGCGATCGAGCGCAGCCAACACATCCGCCTCGCCGCGATCGATCCGTCGCTCGAGTTCGAAGCGTTCGGCGTCTTCGAGGGTGTCCGAAACATAAAGGAAGAGCAGTTCGTCGAGATCGTGGGCGTTCATTGTTCTTCCCCCGATCCAAAGCCGCGTCGAAGCTGTTCAAGGCCACGGCGCAGACGCGTTTTGACCGTACCGATCGGCAACTCAAGTCGCTCTGAGATCTCCAGCTGGGTGAGGCCTTCGAAATAACAGAGCACGACGATCTCGCGGTAAAGCTCGGAGAGATTCGTCACGGCCTCGCGAACGCGTTTCCCCTCATGGTTCTCGACGAGCTTGCGGTCAGGAGCCGTCGGGGCGGTGCCCATCGCGGGGGCGTCGAGTTCAATACGGGCTGCGCGAATACGCTGCACTTGCGACTGTTCCGCCCGCAGACGATCGAGCGCACGACTGCGTGCGGACATGGCGAGAAAGCTCGCCAGTCGTCCCCGTTTCGGATCAAATCGATCGGGCTTGTCCCAGAGTTGCCACAGGATGTCCTGCATGACTTCTTCGGCGCGCTCGCGGTCGCGCAGGATCCGAAGGCAGATCGCAAGGATCGTCCCGGCATGTCGATCGTAGATCTCCTCAAGTGCGGAGGTCTCCGATCGGCGGAGTCGGTCGACGAGCACGGTATCCGGGCAGAAATCTGCCTTTCCCCCGTTTGCAAATCGATCCGTCGGATTCATCGGCTCGATTCCCAGGCACTACGCAATCTGAGGCCCTTTCGGATTCACCAAAATCGAGCTCATTTCGTCCATGGGCATCTTTTCCTGCTCGGCGATCTCATTCCTGTATCCAGCGCTCGCTAGAACTCGTACTGATTCCAACGCGGAATGGTTTCGTTCAAGAGACGAATTCCGGGAGGCTGGGCAGATTTCGGAGGCGAACAGAGTTGGGCGGACGGCGAATTTCGAGGCAGATCAGGAGTTTGGGCGGCGTTCTGCAGGCCCTCACGGTTTGGAGCGCGTTGGCGGCTGCGCTGATCGTCGCTGGGGCGTCGGTCGATGCTCGAGCGGCGACGGAATCTGCTGAAGTCGACCGAGAGGAAGACTCGCTCCGTGAGACCGTTGAGCGTCTCGAGGACAGAGTCGAGGAACTCGAGGCGGAGTCCGACTCGCGGGCGAAGGCGCTCGCGGACGCTGAGGCGAGACTCGAGGCGAATGAGCGGCGAGCCCGCGCTGAGCGACTGGACCGCGAGGCCGAGCGAACCGCCGCGGAGCGGGTGGCGGAATGGGCCGCGGCCCTCGACTTCCGCCTCGCCCTCGCAGCCAGTTACAACTTCAACTTCAACAACCCGGATTCCGACCCGTCTGCGGGTTTCCCCACTTCGACCGGGAATCGGAATAACGGCTCAACGTTTCCGGCCGTGCAACACAACACGTTTCAGCTCGACCAGGTCGATCTCGCGGTCGGGCAGGTGGCGACGGAAGAGAAGAGGGCGGGGTTTCAGCTCGAGTTCCTCTATGGCGTGTCATCGGACCCGCAAAACGGGACGGATCTCCCGACCGTGCAGCAGGCGTACGCGTCGTATCTCGCACCGATCGGGGGCGGGATTGAATTCAAGCTGGGTCGCTGGGACACGCCAATCGGCGCTGAGGTGATCTACGTCGGCGAAAACTTCAACGTGACGCGTGGGCTCGCTTGGTTTTATCAGACGGTTCACCGCGATGGCCTCTTAATTTCGGGGGGAGATTTATCGGGCTGGCATTGGAAGGTGGGCGTCGCGAATAACGGTCGGGCGAACAACTTTGACAACAACAATGGAAAGTCGGGCCTCGCTCAGGTCGGCTGGGCATCCGACGATGTCCTTGTTCGCGCGACGTATCTTCTCGAAGAAGGCCCGCTGATCGGGCACTTTTCGGCTCTCTCGACGCGCTCCTCTGAAGACCTCAGCCATTTCCTCGACCTCTATGTGCATTGGGATCTGTCCGAGGAGACGGCGCTCTGGTGGAACCTCGACTGGGTGCACACCGATTTCAGTCGCGTTGGCGATACAGAAACGGTGCTCCTAGCGATCGCAGGGCGTCATCAGCTAACGGATCGGATCGGTCTTTCACTTCGAGCGGAAGGGGCACTCTTTCTGGCCGAGGAGCCCGGAATCAAGACGGAGGGGGCGCTTTGGGTGACCAAGACTCTCGACTATGCGCTGACGGAACAACTCTCATTGCGCGGTGAGCTCATCGTGCAACATTCCTTCGCACAGACGCCTTCGAATATCCTCTTCATCAATGGATCCGGATCGGCCTTCTCGCGCGACACCCAGGTGATCGCCCTGAGTCAGCTTCTCTTCGTCTTCTAAATCGCGACGTTCTTCGTTTTTGTTAGTTCGATGCTTCGCTCAAATAAAAACGAATCCGCTGGAATCCACCGCCCGTATGCAATGCATCTGATCTTCGCAGGAAGCGAAGACGAACTCGGTCCACCCCGGTGGAGCCATGATGCACGCAGAAAAGATGCGGCAGGAGATGAGACGGATGATGCGAAGAACAGTCTGGCTGACGGCGATGCTGATGGCCGCGGCGACGAATGCGAACGCGACGGACACGCGCGTTCTGGTCAACATCGAAAACCTTGCGCCCGCGGCAGGCACGTTCCAGACCCCGTTCTGGGTCGGCTTCCACGAAGGGGAATTCGATACCTACGACGGCAATACACCGGCGAGCAATGACCCTCGACCGGGCTCTATCGCCATGGAGAGCCTCTGCGAAGATGGGAATACGGGGCCGATCACGGCGGATTTTGCTGCGCTGTCCGCTGGGCAAGACGCAACGCTTCCGGGACCGAACGGTCCGATCGCACCCGGGGACACCGCCCGCGGCTCCTTTATCCTCGACAGCACGAACCCGGACAACGCGTTCTTCAGTTATGCGTCGATGATTATTCCGTCGAACGATTTCTGTATCGCGAACGGGAATCCCCGGGCGCACGCGGTCTTTGATGAAGATGGCAACTTCGTCGCGGCGGATTTCTTTGTGCGCGGATCCGAGACCCTCGACGCCGGGACCGAAGTGAATGACGAGCTTCCGGCGAACACGGCGTTCTTCGGCCAGGCTGCGCCGAATACGGGTGTCGATGAGAATGGAGTGATCGGCACGCTTGGAAGCGACCTTCCTGCGATTGGATTCGCAGCGCCCGGCAGCGGCGGAATCGTGGACGCCGGCCGCTTCCGCATGGCCGACTTTCTCGCCCCGGGATACCCCCTCGTCAAGGTGAGCTTCGCCGCGGCGCCCGCGGTCGTCGAGGACTTCACTGCCGCAGGAAAGCTCCTGGGTGACAACGAGGTTCCTGCAGTCGATACCTCCGCACGGGGCATCGCGATCGCGAAGCTTCGGGAAGAGGGAACTCGTCTCGACGTCGTCGCGACGTATCGCCGCCTGAATGATGTGACGGCCGCCCATCTCCATCTCGGACAGCCCGGCGAGAACGGCCCCGTCGTTGCCTTGCTGGTTCCCGCGGATCTGGATGAGCTCTCGAAGAAGTCGCGTCGTCTCCTCAAGCGGTTCATCAAGACATCGCTGACCTCGGACGATCTGGTTGGGCCCCTCGCCGGTCAGCCCCTCGACGCGCTCGCTCAGGCAATCGCAGATGGAAATGTCTACGTGAACATTCACACGGAGGCGAATCCGGCGGGCGAACTGCGCGGGAATCTCGCGCTCTACTAAGTCGCCCAACGAGTCCGCTGGACTCATGCGACCACACGGTTGCAGAGGTCGCGAGGAGGGTTGCGCCCTCAGCAGGGAATGAGGGCGCAGCAGGAGTCGCACGACGAACGGGGAAGGGTCGGACGGAGGGAGGTGGTTCGCAGAGCAGCGAACCCAGGCAGATCGCGCGGGCCACTTCCCTCCCATGCGCTTCTCAGATTTCGCCACGCTTAGCCGCATCGCGACTCGATCCCCTCGACCACCTGGTGGTCGGGGGGATGTTTGCGTTCGGGGCCCCGCCGGTCAGACGCTTCTAGTCTGCGTAGAACGTTTCGAGGCGATCCCCGTCGAGGGGAACCGTCACCATCGATTGGATACGGCGGTCGGCGATGTTGGCGATCAAGAGATAGCCGGCTTCCGGGACCGCATGGCTGCCGGGGACGTGGGATTGGCAAATCACGGCGGCGCGATGATGACTGACCATCACGTCGTCGACTTCCGTGTGGAAGCCGGCGTCTCCGAATTCACCGAGCTCGGCGAGATACTCGAAGATGTCGTCGGCGCCTTTGATCTCGCCCTGGAATTGGCCCGTGCCTTTGACGTGCCAGACGATGTCATCGGCCCAAAGTGCGCGGAGCGTTTGGCGGTCGCCGACGCTCGCTGCCTGGAGGCAGTGGTGAAGGAGGAGCGAGTTGGGGTGCTCGATCATCATCCTCTCCTGTCTAGTTTCGCAGTCGCGGGAGATACTGGCTCCGCTGGAGTCACTGAACCGGAATCCCGTTTGCTCCTGCTCTAGGACGTCCACCGTCATTCCTGACGGGCCGTCGAATTGGGCGCAACCTCATCATAACGCCATCCGTTCGTCTTGCGGAAGCAAAGTTGCCTGATTTGAATAAACTCTCGCAGTGTCCCAATTAACACATCGGCCAAATGGCCTAGCAACCCTCGCCGAAGCGTTCGCGATTCGTTTCGAGTACGACGCTATGGGGAGAATTGTCGACGTGCTCGACGACGGGGTAACGCCCCGCTTTGTGTTAGGGCGTGCTCAAGAAGGGGTGATCTGGCGCTTCAGGCACGATCTTTCGACGGATCTCGTACAAGATGTGTCGCGCTTGGCCGGGCGGGAGAAGGGAATTCCCATCGATCCCGAGAGCGCGCCGCCCCCCGAAAGGTGGGTGATGATCGAACGTCGATTTTCCGTGGAAGACGGCCGAAAGGACCCGATTCGGATCGGCAATGGCGTCCTACACGAACGGGTGTCGCGGGAAGGGCAGGTGCTCGGCGAGATCTGGACTGTGTCCTAGTCGCGCTTCTGCGAGACTCGATGTTAGTCGCTGGGCGATCCCGCCTCGGTCCAGCCAAGAGCTTCGACCATCGCGTGATAGATGTAGTGCTGCTCGCGCACGCCATGGAAGAGCGCCGCCCGGGCGCCGTTCGCATAGATCGGAACGTCTTCGCCGGCGTGGGTCTCGGTGCTCATGGGGACCGTGGCTTCCTGGAGATAGTTCGGGTCTTCCGTATCGACGTGTGTGAGGTCCGGGCGTCCTTGGCGGATGCCTTGGTAGCTGCAATCACTCCCCATCCGTTGGCACGGGCGATGTCCCATCGTGTGAGGCGCCTCGGGTTGGTCGTCTGATGCGCCGCCGTAGCCGGGGCCATTCGCATAGGAGAGCGTCGTGTAGGGGAGCTCGAGGGCGTCCTTCGCGATGGAGTCGCCGGTTCCTCGGAACCAATCGACGGCGACGACCTTGCCCAGGATCGGATTCCCTCGCTTGGGATAGCCGGAGATCGTGAGGGTGTGGCTGTGATCCGCGGTGACCACGATCAGCGTTTCCTCGGCGTTGGTCTTTTCGAGGGCGACGCGGACCGCATCCGAGAGGGCGATCGTATCCGTGAGCGCGCGCTGTGCGTTGCCGGCGTGATGGCCGTGGTCGATTCGTCCGGCTTCGACCATCAGAAAGAATCCGTCCTCGTCTCTTGTGAGCATGTCGATCGCGACTGAGGTCATGTCCGCGAGGGAGGGTTCGCCGGATTCGTCGTTCGCTCGATCCGTTTCCCAGTTGAGGTCGCCGGGTTCGAAGAGCCCAAGGAGATGCTGGGTTGAGGCGAGGTCGAGCGCCTTCAGCTGTGATTCATTCCAGACGTAGGCTGCGCCTTCGCGGGCGTCGACCCATTCCTGGGTCAGGTCGCGTCCGTCGAGTCGACCGCCGGGTGCACTCGCGTCCTCGGGGTCGGCTTCGCCTCGGGGCTTGAAGTGCTTGCGTCCACCGCCGAGGGCCACTTCGAGACCGTCGCCATAGGGCATCTCGACAAGTTGCCGAGCGATGTCGGGGAACCGGGTTTCACGGGCCGCCTCGCTCATGCGTGCGTCACTTTCCCAGAAGCGGAACGGGACATGCGAATAACATCCGGCGGGGGTCGCGTGGGTTACGGTCGCGGTCGAGACGACGCCGGTTGCGAGTCCCCGTTGTTCCGCCTCTTCGAGAATCGTCAGCACGCTCGACCCTTCGACGCTCGTGTGATCGCCGCGGCGGACCGTCTCGTCCACGCCGAGTACACCCGTCTGGGTTTTTACGCCCGACACCATCGCCGTCATCGTCGAGGCGGAGTCGGAAACCTGGGCGTCGACGTTGTACGTCTTCGAGAAGGCGACGAAAGGCATCTCCTCGAAGGAGAGACGATTCTCTTCGCCGGTTTCACCGCGGTTCTGGCCCTCGAGGATGCGCGCCGCGGTCACCGTCGCGATTCCCATACCATCGCCCACGAAAAGGATCACGTTCTTCGCCGGGCGCTCCCCACGAACGAAGCGGGATGACTCTGCGACCTGGTCGCGACCGCTCGCGAACCAGGCATTCTCTTCGCGTGGGTCCGCAGCGCGATCCGACTCTCGCGAGAGGAGTGGATGGCTGCAGGCAGTCGTGAGGAGTAACAGCGTCAGTGCCGTGCGGCGGACGACGGAAGGGGCGCGGGACATGGTCGATCTCCGAAATGGGTTCTGATTTACGATGCGACGCTCTTGAGTGTCAGACGTCGAGTCCGACGGAGCGCATGAGTTCGAGGGCGTTGCTCTTCTCGACGATGCCCTCGCGTAGGGCGTAATCGAATTCCATCACACCGTCTTCGAGATGATCCTCGAAATGCACATTCGCCATCCGTCCCGCACTTTCTGGGACGATCTGAGTCAGCGCCAAATCATGAGTCGTCACGATCCCGAGCGCACCGTTCTCGACAAGGCCCTTGAGCACCGCTTCGGCGCCGATGCGGCGATCATGGGAGTTCGTGCCATGAAGGATTTCGTCGAGCAGGAAGAGAGCGGGGGGTGTTCCCCGGGAGATCTCGACGACTTGCCGAAGCCGCATGATCTCCGCCATGAAATGAGATTGGCCTTCCTGCAGTGAGTCGACAATGCGAATCGACGCGGTGATCCGGAGCGGGGAGACACGTAGATGCGTCGCGCGAACCGGGGCGCCCGCGAGCGCAAGAATCGTGTTGCAGCCCACGGTGCGGAGCATCGTGCTCTTGCCCGACATATTCGATCCGCTCATCACGAGCGCCTGAGGCGTTCGGCCGAGAGCGAGATCGTTCCGGATCGCCTTGGCCGCTGGAAGGAGCGGATGGCCGAGTGCCTGTCCTTCGAAGACCGGGCCCGCTTCGGCGTCGACGATCTCGGGAAAGGGGTCGCCGGGATGTTCGTGCGCATAACTCGCGAGGGCACACAGCGCCTCGATCTCCCCTGCCGCCTCGATCCAAACCGAGAGCCGCGGGCCACATCGTGCGCGCCAGGCTTCCAGGGCAAGCGCTGCGTGGGTTCCCCACATGAGCAGCGCCGCGATCGGCGCGAAGAACTGATTCTGCCGCGCGTCGCGTCGATCGATGAGTCGCAGCAGGGCTTCGAGTTCCGCGGAGGGAGAGCGGCCGGTGGTCTTGAGGGCTTCGGCAAGTTCAGCCAGGAGCGGGGATTCGAAGCGCTCGTTCTCGACGCAGGCGAGGAGCGAGGCGGTGCGGGCAAGGGCGCCGACGGGGGTATCCGCGCCAGCGAGGACCGCGCGCACCCGCGCGCGAAGAGAAAGCGCGAGGGCGCCCTGTAGGAGGAGCGCGAACGCGAAGGGCACAGGCCCCGCGCCACTCAAGAACCAAAGGGCGATGCCGCCGAGGGAAAGCAAGGTGGCGAGGATCGCCGCATAGAAGATCGCACGCGGCAGGGGCGCGGCGGGGGCATCGGCCCAGGCGGCGAGCGCCTCGTGCTGCGTCGCTGAACCACTTTCGTCGCCGGCGATCGCCATCTCAAGGCGCATGGAGAGACGGGGTCGGAGTTCTTCGACGGCCGCTTGGCGGGCGCGGATCGTTACAGGATCGGCAGGCTCGAGCAGCCAGCTCGCCAGGCGGTCGCTGCCCTGAGCGGTGCGGGTTGTGGCGAGCAGCTCGAAGAGCGAGCCCGGCCCGAACACGTCGAGGTCCTGGGCGTAGGGATGGCTCGGTTCGCGGTAGCGCTCGCCGGAATCCCCGCGACCCGCCCAGGCGTCCTCGAGTCGCGCGAGCCCGTCCTCGAAGAAGCGTCGAACGCGCTCAGCCCGCGCTTCCTGACGGAGCACGCGGTCGTGGACGATGACCAGGGCGACAAAAAGAAGTGTCGGCAGGGCAACCCAGGCGCGGTCGACGGCGTGGGTTCCAAACGCGAGCCAGCCAACCAGGGCCACCGCCGCGAAACAGGCGAGTCGTGCGTTGGACGCCTGGCGCGCGCGACCGTGCCAGAGGGCTTCGTCGGTGGTGGCGTCGCGAAGTCCCGAATCGTATTCGGCGCGAACGACCGCGAGTTGGTCCTCAGGACGGTTCTCGGCGCTCACTTGAAGGAGAGGATCCGCGCGCCGTTGGGAAGAGTCTCGGCTCCCTCGATTCCGCGACGGACGAAGGCGCGCCCCTGGACGACCGCATCGCGGAGGGGAAGTTCGTTGGCGAGCCCCGCTGTGATCGCGGCGGAGAGGGCACATCCGGTTCCGTGGACCGGATCGCCTGGGAGACGTTCGCCGGGCAGCCACTCGGACAGGATCTCACCCTCGGGCGTCTCGCGATAGACGAGTAGGTCGTCCGCGTCGCCCTCGAGATGTCCGCCCTTGAGCAGCACGCCGCCAAGTTGGAGATCTTCGACAAGTTGTCGCGCGGCGGCTTCGCCGTCCCGACGTCGGGGCAGCGCATCCCCCACCAGAATCTCCGCCTCGGGCCAGTTCGGGGTGAGTAACGTGCGGCGAAAAGCGAGGTCGCGGAGCGCGGGGTAGGCGCGCTTTTCGAGGAGCGGACTTCCGTCGCTGGCCGCCAGAACCGGATCGATCACGACGGGGATGTCCTGCAGTGGGGCCAGAGCAAGAGTCGTGTTTCGAACGGCATCGTCCGTCCCCAGCATGCCGATCTTGATCGCGGCGGGCCGGATCGCATCGACGGTCGTGCGCAGCATCTCGAGCAGCGCCGTCGGAAACACCGGCAGCACGCGCCCCACCTTCAGGCCGTCCTGAATCGTGAGGGCGGTCGGCACGGCGGCGCCATGGACGCCCAGGGCGTGAAAGACCTGGAGGTCGGCTTGGAGGCCAGCGCCCCCGGTCGGGTCGGAGCCTGCGATCGAGAGTGCGCTCAACATGCGGCGAGGATGGTAAGTTCCCGCTCCGAAACGCGCATCCCGAAGGCCGAAGAATGCGCTGCGGCCGAGTAGGTCTTTTGGGATCCATCCAGGGCGAAATTGGGGCCAGGTGAGGGGCTGCGAGTGAAGCGGACGAGGCGAGGATCGAGCGGAGTAGCGGCGGTGATGGCGGTGCTCGGGGTGCTGCTGACGAGCGGGGCCTGCGCCGAGGTCGCGCTCGAGTCGAATCCCCGCCCGACGGTCGTCTTGATCTCCCTCGACGGAACGAGGCCCGCCGACCTCACGCCCGAGCGACTGCCAGGCCTGCTCGCGGTCGCGGCGGTGGGACTCCGGGCCGAGGCGCTGACCCCCGTCAATCCGACGAACACGTTTCCCAACCACGTGAGCCTCGCGACGGGCGTCCATCCCGAAACCCATCGACTCGTGAACAACACCTTTATCGATCCGGAAAGAGGGCGTTTCAAGCGAAGCGAGCCTCATGCCTGGATCGAATCCGAGACGATCTGGTCTGCGGCGGAGCGAAACGGCGTCCGCGCGGTCTCCTATTTCTGGGTGGGGTCGGAAGGCCCGGGTCTCGGCGGGCCGGGCCCGAGTGAGTCCCGGAAGTTCTCGTCGCGCACCCTCGAAAAGACCAAGGTCAATCGCATTCTGAAATGGCTCTCAGAAAAGGACGGTGCGAATCGACCGGGGCTGATTACCTCCTGGTTTCACGGCGCCGATCACGCCTCTCACGACTACGGGCCGGACGCACCGGAAGTCGATGCTGCCCTCGCTCCGCAGAATGTCCAGATCGCGCGCCTCGTGCGGACCATGGAAGAACGGGGGCTCTTCGAGACGACGACGCTGATCTTCGTGTCCGACCACGGCATGACGACCGCTGCGCGGCGTGTCGATCTCGGGGAGAAGCTCCGAAACGCCGGCCTCAACGCTTCGGTCCTCGGAATCGGCGGCTTCTCAAGCGTGGTCCTCAAAGGGGGCGAGGAGGGCGAGCGAGAGGCGCAGATCGCGCGAATTCTCGAGCTCGCCCGAGGCGCAGGGCTCGAGGCGTTTTCCCGCGCCGCGGCTCCGGGGAGCTGGCATGTCGATGATCCACGTTTCGGAGACGTTGTCGTGCGTGCGCCGATCGGGACCGCAATCGTGACGCCCCGGAGCAACATCGAGGGATTTCACGGCTACGATGCACGAGAGCCGTCCATGGCGGGGATGCTCGTGGCACGCGGGCGCGGCATCGAGCCGGGAACTCAGATCGGTCGAATCTCGAATCTTCGGATCGCGCCGACGGTTCTGGCCTTGCTCGGGCTGCCGATTCCGGAACAAATGAAGGGCCCCTTGATCGACGAGATGCTGGTCGGGGTCGAACTTGAGAAGGGCGGGCCCAGCAAGGGCGCCGAGTGAATGATCTGATGCGACGAGACTTCCGAATATTCGTCCGACTCTCTGCCGGACTGCCCGCCTGCCTCTTTCTTCTCGTCTCGATCGTGGGGACCGTGCGGGCTGAGGATACGCCTGCGCCACAAGTACCGAAGACCTGGCAGGCGACCGCCTTCATTCGCGGTGATGGGATCGGCATCCGGATCATCGACTACTGGTCACGCGGGTCCGACATGGTCGCGCGGACGCTGATCAATGGCCGCCCGATCACGACGATCGTGTCCCGCGGCCGATACATCGTCTACGACGGCATCGCCGGAGAGGGCCTGAATATCGGCCGGTCGAGTCGAGCGCTCGCCGAGGACAAGGGCAGGATCAGACCCTTTGCCTTCGAGTATGAGGAAATGAAGGCGGCCGGCGGCGAGAAGATCGAAGACATCCGGCTCGGGGATCGGCGCGGAGAGATCTGGCAGAAGAGCGATGCCGGAGGGCGTCAGAAGCTCTGGGTTTCAGTCGGGACGCCGCAGATTCCGGTTCGACTCGAAACCTTCGATCGCAAGAGCATGGCGACAGTGGAGCTCGACTATCAAAACTGGATCTTCGATCTTGAAATGCCGGATCGATTCTTCGAAGCGCCTGGTGGCATTCAACTCGAAACGCTCGAGTACGACGTGTATATGAAGAAGAGCCTCGAAGGGCCGGTCAGTCGGGTTCCTGTGCTCTACCCCGACCTCTTGCACGGTGAGCGCCCCAGCTGATCGCGCGCTCTCGCAGCGATTGACCGGAAAGCGGTCTCCCGACCTGACGTTGGCTTAGATTCGGATCAACTTTTCGCGCCAAACGTTCGATTCGACTCTTGAGCCGTCCGGGTCGGGCCCTTTCCAGGGTCTTGGGTCGACGGATTCGATGCCTTGCCGGAACCTGTGCGCGTGCCGGTACCCCTACCGACCATGGGTCGACCCCACTTCATGATGCTTCATTCCATCTCTGATGCCGCCCAATGCGGCCGCGCTTCCCACTGCAAGGCGGGGACGCTTGCTGGCCTGTTGGCGGCGGCGCTTCTGTTCGCTTTGCAGACGACGGCATCCGCCGAGTCCGAGATCCCGGTTCGCCCGGGCCCGACCGCGAGCCTCGCGGAGATTGAAGCGTGCGTGACGCAGAACCTGCCGGATGCGGCAGGAGTGATCGACTTCGGCGTCGAAGCCGTCGATCGAACCGGCGTGGTCAGCGCATCTCGTGCCGAGATCCGCTGGCGCAAGGACGCGGCGGAGCTTTCGCAGATCATTCTTCGGGTCTCCGAACCCGCAAAGACCGCGGGCACCGCGCTCCTGATCATCGACCGCGAATTGGAGCAGCCCGAATTCTTCCTCCGCTTGCCCGAGCTCGATAAGGTTCGGCGCGTTCGTTCGAAGCGGCTGAGGGGGCCCGTTCTCGGAACGGATTTCAGCTACGAGGATCTCGATCGTTTGCGCGATCCCCTCGATCGGAAAAGCCTCGACCTGATCGGGATCTCCGACGTCGAGGGCCGACCGAGTTGGTTGCTCGAAACCCTCCCGGATCCCAAGGATGGATCGGAGTACGCGCGCGTCCTGACGCAGGTCGATCAGGATACGTGTCTGCCGATCCGAATCGACCTCTACGGCGAAGACGACGTGCTTCGCAAGCGACTTCACGCGCCGATCGCGGAGATCCGCTCGGTCGGGACCTCCTCGGGGAAATCGATGTTGCCGCATGTTTTTGTGATGGAAGATCTGCGCCGCGAGACGCATACCGTCATTCGGATTCGTCGCTTCGAATCGAGCGACGACCTGCCGGAAGCGCAATTCACGAAGCGCGGGCTTCAAGAACCACCGCCGGCGGCGGTGACGCGCTGACGCCGCTCCCGGTCGAGCGCGTTCAACGCGTTCAGGCGGTCAATCGCAGTCATGAGGGGGGCGACGTTGAGTCGTTCGGCTGATTTCGCTCGTCACATCCTTGCGTCGCGTCGGCTCGTCGCGGGACTGCTCGTCGGGCTCACGCTCTTCGCGCTCGCAGGGATCTACGATCCGATTCGTGGTGTCCCGCGGATCCGCATCGATCCGTCGCTGAACGAGATGCTGCCCGAGAGTGATCCGGCGCGGCTCTTCTACGAAGAATTGCTCGAGCGTTTCGGATCGGACGAGGTCGTCGTCGTCGCGTTTCTGTCGGATACGCTTTTCAGTGTCGAAGGGCTGGCGACCCTCGAAGCCGCGACGGCGGAGCTGGCGCGTGCGGAGGGGGTGCATCGGGTCGAAGGGCTCGCCACCGCCGTTCGCTTGCGACCCATCGAAGACGATGTCGAAATTGCGGCCTTCTTCGAGGAGCCGATCGCAGATGAGGCCTCGGCGCTAAGGCTGCGCGATGAAGTGTTGGCAGATCCGCTTCGGGCAGGAACCTTCGTTTCGCCGGACGGACGGGCGACTGCTGTGCTCGTCACCTTCGAGCGAGTTCCTGAGGATGAGTTTGTCACCCGGAACCTCGATCTCAAGTTGCGGGAAACGGCCCGACAGGCCGCTCCGGAGATGCGTGTCATTCTGGCGGGAACGCCGCATATCAAGGCCGAAGTCGCGCGGCTGCTGACGACGGAGCTTTCGGTGATGGTGCCGATCGTCTTCGTGTTGATGAGCCTGCTCTCGGTGGGCTTCTTTCGAAACCTGCGACTCGGCTTGATCCCGCTTGCCGCGGTGGGGCTGGGACTGCTTTGGACCGTCGGGGTGATGGGCTGGGTCGGTCACGATCTGAACATCGTGACGACGCTGATCCCGCCGCTCGTGCTCGCGTTGGGCTTCGCCTATGCGACCCACGTCGTCGCCAATTTCGCCGCGGATCCGGCCGGGGGCGACGCAGGATCCCGTGCGGAGCGCGCACTCGCCCACGTCGCCTTTCCGATCACGTTCACGGCTTTGACGACCGCGGCGGGCTTTCTCTCCCTGACAACGAACGGCCTCTCCGTGATTCGCGGCTTCGGGATCTTTGCGGCGGTCAGTACCGCGGCGACGTTGCTCGCGGCCCTCACACTCGTGCCGCTCCTGCTCGGACGCGCGCGGGATACCGTGCAGGGCGGCGACCTCGCCGCGGAGCCCGATCGACTAGAGCGCGCCTTTTCCGCGCTGGCGGACTTCGATGCCCGGCATGCGGGAGCGATTCTATCCCTCGCCTTCGTCGGCTGCGCGCTCGCTGTCGTTGCCGCCACCCGGATCGAAGTCAACCTGCCCGTGATCGAGAACTTCGGGGAAGAGACGGAGATTCGACTCGCCTATCAAGAGGTCGATCGCCTCTTTGGGGGGGCAAACCAGTTCTACGTCATGCTGCAGGCGGAGGAGAAGGGTGCTTTTGAGCGGCCCGATTGGCTCCGCGAAGTAGCGTCCCTTCAGACCTGGCTGACCGACCAGCCCGAGATCGGCGGGACCACCTCCGTCGTGCAGTACCTCGAGGTCTTGAATGAAGCGATCGGTCCCGATGACCCGCCGGCGCGCCGAATCCCGGACAGCGAAAACCTGATCGCCCAGCTCTTGCTCTTCGGCGCGAACGAGGAACTCGACGTGCTGCTCGACCGCGCCCATCAGGTCATCACGATCATGGTCCGCTCGACGGCGACAGAGACCAGCGAGTTCAACCGCCTCGCCCAGCGAATCGACGAACGGCTCGAAGCGCTGCCGGCGGGGATCACGGGCTATACGACGGGCAACGCGATTTTGCTGACGCGTGCCGCCGACCGCATCGCCCGCGGCCAGGCCATCAGCCTCGCCCTTGCCGGCCTCATGATCGGGGTGCTCTTGGTTGGCTACTTCCGATCCTTGCGACTCGGGCTCTTCGCCCTCGTGCCCAACATGATTCCCGTCCTGCTCTATTTCGGCTTGCTCGGCGCGACCGGAATCACGCTGAACAACTCGACGGCATTGATGGGCTCGATTGTGCTCGGCATCGCGGTCGATGACACGCTCCATCTGCTCGTCGAGTACCGCCGAGGCCTCGCCCGGTTCATTGGGGACAAGCAGGCGGCGCTTAGGCATGCCCTCACTCACGTCGGTCGCGCCATCAGCTGTACGACCCTCGCGGTTTGCGCCGGGCTGCTCGTGGTGGGCGCGAGCGCACTTCAGAACCAGGCGGAGTTCGGGATGCTTGGCGCGGCGACGCTTGCGATCGCCTGGCTCGTCGATGTGACGGTGACGCCGGCGCTCTGTCTGAAGCTGATCGACGAAGCGTAGGATGCGTCAGGCCCGTCGGGGCTGCCGTTCGTAGTAGAGATCGAATTCGGATTCATCGACGTGCTCGAATCCATGCCGCACATAGAATCGATTCGAGTCACTTTCCCGGAGCGCTCCGACGCGAAGCGGAAGTTGTTGGGCGTCCGCTTCCTCGAAGACGAGGCGTAGAACGGCGGCGCCGACGCCGCGATTCTGCTCGTCTGGATCGAGGTAGAGATGATCGAGGAGGAGCCACGTCTTCTCGGGGCGCACGACGACAAAGCCGACGCGTTGATTCGAGACCTCGATGTGGCGCGTGTGCTGCGGGGCGAAGCTCGACAGAAAGCGCGCTCGCGCGCGGTCCGGATCGAAGCGCCCAACGCGTTCGAGGCTCTCGCGCATCGCACGAACGCGGAGATCGGCGAGGGCGTCCGCATCCTCGCTTGATGCCGGCGTGAGAGAAACATTCATCACAGTTCGGGCCTCCGCCTAAGCGATCAGCAAGCGGTAGCCAAGGTCGAGTTCGGACTTCTCGAGCAGTCCGCCATATTGCTTCAGCCACTCGCCGGACTCGAGGTCCGTTCGCAGGCGCTTAACGCCCGTGTCGACGTCGGTCATGAGAGAGAACACCGAAGTGCCATTCCGGACCTCGGCTTCGAGGTAGGCCTCCGGCCGGCGCCAGAACGCGCCCAGGAATCCGTCGACACAGTCGTGAGAGATCGGGACATCGACGGTGTCGAAGTCGCCAAGATGTCGCCTGATTTCTGAGAGGCTCGGCATCATCTCTTCGTCGAGGGTGAGGATCTCCGGGAAGTAGTCTGTCAGCCAGAAATTCCCGACGCTCGTATCGAAGGTGAGGATGACCCTCCGCTTGCGCGTCGTGCGCCGCAGCTCCGTGAGCCCTCGCGCAAGATCCGGCCAGTGGTGCACGGTGAGGACGGCGAGGGATGCGTCGAAGGCGCCGTCCTGAAAAGGGAGCTCCGACGCGGATGCGCACACGGCGGGGGCCTTCGTGGGATCGCGCTGACCGATCATCACGGCGGAGGGCTCGACTGCGATCACCCGTCGATCCGGGGGCTCATAGGAGCCGGCCCCGGCTCCGACATTGACGATTCGCGCACAGCCTTCCAGCGCCGCCGTGATCCGCGCCGCGACGCGCGGATCTTCTCGGCGGGTGCGTACATAGCCATGACCGATGGTGTCGTATCGCGTCACATCTTTGCCGTTCGGGACGATCGGGCGTTAGTTCACCCAGGTGATATTCGAGTCGGCGACCGGCGGATTCTTGACGGCGAGGACCGCGACCTTTCGGGCGACTTCGCCCGCAATCGTTCGCAGGGCTTCGCTCGAAGGTGACTCGGGCCGACTGACGACGATTGGCTGCCCGGCGTCGCCATCTTCGGCGATGCGCGGATCGATCGGGACTTCGCCGAGAAAGTCGACGCCGAGTTCCTTGGCGACGCGCTCGCCACCGCCCTGACCAAAGATGTAATACTTCTTGTCGGGCGCATCGGAAGGCGTGAAGAAGGACATGTTCTCGACGATGCCGAGAATCGGAACGCCCACCTTCTCGAACATCTGAAGACCCTTGCGGGCATCGATCAGCGAGAGGTCGTTCGCCGTCGTGACGATGACCGCGCCCGAGAGCGGTGCCATCTGGGTCAGCGTGAGCGCGGCATCACCGGTTCCGGGGGGCATGTCGACGATGAGGTAGTCGAGCTCGCCCCACATCACGTCGGTCAGGAATTGCTTCACGAGACCGTGGACCATCGGCCCACGCCAGATCACCGGCGAATCGTCGTTCATGAAGAACGCCATCGACATGAGCTTCATGCCCTGACCGATAAGCGGCATGATCTTTCGGTCCGGCGTCGTGTCGGGGCGACCGGAGGCTCCGGAGAGCAGCGAAAGCGACGGGCCGTAAACGTCCGCGTCGAGAATGCCGACTTCCGCCCCTTGATCGCGCAGGGTCAGCGCCAGGTTGATCGCCGTCGTGCTCTTGCCGACGCCGCCCTTGCCCGAGGCCACGGCGATGATGTTCTTCACGCCGGGGAGGCTGACCTGCTGGTCCCCTTCGCCACCGCCCGTGCGTCCCGCCTGTCGCGTATTCGCGGTCATCGTCACGTCGACTTCGCTCACGCCGTCGAGGGCTTCGACGCGCTCGCGTGCGGCGCGCTTGAACTCGTCCTTGACGGGGCAGGCGGGGGTCGTCAATTCGATCGAGAACGCGACGTTCCCGCCGTCGATCTTCAGGTCTTTGATGAAGCCGAGATCGACGATGCTCTTGTTGAAGTCGGGATCGATGATGGGGCGGAGGGCGTCGAGCACCTGGCTCGCGCTGACGGGATCGGCCATGGACATGGCGGCATTCCTCTTTTCGGGTGCGGGGCGGATCAGTAGAAGGCGCGTGTTTGCTCGAGCCTCGGACGAGGCGGCTGCGCGCGGGCGCATCTTAGCAGGTCGGATCCCGTCGGCGCGGGGGCGTGACGACGGCTCCGCGGGACCGCTCGGAGAGGCACGTTGGCGCCCGAGAGCTAGTCTCCCGCGCGCCGGAAAGGAGTCGGCGCGCACATGAGCAATTTCGATGATGCCCTCGAACGTTTTCACCAGGTCGACCTCGAGTACGCCGGCGGATTGGCGAATCACGGTCCCATGGGCGCGGAGGCCCTCGAGAGTCTCGGACACCAGGCGAAGATCCCTGCCTTCGTCGACATCTACGCGCCGCGTCTGCCCCCGCTCCGTCGGGGAGAAGTTCTTGCCGAGGCTGCTCGTGCGGACGCCCTGGGTGACATGGATCGCTCTCCCGACTGGGTGGCGACCTTCGAGTCCCTCGTTGAATCCGGGGATTGGCGCTCGTTGATCCGAAGCGAAGTGCCGGCGCTTCTGCCCGGGCTTTTTGCGGCGGCGGGGCATGGTTTGCTTCGCGCAGCGCATGCCGTTCGGGCGCTCGAACGTGAGGACAGCCCACTTCGACGCCGAGAGCTCGCCCATGGCCTGGCGTATTGGGCGGCGCGATTTCAGAGATTGCCCGGCGAGCCGGGAAGTTCGGGCGAGCGGGACGTGGAGTCTGCGCTCGAGGACTGGCCTCTGCTGGGCGATGCCGAGGCGCGAGCGGGCTATTTCTTTCGTGTCGTTAAGCATCTCGATGGCTGGGCCCCCTTTGCTGGGGCGGTTTCGACGATGCGTCTTCCCGCGCCGGAGGAAGTCGGGTCTTTTCTCGACACGCTCTGCCGAGAGATGGCCGCGCTCTACGTTCGCCATCCCGGAGCACGGATCGCCTACGTGCATGCGGTGACGATTCCGAGCGCGCTGCGTTCGCTTGTTCCGCATCTTGCGCCGGAAGAGGGCGCGCGGGCGGCCGGGTATACGCTGCAGGCCGTGGGCGCGCTGCATTCGCTCTTTGGAGATCCGGCCAGCGTCCCCGACGAAGATCCGGAGGTGCTTCGCGCGGCCGGGGATTGGGACGAGGTGCGGTATCACGCCGCGTGCTCGATCCAGGAGCACGCGATCAAGATGACCGAAGCGTGCTGGCGAGAATACAAGCACGCGCCGGACCCGATCTTCGAGCGGGCGGGCGCGGATGCTGCGCTTCAGATCGGTGGGCGGGGCGACGTCTCCGTCTGTTAGGCGGATGCTGCTTGGCCGGTTGCGTCCGCTTCCGGTCGTGAAGTCGCGCGGCGGAGCACTTCGCGGTAGCCGGGCGTTACGAGCGCCTTTTCGAGCAACCCCTTCTCCGCAAGCAGCCGATGCATCTTTGGCAGGTTGTAGTGGGGCACCGTCATGAGCAGGTGATGCTCGAGGTGGTAGTTCACGTAGTTGGGCGCCAGGAAGACGCGTTCAAGCCAGGACACCGTCGTCGTTCGGGTGTTGCGAAGCGGATCTTCTGCAGGGCCCGACATGGCGTGCTCGCCGATGGCGCGGATGCGCAGGACCAGTCGATAGGTCGTGAGGAGTGCGATCGGCCAGAGAAGATAGAGCTCGGGGCGTCCGAAGCTGGCCGGGACGGCGAAGATCACCGCGTTCGAGACAATCACGGGAATGAGCTTATGCCAGCCGACGTCCGGCTTCTGGCCTTCCTTGAGGCCTTGATTGCGCTGGGTGCGCTTGTTGCCGATCCCGACGTCGCGCTTGAAGGTCCCGACGAGCTGGGCCCAGCCGGTCTGCCCCGAGAGATCGCGCCAGACCTTGCGGCGAAAGCTCGCCTTCGTGAGCGGGAAGGGCAAGGTAAGCGGAAGGTCCGGGTCGCCCTTTGTGCCCGTCTTGGAGTGATGAATCAGGTGATAGGGCCGGTAGGGGAGGACATCGCCCCAGGTGGGGTAGGCGCCGAACCAGTTCCCGATGCGATCGTTCCAGACCCGATTTGAAAGGAAGGTTCGATGGGCCGCTTCGTGCATCACGATGGCACAGCCGAGTTGTCGACCGCCGATGATGAAGAGGGCGAGGGGGATCGTGAGAAGCAGCCAGGCGCCTGAACTCAGGCCGACGAGGGCAAAGGCCGCGAAGGTGACGGTCCAGTTCACGACCAGGGTCAGCACGCTCTGCTTGTCATCCAGAGTGAGGATCTCGCGCTTCTCTTCTTTCGAGAAGACGCTCAACCAATGGGCGTTGCCGAGGATGGGCTCCTCGGGCATATCGACGAGGTCTTCGGGCGGAGGGGCGGTAGCCATCATGTTGGGAGTTCCTTGTTGGGCGTGTTCGCGCGTTCGGGATGGAATGGGCGAACTCAGATCAGTGCTGCGTCTCGCGGGGTGCGTCGACATCGCGGGAGAGATCGGCCGGGAGACCGATCGACGCGTCACGGGAGTCGAGGGGGAGGGCGCGATGGGGCACGTCATAGCGGGCGAGGAATTGCGCCCAGGCGTCGCGTCCGAGCTTGTCGTAGTGCTTCATGGCTTCGAGGAGATCGGAAAGCGGCGCAGGGTCGAGAATTTCGGGCGGAAGCAGTGGATGGCGAACGAGCTGGCGAAGCACGCGGCCACCAACAAGGAAACTCTCGATCATCGCATCGTCGACGGACAGCTTTGTTAGGCGTTCCTCGCTCTCACGCAATTGCGTAAGGGAGGTCCGGCAATCGCTGGCGAGGAGTGAGGCGTCCCAAAGACTGCGCGCCTCGAGGTCGCTGGCCGGGTCGAGGTCACGGACGAGGAAGACCCGTCCAAGGGCGGTGTCGGTTGCATCGATCCCAGTCGCGAGGGATCCGAGCTGCTCGCGGGCCCCGTCGAGCCCGCCGCGCAGATTATCGGGACGGAGGGAGAAGCCCGGCTCCAATTCGCGAAAACCCAGAAGTTCGAGGGCGCGTTCGCGGCGGCGTCGGGCTGGGCCGCGTCCGAGGCGCGCACAATGGACGGCGAGCCAGTCGCCGCGCCACGCGCGCTGACGCTGACCGAGGTCTCGCCAGCTTCGGAGCCGGCCGCTGATCGCGGCGACGGCGGGGCCGAGTCGATAGCGACCACGTTCGTCCCGCTCGACGCGGCCGGAGGCGTAGAGCCGAGCGAGGCTCACCCGAATATTGTTGTCTTCGATCCCGAGTAGCGCCCCGGCCTCGACGAGCGCGCGTACAGGCATCGTGCCGTGACGCAGAGTCGAGAGGAGATCGAGAATCAGGCTGCGGGCAGTCGGGGTGTGCATGGTCATTAAATTACACTATCGAACGATATCGTCCAGTAACTGTAATGAAAAATGCGAAAGGGAACACAGAGCGGTCTCAGGCCGAGCCGTGCCGGCACGATGATCTGATACTCTCCGGCGCCGATGCCGAATCTCTCTCGAAAACTCCGCTTCTTCCTGCCCACCTTCGTGATCACCCTCGTGATCGATCAGATCACGAAGATCGAGATTGTCGACCGGTTCGCGTACGGCGAACGACTGACAGTGATCCCGGGCTTCTTCAACCTGACCCACGTGCGGAATCCGGGGGGCGCGTTCAGCTTCCTAGCGACGCTCTCTGCGGATCTCCGGCAGGCGTTCTTTCTGGGGACCGGCGCCCTCGCGATCGTGCTCCTGTTAGTCTTCTTTTCCAGGCTCGAGCGCGACGAGTGGGTCGCCCCAATCGCGATCGGCGGCGTGCTTGGTGGCGCGATCGGGAATCTCGCAGACCGGATCTACTACGGCGAGGTCATCGACTTCCTCGACTTCCGTCTGATCGGCGGATATATCTGGCCGACCTTCAATATGGCTGACTGCTGGATCGTGATGGGTGTCGGCGTTTTGATGGTGCAGATGTTTTTCGAAGAGGATCCGGACGCACATGAAGCGGCGCCGAGCGAAGCCTCCGAAACCTCGGGGCCCTAGCGGGAGAGTCGCCTGTTAGTTGGCGGCCGTTCCCGCAGGCGGTAGGTTCGCCGACAGGACGCGCAGGACGTTGTCACCGAGGACCTGTCGAACATCCCCGTCACGCAGTCCTTCGTCGAGCATCGCCTGGGTGAGGGCAGCGAGCGCACTCGTGTCGAACCCGACCGTCGTGCCCCCATCATAGTCGGACCCGAAGGCAGCGTGTTCAGCGCCGACGAGCCTCACGACATGAGCGATCGCGCGCGCGATGTCGGCGGGAGTTGTGCCGCAGGTCGCTGTGTCCCAATACCCGATCCCGATGACACCGCCGCCTGCTGCGATCCGGCGGATATGTGCGTCCGAGAGGTTGCGCTGGTTGTCGCAGGTGGCGCGCACGCCGCCATGGGAGAAGACCGTTGGCTTCGTCGCCATGTCGAGGGCTTCGTCGACGGCTTTGGGCGCGAGATGGGCGAGGTCGAGGGTGATTCCGAGGCGCTCCATTTCCCGGATCGTCGAGCGTCCAAGTTCCGTTAGGCCGCCACGTTCAACGCCGTGGGCGGACCCCGCGTAGTCATTGTCGAAGAAGTGGGTCAGGCCAATCATGCGGTAGCCGGCGTCGAAGAGGCGCTGCAGGTTCTCGGGCTTGGATTCAAGGGCATGGGCGCCTTCGATGGCGAGCATGCCGCCCGTCGCGTTTCCGCCCGCCGCTCGGGCGGCCTGGAGCTGAGAAAGGTCGGCGCGGGTTTCGATGAGCACGAGCTCGCCATCTGAGCTGTCCGCGAATTCGCGCAGCCGCGCCGCTTGGCGCAATGAGCGACCGGTCGGCCCGAGAAAGGCCGAGGGCGAGAGCTGGACGATTCCGGCGAGGGTCAGCATCTCGAGCCCGCCCGCTTCGTTGCGTTCCACGTTGAGTCCATAGGGAACGATCGTGGGAAGCGAAAAGACCTGAAGCGCCACGCCGCCTTCCTGGAGCCGCGGAAGGTCGACATGGCCCATCGTGCTTCGCTTCAGAAGATCGCGATCGAAAAGCAGAGAGTCGGAGTGCAGGTCGGCGACGAAGCTCGTTCCGTGGATCGCTTCGGCGCGGGGGCCCACCGTGGGAAGTGTGACCGGGTCGACGCGGTTGATCAGACTCTCAAGTCGCAGGCCGAAAAAGAGCCAGGCGAGAACGACGAGTGCGACCACGACAGTGGCGGTCCGACTCATGATTCGAGAGCGGCTCATTCGATCGATTCCTTTCGGATGTGCGTTCTGGGCGGCAGGCTCGCTTGTGCGGCTTGGCGTTAGGCGATCAGTCCGGCGAGGCATCCGGTGGCACAGGTGGCCAGGGTTCCCGCCAGGATCGAGCGTAGTCCAAGGGAGGCGGCTTCGGGTCGCCTTTCGGGAGCGAGGGCGTCCAATCCACCGAGCAGAATCGCGAGGGATCCGAAGTTGGCGAAGCCACAGAGCGCATAGCTTGCGACGAGAGCGCTCCGTGGGGAGAGCCGGCCATCGGCAATCGCCGCGGCCAGGTCGGCGTAGGCAATGAACTCATTCAGGACGGTCTTTACACCGATCAAGGCGCCGACCTCGCGCGCCTCCGCCCAGGGAATCCCCATCAGTAAGGCGAAGGGCGACAGAACGACGCCGAGGATCGCCTGGAGTGTCAGGTCTGGCGCGCCAAAGAGCCCCCCGAGCGCGGAGATGCCGGTATTGAGGACCGCGATCAGGGCAACGAAAGCGATCAACAGCGCTCCGACGTTGAGCGCAATTCGGAGCCCCGAGAGCGCGCCCGCGGTCGCTGCGTCGATCAGGTTGCTCGCGGGAGCGAGTTCGATCATCGGCGTTTCGCCGCTCGTCTCCGGGGTCTCGGTCTCGGGGATCATGATCTTGGCGATCACGAGGGCTCCCGGCGCGGAAAGAATGCTGGCGACGATCAGATGTCCTGCATAGGCAGACTCCCCGAGCATCCTCGCGTAGGCGACGAGGACAGTTCCCGCGATCGTTGACATGCCGAGGGTCATGAAGGCGAAGAGTTCGCTTCGCGTGAGCCGGGCGAGATAGGGGCCGATCACGATGCCGGCTTCGAGCATCCCGAGGAAGACGTTCGCGGCCGCGGCCAGGGATTCGGCGCCGGACACGCCCATCGACTTCGAGAGGCCGCGCGCGAGCAGACGCACGATCGGCTGGATCACGCCCAGGTGGTAGAGGATACTGATCAGCGTCCCCATCAGCAGGACGATCGGAAGCACACCCAGCGCGAAACTCTCCCCGACGTCGAGCAGGGGGCCGAAGAGAAAGCGCGCGCCGACTTGAGACCACTCGATGATCAGACGTACGAGGCCCTCGAAGAAGGGAAAGAAGAAATCTCTGAGTGGTGTGGCGAGAAAAAGCAGAGCGAGAATGACTTGAACGCTCACGCCGACCAGCACAGGTCTTCGTGAAATCGCGCCGCGATTGCTTGAGCAGAGCCAGGCGATGCCGAGCATCGCCAGAAATCCTAGGCCGGATGCCGCGCGCAATCCGAGGTCGTTCATGCAGTGCTCCCGGAAAAGCGCGCGATCAAGTCGCGCGCCGCGGCGGTCGGATCTTCTGCGGCGGCCACAACGGAGATCACGGCGAAGCCGCCGACCCCCGCCTCTCTCAGATCGTCGAGATGGGCCGCCTGGATGCCGCCGATCGCCACTAGGGGGCGCGGCGCCGCGAGAACGACTGCCTCCCGCAACGCGTCGAGTCCGCGCTTTGAATAGTCCGACTCTTTCGAGGTCGTCCCGAAGACGGGCCCAAACGCCACATAGTCGACGTCTTCGTCCTGTGTGGCGCGGAGTTGCTCGGGAGTGTGGGTCGACCGGCCGACCGCGAGTCGCTCGCGCACGTTTTTCGGGAGCGCGTTGGGCGGGATATCACCCTGTCCGAGATGAACCGCGTCCGCATCGCATAACAGCGCGAGATCGAAGCGGTCATTCACGACGAAGCGCGTGCCGCTTTCTCTCGTGATCGAGCGGATCATGCGGGCCCAATCGAGTGCCTGCGCATCTGTCGCGTGCTTGGTTCTCAGCTGGACGACGGGGACACCGGCAGCGCAAGCGGCGGTCGCCTGTTCGACAGGATCGCTGCCCCAGCGAGGGTCATCGTCCGCCAGGATATGGAGGCCGCGATAGTCCTCGCCACGCAGCACCTTCGACTCGCTCATCTCAGCCTCGCTTCGGCAATTCGATGTCGAGTTCGGTGATCTTCTTGCGCAGCGTATTGCGATTGATTCCGAGCAGCGCCGCGGAGCGAATCTGATTACCCTGGGTTCGTTCGAGGACGATCTCGATCAAGGGCCGCTCGACGCGTTCCTGGATCTGGTGGTAGACCTCTCCAGCAACCCCGTCCGCTCCATCCTCCCCGGGTCCGTCCCCCGCCGCATCGAGGAGCGCCTCGACCTCGCGAATCACGAGGTCCTCGAGGGTCGCTCCCGTAGCCGAGAGGTCAGCGCGGCTCGTCAAGAAATCGAATTCCTGCGGCGCGAGCACTTCGTCCGTTGACAAGACGAGCGCGCGCTTGATCGCATTCTCGAGCTCGCGGACGTTGCCGGGCCAATCATGGGCTTCGAGCCGACGAATCGTTGCATCGGGAAGACTAACGGGCCCTTCGGCGAGTTCCGGCGCATAGCGTTCCGTGAAATGATGGGCGAGGGTCCGGATATCTTCAACGCGCTCCCGCAGCGGAGGGATCGAGACGGGCACAACGCGCAGGCGGTAGAGCAGGTCTTCGCGAAACTCGCCGCTGGCGACTCGTTCATCGAGATCGCGATGGGTCGCTGCGATGATCCGCACGTCGACGATCTCGGCGTCACGCCCACCGACCGGCATCACTTCGCCGGATTGAAGGACGCGCAGGAGCTTCGCCTGAAGATCGACGGGCATATCGCCGATTTCATCGAGGAAGAGGGTGCCACCGGAGGCCTCTCTGAATCGACCGGCTCTCGCAGCGACCGCACCGGTAAACGCGCCGCGCTCATGTCCGAAGAGTTCGCTCTCGAGCAGTTCGCGCGGGATCGCAGCGGCATTGACGGCGATGAACGCGCCCTCGGCGCGGGGGCTCGCCGCATGGATTGCGTGGGCGACGAGTTCTTTCCCTGTGCCGCTCTCGCCGGTGATCAAGACCGGAACATTGCGTGGGGCGACCTTGCCGACGGTCTTGAAGATTTCGAGGAGCGACGGGCTCGACCCAACGAGACGATCACCACCCGGGGAGACGGCCCGGCCGACCTGGCGGCGCAGGGATCGAACTTCGTTCTTGAGGGCGCGCGTCGAAAGGGCTTTCTCGGCGAGGGCCTCGACCTCCGCGAGCGCGAAGGGTTTGACGAGATAGTCGAGGGCACCCGCCTTCATGGACTCGACGGCATTGTCGAGCAGGTTTTGCGCGGTGATGATGACGATTGCGGCATCGCCGCCGGCGGCGCGATGCTGCTGCAGGACTTCGATGCCCGTCATGCCGGGCATGCGAATGTCGAGGAAGGCCAGGTCGTAGATTTCACTCGCGAGCTGTCTCGCGGCTTCATCCCCATCCTCGGCTTCGGTGACGTCGTGGCCGAGGCTCTCGAGCACTTCCGTGAGGACAAAGCGGATCGACGGTTCGTCGTCGGCGATCAAGACGCGCATCGAATCGCCGGGGTCTGCGGGCGTGTTGGGGCTCATTGGGGGGGCTCCTCCGCCCAGGCTTGGGCGGGAACAGGGGGTGTGAGGGGCAGGTCGACACAGATGCGGGTTCCTTCGCCCTCGACGGAGTCGATGCGCAGTCGGCCGTTATGTCGGCGCGTCCAATGCCGCGCAACGGAGAGGCCGAGGCCTGTCCCCTTCTGTTTGGTCGTATAGAAGGGGGTCGAGAGGCGGGGCAGGATGTCAGGGGGGATGCCGGGCCCCGTGTCCTCGACCGAGACTTCGATGGTGGGTCGGGGGCGACCGTCCGGGCCCACGAGGCGATGTTCGAGAGTCATGCGGGTGGAGAGTGTTAGGCGGCCTCCCTGTTCCTCCATCGCTTGCATGGCGTTCCGCGCCAGGTTGAGGAAGATCTGCTCGAGGCGCGCGGGATCGGCTTCGAGTTCCGGGAGTGAAGGGTCGTAGACACGCGCGATTTCAATCGACTCGTAGCCGCGTTCGAGTTCGAGGAGATCGAGGAGCGCGTCGAGGGGTCGGTGGATATTGACGCTCTCGAGTTCGAGCTCATCGCCGCGTGCGAAGATCATCAGCTCATCGACGAGCCCGGAGATGCGGTCGACCTCGCTCACGATGAGCCCCGCCGCCTTCTTGCCCCGGTCGTCCTTGGCGGAGAGTCCGAGTAACTCCGCGGCGCCGCGGATTCCACCGAGGGGGTTCTTGACCTCGTGGGCGATGCCGGCGGCGATATGGCCGTAGGATTCGTGCTGCTCGCGCTCGCTCACTTCGGCACGGAGGGATCGAGCGGCGGTGCGGTCCCGGATCGAGATTGCGATGCCGCGGGTGGGGCTCGCGGATCCTCTCGATTCCTCGCCCACGAGGGCGACGGAGACATCGACCGGGAGCGCGGGGGCGCGCCGTCGAGGCAGCTCGACCTCGTCGTGGATCGCGGGTCGACCTGTTCGGCGGACCCGCGCGAGGATCTCGCAGACCGGATGATCGGCGCCGAGGGACGCTTCCAGGCGCTTCCCCGTCGCGCTTTCAGTGGGGCTCTCGAGCAGCCGGCGGGCCTCGCTGTTCATGAATTCGACGCGGTCATCATCGTCGAGGACGATGACCCCTTCGAGAAGCGCGTCGAAGATGCCCTGGAGGTCGAGATTCATGATCCTGCCTGTTTTTTGGGCAATTCGGAGTCTCGCGGCAATCTAGCCGTAGAGGAGGTCCGCGCAAGGTCGAGAGTCGGCACACTCTGCGGGGCCTCACGAACAGATGACTGAGGATCTTACCCGCGGGCGACACGCCCTGGGGCATCTGGGCTCCCCGGATCGGTCACATCTCGGTACTGTAGGCGCCATGCGTGAAGGCTTGACCGTGAGCGAGGCCCAGGAGTTGATCCTGGAAGCGACGCCCATTCTGGGTGCCGAGACGATGTCAGCGACATCCGCCGCCGGGCGTGTGCTCGCGGAGCCGGTCGTTTCGGCGCGAAGGCATCCGCCGGCGGATTGTTCCGCGATGGATGGTTATGCCGTTCGCCGCGCGGATCTGGTTGGCGCGAGTGCGGCGGCGCCCCGGACTCTTCCCGTGGTGTACGAAGTGCCGGCGGGGGGACATGGCGAGCGTCCGCTCGAAGCGGGCGAGGCGGCGCGGATCTTTACCGGCGCGCCCCTACCGCCTGGGGCCGACGCGGTCGTTATGCAGGAGGACACGGATCACGGCGCCGCTCAGGTCGAGATTCGGATCGAACCCGCCGAGCGCGCCCACGTGCGCAACGCGGGGGAAGACTTCCAGGTGGGGGACCAGCTGATCGAGTCCGGGGCCGTGTTAGGCGCGGCGCATCTCGGGGTTCTCGCATCGCTCGGCCGAAGTGTGGTGTCCGTTCATCAAAGGCCGCGCGTCGCGATTCTCTCCGGGGGCGACGAACTCGTCGAACCCGATCGTCCTGCGGATGGGGGCAAGATCGTTTCGTCGAACTCCTATACGCTTGCGGCGCAATGCCGCGAAATCGGAGCGGATCCCGTCTACCTTGGAATCGCCGAGGACACCCCTGAGTCGATCGAGGCGCGCATGCGCGCAGGGCTTCGTGCGGATGTGCTCGTGAGCAGTGCCGGCGTCTCCGTCGGCGATCACGATCATGTGCGTTCCGTTCTCGAAAAAATCGGCTGTCAGTTGCGATTCTGGGGCGTTTTGATGAAGCCCGGCTACCCCCTCGCTTTCGGCGTCATCGAACCCACGGGCCAACTCGTCTTCGGCCTGCCGGGCAATCCCGTTTCGACGGCGGTGACCTTCGAAGAGTTTGTGCGTCCGGCGCTCCGCCGAATGATGGGGCATCGCGCGATCCATCGACCGGTGATCCGGGCGACGCTGGCCTCGTCCTATAAGAAGAAGCCGGGACGACTGCATTTCGTTCGCGTGTCCCTTGCCGCGACGGAGAGCGGGGTTCAGGCAACCCCGACGGGCAATCAGAGCTCCGGCGTGTTGACCTCGATGATCCGCGGCCAGGGACTCGCGGTCGTACCCCTCGAGGCGGACGGGGTCGAAGCGGGAGCCGAGGTCGATGTTCAGGTCCTCGACCCGGGCTTCTTCGATTCGATCGGGCGGGGGTTCTGAGGCGATGGAGGGCGCTCTGCTCAGCAATGTTGCGGGGGCATTGATCCTCTCTCGCGGGGGCTCGGAGATCGGTGCAGCCGCAGCGCGCGTGGAGGCTCTGGCGGGGCTCTTTTGTGAGGTGCTCGTCGTGGGCGAGGGCGCAGAGGAAGTCGATGCCCTTGGATCCGTGAAGCGTCTGTCGAGTCGGGGGAATGAGGTCGCGCTGCTTCGTGCCGCGCTCGAATTGGCCGAGGCCGAACGTGTGCTCGTTCTGCCCGCGTCCCGCGAAGATTCGTGGGACGATCTGCTGATCGGTCTGGCCGCGTGGCCCGAGCAGTCCGCCACGGTCGTCACGGCGACGGGGGAGGCGTCCACTCCTGAGCTGGCCGCAATTTATCTTCGTGGCGAAGCGCTCGATGTGCTGACTGCGGGCGCGACCGCGGATATTGAAATGCTGATCGAGCGACTGGGGGGCGAGTGGGCATCCCTTACTGCACTCGGGCTCGGTGATCTCCTCGCGGAGGCGTGTTAGGCGGATGCTCGACCTTCCTCGCTTGAAACGACTGGGACTCGTTCGGCGCCCGGTTTCGCAGCGCTTCTTCGGGCGGCTGCTGCATATCAATTACAACTTCCTGCCCGGCGTCGAGCTCTCGCTGGAAAATTGGGATCTGATTCCCGATACCCCAGTCATCTTCGCGATGAACCACACGGATCGATATAACTACTTTCCGTTCCAGTATTCTCTTTGGCGAGAATTTGATCGCTTCACGACGACCTGGGTCAAGGGGAAGTATTACGAGAACGCGCTGATGGCTCAGTTTATGGAGAGCATGCTTCAGCTGCCGACCGTCTCGCGCGGATACCTCATCACGAAAGACTTTCAATCCGTGTTGGGCCGGACCCCGACCGATCAGGAATACGCGCTGCTGAGGGGCTTCGTGGATGCCCGAGCGATCGGCGATCCCGGAGTCGCACCGAGTCCACCGGAAATCCCCGAGATGCTTTTTCGCAAGGCGCGGAATCCATTAGGCGTTCGCTACGAGCCGGCGGAGGCGGACTACGCGGACTATATCTGCCAACTCTTTCAGGAGATGATGGGGGAGTTCGTCGCGCGAAATCGCGAGGCGGCCGAGATCGGACTCGATCTCCTGGTCTTTCCGCAGGGCACGCGATCGAAGCGACTCCTGCCCAGCCATATCGGGATCGCGCAGATCGCTCTCTACCTGAAGATCCCCATCGTTCCCGTCGGTTGCAGTGGTTCTGACGGCGTGTATCCGGGGGCCTCGCCCTTCGGTAAGAAGGGTCGGGTCGCGTATCGCGTTGGTGAGCCCATTACCTACGAAGACCTCAAGCCGTATCACATCAGCGAAGAGCATCTGCCGTTCTCCGCGACGTCCGAGAGAGAGCATGCCGATGCCTTCCGCGCGGTCGCGGATCTGGTGACTGACCGGATCGATCCGCTCCTCGACAAGGAGTATCGACGCGCGCCGGAAGAAGCTGTCGTCGATCGAGAGATCCGAAGCAGCGACCGCTTCGTCTAGGCTGCGGACTGCGCCTAGCGTTTTCGGCGGGGCGACCCCTTCGCTCGGATCCGGCGAATCGTTTCGGTCGTGGAATGACCTCGGATGATCGGCAGGCGTTCGACCCTGCCTCCCCAGCTCTCGACTTCGGCCCGGCCGACGATTTCGTTGAGAGTCCAGTCGCCTCCCTTAGCGAGTACGTCGGGACGAAAGCGCTCGATCAAGCGAAGGGGGGTGTCCGTGTTGAACCCGACGACCCAGTCGACACAGTCGAGCGCGGCGACCATCTGCTTGCGAATTACAGCAGTCTGAATCGGCCGATCCAGCCCCTTGGCACGCCGGACGCTCCCGTCGTGATTGACAGCGACGATGAGACGATCCCCGAGCGCGCGAGCGGCTTCGAGGCTTCGCAGGTGGCCCACATGAAGGAGATCGAAGCATCCATTGGTGAAGACGATGCGTTCATTCCGACGTTGGGCGCGCCGGATTGCGTCGCTTGCGACGTCGATCCCGATGATCTTGTTCCGAGATGACTTCACGAGTCGTCGTCCGATCCATCGAAGAGAGAGCCCAGCACTTTGAACGGGGCCTTGATGATATCGGGCACGCTTGTCATCAGAGACTGGAGGGGAAGGGCGTCGACCTCCGGCTCATTGAGGGGGCCGTTCACGCGGAAATAGGTGCCGATCAGACCGCGCTCGGACCCCGGTAGGAAGGCGCGGACGAGGGGGAGGCTTTCAAGGAGCTGATTGGGCTTGCGGAAGAGGAAGATCCCGACGACCCCGCGGATCGAGCCCGGCGTGTCGAGGGTGTCGATGTCCGCGCGCGCATAGACGCGAAGAGGGCCCTCGATTTCGAAGTCCTCGACGGAGATCAAGCCTCGGTCGATCTTGAACGTGCCTTCCATGGTCTCGTAGGAGAGTTCATCCGAATTCGCGAAGGGGTTGTAGCCCTCGGTCGCCTTTGCGAGACGAAACATCAAGGGGAGGCTTGAGGCGACCTTTCCTGCGCGGGCGTCACCTCGCACGCTGCCGGTTAGATTTGCGATGAAGTTTTTGTGCGGTCGAACGCGGCCGATCATCGATCCCGACAGATCGATTTCGCCCTCGGCGAGTCCTGGCGGGAGGGCCACAAAAGGACCGATCTCTTGAAGCCGCCCGCCGGTCTCAGCGAAGCTCACGTCGAACCCCACGGTCTCCGTCGAATCGAGATCGAGGACCATGCGTGCCGCCATCGTGCCCTGTTTCATGAGCTTGATGTCGAGTTCGTTGAAGGAGACCTGCGTGTCTTCGAACCGAAGGAAACCTTCGGCGCGCTCGAAGGGAAGCCAGGGCCGCGGCCGGAACTCCATCTCGAACTGCGCCTGGCCCCAGACGTTCTCCGGAAGCCGGGGCGCGTCCGCAGCTTCACCCTCTTCACCGGTCGGTACTTTTTCGACGGCGCGATCGAGGGTCAAGGTGGCGGACAGGCTGGGCGCTTCGGGGTCAGTGAACCAGACGAGCTCTCCCGAGACCCGCGCACCGCCCCAGAGTCCGTCGCGAATCGTGAGTTCGAGTCCACGCCGAAGCGGCTCGATCAAGACGCGCAGTTCCTCGATCGGCCAGCGCAGGACCGGGTGTTCGAGGGCGTCGATGGCCAGACCGATTGCTTTGATTGGTGGGAGCGAGTCGGGATCGCGGGGTGCGAGGATCTCGAAGAGTGGCTCGAGTCCGGGAAGCGGTGGCGGAGAAAGGTTGATCCGCCGGTCCTCGGGGCGCGTGCGTACGAGATGAGAGATCCCATTCACCACCATGTTCAACTCGGGGAGCGGTTCGCCGCGATACACGCCACGCCCCTCGCGAAAGACGATCTGGTCATCGATCCACTCGACTTCCGCCGCGAGGTCCTCGATGCGGTCATTGGGTCCGCTCTCGACGGTGACGCTGTCGAAAGCACCGCTGAAGACGAGACCTTCCGGCAATTCGCCGCCCTTGCCGCTGAGCAGGTTGCGCCAGCGGTCGAGGGGGGCTGTTCCCGCTGCCTCGACATAGTGGACACGGCCCGAGATCACCCGATCTGTTAGGCGGGAGATCGTGAGCGCCGTTTCGGACTCCCCTTCGAACCCTCGGGCGTAGTCCCGGACGTGGCGGAGTTCGATGCCCTCGGTTCGGATTTCGACGCGCAGGGGGGAGAGGCCACGAATCGGACGCTGCAAGGCGCCTTGAATCAGGAGGCCCAGTCGTGGGCCTGCGACCCGGGCGGATTGCAGCCGGATCTCGACGGGGTCGATGACGAGTTCGGCGGCCAGGTCGACGCGTTCGTGTTCGAGGCGTGTCGCGGTTCGATGTAAGTCGATTGTCGCGTCTTCGATCGTGCCCGCGACGGTGAGGCGATGGAGCCCGCCGGGTTCGGAGCGAAGCGTAAAGCGTGTATCGAGCCGGCCTTCGAGGCGCGCGATCCCTTCGATGAAGGAGAGGGGATTCTCCGCGGCATCGAGGGGGATCTGCGAGAGCGCGAGGGACCACACGAAATGCGGCCCCTCCGCTCGGTGGACACCGATCTCAAAAGGAAAGGGGGCATGAACACGGTCGATGAACACGCCGGTTGCATCGATGGCGACCGCCCGATTGAGCCAGTTTCGCTCCGCCCGACCATTGAGCAGTTCGACCCGAATCGACGTCTTGGATTCATCGTGGGAGGGCGGGCCGATCCATTCGACGGTTCCGTCGACGATTTCAACGGCATCCGCGACCTGAAAATCCTCAGCCGCACGGTCTGCCAATGCGTCGAGTTCGGAGAGGCGAACGAAGATCTGCTCCGCGGGGGAGCGGTTCTCGAGTCCCTCGTCCGGATACGACGAGGGAGCCGGGATCGGAAGGCCTGCGAAGGATCCATCCGCGTGTTGCACCAGGCGGATATGGGGTCCCTCGAGAATCAGCGTGCTGAGTTCAAGCCGGCCGATCAGGAGCGCCAGAAAGTCGACCCACGCGAGCACTCGGCGCGCGCGCAGGATCGGTGGATCCCCCGCGATCGGACTGGGGTAGGCCGAGACCTCACGCGCCTCGACCTGTAGGCCGTCGCGAAAATGGACTTCGACCGAGCTGATCTCGACCGGACCCTGCGCGAGTCGGCTCAGCTGGGTCTCGATCTCACGATGTAGTAGGCGCGTGCCCAGGCCTGAGGACACGAGGTAGCCAGCGAGGACGCCGACGAGGACCACGGTCAGCCAGAACAGGCGCAGCCAGCTCCGCTGCACCGGACTCCCCCGAATGAGGGCCGGAGGCTAGCAGAGCACGCGGCCAGACCCGATTTCAGGGGCGGGTCAAAATCCCACCGAGTTGCGCATCAAAGACCCCTCATTTCATATCAGGAACCCCTCTCCGATGTGCGCCCAGTGCCTGCAAGGCGCCGGTTCTTCGCGACTCCTTTGCATCGGCACCGAATGCGCGCCCCGTCCCCCCAAAAAGCCTCCAACCGAATGATTTCACTCAAGAAAGACCCTGGGAGCGACGAATTCGAAATCGATTCAAGAACGTACTCCAGGAGCAACTCCTGGAGGATCGGAAACGGGGGTGTGATTGTGATGGATTCGATGAACGCTCAGGAAGAGCGCGTACCGAACCGTGTAAGAGAGCTTCGTGAAAACAAGCTCATGACTCAGGCGCAGTTGGCGCGTAAGGCCAAGGTGGCCCTGCGAACGATTCATAGCGTCGAGAAGGGCATGAATTGCCGCATGGATACCAAGCGGAAGATTCTTCTCGCGCTCGGTCTGTCCTTTGAGGACAAAGATCAGGTCTTTCCGCCGCTTTCGCGGCCGATGGCCTTCCCGACGACCCACTAGTCGCCGGGAACAGGACTGAGTCGCTTGCGGCGCAGTCCAAATCGTCGAAAGCGCCCGGGGTTTTGCCCCCGGGCGCTTTTGTTTTCAGGGTTCGTCACCTGCTACCCTGCGACGTCGCCCGGCCATCCCTAACACGCCCAGAGGTCCCCCCATCGCCGATCGAGTCTCGCTGCTCGCAGACGTCGCCGAGATTGTCTCCCGCTCGCATGATCTTCAGGAGACACTCGAAAACGTGACCGACCTCGTCTCGAGGCGGCTCGATGCGGATGTCTGTTCGATCTATACGGTCGATCCGGAGCTTCAATCTCTCTCGCTGTCCTCGACCATGGGGCTGGATTCCGGGTCGGTTGGGCGCGTTGAGCTGCCGATGGGGGAGGGGCTCGTGGGGTTGGCTGCCGCGAGCGGTGAGCCGATCGCGATCGAAGAAGCCCGTGCGCACCCGAACTACCGATATTTCCCAGAGACCGGCGAAGAGCGTTTCGAATCCTTGCTGGCCGCTCCCCTGATCGTGCAGGGGGTTGTGATCGGCGTGATCGCGATTCAGACCGCCGAACGTCGTCGCTTCGACGAGCCGGATATCGAGCTCCTTCAGACCTGCGCATCGCTTCTCGCACCGGTTGTCATCAACGCTCAGCTGCTCGCCATGATGTCTTCGCCCGACATCGAGCCCGGGACCGTGGCCGACCGGATTCGCAGCTCCGAGTCTCTGGCCGAGCGACGTCGCGCCGCGGGCGCGAAGCCGCCACGCGCAGAAAAAAACGTCATGCTGCGTGGTCTCGCGACGGCGCGAGGTGTGGCGATCGGTCCCGTGTTCCGCATGGACAAACCGGTCGACCTGGATCGAATCGCATACGACGTTAGTTCAGAGCCCGAGGAAGAACACGCCCGCATCAAGCGAGCCATCGCTGAGGCGCTGCGCGAGATCGAGGACATGCGGGATGTCGTGCAAGATCGCTTCGGTCCTGAATTCGCGGCCGTCTTCCATGCGCAGATCCAGATCCTCGAGGACAAGGGATTCGAAGCGAACCTGACCCAGGCGATTCAGGGCTCCGGTAACGCGCGTCTCGCGCTCGCGAGTGTTCTCGACACATATCGCCGCACCTTCGAGCAGATCGAAGATCCCTACTTCAGAGAGCGCGGGACCGATATCGCGGACATAGGCAACCGCGTGATGGAGCGGCTGCTCGGCCTTCGCGACCAACTCGAGCCCATGAAACGCGGCTCCGTTGTGATCGTCGATCAGTTGCTACCCGCGATCTTCGCGCAGCTCGAAATGGATAAGGTCGCCGCGATCGTCGCCGAACATGGCGGTCGGACTTCCCATGGCGTGATATTCGCGCGGACCCTCGAGATTCCGACGGTGACCGGTGCGACGGGCTTGCTCGATGAGGCCCGCGAAGATGAGCTCGCGATCGTCGATGGCGCGACGGGGACGCTCTATCTGTCGCCGGATGAGGCGCTGATCAGCGAGTTTGAGAAGGCGCAGCATCAGTTCGAGGTCTCGGTCGAGCATCTCGACGCGATGCGCGAACGGCCGGCGGAGACGCTGGATGGTCGTCGAGTGAAGCTCTCTGCGAATGCCGGCCTGCTCGCGGACCTCCGGCTCGTCGACAAACATGGTGCCGAGGGCGTCGGGCTCTTCCGAACGGAGCTGCTTGCGCTCGCCCATCGCGGTTTCCCGAGCGAACAGGAGCAGGAACAGCTCTACCAGCGCGTCGTTCAGGCCCTCGACCCTCGAAGCGTCACGATCCGCACCCTCGATCTGGGTGGTGACAAGGGCATCCCGAATATCGGACTCGATGACGAAGAGAACCCGCAGCTCGGCTGCCGATCGATTCGACTCGCCCTCGAGAATCGCCACCATTTCCATGCCCAGCTTCGCGCGATCCTGCGGTCGAGCACGCTCGGCAACGTTCGGCTTCTGCTGCCCATGATCGGCAGCCTGTCGGAGCTTCGGGAAGCGAAGGCGGTCATCGATGAGGTCCGCCTCGAACTCGAACGCGAGGGAAGTCGCTTCGACAAGAATCTCGAGGTCGGGATCATGATCGAGGTCCCTTCGGCGGCGCTCACGGCTCCGGTCTTCGCAGCGGAGTGCGACTTCTTCTCGATCGGGACCAACGATCTGACGCAGTACACGCTGGCGGTCGATCGCGGCAACGAAAAGGTCGCCCATCTCTACGATTCGCTGCACCCCGCGGTCTTGCAGCTGATTCAGATGACGGTTCGGGCCGGGCGAGATGCGGGCATCCCGGTCTCGGTCTGCGGCGAGATGGCGACGAACCCGCTCTCGGTTCCGATTCTCGTGGGGCTCGGCATCGGCGAACTCTCGGGCACTCCGGCCTCGATCCCGGTCGTCAAGGAAATCGTGCGCGCGCTCGACTCCGGCGACGTGGAAGCGGATGCGCGCGCGGCGCTTTCGGCGAAGACCGCCGCCGAAGTGCATGCAATCGCAGCGACCCGATTGCGCTCCGCGGGACTCGTCGAGCATCCGGATATCGGTGAGTGGCTCGAGCAGTTGCTCGATGAGGCGCTCGCACCGATCTGACCGGTTCGGGAGCGCGGGTCGGCCGGGGCCTAGCGGCTAAGTAGAACGCCGTCGGCTTTGTGATGCAGCTCGACCAGCGCCTCGTCGAGCTTTCGAGCGATGGCCAGTTCCGCCAGATCCTCCTTTTCCGTCTCGGAATCGACGGGAATCGGCGCACCGTAGGCGACCACGACCCGGGCGAAGGGGAGGGGGATCAGGCTCTGGTCCCAGCTCGAGAGCCGGATCGCGGGGCGGGCGGAAAACGCGACGGGCTGGATGGGGCGTTGTGCCATGCGAGCGAGGGAGACGATGCCGACCTTGGCGACTCGCGCAGGGCCCCGCGGCCCGTCGACCAGCACAGCGGAGGTGGTTCCCTCCTTGAGCAGCCGGATCAGCTGGCGCAGGGCGGTCGAGCCGCCTCGGGAGCTCGATCCGCGGGCGGGTTCCGCATAGCCAAGGGCTAGCAGAGTGGCTCGGATCCGCTCTCCGTCGCGGCTGCGGGAGACCGCGACGCTGTATCGGCGGTCGCGAAAAAGCCAGGCACAGGCCACCAGGGACTCGTGGAAGAGGGCCGCCAGCTGCGCCGGATGGGAAGCACCGGCCACTCGCGGGTCCCGACCCAGGACCTCCACCCGCCAGGTCGCACCCAGAACCCGGATGAGCCCGCTCGTGATCAGCCCGAAGAGCCAGAGTCTCAACCGGTCGAGGCGGCTCGGCTCTTGTGCAGCCCGTTGTTGCTGGGGAGTCGGCTCCGGGCTTTCCGGCTGGGTATTGGTCTCGCTCATGCGACCGGTAGGCTAGAGTACCCGGCGCAAACGCGAACCCATCGCACGAGCCATCGCCCGTGTGAGCGCCCACGACCGTCAATCGACGGCCGTCTCCCCTGGATTCATCCCGGACAGCATGAGCGAAACTGCCCTCGACAAAACCGACGAGACCGCTTTCGGCATCGCCCGAAACTATCTCGACCTGACGAAGCCCCGGCTGCTGCCGATGGTGCTTTTCACAGGCTTGCCCGTTCTCGGCATGGCCGCCGGCGGCTGGCCGAATCTCGGCTTCACGTTCCTCGTGATGACCGGCATCGCCCTCGCGGCGGCCAGCGCGAATACCCTCAACGCGTATATCGAGCGCGACAAAGACAAGCTGATGGAGCGCACGAAGACGCGCCCCCTTCCCGCTGGCTTGATCGCACCGAAGGCTGCCCTGAACTTCGGGCTCGCCCTCGGCGTGCTTTCGACCGCGCTGCTGTACGCGGTGAGTGGTGCTCCGGCTGCCTTCGTCGGTGTCGCCAGCATCCTCTTCTACGTCTTCGTCTACACCGTCTGGCTCAAGCCGCGCTCGATCTGGAATGCCGTGGTTGGCGGCGCTGCGGGTGCGGCTGCGCCCTTGATTGCGGACGCCGCGGTCAATGGTTCAATCGGTGCGGCGGGTTGGACGCTCTTCGCGATCGTCTTCTTCTGGCAGCCGCCGCATGTCTGGGCGATCGCGCTCTATCGCAAGGATGATTACAAGGCGGCCGGGATTCCGATGCCCCCCGAAGTGATCGGCGACGAAGCGACGCGCAAGCGCGTCGTCTGGTACACGGCAGGCCTTCTGCCCGTTACGGTCGCGCCGTACTTCCTGGGCCTCGCGGGGCCGATCTATTTCGCCGTCGCGGCCGTTGCCGGTGGATGGTTTCTCTACCGCTCCTGGCGCCTCTTTGAAGAGCGCACGGACGCCGCAGCGCAGGGCGTCTTCCGCGTTTCCCTGGTCTTCCTCTTCGCCGTCTTCCTGGCGCTGTTGGTCGACCTGATGGTGATGAGCTTCTAGCGGGTTCCCTCTCGATGAAGGGGTGATTCCTGTACGATGAGGTGGTCCTTTTCGGACCAGGAGCCCAGCGTGCCGGATAGCTCGTCGTACCCTCACAGTTCGTCGTACTCTCACAGTTCGTCGTACCCTCTCGAAGGTTTGACCGTCATCGATCTCTCGACCGAGATCGCCGGTCCCTACGCAACCAAGATGCTGGTCGATGCCGGCGCTCGCGTGATCAAGGTCGAAGGACCGGCGGGCGATTCTCTGCGTAGCTGGAGTGCATCGAAGCAGGATCTGGCCGGGCGCGATGGCGCGCTCTTTCAGTTTCTGAACGGCGGCAAGCAGAGCGTCGATTGGGATCTGACGAGTAAGACCGGGCGCGATCAGTTTCTACGCCTCTGCCAATCTGCGGACCTCGTGATCGAGAGTGCCCTGGGACTCGCGCCGTGGGACCTCGATTTCGAGACGCTGCGCGAACGGAACCCGAAGCTTTCCCTCGTTTCGATCTCGTCCTACGGGACGACGGGACCCTACGCCGAGCGACCGGCGACGGGGTTTACGCTCGAAGCGGCTGTCGGAAGCACAGCCTATCGAGGCCTGCCGGAGCGCGGGCCCGTTGCCGCGGGAGGTCGGATCGCGGAGTACACCTCGGGCGCTGCGACGGCGGTGGCTGCGATCGCCGCGTGGCTATCTGCGCGGGCCAGCGGTGTCGGGCTCCACGCCGATGTGTCGATGCTCGAGGCGATGGCCCTCTGCATGACGACCTATCACGACCTCTTCGGGCAGTTCATTCCGGGCTTCGCGATCCCGCAGGCCCTCGAGACGCCTTCGATCGAGCCGTGCAAGGATGGCTGGATCGGGCTCTGCACGTACACGGGCCAGCAATGGAAGGATCTCTGCTCGCTCATGGGGCGCCAGGATGTCGGGGAAGACGAGCGCTTCTTCGACGGCTCGGCGCGGATGCAGCATCTAGACTTCATCCAGGGCGTGATCCACTCCTGGACGAAGGAGCACACCATGGCTGAGGTGACGGAGCTTTGCACGATGATGCGGATTCCGGTCTCGCCGATTGGCGATGGAAAGTCGGTCCTCGAGTTTGATCAGTTTCAGGAGCGCGGGATCTTCAAAGCACATCCCGACGGATTTAGCGCGCCGCGCACGCCGTACCAGCTTCATGGAACCGAACTTCCGGAGTTTCGATCGGCCCCCACGTTAGGTCAGCACAATGCGGAAGTTGAATCGGCGCTACCCGAGAGTTCTGTCTCGAAGGTTGCGGTCGATGAGTCGAAGGTGCGGCCGGCGTTTGCTGGGCTTCGCGTGATCGACCTGACCGCGTTCTGGGCGGGACCCTTCGCGACGGGGATCCTTTCGGCGTTAGGCGCAGACGTGGTCAAGATCGAATCAATCCAGCGACCGGATGGAATGCGCTTCGCGGGGGCCGTGCCCTCCGACGCACTCTGGGAGACCTCCCCGATCTTTCATGGCGCGAATATGAGCAAGCGTGGGATCACGCTGAACCTCGAAGCCGAAGAAGGGAAGGATCTTCTGCGTCGATTGCTCGCTGATGCGGACGTCGTAATCGAAAATTTCTCGGCGCGGGTGATGGAAAATTTCGGGTTCACCTGGGAGGTGCTGAAAGAGATCAACCCGCGGCTGATCTCGGTTCGGATGCCGGCCTGGGGGCTCGATGGCCCCTGGCGCGATCGCACGGGATTCGCGCCCAATGTGGAGCAGGCGACGGGGCTCGCCTGGATCACCGGTTATGAGGATATGCCGCTGATTCCGCGCGGGGTCTGCGATCCGGTGGGCGGGATGCATACGGTCTATGCCCTGGCGATGGGGCTCGAAGCGCGTGAGCGGACGGGGGAGGGGATGCTTGTCGAGGTGCCGCTCGTCGAGCCTGCCCTCAACATGGCGGCGGAACAGGTCATCGAGTGGACCGCGTACGGCGAGTTTCTGACCCGCTCGGCCAATCACGCCCCCGTGGCGTCGCCTCAAGCGGTCTTTGAATGTCGTCCTTCGAGTGCGGAGTCGCGCTACGAGAAGAAGCATGTCGCGCTCTCGATCGCGACGGACGCACAATGGCAGGCCCTGGTCGGGCTGTTGGGAGAGCCTGCCTGGGCGACTTCGACTTCGTACGGGACCCAGGCCGGACGTCGCGCCGACGAAGACACGATTGAAGCGAAGCTTGCGCCGTGGTTTGCGGAGCAGGAGAGTGATGTCGTCGCGGAGCGGCTGAGCGCCGCGGGCGTTCCCGCGGAGGCGCTGATCAACGGCTACATGGTTTCGCCTCACCCGCAGCTGGAGGCGCGTGGTTTTCGCAAGCCGCTCACCCACGCGGTCAAAGGTGAGATGCTTTACGCGGGGTTGCCCTTCACCTTCTCGAACGAGGCTGCCGCGACCTACGCATGGGCCGCGCCGACGATGGGCCAACACAATGAAGAGGTGTTAGGCGAACTCGGCGTGTCCGCCGGCGAGCTCGATGAACTGCGCGAGAAGCAGGTCATCGGGACGCGACCGGCCTTCGACGTGTAGTCGGGCCGGTCGCGCCCCTCGCGACCTGGGAAGGGTGTCGCGTGTCGAAGCAGCAAGGGAGTGGCCGAATGCGGCAACGGTCAAACCCTCCGGATCGCGAGCCTCGGATCGCTCACCGGAGATGCTTCGTTCCATCAAACTAACGTGACTGAAGCCTTTTGTATGCGCAAAACGTCATGGAATCCCTTGAATCGATTCATGTTTCGGACGTCTGTTGCGAATGGGGCACGAGAACGTGACCGCGTGGGCACCATATGTTGGGGAGTAGACACAACGTCGTGTCACCTGCGTTGTTTGGCCCGCTAGGTACTTCTGCGTATTGCGCTCGGGCGCGGTGACCGGCCTCACGAATGCGCGGACTTCTGGGTCAGTTGAATTCATGGGCCGTATTCGACCCATCGTGATGCGGCGCACGGAACGCGCGGGCGGTGCATGGGATCGTGCTCGCCGAGGAGGAAACGACAATGCGTTTCACGATGATGAGTATCTTGATGTTGGTTGGATTGTTATTTGCCTCGGCGGCGACCGCCGGGCATCACGAAGCGGACGAGCAGGCCGATGCGACGACTCCGCCGGTCGAAGCGAATGTGCCGGATACGCCGATTGCAGCGCCGGCTGCACCGGGTACGCCAGACGATGCGAGCGCCGAAGACGCGGAAGCAGCCGAAGGGGATGCCTCCGCGGCCGACGCGCTGAAGTAGCGCTGCCGGTTTTGGGTGGGGCGTGTTGGGCGAGCCGCGACGACGTGGCTCGCTCAGCCCTGCTCGAATTCGGAGAGGAAGCTCTCCGCTTCTCGAATCGATGAATCGATGTCGCGGATCAGCGCTTCGACATCGTTCTCGATTTCGCCGACCGTGCCTTCGAGCGCCGAGATCGCGCGGGCATTCAGGTTGTGCTTCATGAAGAGCACCTGATCGCGGAAGGCATTCAGGACCGGCGGCATCTTGGACTCAGCGCGCTTCATGGCGCCGATCACGCGCTGGTAGCGGGCTTTCGTATCATCGAGAATCGATCGGCTCTGGCGCTTGATGCTCGAACTCGAGATGAGATCGATCTCCGCCTGCCATTCGACCCAGAGATCTCGCGCCACGGCTTCGATCGACTCGATACGCTCCGAGACGTCGTCCGCACGCCCGACGCTGCGCTCGTAGTCCGCGTTCAGCCGGTTGTACATGCTCTCGAGGTCACCGCCGTCATAGGCAGCGGCTTCCTTGAGCCGCTCGTACGTCGACTTGATCTGCTCCTGCGCCTCTTCCTGGTCTGCGCGGCCGCCCTCGATCCGACTCCGCAGGATGTCCCGCTTGTCCTGCCCGATCTTCTCCATTGCGCTGTAGTAGGCCTGGGTGCAGCCTCCCAGGCTCGTTGCGAAGAAGAGGAGGAAACCCGCGAGCAGCGTACGGCGTGCGAGTTTCGTTGCGTGAGCGGACGTCATGGCTTCGGTTCCCGAGGTGTGAGCAGGCAGGGCGGGGGAAGGCTGGATTGGTCGGTGACTCAACGCGGAGCTAGCCGAGAATTTCTCGGAAGGCCGCGCGAACTTCAGAGACGAAGGTTTCGGGCTGTTCGAAGGCGGCGAAGTGGCCGCCCTTCTCCAGCACGTTGTGATAGGCGAGCTTCGGGAAGCGCGCTTCACACCATCGTCGAGAGGACTTGAAGATCTCGTGCGGGAAGATGCTCACGCCGACCGGCACGTTGACCTCGAGCATCGGCGGTGAGTTGAAGCTCTCCCAGTAGAGGCGCGCCGACGAGGCGCCGGTCGCAGGCCACCAGTAGAGCATGACGTTGTCGAGCATCTCGTCGCGGGTGAGCGCGTTCTCGGGATGGCCCTCGCAGTCGGTCCAGCTCCAGAACTTTTCAAGGATCCAGGCCGCCTGTCCCGTCGGCGAATCGACGAGGCCATAGCCAAGGCTCTGCGGGCGCGTCGACTGCTGCTTTGAGTAGCCCGAGTCCTTCTCGTTGTAGTGCGCCATGCCCGCGAGCGCGGCCTGCTCGAGCTCGGTCAAATTGTCCATCGAGTCTTCGGTCGGAGGCGCGATCGGCATGTTGAGATGAATCCCGAGGCAATGCTCCGGGTCTTGACCGCCGACACAGGTCGTCACCATGGCGCCCCAGTCCCCCCCCTGGGCGACGTACTTGTCGTAACCGAGCCGGGCCATCAGCTCACCCCAGACGTCCGCGATCTTGCCGACGCCCCAACCCGTCTCGGTCGGCTTGTCGGAGAAGCCGTATCCCGGAAGCGAGGGGCAAACGACGTGAAAGGCATCACTGGCTTCGCCGCCATGGGCGACCGGGTTCGTGAGCGGCTCGATCACCTTCTGGAACTCGACGATCGACCCGGGCCAGCCATGGGTCATGATGAGTGGAGTGGCATCGGCTTCCGGCGACTTCACGTGGATGAAGTGGATGTCGAGACCTTGAAGGTTCGTCTTGAACTGCGGGAAGCGATTGAGCTTCGCTTCCCGCGCCTTCCAGTCGTATTCCTTGCCCCAGTACTCACAGACTTCCTGCACGTAACCGAGGGGGATGCCCTGTTCCCAATCGTCGACGGTTTCCTTGTTCGGCCATCGCGTGTTCGCGAGTCGCTGCTTCAGGTCGGCGATCTCTGCATCAGAGATGTTGATTTCGAAGGGGGTGATCTCGCTCATGGCGCGGGGCTCCGGAGGTCGTTTGATGGTCGACCGGTTCGGGTGGACGAATCGATGGGGGAGGGATGATCGGAAACCCGACGACCGTCGTAAAGACCCTGGAGCGCCTGCTCGGGTCAGGTTTCTTCGCCGGCGATCCGCGTTTCGAGCCAGGTATCCCGGCCCGGATCATCCCCGCGCGCGGCGATCTCAAGACGTCCGAGGTAGTGCGTCCAGCCACGGTCGTGACCCTCGCGCCCGTCTTCAGTTTCGAAGCCGAAATGGCGCAGCGAAACGAGGGTGCCGCCTTCGGTCGGAGAGAGCGTGATCTCGAGCGTGCTCGATCCCGGAACATCGAACCCCCACGTCATCAAGATCCGCTTTCCCGGTTCGAGTTCGAGGAATTCGCCGCGGGTGATGTCCTGCCCGGTGATGTCGAAGGTGTACGAGCCCCCGGGTCGAGCGTCGATCTGGGCCTCGCGGCATTGCCATCGCTCGAGCAGATCCTGCTCCGTGAAGAATCGATACACGAGCTCCGGGCTGGCTTCGATCTCGATCGTCTTGAGCAGCTCGAAATTCTCGGGGGACATCAGGCGCCTGGCCCCGCGTCTGCGCGTTCATGGTCGTAGGCGAGCTGTGGGAACCAATCGCTGGGGCGGCCTTCCGGCGTCATGTCGAAGAGATTCCAGAGGGGGAAGATCATGTCGACATGTCGCGGATGTTGCTCCGGCTCGTTCTCGGCGTAGAACATCTCCGTCGACCAGAAATGTTCGATCACGCCATCCCTCTGTCGGAAGACGTTGACCATCGGGAATTGATGTCCCTCCGGTGACTCGCCCAGATAGTCTGCTTGATAGGTGCTCTTCGCTGAGGACAACATGCGGAGTTGATTCCAGCCTCTTTGGTCGGCCCAGCTCGTCACTTGCTCGATCGAGCCGCGAGCGGAGACGGCCAAGTTGAGCTGTGCGCGGACGTGTCGGGCGACGCCGTTGAACGAATCGAGAAACGACGTGCACATAGGGCAGGGGGTCGCCCCTTCCGCGTACATGAAGCTGTAGACGACAAGGCTCTTCCCGGGCAGCGTGAAGAGATCTGAGAGGCGCGTCTCGACGGTCCTACCGGTCGCGCGGTCGCGTTCTTCGAAGAGGTAGTCCGTCGCAATGGCTCCGCCGGGCGGAAGCGCGCGTCGAAGAACGGCCACACGTTCGACTTCGCGCCGCAGGCCGCGCTCGGCCTCCAGGAGTTCGAGACGGGCGACGCGGTAGGCGTCCGATTCGCCAGGGAGAGACGGGGAGGGGGCATCGGCCATGGCTGTGACGTCCTTTCGAATGCGCGGGACGCGCGGTCTTTTGGGGTTTTGTTAGGCGTTACGTCTCTGATGTCGCGCTTCGAGCTCGGCGGCGTCCTTGAGCCGGGAGAGTCGATCGCTCCAATAGGTTTCGAGGTAGGTCTCAAGCCCGGCGAGGCCTGCGCGATTTGCCTGGTACATCCGCTTGCGCCCGTCGCGCCGGACGTGCACGAGGTCGTTTTCGCGGAGGACGCGGAGATGGAACGAGATCGCTGGCTGACTCACGTCGAAGGCCTCAACGAGTTCATTCACGGAGCGCTCTTCCGCCCAGACGAGGCGCAGCAATTCGCGTCGCATCGGGTCTGCCACGATCGACATGGGGTTGGCGCTCGGCATTCGAGTCTTCCTCGGCGGGTCGTTCGGGAAATCTATTAATAAACACTCATTTATATATAGTCAAGACAAAACGCCCACCTCGGTCTCGCCGAGGCGGGCGTCGGCTCAGCTCGAGTAGACCTTCTGGAAGGCGGGTCTGGCCGCGAGACGCCCCAGATACGCCGAGAGCGCCGGTTGGTCCTCGAGGGCGCCGACCATGGCGGCCCACTTGAGGGAGTGGCCGATCACAATGTCCGCGCCGCTAAAGCCCCCGAGGAGGTAGTCGGCCTCGCCCAGGCCTTCGGCGAGAAACGCGAAACGCGTTGAGAGCTGCTCCTTGGCGGCGACGACCTTCGTCGGATCTCGTTCTTCTTCGGGCAGAAGCATCGTGTTCTGGGTGATCGGAACCAAATAGACATCGAGCTCTGCGGGGCCATAGACGCACCATTGGAGGTACGCAGCGCGCTCCGGCGTGCCCGCAGCGCGATCGAGCCCGGCGTCGGGATTGTCTTCGA
>Ga0316209_1000662_pt1 | contig 52143 bp, 38 predicted proteins | sample 6monopyrite_MG_FD_204945 | JGI IMG/M metagenome (GOLD analysis project Ga0316209, IMG submission 204945) | Microbial mat bacterial communities from mineral coupon in-situ incubated in ocean water Damariscotta River, Maine, United States -... | ecosystem: Environmental > Aquatic > Marine >... | reverse complement strand
CACAACACTGGAAAACCTGCGCTCGCATGTTCAATACCTGCTGTGCTTACCCCTGCCTGTGCGCGTAAAAAATCGGTTGCGATTGAAATATTGGGCGATGTCACGTCGGCTTGAGGCCGTGAGTGAACTGCTGAAATTAGACGGGGTGGATAAATTAAGTGTTGATCCGAATTGTTTTGATCTTTCGGAATTTGATTTATCGCATTTCAACCTGTCGGGCGAAGACTTTCAAGGCGATTAAATAGAATGCTCAGCTGGTGGTTGTTTAACTGGTGGACATTAGGTTGGACCACTGGGCACCGATTGAGGTGCCCGGTTTTCCTTTGTTTGTTTTTAGAGATTTGTTTTTTATGTTTGTTTTGGTTTTGATTTTATTGGGCTTATATCCAGCGACCTTAAGTACTGTGAAGACACTGGGCTATTAAGTGCATCCCTGCACTTAACCCTTCGGGCCGTGCAGTGCACGTTTAAATTCGATCCAGTCGAATTTGATCCCGACACAAGCATTCGGGAACGACGACTTTGTTTAAGGTGATGGGATAGTAATAAATTTAGTTAAGAATTTTAATTTTATTAAAAAATCAAAAACAAAAATTAAATGAAAACAAAAAAATTTATACGGAGAATAGCATGCAGCGAAATGATAACTCATTGAGAAGTCGGTTTATAAACGCCATCGCCTCGGGGGCATTAGGCCGGGTAGACGAGTCGGGTACTATTTTTACCCTGAAAGAATTTAAACTGTATTTTGCAGAAATAAAAACCGATTACATTAATTCTTTTTTACCCGCGTCCACCATCGAAATGGGCCGAATGGACATGACCCACACCAAGTTTTTATTTCGCATTCGCAAAGGCGTGTATCGGGTGCATCCGAAATTACTTTTAGATTTGGAAGGTGGGGCGGCGGGGAAGGACAAAGAGGAAACTTCTCAAGATACCCATGCTAAGTAGCCAGTGAAACCAGCCAGTGAAACCAGGGCTTAGATTAAATTCAGGTCTTTTGTTATTGTGGATGCATGGGGTAGTACACTTATTTGTGTTGCTCCTTTCTTTGAAAAAGAGGGAATACCTATGTTTTTATTGTTATCCGCTGGATAGTACTCAATATTAAATATACGGGGGGGAGATTTAGAACATTTGAGGTTTTTACTCTATATTGCTAGTGTTAAAAATCTGGGCGTTTTTAAATCCCCCTCAGTAACAAGATTAATTTAATTTATAATCGGCAATCATTGTATCCCTGTCTATACTCCCGTTTTCCTAAGGGGGAGGCATAACAAGAATAATTTTATTTATAATCGGCAATCATTGTATCCCTGTCTATACTCTCGTTTTTCTAAGGGGGAGGCATAACAAAAATTTGGACTATTTTTTATCCATATTAACTACTTAGCGCTTAACTTACTGGCATTAGGGGAAGAGGTTCTGAGCCTTTACAATAGAACATTCATCCTGTTTTACAATGGGCCAATATTCGATCTATATCAATCGGTTCTCATCATCAATTTGCTAAAATTACGGGTGAGGTGCTTGCCGCAGGTTCAGTGAACGGAGAAGTCGATTTAATATAGCGTTAATCAACCCAAACTGAATATTACAATATGTTTTTATTTCTGATGCAGGTCATCACCTTTACCCAAATATGGGCCCTGATGAATTTAAATGAACTGCTTGATGTGATGTAACAGACTGTGGTGGTTTTCAAATGAAAATTAGTTTCTATGGTTATAATGCTTTTCTGATCGAATCCGGTAATAAAAAACTGGCTATTGATCCTGGCGCTTTGTTTTTCTACTGGTTCCGATTTACGACACTTTTCCCCAAATCTGAATGGCCTGGCATAACGCATATTTTTATCACCCATGGTGATCCAGATCATTATTGGCATGCGGATAGAGTTGCAAAAGCCTCTGGCGCATCCGTCATCTGTAACAAAACAATGTTGAGAGAGGTCAATGGTAAAATGTTAATGCTGGGTCCGCGTGATAAAGGCCTGGCCTTTACAACCGAATTTAATAATGTGCACACGCTCAGCGTTGATGAAACCATTGAGATTGACGGCATGTCTATTAGCGGAATCAAAACAACTCACGGTGAACTTGTGCTTAAAGTGGGGCCGTTTTCGAAAATAGTTAAACCCGGTTCCGCTGAAAGAATTGGTTGGGGGAGCATTGGTTTTGAAATTAATGTGGATGGGAAAAAAATGGTTAATCTCGGTGATACGCTGTTGCATGAAAAACAATGGCAGAAGATTAATGCACCGGATGTGTTAATGATACCGATTGGGGGTAAGACGGTTCACAACACCATGGATGTGGAAGAAGCGATTCAAGCGGTCAGTATCATGCGACCCAGGCGGGTCATTCCCTGCCATTATAATTGCCCGGGATAATTGCCCGGGTTTTTTTACCAAAACCTATAATCCGGCCGATGATAAGCTGTTTAAATCGGAAGTAGAAAAAGCCGGTAGTCGATGCATTATTTTAGGTGCGGGGGATTCAATAGATTTAGATGAATAGTCTAAGCCAAAATCACAAACCGGCCATGATCTGGCTAAGGTTACTTATCCGCATGAGCTTATTTGCGGTTGCATTGATGTGGCCGGCCGGTACTGTGTACTGGTGGGAGGTATGGGTTGTGGTTGTGCTCTGGGCCGTCTTCGGTGTTGTCAATACGCATTATTTATTGCGCTACGATCCTGACTTACTGGCAGAGCGCTTGAAGCTTGTCCCACTGCACAAAGAACAGAAGACCTGGGATAAAGTGATCATGGTGGTGTTTTTCATCGCGGCTATCGCGCTGTATATTATTCCCGGTTTTGATGTGGTGCGTTATGGGTGGAGCGAGTCCCTGCCATTATGGATGAAGCTTATTGCGATGCTGGTGCATATTCCCTGTTTTATTTTGCTGGGTTGGATCATGCGGGAGAATACCTATCTGGCACAGGTGGTAAAAATTGATAAGCAGCGTGGACACAAAGTCATTACGACTGGACCCTACGCTCGGGTGCGTCATCCCATGTACACCGTTATCATCATTTTGTTATTTGCAGTGCCCGTTGCACTCGGATCGCGTTATGCACTGGGGCTTTCTGTTTTTCTGACACTGCTGCTGATTGTGCGCACTTATCTTGAAGATCGTACCTTGTATGCCGAACTTGAAGGCTACCCGGAATATACCCAAAAAACCCGTTATCGATTACTGCCCGGCATTTGGTAAAAGGCCAGTGTTATGAAACAACTACCAGCGTTATGAAACAGCTAATAGACGTTATAACAAAGCAAATTTGAATTTATTTGCGCGTTCATTAGCACCTGACATTTAAGCCTGTAAAAAATTATTAAACAAATATCCATTGGGCACATATATCTAACGGTCAAGGTGTTGATTAAAAAAATCCATCATACGATGCTAAAGGTATTATGCTCAAATTCACAGATTTCTTTTAATATAGCATTATGCGAAAAAGCAAACCTGATAGTGGCAGTTACTTTTATGAAAATACTAAACATTTTTGGTTTTTTGTTTCTTTTCACTCTTGTGATGCCTGTAACCGTTGTTGCAGAACAATCAATTGCTAAAGAAAATAAAGATGAATTATCAGCGCTTGATCAGCGTATAAAAATAGAGCGTGCTACTCGCTTTCAATCATTTGTGCTTACACCACATAAACCAAATTATATTTTACCGCTTTCCTATAATGATAAGCCCAACAATACGTCGGCGGATGTACCGGGTGATGGTGAGCTAGATAAAAATGAAGTTAAATTCCAGTTTAGTATGAAATTTACTATTATCGAAAATTTGTTTGATAATCGGGGTTCAGTCCAGTTTGCCTATACTAATCTTTCTTTTTGGCAGGCCTATAATGCAGATGCATCAAGCCCGTTTCGCGAAACCGTGCATGAACCAGAAATTTTTCTGATTTTTCAAAATGACTGGGAATACCTGGGTTTCAATAATCGATTGATTCAGCTAGGTTTCGTTCATCAGTCGAATGGTCGATCTGAAGCTCTGTCGCGGAGCTGGAATCGGATCTACGCAGATTTTATTTTTCAGCACGGAGACTTCTACCTGAGTCTCAAACCATGGTATCGGTTAGGCGGTACGGGTTCTGGTGAAGAGAGTAATCCTGACATTGAAAAATTTTTTGGCCATGGCGAGTTCCGAGCGGTCTACGCGGGTGGGAAACATACTTTTAGCATTATGCTAAGAAATAATTTTGATAGTTCAAACGGTGCACTTGAACTTAACTGGAGTTTTCCAATGAGTCGACGAGTAAAATGGTTTGTGCAGTATTTTAATGGTTATGGTGAGAGCCTTATTGATTATAATGTTCGAGTGAATCGAGTAGGTGTAGGGATTGCTTTTACGGATTGGTTATAAAAAATTAATTTGATTCTGATCATTAGAATGTTAAATATGCATCACTTACCTCGATGTTTACCAAACAGCTCGTACAATGCATTTACATGAGGATTATAATTAAAAAATAAGCAGAATAACAAGTCGGTGTGTGCAGATGTTTTTTACTACGCAAACTCAAAGTGTAGATAAAAAAAGTGTAGATAAAAAAGTGTCGATAAATAATAACACCGGAATGGAGTTCAAAAATGACATATAGATTCACAATGCAGTGGAAAACGGCGGTAGTTGCTCTGGTCATTGTCATTGCAGCTGCCGGTTTTTTATTAACGTTTTTCCAAAATCCAGAGCTCCCGCCAGGCATTGTGTCTGGCAACGGACGAATAGAGGCCGTCGAAGTTGATATCACCACGCAGTTTGGTGGTCGGCTTGCCTCAGTGTTGGTTAATGAGGGTGATAGCGTTGATCTTAACCAGGCACTTGCGCAGATAGATACCAAGGAACTGGATGCACAGCTGCGCCGGGCCGAAGCCGAAGTACGACGTGCCAGGCAGCAAAAAAACGTTGCAATCGCTGTGATCGCACAACGCAAGAGTGAGCTTTCCCTGACAAAAAAAGATTTGGAACGTTCCAGAGGGCTTTATGAAAACGACAGTATCTCACTTGAACAATTGCAGCGAGATGAAACTGCCGTGCAAACAGCGAAGGCAACATTGGCAGCGGCTCAGGCCCAGCTCTCCAATACAGAAGCAGGCATCGAGGCAGCCATTGCGAATACGGAACTACTCAAAGTCCAAATAGAAGACAGTATTCTCAGGGCACCTATTCCAGGACGCATCTTGTATCGCCTGGCCGAACCCGGTGAAGTCTTACCTGCAGGCGGTAAGGTACTGACGGAGCTTGACCTGACCGACGCCTCCATGACCATCTTCCTGCCGACGCTGCAGGCCGGGCGACTGCACATCGGTGACGAAGCGCGTATCGTACTCGATGCCATTCCCGAGTACGTTATCCCAGCGACGGTAACATTCGTCTCGCCCGAGGCCCAATTCACCCCTAAGGAAGTCGAGACCCGTACAGAGCGCGAGAAGCTTATGTTCCGTGTCAAAGTGCGGATTGATCCGGCGCTGCTTGCGAAACACACTGGGATCGTGAAATCCGGTGTGCCGGGTGTGGCGTACACGCGACTCGGCATTGACGTCGATTGGCCCGAGTCGTTGCAGGTGCGGCTGCCGCCATGAGTACGCCAGCGGAGATGGTTGCGCGCGTGGCCGGCGTGAGTCATCGCTACCGCAAGGTGTGTGCGCTCGATGACGTCACGCTCGACATTCCGCTGGGTTGTCGTGTCGGGCTGATCGGCCCGGACGGTGTGGGCAAGTCGAGCCTGCTTGCACTCATCGCCGGCGCGCGCCGCCTGCAGACCGGCACGGTCGAGGTGTTCGGCGGCGATATGCGCCGTGCAGGTTTCCGTAACACGATCGCGCCGCGTATCGCCTACATGCCACAGGGCCTGGGGCGTAATCTGTACGCGACGCTATCGGTGTACGATAACATCGATTATTTCGGTCGGCTGTTCGGCCAGGGACGCGCCGAGCGCATGCAGCGCATTGATGAGCTGTTGCACAGCACCGGGCTCGCACCGTTTCGCGACCGTCCGGCGGCCAAGCTCTCAGGCGGCATGAAGCAGAAACTGGGTCTGTGCTGCGCACTGATCCACGACCCCGACCTGCTGATCCTCGACGAGCCGACCACCGGTGTCGATCCGTTGTCGCGCCGCCAGTTCTGGGAGCTGATCGACCGGCTGCGTGCGCGTCGAGAAGGTATGAGCGTGATCGTTGCCACCGCTTACATGGAGGAGGCCGAGCGCTTCGACTGGCTGGTGGCGATGAATGATGGGCAGGTGCTGACCACCGGCAGTCCGGCCGAGCTCAAGGCACGCACCGGCGCCGTCAATCTCGATGCGGCGTTCATCGCATTGCTGCCCGAGGCGCAGCGCGCTGGTCACCGCGTGCTCACCGTGCCGCCGCGCGAAGTGGAGAGTGGCGGCGCCCTGGCTATCGAGGCCGAGGGTCTGACCATGCGCTTCGGCGACTTCACTGCGGTCGATGCCGTGAGCTTGCGCATCGAGCGCGGCGAAATCTTCGGCTTTCTCGGCTCCAACGGCTGCGGCAAGACCACCACCATGAAGATGTTGACCGGCCTGCTGCCGCCGAGCGAGGGCAGCGCGAAGCTCTTCGGCGAACCGGTCGATCCGCGTGATCTCGCCACCCGCAAGCGGGTCGGCTACATGACCCAGGCATTCTCGCTGTACTCGGAGCTGACCGTGCGCCAGAACCTGGTGCTGCACGCGCGCCTGTTCCACCTGCCCGCCGACCAGGTCGCGCCGCGCGTGCGCGAGCTGATCGAACGCTTCGGCCTCGGCGCGCACACCGACGCGCTCGCCGCCGCCTTGCCGCTTGGCATCCGCCAGCGCCTGTCGCTCGCGGTCGCCATGGTGCACAAGCCGGAGATGCTGATCCTCGACGAACCGACCTCGGGCGTCGACCCGGTGGCGCGCGATCAATTCTGGGAGCTGCTACTGGATATCGCTCGCCGCCAGGGCGTGACCATCTTCATCTCTACCCATTTCATGAACGAGGCCGAGCGCTGCGACCGTATTTCACTGATGCATGCCGGCAAGGTGCTGGCCAGCGACACACCGACGGCACTCAAACTGGCGCGTGGGATGGCGACGTTGGAGGAGACATTCATCGATTTTCTGGAAGAGGCTGCTGGTGAGGAACCAGAAGCAATACCGTCCGTTCCAGCACCGGTAATGACGACGACAAAACCGGCGCGCGGTGGCTTTCGATGGATGCGGCTGTTCGGTGTGGCACGCCGCGAGACCCTGGAGCTGTGGCGCGATCCGATCCGGCTCACGTTCGCGCTGTTCGGCTCGGCACTGCTCATGATTCTGCTCGGTTACGGCATGACCTTCGACGTCGATGAGTTGCGCTTCGCTGCCCTCGACCGCGACCAGACCCCGGAAAGCCGCGACTACGTGCAGAACATTGCCGGCTCGCGCTATTTCATCGAGCGCCCACCTTTGTACGATACGTCCGAACTCGACCGGCGCATGCGTAGCGCTGAGTTGAGCCTCGCCATCGAAATTCCGCCGGGCTTCGGCGCCGACCTCAAGCGTGGCCGTTCGCCCGAAGTCGGCATGTGGATCGACGGTGCCATGCCGTTTCGCGCCGAGACCACGCGCGGCTACGTGCAGGGCCTGCACTACCAGTACCTCACCGATCTCGCTACCCGCAGCGGGGTGACCTCGCACGTGGCGGCCGCGAGCATCGAGGCTCGATATCGCTACAATCAGGATTTCGAGAGCATTAACGCCATGGTGCCGGCCACCATTCCGATCCTGCTGGTTTTTATTCCGGCAATGTTGACGGCACTGGGCGTGGTACGCGAGAAGGAATTGGGCTCCATCACCAACCTGTACGTGACACCGATGACCCGCCTGGAATTCCTGCTAGGCAAGCAACTGCCGTACGTCGGGATTAGCATGATCGGTTTTTTTGGACTGTTGGCGCTGGCGGTGTTTTACTTCGGCGTGCAGCTCAAAGGCAGCCTCGCAGCGATCACGCTCGGCGCGTTGCTGTACGTGACTGCCACCAGCGGGCTTGGCCTGCTAATGTCGACCTTCACCCGCTCGCAGGTGGCGGCGATCTTTGGCACCGTTATCGTCACCATGACGCCGGCTCTCTCGTTATCCGGATTGAACTCCTCGGTTTCGTCGCTGGAGGGCGGCGCTGCCGTGATGTCGATGATTTACCCTACGACGCATTTCCTGGTCATCACCCGCGGCACGTTCAGCAAGGCGCTGGGATTCAGTGATCTCACCGATCAGTTCGTTGCGCTGGGGATATTTGTTCCGACTATCATCGTGATTTGTGCGCTGTTGTTGCGTAAGCAGGAGAAATGACCATGCGCCGCCTCGCCAACATACTACAACTTGGGGTCAAGGAGCTGCGCAGCCTGTGGTTCGACAAGGTATTGCTTGGACTTCTGATATGGTCGTTTTCCTTCGGCCTCTACGAAGCCGCCAACAGCCAATCGACCGAGTTGCGCCACGCGCCGGTGGCGGTGGTGGATGAGGATCGCTCGCCGTTGTCACAGCGACTGCTCGGTGCGCTGCGTCCGCCTGAGTTCCTGCCGCCAACACGCATTGAGTTTGTGGACGTCGATCCGGGACTCGACGCTGGACTCTACACCTTCACGCTGCACGTTCCCGCCGGCTTCCAGCGTGATGTGCTGGCCGGGCACCGGCCGGCGATCCAGCTCAACATCGACGCCACGCGCATGAGCGAGGCCTTCATCGGCACCGGTTACATCCACAATATCATCACCGACGAAGTCACCCGCTTTGTCCAGGGATACCGCGGCGATCCGGTGCTGCCGATCCGGCTAGCAACTCGCATGCAGTACAATCCTAACCTCAATGGTGTGTGGTTCTTCGGAGCCATGGAGCTGGTCAACAATATCACCTTCATGTCAATGATCTTGGCAGGCGCGGCGCTGATCCGCGAGCGCGAGCACGGCACCATCGAGCATCTGCTGGTGATGCCACTCACACCGTTTCAGATTATGGCCGCCAAGGTCTGGGCCAACGGCCTGGTGGTGTTGGTGGTAGCGGCACTATCGCTGTGGATCGTGGTGCAGGGTGCGTTGGCTATGCCCATTGCCGGTTCGGTGCCGCTGTTCCTGTTCGCGGCGCTGCTGCACCTGTTCTCGACCACCGCGTTGGGTATCCTGCTCGCCACCGTGGCGCGTTCCATGCCCCAGTTTGCGCTGCTGATGATCCTGGTCGTGTTGCCGCTGCAGATGCTCTCAGGCGCCAGCTCGCCATTCGAGAGCATGCCGCTTGCAGTCCAGACCATCATGCTGGCCGCACCAACCACGCACTTCGTCAGCCTTTCGCAGGCCATCTTGTTCCGTGGCGCCGGCCTCACAGTAGTATGGCCGCAGCTGCTCGCTATCGCCGGCATCGGCGCAGCGTTCTTTACTGCTGCACTACTACGGTTTCGAAAGACAGTGACATAGATGTTGGAATAAACAGTTTAACTGCTGTTCTGAACGATGGAGGAAAAAGTGATGAAGCAAAAATACCTGGTATACGGCTTGATTCTGTTCACGCTGATATTGCCAAACCCGGCTTATGCAGCAAAGCAAGTCACTATCGGAATCGTTACCGATGGTCAGACAACACAAGCTGGCTGGACGACGGAGCAATTCAAAAATGAATTAAAAGTGTTAGCGAAAGGTGAATTTGAATTGTCTTTTCCTGCGGCAAAACAAATTGATGGCACGTGGTCTGCAAAAAATATCGCATCAGCCTTTCAACAACTTCAGGACGATCCTGAAGTCGACATGATAATGACGCTGGGTTATGTCTCAAGCGCTGTCGCCATGATTAACCGGTCATTACATAAACCTACTTTTGCCCCTTTTGCGTGGGATGTAAATTTACTTGGCATAAACATAAAAGGAAATACCAGCGGTATTAAAAATCTCAACTTCCTGAGTAATAAAGCTAACTTTGAGCGTGATTTAAAAACCTTCCGCAGTGTTGTTGAGTTCCACAAGCTGGCCGTTCTTATTGACGTAAGTGTATATGAAGCACTACCTGGATTAATTAAACGTGCCCATGAGGTTGCCAGCAAAGGTGGCGTCGAACTGCATTTTATTTTGCAAACCACACAAGATGAAGACTTGGCCAGCAAGTTACCCGAAGACATTGACGCCGTGGTCGTGACTAGCCTGCCACGTCTTAATCCAGTTGAGATGAACCGCCTGATTAAGGCATTGATTAACAAACGTTTACCCAGTTACAGTCTGATTGGATCGCATTTGGTAGAACAGGGTGTCTTAATGTCGGAAGCCCCAGACTCGGACTGGCAGCGACTGGCGCGCCGCAACGCGTTAAATATGTATGCGGTGTTAAAAGGAGAAGCGGCAGAAAATCAACGCATCACATTTAAAGGCAAGCGTCGTTTAACTCTGAACATGGCGACAGCAAGAGCCATTGGTCTGTCTCCGCGTTTCGAGATCATTCGTAATGCTATTTTGCTTAACGAAGAACCTGTAGCGAGAGGTCACTCACTTTCATTATCGAGCGTTGCCCATGAGGCCGTCAGGGTTAATCTGGATTTACGTGCGACAGCACTCGGGCTTGAAGGTGGACAAACAGAGATTGACAAAGCCCGCGCTAAACAGTTACCACAACTAACCGCGAGTATTGGTTACGCGCAGTTAAATCACGATGGTCTTTTGATAAAGAGTGGAGCAATAGCAGAACAATCGACTAAAGCGGCATTGACGTTAAGTCAGCTCATTTATTCCAATGAAGTCAGTACCAATGTTCAAATTCAGCGTTATTTACAGAATAATCGGCAAGCCCTTTACCGCCAGTTGGAACTGGATATTATTCAGGACGCAACCCTGGCCTATCTCAATATACTCAATGCACAAACGTTGCAACATATCCGTCGGGAAAACACTAATCTCACACGCAGTAATTTAAGGCTTGCACAAGATCGGCAGCGCTTAGGGGTTGGTAATCCCGCCGAAGTTTATCGTTGGCAAAGTGAGTTGGCCACGTCAAAGAAAGAATTACTGGAAGCACAGGCACGTCATCAACAGACGCGCGATTCTCTTAATCGTTTGTTGCATCGTTCATTTAAAGAACCCTTCATTACCACCTCCGCATCGCTTGATGATCCGAACCTGTTAGTCAGTCGTAAAGCGCTTTTTGAATACGTCGATAATAATCGTGCTTATGCGTTAATGGGGGACTTTATGGTGAAAGAAGCGCTCAACGCTTCTCCTGAGATGGCAAGTTTTAAAGCCCTGGTGACAGCCAGTAAACTGGAACTCGAGATTAACCAACGCGCTTACTGGTCGCCTACGGTTTCACTTCAAGGTGAAGTCATCAATGTGATGGATGAAAACCGCCAGGCCGGTTTATCTGCTGAGGGCGATACTGACTGGGCGGTTGGTATCAATGTTTCTCTTCCATTGTACGAAGGGGGCGCCCGGCGTGCCCGTGTTTCAGGTTCACGTTTGAACCTTGAGGAGAATAACATGCGACAGAAGGCTACGGCAGAACGCATTGAACAACGTACCCGGTTCATACTTCATCAAATTAAGGCATCTTATCCTTCCATACAACTTTCTAAGGAAGCGGCTATTGCAGCGCATAAAAATCTTAAGCTGGTTACAGATGCTTATACGCGTGGCGCACTTTCAATACTCGATTTACTGGATGCACAAAATGCGGCGTTAGTCGCGCAGGAATCTGCAACCAATGCGGTCTTTGTTTTTCTCATCGATTTGATGAATCTACAACGCAGTTTGGGACGCTTTGATTTCTTTCTTGATGAGCGAGGTCTGGATGAATGGCTTAATCGATTGAAAAATTATATTGCGACTGAAGGGCATGGGTAAAATTAGAGGTTTCCTGGTTATCTAAAAGTGATTCGTATTTTCCTAAACAACAGGAATCAAATATGGCTATAACATTTTTTAAAATAACTGCCCAGAAAATGACCCAGGTAATGGCCCAGGTAATGGCCCGGGTAATGGACCAGGTAGTGGCCCGGGTAATGGACCAGGTAGTGGTTGTGGCTTTTATTATCTATATAATAATTGCACAGCAATCCTGTGCTTCACCATCGGCCTGGGAAATGGGTAAACCAAAGCACCATACAACTGAAGGGTTCCGTAATTATCCTATAGTTCCAGAACCGCCAGCATTAGGTCTCGGTTTTTACCTGCGCCGTATTAAATCATCTTTTAATTTGCCCGTTGTTCCTGAAGGTCATTATTTATCTGAAGAAGAGGCTATTTTTAAACTCAATAATTTAAAAAATAAAAATACCGTAACCTGGATTGGACAAAGTACTTTTTTAATTAAAATTGATGGGAAGTTTATCCTCACGGATCCTTTTTTTTCAAAACAGGCATCGCCTTATTCTATTGGCCCAGTGCGTTTCGTCGATCCTGGAATTAGCCCCGCAGCGCTTCCTAAAATAGATATTATAATAATATCGCACAATCACTACGATCATCTGGATAAGCTGTTCATCAAAAATCTTCCAAATAAAGAAAGCATCCATGTGTTTGTTCCGCTTAAACTAAAAAGTTTCTTTACTGAACGGGGCTACAATTTTGTTCACGAGCTTGATTGGAATGAAACATATACTATTTATAATTTTAAAATGACAGCGTTACCAACGGTTCATTTTTCAGGTAGAGGACTCGGTGATCAGAATGAATCGTTGTGGTGTTCCTGGGCGATTACCACAGCCTTTGGGAAATATTTTTTTATTGGTGATTCGGCATATTCTCCAACTCTCTTTAATGAGATAGCAAACAATTTCGATTCTTTCGATCTTGCAATGCTGACCATTGGGACGTATGGCAATAGAAAATACGGTGTTAATAATCACACCACACCGGAAGAAGCGATTAACATAGGAAAAGCGATTAAAGCAAAAACGCTTTTAGGAATGCATTGGGGAACAATTGAACTTTCGGACGAGAGTCCCTGGGAGCCACCCAAACGCTTTAAAGAATCAGCTCAAAAAGCAGGATTTTTATCCGAAAATATCTGGCTAATGAAGATTGGAGAAACGCGTTTACTACCCGGTAAACGATGATGCATAAATGATGATGTTAAACCGTTATATTTAAGGAGATCGATTATGAATAACCGAAGAATTATAATTAAAGCGTTGACGCTTGGCTTAATGCTAATGGTTACTTTGCCTTGCTTTTCCACTTCAGAAACGGCTGAGACGGTAACCAAACGTGGAACCGTCAACGATGATTACTACGCGGCGGGTGGCACGGTTAACATCGATGCAGACATTGCCGGAGACCTTGTAATATCGGGTGGAGAGTTGTTTATCGGACATCGCGTTGAAGGTGATGTTATGGCGGCTGGCGGCTCGATCAATATCGGTGGAGAAATACTCGATGATGTTCGTGTCGCCGGTGGGGAAATTACGATTGATGCAACCATTGGTGATGACCTTATGGCAGCCGGAGGGGAAATCAACGTTTCCTCGGCAACCTCCACTGGCGGCGAAACCTGGCTAGCGGGTGGTGATGTCTATATGGCCGGAACAGTTAACAAAGGCCTGTTTATAGTGGCCGGTAACATTCGTATATCCGGCACAATTCAGGGAGATGTGGCGCTTGAAGGTGGAGACATACAAATTCTTGAGGGCGCGCTTATTGAAGGGAATTTGCATTACAAAAGCCCCGATAAAGCAATGATACATCCCGATGCAAAAATCACTGGCAACGTGACCTACGAACCAATGCAGTGGGATCACCCTCATCGAGGTTATGGTATTTTCTTTTCACTCACGCTGGTTGTCGCTGGCATTGTATTGTTTCTATTATTTCCGGGTTTCACAATGTCAACCGTCGGCAGGGTTTCGGCTGATCCGTGGAGGAGTTTGGGGGTAGGCTTTGTCTTACTCGTGGCTACGCCTGTAGTCGCGCTAATACTAATGAGTATTGTGTTGGGTGTATGGGTTGGCCTGAGCCTGTTAGCGCTGTATTTTGTGGCGCTGCTGACAGGTTTACTTATGGGTTGTTTCTTTGTTGGCGATTGGGGTGCAAGACGCTTACATAAGGATCTCACAACAACCGCTCGCAGATTACTTTCTGTCACTATCGCCATTATTCTACTTGGATTTATACAGCTAATTCCTTTAATGGGTGGTTTGCTTTTATTTGCACTATTACTGTTAGGACTGGGAGCAGGAATACTACAGCTACATTTTGTCTACAGTCAATCAGGTGATGTGAAATAGGTTAGGTAAACAAGTAAATTACGGTTTTATTTAAGGTTCAAATGTTCTCTAGCCAATAATCGTAGGAATGAGTTCTATGAATATAATTCAAAAAATAAAATGGTTGCGTATCAGATGTTGGAAGCTGTTTTTTTTCTGCACAGTGATTTGTTTGTTTACCTTAGGACCCAGTGCCCATGCACAGCAAAGCCCTCTCATAGAAGATTCGTTAGGTGCTCCATTTCGCATACGGGACTATACCTTTCCCAGTTTCCTTGTATTGGGTTTTCTCCCGACACCCGCTGCACCCCTCGGCCGAGGTCATTCTGCTGTTGAGTTGCATTATTCTGTTACCAGCAATTTTCAGGTGAGCCCCGAAGTGGAAGATTACCTTCAACAGAGTCGCGGTGGTGCACGTCGACCACTGGATGATGCTGACGTTGCCTTCATCTTAGGGCTCCCACAGGGCCAAAGCTATTATATCGACGGGGAGTTCAGCATGATGGAATTTGTCGTTCACTGGGGTCTGACAGATCGGCTCGACCTGGGCGTCGGTATAAACTATATCCATTATGGTGGACGCTTGCTAGATGGTTTTATCTTCGATGTTCATGATGCTGCCGGTGTCGGCCAACAAGGGCGAGACTACGTTAGTGATGATTACGTTCAAGTCGTACTCGGTAGAGACGGTGGTCAGGACGTGGTGTTACTCGACCGACCGACTGATGGTGGTTTGAGTGATCCTAGTCTTTTTTTACGCTATGCATTTCCAGGCAAAGATGGCTGGAATTTTAATTTTGCCACGGCAATTAAGATACCTCTCGCGAATGAAAACAAATTTTTATCGACAGGAAGTTGGGATATCGGTTTTCAACTGGTTATAGATAAGCGCTTCACAAGCGACGCATTAATTTTTAACCTTGGGGCCGTGTTGCCAGGGGATTTCAAGCAGACAAATTTTAATCCACCCACGCTGCCGTTCATCAATGTTAACTGGATTCACCGGTATAAAGACTGGACAAACACCCGATTTTTTCTGCAAGCATTCCTTGCGGAACATCCCTATCGCGAGCTGGTTAATTCAGAACTGAGCGATTTAGAGATTCAGTTGACGATCGGGTTAAAGTGGGACACTTCCCTGGGTGTCATCGGCCTTGGCTTGACAGAGAACTTTTTAAACTTTGACAACACACCCGATATTGGGCTCCACCTGACATGGGGAATGTTGAGGTAATGCGTTGAAACCTTTATGTAACAATTTTTTTTCTGAAGTATTAAGCGTCAATAAGTTACAGCCCGTATTCGTCTTTTGGTGCCTATTGCGGTCTAAATCATTTGAGGGTAACGTTGGGGCGTAAATATTGGGAAGTCCAATCGGTGTATTTACGCATGTACTTTTGATAAACCGATATACATCAATGAGGACAATTATGGCATCTCGAATACTAATAAACGGCGAAGAAGTCACTAACCCTTTTCTAAAAACAATTTTTATATTAGGCGCAATAGTCGTCGCAGCACTGGTTGCGGCTGCTGTAATATTTATATTGCTACCCGTTATCGGCGTTGCCATCACCTTATCTGTTGGCTTTGTTATTATTTTCGTTGTCGCCTCCATGATAAGTGTTGTTGTACTCGCTTTGGCAGTGGTGTTATTAGCCTGGCTTTTTGGTATTGGGGAATTCAGATTCGAAAATACGCATAAACGACATAAATAACTATCTCATAAAATGTAAGACTTATAGCCTGCTGTATTGGTTTTATATTCATTAGTCATTATTAATATTTATCGTTGATATATATAGATTTATTGATCGGTGTCATGGCTTTTGTTACTGGATCAGTCATAAATAAACTATGTATAAATGGGAGATGTCCGTTATGAAAACTACCATGATCGTTGTAGCACACAGCACGAGAGCGCGTATCTTTACATGGGATCCAGACGATTACTCAATATTGAAAGAAATTGAAAATATAGAGCATCCCGAAGGTCGATTGCATGAGCGCGATATGACGAGTGATCTTCCAGGTAAAGGATCGGGAGCGGCTGGGGCCGGTGGTCATGCATACGATAAAAAGGACGGCCCTAAGAAGCATCAGCAGCTTGATTTTGCAAAACGCATTTCAACCTATCTTGATGATGAACGTAAAGCCAATAAATTATCTAAGCTATTGCTCATTGTCGCGCCAGAATTTTTAGGTGAGTTACGTGGCCAGTTTTCAAACGAACTGAGTAAAATGATTGTATTTGAGTTAGCTAAAAATTTGGCTGCTCATGATGTGGCTGATATTAGAAAACACATTCCTAAACCATCAGAATATAAAAAAATCTAGTCGGTATTATTACGTATTATATTTGAAACAGGGTTGATATTTCATTTCGTAGGTTTCAAATTTACGTGTCATAGTTTGTCGTAGAGGAAGATGTAGCTAATGCATGAAACTGAAACAGTCACCATTGATGGTAATCAGGCCGCTGCAACGATTGCCTATCAAACTAACGAAGTCATTGCCATTTATCCGATTACGCCCGCTTCACCGATGGGCGAATGGGCAGATGACTGGTCATCTCGTCAAAAACCCAATATATGGGGAACGGTTCCTGATATTATAGAAATGCAAAGTGAAGGCGGTGCGGCAGGTGCCATTCATGGTGCGCTACAGGCAGGAACATTAACCACGACCTTTACTGCATCACAGGGATTATTATTAATGATCCCGAATATGTTTAAAATTGCAGGCGAGCTTTCACCGGCTGTGTTTCATGTTGCATCTCGTTCTGTGGCGGCACAGGCATTATCCATTTTTGGCGATCACAGTGATGTGATGGCTGCACGTACAACGGGCTTTGCTTTTCTGTGTTCCAATTCACCGCAGGAAGTGATGGACATGGCACTCATTGCGCAGGCGGCAACACTCCAGTCACGCATACCCATCGTACATTTTTTTGATGGTTTTAGAACCTCCCATGAGGTTGCAAAAGTGGCCTCAATTGATAGCCGCATCATTAAACAATTGATCAAGCCAGACAAGGTCGCACAGCACCGTCAACGTGCATTAACACCCGAGCATCCGGTATTGCGTGGAAGCTCTCAAAACCCGGATGTGTTTTTCCAGACCCGAGAATCGGTTAATACGTATTACCAGGCAATGCCTGCGAGGGTACAACAGGTCATGGATGAATTTGCACAGCTGACAGGTCGGCAATACCATTTATTCGATTACCTGGGTTCTGCTGAAGCCGAACGCATTATTATTTTAATGGGGTCGGGCGCAGAGACCGTACAGGAAACAGTAGAGTATCTTTGCGCGATGGGTGAAAACGTGGGTCTGATTAAAGTACGTTTGTTCAGGCCGCTGGATAGCGAAGCCTTAATTAAAGCCATACCCACTAACGTACGTAAAATTGCTGTGCTCGATAGAACTAAAGAGCCCGGATCAGATGGGGAGCCATTATACAAAGATGTAGTAACCGCGCTTGCACAACAGCTTGGTACAGAGAGTTCCCGATTGTCACAAATGCCAAAGATCATTGGCGGCCGATTTGGTTTATCCTCCAAAGAATTTACCCCCGCTATGGTTAAAGCGGTTTTTGATGAATTGAATACTCTAGACCCTAAAAATCATTTTACGATTGGCATTAATGATGATATGACCCACAGCAGTTTGAGCTGGGATAAAACGTTCCGAACAGACGCACATAAAAATGCCTTTCAAGCGGTGTTTTACGGTTTAGGCAGTGACGGCACGGTGAGTGCTAATAAGAACAGTATAAAAATTATTGGTGAGTGTACGGATAAGTTTGTACAGGGGTATTTTGTTTACGATTCAAAAAAATCCGGTGCAGTTACTGTGTCACATTTACGTTTTGATAATAAGCCCATTCATTCCACCTATTTAATTGGCGACGAAGATGCAAACTTTGTTGCCTGCCACCAACCGGTTTTTCTTGAACGCTATCCCATGTTAAACATGGCGGCGGATAATGCGGTGTTTTTATTAAATACGTCGGTAGCGCCTGAAAAAGTTTGGCAAAGTTTACCATCGCTTATGCAACAACAGATGCTTGATAAGCAGATACAGTTCTATGTAATTGATGCCTATAAAGTGGCTGCTTTAGCCGGCATGGATAAACGTATAAATACCATTATGCAAACCTGTTTTTTTTCGATTTCCGGCATCTTACCAAAACAGCAGGCTATCCAGTCTATTAAACAGGCGGTTGAAAAAACCTATGGTAAAAAAGGCCAGCGTTTAATTGAGTTTAATTTCAATGCTATAGATAGAGCGTTGGAAAATCTGGTAAAAGTTAGCGTGCCAGAACATATTACAGAACAGGTTACAGAACAGGCAGAAACCAATGATCAGTTGTCAACGTTCACACCTGATTTTGTTAAAAAAGTGACTAAAGAAATTATCGCCGGTCGTGGAGATCAGATACCGGTGAGTCTGTTTCCCGCCGATGGTAGTTATCCGCTAGGAACCGCCGCCTATGAAAAACGTAATATTGCCCTGGAAATTCCTGTGCTAGATGAAAATCTGTGTACGCAATGTGGTAAGTGTCCATTGGTGTGTCCACATGGTGTTATTCGTAGCAAGGTCTATGAGGAAGACTTTATTGATATTGCACCACAGCGCTTTAAGTCAATGGCTGTTAAGGGTAAAGACTTCCCGGAAAATCATTTGATGAGTTACCAGATATCACCAGAGGATTGTACCGGTTGTGGCTTGTGTGTCGATATATGTCCAATACACGACAAGACGAATGTTAGTCATAAAGCACTCAACATGGTTCCCTATACCAGTGAGCTGCGTCAGCAGGAAAAACTAAACTGGGAATTCTTTTTAGGGTTACCTGATTATGATCGCGCCTTACTTAAAACCAATACGATAAAGGGTGCCATGTTATTACAACCTTTATTTGAATTTTCAGGTGCCTGTGAAGGCTGTGGTGAAACACCCTATATAAAATTGGCCAGTCAGTTGTTTGGTGATCGAATGCTGGTGGCAAATGCTACGGGCTGCTCATCTATTTATGGCGGAAATTTACCCACGACGCCGTGGACCATAAATGCACACGGTAGAGGCCCGGCCTGGTCAAATTCATTATTTGAAGATAATGCAGAGTTTGGTTTAGGCATGCGATTATCGGTTGATAAACAAAAACAATATGCAACCGAATTAATCGTGCAATTAAAAGCAGCGTTAGGAGAAACACTGGTTGATGAAATATTGTCCGCAGATGAATCAACCGAAGCGGGTATTGAACAACAACGCGACCGTTTGCATAAAGTGCGTGAAAAATTATCATTAATAAAGTCATTCAGTTCACAGGAACTGCAAACTGTTCTAGATACTTTATCGCGTAAAAGTGTCTGGATAATTGGTGGTGACGGTTGGGCTTATGATATTGGCTATGGCGGATTAGATCACGTGCTGGCCTCGGGGCGTGATGTCAATATACTGGTATTAGATACCGAGGTGTATTCCAATACCGGTGGACAAACTTCAAAAGCCACACCCCGGGGTGCAGTGGCAAAATTTTCTGCCGGTGGAAAACCCTCGCCTAAAAAAGATCTGGCGCTGTTAGCCATGGATTATGAAAACGTATATGTGGCGCATGTGGCCTATGGAGCAAAAGATATTCAAACCATCCATGCATTTAACGAGGCAGAGGCCTATGCCGGGCCATCACTTATTATTGCTTACTCTCCCTGTATTGCGCATGGGATTGATTTAAAAAATAATCATCAACAGCAACAACTGGCCGTTGATAGTGGACACTGGCCTTTATTTCGCTATAACCCACAAAACGCAAAAAAAGGTATTAATCCTTTACACCTTGATAGTAAGGCACCATCTATTCCGTATCGAGAATTTATTGAAACAGAAGTACGCTTTAATATGCTGTGGCGAACGCATCCTGAGGTTGCTGAAAAATTGTTAGAACAATCGCAGCAAGACGTTGTGCATCGCTATCATTTTTATGAGCAACTTGCAGGCTTGCCCTGGGATGAAGAAAATTCAACTCAGCCACCGCATAGAAAATTGGCATCGGCTGTTAAAGAACATGAGAGTAAAAATGTAAGTGCAGCAAAGAATAACAGGGAGGGTGAATAACATGATAGATTTAAGCACGCAATATCTTGGCTTAACACTTCGCAATCCTCTGGTTGCTTCCTCTTCACCGCTCACTGCGAATTTAGATGATGCAAAGCGTCTGCAAGAAGCGGGGACTTCTGCAATTGTTTTACCTTCATTGTTTGAAGAAAGTATTCAGCATGAACAAAAACAGCTTGAGTCATTTGTGCATTCACAGAGCTTCGGTCACCTGGAAGCGGACTCTTACCAGCCTGTGCCAGAAGCGTATAAAGGTGAGCTTGATAATTATCTTGAACATTTGCAAAAGCTTAAATCTACATTGGATATTCCAGTTATTGCTAGTCTAAACGGCATTACCAATAATGGCTGGATTGATTATGGCAAAGATTTAATGCAGGCAGGTGCGGATGCACTGGAATTAAATGTTTATTATGTTGCTGGCGATCCCACTCAAAGTGGTCTCGATGTTGAGCAGCGCTATTTAGATTTACTAAAGGCCCTGCGTCAGCAGATTAATATACCGGTGAGCATGAAGCTGTCTTCACAGTTTTCATCGGTGTCGAATATGGTGGCGAAATTACAAACGCAAGGAGCCGATGGTGTTGTGTTGTTTAATCGTTTTTATCAACCCGATATTGATCTCGAAACATTAAAGATAAAACCCCAGCTTGAGTTGTCTAATCCTGGGGAGGCCCTGCTGCGTATTCGTTGGATAGCGCTGATCAGAGGACGCGTAAATTTATCTCTGGCGGCAACCGGTGGATTTCATACGGTTGAAAGTATTGTTAAGGCATTGCTGGCGGGTGCCGATGCCGTGTATCTGTGCAGTGTGTTACTGAATAAAGGCCCCGAGTATTGTGCTGAGTTATTATTGCAACTTAACCACTGGTTAACCGAGCATGAATATGAATCGATTAAACAGATGCAGGGTAGTGTGAGCCAGTTTTGTGCGATCGATCCGGCCAGTTATGAACACAGTAATTATAGAGACGTGATTAAAAGCTATCGTTCAAATAAGGGTTAAATTCAATCATGATTTTTATTACTGATATTGTTTCAAAATATGTACCCTGGGTATCAGCCATAATGTGCCATTGTTTAAAATGTGCCATTGTTCAAGTTAAACTTAAGGCCACCTCTAAAGATAGCAAAGCCAGAGGTCACAATCTATTTTTAGAGGTGCCCTTAATCAGTAAAGAAATTTTAAAAAATTATCGCATATATTAAAAATATCAGTAACTTACTTTTTAATAAAATTACTCACCCAGTAACGCTTGTATTTTTATCAATAAGGTATCGGAAGAATAAGGTTTTTCTAGCCTGTTCAGGTGTAAGTTCTGATTTATTTCGTCCACATTTATATCGTCAGTAAATCCGGTAACGATCTGTATTTTAATGTGAGGGTAAAGGTTTTGTACTCGCCGGGCCAGTTCATAGCCGTCTATGTTGGGCATGATTACATCGGTAATCAGCAGGTCAATGTGTTCCTGTTTCAGGATGTCCAGTGCCTGTTCTGCATCGTACGCCGTGAATATCCGGTAACCATGTTGGGTTAAGGTATCTTTTACAAGTTCTACCAGCGCAGGTTCATCATCCACCACCAGTATGCGTTTTTCTAATTTTGCGTCGACTATACCCTCTGGGGTTTCTGATTCTATCTCTGGTAGTGGCTGATGACTCTTAGGGAAATACAGCGTGAAACAGCAGCCTTTACCCAGTTCAGAATCGATGTGGATTGAACCGTTCGTTTGTTTTATAAATCCATATACCTGACTTAAACCCAGGCCTGTACCAAACTCTCCTTTGGTCGTGAAAAATGGGTCAAAGGCTTTCTTTTGTGAACTCTCATCCATGCCAACACCTGTATCAATAATGTTAAGCGCCACATATTCACCCGCTTTTAAATTGAGTAATTGTGCACTGGCTGTATCGAGTGTTACGTTATGGGTTTTAAGTGTTAATTTTCCAGCTTTGTTCATGGCATGCATGGCATTGATCGACATATTGATGATGCAATCTTCGAAATCCCCCGGGTCTATATTCACCGGCCAAAGTGTCTCTGCCAGATCGAGGGATAACTGGATATTGGCTGACAGGTTTTTTTCCAGCATAAAACGCTGATCAGTTAATAATTTATTGATATTAACAACCGTTGCTCTGGGCGCTTTAATTTGAGAAAAGCCTAATAGTTTTGCAGTGAGTTTTGCGCCACGCTGAGCCGCATGTTCTATTTCTTGCACATAACTTGATAATTTTAGATTGTCTCCCACACCCAGTTTAAGTAATTCTGCGTAGCCCTGGATAATGGCCAGCAAGTTATTGTAGTCATGGGAGATGCCTCCCGTTAGTTTTCCAAGCGCATCCATTTTCTGATTTTGGCGCAGCTGCTCTTCCTGCTGCCTGGCTACACTGACATCCTGGCAGGAGCCAATGAAGCGTCGTGTCGCATCTTTGCTGGCAGGTAATTCAGTGACCGACAATTTCATGGGAAAGATTTCATCATTTTTTCGTTTGCCATCGACTTCTCTAACTTTTCCTATGAGATTGTCTTCAGCACCTGACATATAATTGTGCAAATACATTTGATGCTCATCGGCATGGGGTGAGGGCATTAATAAAATAATATTTTGACCAATGACTTCTTGCGCTGCATAACCAAATAACTTTTCGGCCGCCTTGTTGAACGTTTGTATAATGCCATGCTGATCGATGGTGATAACACTTTCTAGCATGGAGTCGAGCATTTCTCGCTGCTCCGAATCTTTTTCTAAACGGATTTGTTTTTCGTGCAATGAGAGCAGAGATTCCGCCTGTTGCTGGATCTTTTTATTCTGTTGTTCGAGTTCGAGTGAGGAACTGTTGAGGGCATTTAACAGGCGGTTGATTTCATAGGAACTGCCAGAAATCTTGATACGAGTGCCAGGGTTGCGGGTCATATTCCTGGCAAACTCGATAATTTTTCCAAGGCTTTTACCGGGTCTATAAAGTATCAGTAGTAATATTAGAATATCAAAAAAAATGGCGATCGATGCACTAATAATATTATAGGTAATGGCCTGATTCCTCAGTGCAATAACCTCATTCAGACTAACATCTATTTTTATCCAGCCAATTAAACTGGACGTGCGAATTGGCTGCCAGAGAGTCATGGTCTTTAACGCCCAGTTTATGGTGGTTAAATTGCCCTGATTTTCTATAGGGGGTGAGATCTGCTTCAGGTTGTAATCTGCAGTGACTTCACCGGATGGCTGTTTGACTGCATGAGAAAGTGGATTGCCATTTGTCGATAGAACCCTTATCTCAGACACAACCGGATAGGATGCGGACTGTACTAATAACAGCTCAAGTTCATCCAGTTTGTTGGTAATAACCAGATAACTACTAACGATGGCAATGTTGTTAGCTAATGAGCTGACCTGGAGTGTGGTGTTGTCGATGAGTGTTTGTTGCTGGTGTTTAATATTAAAATACGTTGTTATGGTGATGGTGATAGCAAGTAATATACCGCTGGCAATAGCCAGTTGGATATGCAATTTTAATGAGGACCAGGCTTTTAACATAATAGTAAATTGCGTTCAGACAATATCATCGTGGTGCCATGTACTTTTTCAGATTCAATGATTTAAGGGGTCGATAATCGAAATCATAATCTGCCTTGACCGGGTTAGATAATAAAATGGCTGCCAGTATTTTCTTACCCTCTTCTGATTGATGGAGCTCAATCAGGGCAGACTGAATGGCCTGTTTAACTTTGTTGGGTACGCGTTTATGCACGGTTAATGGGTGTGAAGGGAAAGCAGGGGTTTTATAAATGATTTTTAAATTTTGTTTAACGGCCTTGTTCTCTTTTGACAACGTTCGATTGACGGCACCCGCTGCGGTTGTTTTGCCGAGTAGAACATAGCGATAAGCATTACTGTGTGTGCCAGCGTAAACGGAAGTGAACTGAATGTGCTCTTTTTCCGTCAGTAGGGCACGGATATATAAAGAGGCAGCGAATGCATTGGGTGATGGAAAGGCGATGGTTTTTCCATTGAGTTGTTTCACATTATTAATATCACTGTCTGCCCGTACCACCATGATGCCGTATAAAGAGCGGTTGCTATTACGTATAACAGGGTCATAGCCCTGCGCTTCCATGGCCATAACCGCATGATAAGGGTTCATATAGGCAATATCAGGCTCACCCTTTAGAAATCCTTTTTCAAATTCGGGGATCGAATCATAAATTTTAAGCTTGAAACGATAGCCTGTTTTATCTTCAACGTATTTAATAACCGGTGTCCAGTCACGATGTACTGCCGTGCCGGTAAACTGGGGTACGACTGACCAGATATAGTTTACTTCGGTTGCTGTGATGGCTTGATAAGGAAGACTCATGAGAAAAGCCAGGGTAAGAGTGAATCGCGCCAGTTTTTTTATCATGTTTGCCTTGCTCCCTGTTCGATTACGGATGATCTTGAATATAAATAAGCAAATACTTAAGTGACTGTGTCCTTACTTTCATAACATATTAGTCAACTATTTTACTTGATGAGACAGATAAAGGAATGACATGATCTGTGAAACAGGCGCATAAAGAAAATCGTTGACTATCATAGATTATAGATCATAGAACATAAATTATAGCGAATCACGACCGATGGATGTATCGATGACTGTGCTCAGACTGTCAATTTACGATTAATGATCGTTGACGGAACATTAGCAATATAGAATTAGAACTATTTTTCGTATACCTATAAAGACGGGTAGTCAGACGAACTAATTAATTTTACTATGCAGCATGTTTTTTGACGCCCTCCAAATCACCCCGCTGCAATTAATTTTTTCAGTGTTTATTATTTTTATCGCCTATACCGTAAAAGGCCTGTCCGGTTTTGGCTCAGGGTTAATCGCTATTCCGTTTCTGGCCATGATTTTTCCAATTACATTTATTGTGCCGGTGCTTGGCTTACTGAGTTATAGCGGCACAATAATGCAAAGTGTACATCTTCGTAAACAGGTGGCGTGGCGGGATATGTTGCCGCTGTTACCGTTTTCACTGGTGGGTATTTCTATTGCGGTGTGGTTGTTGGTGAATGTAAATCAAAACACCCTCGTATTATATTTAGGACTTTTTGTATTTAGTTATTCCATCTATTCATTATTGCCTTTGCCGAATCCGCAGGGCAGTAGAAAGTGGGCGGTGTTGGCCGGTGGGCTGGGTGGAATGGTGGGTGCATTGTTTGGCACCGGCGGGCCATTTTATGTGGTGTACCTGAAAATGCGCCGACTGGATAAAAGTGTTTTTCGTGCCACTATCGTAATGATTTTTTTATTCGATGGCGGATTTCGCATAGTCGGTTATGGCATAAATGGTTTATACACTGAGCAGGTATTGTGGATGTTGCTGGTGCTGTTTCCCGTGTTGTTAATTGGGTTAACTGTGGGGCATCATTTGCATATTAAAATAAATCAGCAACGCTTTAATCAAATGATTAGTTTGCTGCTTATGATGAGTGGTTTAATGTTGATTTATAAAACGCTATAAATTTCTCAGTCTCTCTTCAAAAAAGTTACCTGGAGAGAAGTTACCTGGCCAGTAATGTAATAATGATCAGCGTTAAAATCAGCGATACCCCCTGCCAGAAAGCAACCGGGTTACGTTCCATTAATGGCGGGCGGGTTTTGTTCAGAAAACTTTTTCCCGGGTGGCGAAGCTCGTACATAAATTCAGATAACTCAGCGTAACGTTTCAGTGGATTAGGATGAACTGATTTTTTAAGTGCGTCATCAACCCAGGCTGGAATTTCACGTTCATCATCCAGTGCCGATTGATAGATAAGTTTATTCTGCGCAGATTTTGTTCTGGCGCTGACAACCTTAAGCCCATAGGGCAGTTTGCCGGTTAACATCTGGTAGGTGATGACCCCTAAGGAAAATAAATCCGATCGAGGTGTTCCGGCTTCACCAAGAAAATATTCCGGCGCAGTGTATTGCGCGGTTCCCTGTATATGGTCATGCTCTATCGGTGAGGTAATTTCCATCAGACCGGCTACGCTTGTTGAGCCGAAATCTATTATTTTAACCGTAGCGTTTTTATCAATCATAATATTGTTGGGGCGTAAATCCTGATGTAACATTTCCAGACGATGAAACGCCAGTAGCCCCTTGGCAATCTGTTCTACAATACCCCTTACGGTTTCAATAGAGGGTTTTGGGTTATCAAGCATCCACTGGTTTAACGTCTGGCCTTCTATATATTCTGTGACAATATATAAATAATTTTGTTTGCGTTTTTGAGGACAGGGTTTAAGTACATACGGGCTGGTGATTCGACGTGCAATCCATTCTTCCATTAAAAAACGTTCCATATAAGCGGTTTCTGAGCGCTGGTCAATGGAGGGTGTTTTTATAATGACACGTTTATCATCGTCTTCATTTACCGCCAGATAAACATGGCTGCGACTACTTGCATGTTCCTCCCTTATAATTGAATAACCATCGAAGCGCATTCTTGCTTCGAGCATAGGGGGGAAGGGTAGCTGGGTGAGTTGCTGATAAATTTCGCTGGCATCCTGTACCGGCAGTTCTTCAATTTTTATAATTTGAATGGTTAAATTGTCATCGCTTTGTTGTTGGAAAGCCGCATCTATAATATTTCTGGCGGCCTTATCCAGATCGTTTTCATGTTCTTTTATAGCATTAATGATAAATGAATCATCAACAAATTCATAAACCCCGTCAGTTGCAAGAACGAATACATCGCCGATCGATACGGCTAAAGATCGATAATCCATTTCAAGTTGCGGTTGCACACCCAGCGCACGACTCAGATAACTTTTCTCAGCTGAAATCCACAGGCGGTGATCTTCAGTTAACTGATCAAGGCTATTGTCTTTTAGCTGATAAATGCGTGTGTCCCCCGCATGAAAAAAGTAAGCGGTTGTTGACTTTATAATCATCGCACTTAAGGTGCACACATAACCCCGGTCCTTATCAAAGCGATACTGACTTTGATGGGTTTGTGAATACAACCAGGAGTTGGTTGCATCAAGCACGCACTGAGCCGATTTTTTAACAGATAATGCTTCCGAGGTGCAAAAATAATCCTGCAGAAAACTGGTGACGGCCGTCTGACTGGCAATCTGACTAACTTCACTGGTGCTGATTCCATCAGCCAGTGCAATGGCAACACCCTTTGAACTGAGCAAGGGCTCTTCAGGAATATATACGCCGTGAAAATCCTGGTTGGTTTTCTTACGGCCTTTGTCAGAATATTGACCCACTGAAATTTTTAATTGTTTAGGCATGTGTTAAACAGTCTGTACTCTGGTTATTATATTGATTCACTCGTGTGACGTTAACTCAATCATTGTCGTTTTCTAATGCCTGTGTCGGGATAAATTTGTTTGGAACAAGTTTACATGTGATCTGCACAACCCGGAGTATAAAGCTCATGGATGAGTTTTATACTCCGGCATCTTTACAGGATGAAATTACCAGAATGAAATTGAAATAGCTATCAATCATCAATGGCTACCATGATTTATACGGTAAAAATTTTCCATTCATAGTAACGACTACCCGGTCACCCAGGGGATTTTCTTCTTTGTCTATGTGCATTGAAAAATCAATAGCGCTCATAATACCATCGCCAAATTTTTCATGAATAATTTCTTTCATGGTATCACCATAGACGCCGACAATTTCATACAGGCGATAAACCACTGGATCGGTAGGGACAGCTTTTTCCCAGCTTTTATGGGGAAATTCCTGAAGTGCCTGAGAAACTTTATGGGATACTTCATCAGGTAAGTTCAGTGCATCACATACTTTATCTGCCGCTTCTTTTTGCAGGCTATTCATTCCCAGGCAGGCTGAAGTTAAAAACACCGGGGCCAGACCGGCCTTTTCAGAAAGCGTTTCCCAGCCCATGGCAGATGCTTTTTTTGCGGCCATTATTTCTTCTGTCATTTCAATTTTATTCATCTTAGTACTCCTAAGTTAACGTGGGGTGTCATTCAATTTTCCGTTCAGCCGATCTGATTAAACGATCGGCTGAGTGCAAAGTTCGTAAATATTAAAGTGTACGTTTTGCAGCGGTTTTTACGTGGGTTGTGTACAGTGTTAAACCCGTAAAGGCCAGACCGCCCACCAGGTTACCCAGCACCGTAGGAATTTCATTCCACAGTAAATAATCCATGACAGAGAAATCACCGCCCATAATCATCGCCGATGGGAACAGAAACATATTAACCACTGAGTGTTCAAAACCCATTGCGAAGAAGAGCATGATGGGCATCCACATGGCAATAACCTTGCCACTAACAGAAGTGGAAATCATTGCACCCACGACACCCATAGACACCATCCAGTTGCATAACATGCCACGTATAAAAATAGTTGCCCAACCCGCCAGACCATATTCTGCATAGCCCAGTGTTCTGGCTTCACCAATACTGGCTATTTTATTTCCGATTGCACCGGCTTCAATTGAAAACCCATAGGTGAATATAAAAGCGATCATAAATGCGACGGTGAGAGCGCCGGCAAAGTTACCTAAAAATACCAGCCCCCAGTTGCGCAATACGCCGTTTACAGTAACGCCGGGTCGTCTATCGATTAAAGCCAAAGGCACCAGTACAAAGACTCCGGTTAATAAATCGAAACCCATTAAATACAGCATAATAAAACCAACCGGGAAGAGAATAGCCCCGGTTAAGGCTGAACCGGTTGTTACGGTAACAAAAATTGCAAATGCGGCTGCCAGTGACAGAATTGCGCCTGCCATATAAGCACGTATCAGGGTGTCTCGAGTCGACATATAAACTTTGGATTCGCCAGCATCAACCATTTTTGTGACAAATTCTGAAGGGACTAAATAAGACATACAGTTCTCTCTCTTAATATTAATTTATCGGTCATATTCAAATGCTATCAGTGATAAGGCAAAAATTAAGCCATATGTAAAAAATGTCAGCAAAGTGATTGTTTTTATAGCTTTTATGAAGAGAATATAAAGTATTACGGTTTTATTAAAGTATCGTTATGGTGCGTTAATGCTTTAAAGTAGTGCGTAGGTGAATTGATGAGAACTATTAGCAGGCGTTTGAATTGTTAACGGGTTATCTAATGCTGCTGGGGATTTATACGTCTAAACGTAAGGTTTACCCTGGGGCCATCTACATTTTTCATTTTAGGTAAACTGTGCAGCCAGTGGGTCTGTGTTTCGCCCTTCATTAGCAGTAGGTCACCGGATTTTAAAATAAGTGAAACGCTTTGTTTACGGGTTTTATGTTTGAGGGAAAATTTTCTCTCGGCGCCAAAACTTAACGATGCAATAGAGGCATTTTTATCAAGTGCATCCTCATCATCACTGTGCCACGACATACCTTCTTCACCATTGTGATACAGATTGAGTAAGCATGAGTTGTAGTGGCTGTGGGTTAGTTTTTCGACCTGTTGTTTCAAATCTAACAGTTCTTTAGTCCAGGGCAGGGCATGCTTTGTGGTGTTAGAGTAGGTATAGGAAAAACGGCTATCGCCATACCAGGCGACCTTGCGTTTGGTGATGATGTGTTTTGCATAAATAACCAGTTCGTCATTTTTCCAGCTAATATTATTAAGCAGGTATTGCAGGTAGTTTTCTGTTTGCGGTGCTGAAAAAATACAGCCAAAATAATTGACTTCGCCGTCAGCGGGAAGCAGGTTTTGGCTTGAATCATATTCGAATAAATCCATTTTTTTAAACGCCGGGTTAGTGCTTGCTTCTATTACGATGGGTAAATATTTTAATCTCACGAACAATGTCGCTAAAGGGAAACTCATCCAGGCTGCCGAACGCCTGCTCAGCCTTTAACATTATTTCTAATACATCAGGCACATCATCAGTATTATGTTGCAATAATTTTTGCATACCAATGAGACCGCCACAGCGAATTTTCATTAACTGCATATGAGTGAGTTCTTCATCGTGTTGCGATAAGCCCAGTATAAAACGTGATTTTTCTTTAAATATATCAACCAGTTCATAACAGCCCGCCAGGTATTCATCCGCTTTTAAACAGGTCATTTTACCCGCACAACGCTCATCCATATTAGCATGCTGGCATTGGCACCAGTTGCCAATAATGGGCTTGGAAAAAGGGCAGAGTGTTTTCTTCATATTTATTGATGGATATTTAACGGAGTATTAATGGGGTGATTAGGATTGACATGTCGTGTTTGTATTATGCGGGTTAAGCTGATGCTAAGCAAATATATCTGTCTTCTTATCAATGCAGGGTGCTCGTTAATAGATCAGAATTATGTGGCTTTTAAAAACGCATAAACACCTGCTTATTCACTTTGAGATGTACTTATATTTAGGTTGATTTTTCGAAATAGTATTGATCCATATCATGGGGGTTTACAGAGCGGAGCAGTATAAATAAATTGATAAGGAGTCGCATGATATCGCAAAAAGGAGAATAGAGGTATTAGCGTCATATGGGGAAACAGGAGAAGTCGCAATCAAATTATTCATTGGTTTTGGTTACATAAAGTAAATTTTTATTTAATATTAAAACAATTGATTAGACGTTTTACATGTAGGGGGCCACTCTAAAAACAGGGATAGTCAAAAGATGATACTGACTTTGTTGTCTCAGAAAGATCTTAGCCAGGATCCTGTGGTCTTATTCATTATAAAACTTTGGGACTCGGTTTCATGTTTACTGGAATGACAAGAATCCCTTTCGTGTAAAGCTTTCATTAAGTTAAAAATAGATAGTATTGAATAGTTTTCATTAGTTAAACCAGTTGAGTTAAGTTTGTAACGTTTGTCTTGCGTAGCATGTAAATAGTTAATCAAAACTTTAATTAAAACAGGGATATATAAAATGAACAGATTCAGTGTCAATGGTATTCTCGAACCTACCGATAGCAGCCCCATTACCGATCAGTACAATGGGCATTTTCTAAAAATTAGCTATATTCAGTTAATATCAGGGCAGTCTGTCTATAGCAAAGACCGTGTTGATGTAGAAGATGATGGTGAATTCAGATTCTATATTCCGAAAGCAGATCTGGTTGATAATGAGAATGTTAAGGTAGAAGTGTATGCGCCGGATGGCGAATTACTCGGTCAGCAAAATTATAGCTATGGCAGTTTAAAAGCTTCATTTATGTCTGAAACGTCAGACGATGACAGTGAACCATTGCGTATTTCAGTTGATCCGAAAATTATTGAGTTTAATCAGTCAAGCCCCACGGTAACGATCAATAAAAAAATAACCGGAAAAGTGATAGATACTTCAGGTGAATCCAGAGCTGCTGGCTTGGTGGTTTTCATTATGGCAAGTAATGATGCAGAAGCAGACTATGATTCAGATAGCTTTGTTCCGCTATTTTCAACAACCACCAACAAAGATGGTTATTTCTATGGCGAGATTGACAACAAAGTACATCAGCAGGCGTATGGCGTAATCGCCGGGCTGGAAGATCAGCCCGTTACGATTCATCTGGAGTCCAAGAAGTTTCCTGATAATATTATATTGCTTGCTGATTTAACGGCTCTGCCTGATGATCTGGCAGATAATACAGTGGTGCCTACACAACCCAATGCCAGTGATCTGGTTAACTCTTCTGCGTTTTCTCAGGATCTTGGTGGCATGTGTGTTGATTTTACGATTCCAAATCGCACCCTGGAAGAGTTCAGTTTTTACCAGACCGTAAGAACAACAGAGCCTGAAATTAAAGGTTACACGATTAATGCTCAGGAGAGTCAGGAACTCAAGCGACAGTTTTTTGATGTTTCTGATAGCCTTTTTACCTTGTTTGGTAAATTAAATAATTCATTCAGTACGTTTTCTGTTACCTCATATGAAGTTGCTGACTCCAGTAACGATGAGTTTAATCAGGTGCTTAATTTGAAACGTGCTGTTGCCATGGAAGCGACCATGGACGCGACCATGGAAGCGGGTGAGGAAGCTTCATCGTCTATAAGGACAAATTCTATTGCTGCCATACCCCGTTACAACCTTAAACTGGTTGCCACAAATAATGCGCGCCTTAAATTTGATTCTAACGAAATATTAAAATTTGAAAAAGCCTTAACCTTTGTGGATCTTGTGAAAATATTTGCGGAACAGGATAAACGCAGGAAAAAATTAAACGCATTGCATCGAAAACTTGCGGCCGCTTACTGTGGAAAAAAAGGCGTTCAGGAAGCGCAGAGTTATTGTGAAAGCATTGTGCTTAAGGATGATCTGAGCAGAAATACCATTCGATCATTGCTGGGGCACATAAAACAATATGAAGCCTTTGTTAAAACAGTACCCGCTTCAGGTGTTTTGTTTGATGCTTTTATAACGGATATAGATGCCGTATTGACGCAGGAATATATCAGTGCCGAAGTGCTGGATCTTCTTGAAGAAAAAACCAGAAGCCTTATTAAACTGATTGATATAAACACCACTGAGTCTCAGGATCAGGAGGAGGTTCTGGGGTATTTGCGGCGTGTTATTATCGAACTAACCCAGGCTAAAGATTCTCAGTTATCCGGTTTTGAGCCGTGTCCGCCTGCGCCGAAAGAGGATACCATGGGAATCGTCTGCATGATGCGGCAGTTTGAAGACACCAGAGAAACCCTCAGAAATAAATCTATATTTTCGCTTGGAGAAATAATAACCATTCGTTCCAGTTATGATATTTTTATTAACAGCATTACTGCATTTTTAAGTCTGCTGGATGAATTTTACAGTTTTTACAGATCATCCAGTCGTTTAATGCTGTCGCTTGATGACGACTATTTTGTTGAAAATTACAGTGATATTAAAAATACCCTGTTAATGGCAAAACAAAAAATATACCGCTCCATCTGGATGATTGAAAGAATTGAGCGCGAATATATTTCGAACCATCCCGGACGTCGTAATTTGACGGTTGAAACTGAAATAGACTGGGATTTAACACCCAAAGTTTACGAGAATACCACCATTGCCCACGGCCATATTCTGCATTTCAAACAGCAATGGAAGGCTGATGGTTATTCCCTGGGTGATTTGCTTTATAGTTTGCCTTTGGCGCCCTGTCAGGAAAAACAGATTGCCATACTGGACTGGGATCGGGAAGAGCGGGGCGTGCGCAGTGAAGAGCAGGCTGTCGTTGAACAACTCGGTGCGCAAATTTCACGTGATCGTGATATTACTGAAATTATGAACTCCTCGCTGAATGAAAGTATGCGTGCCAGTTCAAGCAATACGACCAAATCTACCAGTGGTGGATTTGGCGCCGCCATTGGCGGTTTCTTTGGCGTTGCTTTTGGTATTGGGGGCGGTGTTTCACATTCAGGCGCTTCTTCCCGATCATCAGCTTCACAGAACTCATCGCGTAACATGTCAGCCAGTGCGCTTAACCAATTGAGGGATAATGTTTCTCAATCCGCTTCATCGTTGCGCAGTCAGCGCAATACGGTGGTTCAAACCGTAGGCCAGAATGAAACCGTAATGGCTCAAACTGAAGTGGTTAAAAACAATAACCACTGCCATGCGATGACCGTGGAATATTTTGAAGTTTTAAAACACTATGCCATAGAACAGGCGATGGCAGATGTGCAGGAGTGTCTGTACGTACCTTTGCCCATGAGTAATTTTGATCATAATAAAGTGCTGCGCTGGCGCGATACCCTGCGACGTTCTATTTATGGACGCAAGCTCAGTAAAGGCTTTGGTGCAATTGAACGTATTGAAAATAATTATGCCAATTCTGATTTGCCACTGGGTACTTACAGTGAAGAAAATATTGAAGAATTCAAAGGTTACTTTAGTATTGCATTTGAATTGAGCCGTCCATCAATAGCCGAAATTGATGAGGCAACAAAAACCGAACGTTATAATCTTGCCGTGGGCTTTCCCTGGTTTTCGGTGTTTATGGTTATACCTTATTCAGTTGAACGGCCATTGACTGAAGCAGAGAAGGATGCGATTTTTGAACAGAAGTATGCAGCGGATATTGTGCGCAAATTTATTGAAACGATGCAGTTAGATGGTATTGACGATAATGGTAATGAAGTGACGCTGGATCTTGATTTTACGATATTATCCAGTTATAGAAGAGGGCGTCCCATGCAGGTGAATATTGCCAGCAAATCTTTGCAGACAATTAATCGCCAGCAGATTAAACATCTTCGTTTTAGAGCCAATACCAGTGTTAAAAATTCATCGCGCATTATTTTAAGGTCTGCGTATCTTAGCTATCGTACACAGCATTTGAATGAATATATCATTCGTAATAGTCGAATTAATAATGACATTATTAATTCAACACAGGTCAGCTTTGAGCTTGGATTTCCACCGGTGATTACCGTTGAAGAAAAGACCGATGCGGCGTTGATGTACACACCTCTAAACAGGCAGGAATTACGTAACCCAAGAAAAGAAGACCGTGATGCTGCTGAGGCACTTATCAGCTTTTTAAACGAGCATCTTGAACAGTCCCATAAAGTCATCTGGTCTTCAATGGATTCCAGCCGACTGTTTGGATTACTGGATGGATATATTGCACCCAACTCCGGGGGCAGAAGTGTTGCCAGTGTAGTTGAAAATAAAATCTCAGGCATTGTGGGTAATAACCTGGTGCTTAAGGTGGTGCCGGGTGAGCGTCTGGACCCTGTATTTAAAGGTGTTGATGATTTATTCACTTATTATAAACCCACTACAAAACCGGATCCGTTTAGAGTGAGTGTGCCTACAAAAGGTGTTTATGCTGAATCGGTTATGGGTAAATGTAATAGTTGTGAAGAAATGGATGATACGCGGCATTGGCGCTTTAATGATGAGCCATGTGGTACTAAACCCACTGATATTTCCACGCTGTCTACTGACACGCGTAGAACGGATCCTGGAAATCTTCAGCCTAAAGATTTACCTGCTAATCTCATCAATATGCAGACGGCACCTGCTGCGCCGGATCCCACCAGTTTGAGTGCGGCGATTAATGCGATTACCAAAGCCGGTATATTTAAAGATATCACCGGTCTGGAAGGTACGCAGCAAAATGCGATCAAGGCATTACAGACCACGTCCAAGAGTGTTACTGATCTTGCAGGTATTGCGGCCGATATTCAAAAACAACAGGGCATGAAAAAGGATATAGGTAAAACCCTTAATGTGATTAAGAAGGCGAAAAAAGATGAGCAGATAACACCTGATGAGGCTAAAAAACTTTCTTATAGTGCACTTGAATCCATGGTTGGTGTGCCATCCAAGAAACCTGAAAAACTCACTCAGCAGAAAGAGGTAAAACAGCTGATCGATGCTGAAGCAACCAAGAAGAATGCTAATATCAAAATCAGCCGAGATGCTGAGTCTATAGAAGTGGGTACCGACAGATCTGCGCCGGTCAGTTCGACTTCCTTTGATTATACCGTACCCGGTGTCGTACCTATTATTGCGCAGCCGAGTAGTATGTCCTGTTGGGCCACGGTAGCGACAATGCTCAAGTCATGGAAAGACGCGGTCAGTTATTCTATTCAGGATGTTGTTGATGCCGCCGGTGCTGAATATCGCACTATGTTTGATGATGATACAGGTCTGCCACCCGCTAAAGTGGATGATTTTGCCACCGCGATGGGTTTCAAAACTGAACCCCCGATGAGTTATACCATCAGTGGCTTCCGGGCTTTAATAGAAGACTTCGGACCTTTGATTGTGGTTGGTGATGAAGATCTTACACCCACCTGGGCCCTGCATGCTCGAGTGGCGCGGGGCATCTATGGCGACGGCACACCGGAGGGTACTTTTATCAGAGTAAATGATCCCGCCGGCGGTCGACAATATACCGAGTCCTATACGGCCTTTATGAAAAAATATGAGGAGGCTGGCGCTATTCCAATGGTACAGATCATGCACTATTAAGTATTTAGTGTTTTTTATCTGGGTTGATTAACTTCCTGGCTAAATGTCGGGGAGTTAATTAGTGGTGTTCTGATAATATTTTGTGTCGGAGTAAAAGCGCTAAAGCTGGAAAGGTAATTGCTAATCTAGACCTCCCCTTTAGAAAAAGGGAGTGTAAATATACTTAACAGCTAACAGCTTCATCATGAAAATTAATTAAGTTACTGAGGAGGATTTAAAAATCTCCTTCGTTACTTAGTCTAATAATAAAACTAAACCTGATAGGCCTTACTTTGATATACGTCCCTCTTTTCCAAAGAGGGGAGCATTACATTTTATCGGGTCTAATTCTCAGTATACAAAATTGGGCGTCCTTTGCGCTCAGTCTTTTTTACCCCATATCTGAGCCAATATCCCAGTTTAGAAAAATCTACCTAAACGTTATTTCTGTAAGGGCTATTTACAGGCTGTCTAATTCTAAGTGGGGCTTGAAATATATCGTGATATAATGCGGCCTTCCACAACCGTCCCAAGAGAAAAGCACGTGAGTAAAGAAGTATTCGTTTTTGATGTCAACCAGAAAAGTTTTGATCAGGCTGTCCTGCTCAATTCACATAAAATACCCGTTATCGTAGAGTTTATGGGGGTATGGTCTGGCCCCTGTGTTGATATGGATCTTCTGTTTACCGCGCTAGCAAAGGAGTTCCCAGAGCAGTTTATTTTTGCCAGGGTTGATATTGATGAGCAACCGGAGCTCAAAGAAAGTCACAAAATTGAAAATGTGCCCACACTCATGGTGTTTAAAGATGGCAAGCTGGCGCGAAATGAAGTCGGCGAATTAAAGGAAAAAGAAGCAAGAGCGTTACTCAAAGATTTTGGGGTGTTTCATCAATCTGACTTAATCCGCGAGCAGGCCCGTGAAAAACATCTGGCAGGTGATTCTCCCGCCGCCATGTTACAACTGGCCGAAGCGATGAGAGCAGACCCATCAAATGTCAATGTGGCCATGGACATGGTGCAGATATTTATCGACATTGGTGAGCTGGAGCAGGCGAATGGCCTTTATGAGCGTTTGCCCGAAGCTAGCCGTGAAACAGAAATGGGCAAGGCATTAAATGGTCAGCTCATTTTTGCCACACTGGCATCCAAAGTTGAAGCGTTGCCCGTTCTGCTAAACAGGCTGACAGCCAATACAGAAGATAAGGCTGCACGTTTTGATTTATCATTACGTCAGCTGGCGCAATATCAATATGATGAAGCCATTGAAAACCTGTTTACCATTCACCAGCAGGACGCTGAGTATAAAGAGGGTGCGGCCAAAGAAATGTTAATAAACCTGAGTAATATGCTGGCACCGGTCAACAATGAACAGGCCCAGAAAATCAGGCGTAAGTTGGGTAATTTGTTGTCTTCGTAAGGTGTCTAATCAAATCGGTATGGATCTGATGTTTTATACTCTTATCTGTAGTAGCTCTTACCTGATCTGACAATTTACAATATAGTTTCAGACAAAATCTTACCGTTTGTTTGAAGATTAAAGTCTCAATTACCTCAGGTTAGCGGACTTTTGGCTCCCCTCTTTTACTAAGGGGGAGGCTTAATTTCCGCTAATACACATGATGTATGGATCAATCGAGTCTTATTAATCGAGTATGGCCCATTGATATTTGGCCCATTGATATTTAATCTGTTTTAAATTATCTGCCTGTAACAATATAAGCGATGAAGCCAAGCCAGGATAAGGCCAATAAAAACCATGGCAGTTTGTTATGTTTAACCGTCGTGGGCTCAACTGTATTATTAATTGTAGATTTGGGTAACGATTGACTCACTGATACTTTTTTTAGTTTCTTATCCAGCGCCCGCGTCTTTTCATTGTGTTTCTTTTTGTATTGTTCTATGCCTTTTTGTATTCCCTGGGCGATTAACTTTGTCTGCTCTTTAGTTTGCCCGGGTCTTTGAATGCCCAGTGCTATTTTCGTGGCATCTTCTTTTGTTCGTTCTGATGCTTTATTTTTTGTGGAATGTTTAGCCATGATTTACCTGGTTTATTGTAGGTTGCATAGTAACACCGATAAGTGTGCTCAGATAATAGATTTCACTAATATTAGAAAAACGCAAGTACAAATAATGTAGTGAAAGTTGAAAATCACTATATTAATAAATCTCCCCCAACCCCTCTTTGCCAAAGAGGGGAGCTAACACTGTCGAATTGTATATGTTTTCAACAGGTTACAACTTAACTTACTGGCATTGGGTCTGTGTAAACCTCTCCCCAGTTTAAGCGTTTTTTTTAATCAGAGACTCAAGTCTCTCAGAGAGTAGGGGGATCCCATACCGGCACCTTTATTTCCATCTCTATAATTTCATGGGCAATGTAGAGTGAGCCACTGCAGGTATTTATTCAGGGTTAGGAGAGTGGCTTATCTGGTCTTGAAAAAACAACAGACGTGTAAAAATTTAGTCCTCTAAAGTTGTATTTTTCTTCCACCATTCCGAAATTATTTCTCCGACGGTTGGATTAACTAAATATCCATATGAGCTATGACAATTTAGACCTTTATCATCTCGGTAAAAATTGTAAACCCCTTTATAATAATCTTCGATTGAGTCGACTAATCCATACTTCAACATAGCAGAGAAATCGTTAGTAATATGTTTATCTGCGGATGTTGTATCACCCACCGATGAGACGTTAATCCAACGACGAATATTATCTGGAAATTTATGTTTATTGGGGAACTGTCGACCTTGCAGTTTATTTTGTATAAATTTCAAACCTAAAGGACTACCCAGGCTTAAAAAATCGACTTTACCAACGTGCACTTCCGTACGTGAAAGTTCCCACAGGGTATCATAAACAATAACAGACCCAAGGCTATGCCCTATAACTAATACAGATTCATTTTTATCCAGAATGGGTCTTAAAAGCGACTTCAACATACCACGAATTTCATAACCCACATTTCCATGATTTTCAAAATATGCATTTGTCTCTTCAATGGTGCTTCTGGCTGATTGAGGTAACCAGCGAATCAAACTGGGAATGAGATCTGCCAGTATGTACATAAAACGAATTAATTTAACCCTGAATGAATCAGCTTCGTGTATGTCCTGCTGCGTTGGGCCGTGCTGATTGAGTAAGGCATCTAACCATGGAAGAACTTGTGCTGCATCATGACTTTGCTGGTAATATGTATAGTTCCAGGCAACAAGATGAAACTTATTCCTGTGTTGCTCTATATTAAGGGCCACTTCCGGTTCTGCACGGCGTAAGCCTTCAAGAAGGCTTCTCCACAGAAGATCGATGTGATGCTCAGCTGAAGGTTTTGGACTCTTTCCAGGAACATAAATAATGTGCGTGTTATTCATCTACAACCTATTTAGTAATTCATACAGTATGCAACAAATATAAAACATATGTAATACCGCATTCAAGTACAGAACACGCAGAGAGGTCTATTGTTGATGACTAATAAATACAAAGTAGCGATTCTGGGTTATGGTGAAATGGGTCATGCAATGCAACACTTACTGAGTGAAAATCATGCGTGTTACCTGTGGGATAAATATCCAGAAGATGGCCTTAAAGTACAGCCCCTACAAGATATCATTCCACTGGCCGACTTTATACTGTTCTGTTTACCTGTAAACCCTCATAGAGAAATTATCCAGCAAATTAAACCCTTACTTAAATCGAGCAGCATCTGTATAAGCATCGCCAAAGGGCTTGATGAATCCGGACAAACAGCCACGCAAATATTTGAAGATGGTTTAGGCGAAGCGCATTTTTATGCACTCATATATGGCCCCATGATCTCTGAAGAAATTATCGCCTCGCGTTATGCATTTGCGCAACTGGGGTGCGGACAGACTTCAACCTGCGAAAATACGCTTAATCTTTTTTCGCAGACGCCGCTTTTTCTTGAAAGCACTGACGACATTACGGGTATCAGCTGGTCAGTGATTCTTAAAAATGTCTATGCCTTATTATTTGGCATGGCGGATGAATTACAGCTTGGTGATAATATGCGTGGCTTTTTAGTGGTTGAAGCACTTCGCGAGCTTGATAAAATAGTTTGTGAAATGGGCGGTGAATTAGGAAGCCCTTACCATCTCGCGGGCCTCGGCGACCTGATAACCACAGCAACCAGCGAGGACTCATTTCATCACAACCTGGGAAGAGAACTCGCCAGGGATGATAGGAGTAATGTAACCGGAGAAGGCGTGCATACGCTTAAAATGGTCGACAAACACCAGCTATTTGAAAAAAAGAATTACCCGCTATTTAATCTTGTTTTTGATATTGTAAGTCATCCTGTCAATGTTAAAAACGCGCTGCTTAAATATATAACAAACAAATACGATTCCTGATTTTATCAAGAGCAGAAAACCAGAAGTAAGGCTGGTTTTCGGTGTCTTAGTAAAAAATAAGCTTCTCAAGAAGAACTTCTCAAGAAGAACTTCTTAAGACACCCAAACTTATCAAGACACCTATACTCAGTAGCCAGTAAAAACAAAGGCTTAGATACAATCCATTTTTTTGTTACAGTGGGTGCCTGGGTTACGCCTGGGTTACGGTTTCTGGGTTACGGTTTGGGTTACGGTTTTACCCCCTTAGATACAATATGATGAATATTAAAACCAGAATCAGTAAACCCGTTAAAAGCACGCTTACTCTCTGGCAGCATTTTTTAAATAACTCACCTATTGTTCCATCTTCTCCAGGGTCTGTCGGTTCCCTCGTTGGTGTGTCGCCACCTTTAAAAACCGCGGCGTTAAGTGTTTGCTCTCGGGTAAACTCATTTCCCCTGATAGTTGCGCCATTTGCAAGAAATCGACAATGGTAAGTTCCTGAAATATTTGCAACAAAGCTTTTCTCAAATATTCCCGGTTCTATTTCAGAAAGCTGAACAATAAATTTACTCGCGTCAGGTCGTGTCACTTCTACATTAACATTGGCTCTGTTTTCGATGGGCAAACCATACTCTGTTAGAAGTGAGTGTAAACTAATGTTAGCCATGGGCTCAAAACTATCCTGGTTCACGGAGGCTGTCATTTTTAAATTGGAATAGGTATTCACAATGACAGAATAACGTACACCATGCGTTGCCGCCGACTGGAATAACTTCGGATCGACATCTCTTAATATGGATATTTGTTTCTTATAATCATTAGGGTTAACTTTTAAAATAACAAACCATTCACCTGTATGGTTTCCGGCAGCAAAAGCCACTGGCAAACTGAACTTGTAGTTCTTTGATGTTTGGCCTTCTGTGTAATCAATGCCAAGCCCTGCAACATTATTTGGTTCAATAATATTGCCATTGGGTGTTTCTATGGTTATATCTACCGCCTGTATATCAACCATTAAAATAACGGTGGCATCCAGGTCGGCTTCATTAACAATAAAGGGTATGCGAATTTCCTGATTGCTAGAAATATAACCGGTTGGGTCTAGAATGATATTGTTATTAGTAACACCTGCCAGTATTTGCAGAAAATATTTTGGCAACAAGAAGTAATCATCTATACTGCTACTTAATAAACCTGTTAACTTAAGGTAACCTCCGGTGCCATTGGTTAATTGATTTAGTGCACTGGTGTTTACCTGAGATTCATTACCCAGCCCTATAGCAAAGGTACGGTTATTAATAGAACCTGAAACACTGGCGATAGATACTGGTTCATTTTCCACTCCATCAGTAAAAACAATCAGTGCTTTTTCTTCATAATCTGCCGCGGGTAAATCATTTAAAATATCTCGGGCCAACTGAACCCCATCACCCACAGAGGTGCGGCCAAATGCACCATGACTGGTTACCGCATTAATGCCTGCTACTCTGTCTCCATCATTGTTTATTCGAGTCACCGCCAAACCTGGGTAAGTAGCATGGTTAATGGGGTATGCGTCTGAATCAAAACGTATTAGACCAACACCATTATCAACTGGAATAATTTCCATAAATTTTATAGCCGCATCTTTTAAAACATCCAGACGTGATAAGCCTGACGTGCCTGCATCCCAATCCATACTGCCTGATTGATCTAATGCCAGCATGACGGCTACTCTGGGTCGAACTATTGAATTCGCCTTAATTATAAACGTAAACTCCTGGCCACTTTCTACGCACTCAAAGGTAACCGATCCATCTGGCTGCGGGACATTTGCCGGGCCTGCGATGTATCCCAGCCAGATTCTAGCAATAGTATAAGGCGCAAGTTCGTGCTCGACGGTAATAGACTCTGATGGCGGTGAGAGAATGGAAAATGGGCTCGCAGGCCCTGAGCCAGCTTTTACCCTGATGGTTGCATCAGAGCAGCCATATATTTTAAACACCGCAGCCCTTGAGGCTGTATCACCAGACGGAATGTCATTAAAGTTAATAACAGGCGGCGTGCCTGCATTATCAACTTCTACATTCGGGGTCAGATTAAAATTAGTGTCGTAACAGGGGGGTATTACAATTGAAATATCTTTTGAATTTTTAACCAGCTGCTGATTATCTGGCGCGGCCCATGGCCGTAAACCTGAGCCACCATCCCAGGGCTCAAGCGTTTCTACTATAGCGGCATGACTGGTTTCATCACCGTAGGTAAGTAAAGGATTTAAGCGCCACTCTTCACCAACAACCGTTTGCCAACGCGCCCATAATCTATCTACATTTGAATGCAGAAGAAATACAAAAGGGTCTTCAAATGCGGTATGAGCCGCGCCTATCGTTCCGCCAACATAACCATGTACACTATCATGATTGGGCGAGCTTTCCAGGTTGGTTCTAAATTCATTCCATTGCGCGTTTTGCGCAAAGCCATTAGACGCATCAATAATGCTAACATCAGAATCTACACCTGGTGAAGAGGGTGCTGCGGCGCCACCAGCGATGTCTCTTGATATCGGAGGAAATCCGGCAAAGGGTGCAGCAACATTTCCATTACCTTCACCCATAAAAGACGTCGTGAAAATATTATACGTGCCACCCGCGCCATTATCGGCAGCACGAGGGTCATCTGTCCAATCCCAGTAATGCAACGACAAATCTGGATCTATTTCTCTCAATAATGCTTCGTAGCGGTTTAATAACTCACGATGCCATGGTAAAAACGAAGGCCCACCATGAACGTGAGTGGCTTCATGTATTTGATCCTGCTTTACCCATTTAGAAACACCATCTGGGTAGTAGCGACTGTTTAATTGTACAACTGCATTTATAAAACGATCCCGTTCTATATCAGTTATATGCGCAATATTTCTTCTAATTCCGTCACCTAGTGCCATAACGCTATACTCCTTATAGCTATATTTCAATGTTGGTCAGAATTGACCTCCTACGAATCACCGAATAATTGTCCACAATGTATCCAAAATATATCAATGATTTATCGACAGAGTTAAACCGACACACGTGTCGCACACAAACAGTCTGAACTCTGTCATTCACTTTTCACTGAGCCTTAATGCAGCACCAGTAGCCTTAACTTTATTACGCGATTACGTAACGCAATAATGATGATGTTAAAACAGCTTACTTTGCGCGGTAGTCATTATTACTAATTTGCTCAGAAGTACAGTTATAACCCTATTAAAAAATATCGTTAACCCCTTATCGTGGGTTATTGCTGTAAGAGCTGACTTAAGAATTTGTAGGGCATATCAAACACAGGCTGTAGTCAGAATACATATTTATTTTAACGGGTCGGCACTTTAATGGGTCAGCACTAAAGGGGGGGCCGTAACAAGTAAAAATAATTAAATATACCTTGTAATTTAAGGGGTTCAATTAACGGATGTTTCGAGAGGATATTTCGAGAGGATGTATCAAGACATATATGGACGCTCCATTAATGTCTGGATTGGTGTTAATCAGGTAGAATTATCAAGTGCTTTTGCATAGATTCACACTGCCATGGTTTATTAAACGAGGCTTTAGCGGCTTCAATAAACATATTATAACGCGCGTCAGCTTTTAAATTGACTATGGCTTCCCAGCTAACGCGTGCATCACTGTCAGCTTTGATATTAGTCACTCGATCATTGATATAAGTGTATTTTTCCAGTGGTGTCATCTTGTCTAAATTGGCTTCACTTTCAAGTGAATCAAAATACGTGCACAGCGTATCGAAGTCATTTTGTTGTGAGCAAGCAGAAGTAAATAGCAACAAACCTGTAATTAAAATGATTGGTAATCTAAGCATAGTTATTTTCTGTGCGAATCCCATCTGTAACCAGTATTTAAGCCTTTTTTAAGTGGCAGTCAGGGCGATAAACTTGAGTGTTTAAAGGGGGTGGGGGGTGGTGACAACTGATAATCATTAGTATTATCGTTTGTCACTGTCCCATTTTAGGTGCTTTTATTATTCCTGAAGTGCGATGGATGCCATTTTCATCGTGCTTTCAAATGATTCTGCACCCGCAATAAATAAACCATTATGGCAGAACATGGCATCATCAATACCTGTCACTTCTTTAAGTTCTTTATCGGATAAGCCAGCCCATTGTTTAGGCAGCGATTTTCTGTCTTCGAATGAACCTAGCTCAACTGGTACTGTTTGAATTCTCCATTGGCCAGTCTGGGATGGGTAAATCATATATAAAGCTTCTTCAGATAAGGCGTGAACCGTTCTTTTCCACGGGGTATATTTTTCTAATACAATCACTCTTGGATCTTTTGCATTATCAATCGCGTTAGCCACAATGTCTTTCGCACTAATGCCACCGTTAGCCGATGCAATGAAGCGTGTTAAAACCCGTGATGCAAAATCAACCGCGTCATCAAAACAGGCATCAAAGTGAGCATCTTCTTGCCAGGTCGGGTTAAACATTGAAATAGTTTGGCTAAGGCTAATGCCTTTATTTATGCCCTCAGCAATGCCTTCGACATAACCACAATCGATGGCATCAATCGTTGATACCAGGCCAGCATCAACTGCATTGGCTACGTCCTGATTACCCTGGCATATTTCTAAGCCATATTTCTGCCAAATTAAACCAAACGAGGAATAGGGAATACCATTTTTGCGCTCACCAGCCCCCCCCCGTTGATGATGATCAAAACGGTCTGTATCCGGGTCATATTCGCCGCCGACATCAATCACAATATCTGCTTTGGCGATAAGCGCTACATCACGTGTACGAATGAGCTTAAAAGAAGGCAATATGCTTTTAAATGCAGCAATACTGAAAACATCATCTGCATGAAAATTACCGTTGTGGGTTACTATCGTTTTATCATTCATTGGTTTGGTGTCATCTTAGAAGGGGCGAAGGTGTCGCTAGTTAAATGTTAATGTTTTGGAAATATTTAATAAGCAAAAAATTTAATGGCGAATTCTAACCGAAGACAGCTAACAAAAATAGCTGATTTTAATAACTAAAATATCAAACATAATAGTGAATTAGGCGTAATACCTATAATTAGGTAGTTGCTTAAAGCTTCTCAAGACACCTATGCTAGGTAGCCAGTAAAAACAAAGACTTAATTTCAATCCAGTTTTTTTGTTACAGTGGGTGTCTGCTTAACGTCCGCTTAACGTGACGCCCAGGTAATGATTAAGCTAATAATTTAAAGGGTGATAGTCATCAAGGTGCCCGTCACTTTGTAGCCACCTTGAAACCACCTTGAAGCTAAGGAGATTACATATGACAGAAGCAGATCAAAAAACGCCAGAACATGACACATGTATAAAATGCCGGGTGTTTGGTAAAGTACAGGGTGTATTTTTTCGTGCTTCAACGCAAAAAATTGCCACAGAGTTAGGCTTAGTGGGTTATGCGAAAAATAGGCCTGATGGTAGTGTGGAAGTGTTTGCTTGCGGTGATAAACATGCACTTGAAAGTCTAAATGAATGGCTGTGGGTTGGGCCAGTATATGCAAAAGTGAGCGACGTAAAATGTGAAAAAAATGTTCACGTTGATAAGCGCCCTGGTGCTTTTGCTGTTGATGCCTCATTCATATGAAATATGCAGAAAAAGTAGAAAAAATAAGTGGGACCAAAATAAGTGAGGCCAAAATAAGTGAAGCCAGAGCACAGTTTTCTCTAATATTGTTAAGCATTGAGATCTGAATCCACATTATATGTTAATGGGGTAATACTTATTATTTTAATAAAATTTAACGTGATGCGATTTTACCTATTACAGCTTGTATTACTTGTGTCAGTGAGCGCATGCGTTCATCCGCAAATACAGACACAAACCAAAACGTCCGTGCATAACGTTCGGCTGACGCCCGCGTCAGTGATCATGACCGACGACTATGTGTTGCCTCTAAAGGCATGGCCATCGATCGATGCTCCCACTATTGATTCTCCCTCTATTAACTTTCCCCCTATTAATTTTCCTGACGCAGTGGTGCTTGCTGTGCATGGCTTTAATGATTACAGCCATGCCTTTGAGGTGGTGGCAAATCGCTTTGCTCAACACTCAATCACAACCTATGCCATTGATCAGCGCGGCTTTGGTGCCACGTCACAACGGGGTATCTGGCCTGGGCACTCAATCATGCGATCCGATCTTGTCGCAACAGTGAAACTGCTGTGTGAAAAACACGCTGGCCAGCATTTATTTTTGCTGGGCGAAAGCATGGGGGGTGCAGTGATACTGAGTGCACTACAGCCATTGGAACAAACCTGTATAAAGGGTGTAATCCTGTCTGCCCCGGCGGTGTGGGGCTGGCAAATTATGCCGTGGTGGCAAACCATGCCATTGACTCTGCTCGCACATACGATGCCCGGTTTTACGGTTACCGGTGAATCGCTGGACATTAATCCATCAGATAATATCGACATGTTGCGTGCGCTCGGCAAAGACCCATTGATAATTAAAGAAACTCGTATCGATGCGATTTACGGACTCACAGATTTAATGGACGCCGCTTTAGTTAATAGCACTGTGCTGAACATGAAAGCATTAATTCTGTATGGCGAACGCGATGAAATTATTCCACCAGAATCATTCTGTGCAATGCTTGAAAATCTGCCGGAGCAGGCGGCATCTGGCTGGCGTTTGGTGCTCTACCAAAATGGCTATCACATGTTGTCACGTGATTTGCAGGGTGACGTTGTGATCCAGGATATGATCACCTGGATACACAACCAGAGCGCACCATTGCTATCCGCTCAGGAAGTTGTTCAGGGTGACGCTCGCTTATCGGCGTTCAGTGAATGCGATAAGCTATGAAATTTAAGGCGGCGAATATGGTGATGAAATTACAAACTGAAGGGGCCGATGCTGAGGTATTCTTTAGAATATCGGCGCATTATTTCTTATTTCAGTCTAATTGAATAAATGCTAACAGCTGCACCGTCGCGCATTTGTTTTACTATCCCAAGGTGTTTTTTATTTTCAGAAAGTACTAACCGGGCAGGGTCGTTGATAGTTTCTATGACACGGTCTAATTTACCAGAGTTAACATTAAATACATTAACTCCTGTTGTTTGGCTCGCTAACCATACATTGTTGTCATTTCCTGCAATACAGGAACTCACTTTGTCACCTGTTTGCCATGATTTTTTAACTTCCAGTTGAGCATTAAGTAGTTGAAGGCTTCCATCAACCAGTGAAGCTAAAATGCGGTTATCGGGTAATTTAACCCAGCAGCTAATGCGACTGGAAGGCGTATAATTTTCAACTCTTTTTAATTTGTTAATATCATACAGGCCTATTGATGAAGAGTAGTATCCTCCCAGGTTTACAAGTAGCTTAGATCCATAACCAGCATAAAACAGGTGATTGTCATTACTGCTAAAATCTATTTGTTTTACACCATTTTCAAATAGTGTGTTTAGTTGTTTGCGATCTTCTATATTGATAATACTGATACCAGACATATGTCCGTCAATAACAAAATACTTACCGTCGTTTGAAAAACTGTACTCGAATGGAGCGGTATCATGGCTAAACTCCATAAGTAGTTTGTTATTCGATGTGTCGATTATTCTCTTATCAAAAATCAGTAGATTGCTATCGGTAGTTAAGGCATTTATACGGCTGTATGCTTTTGACTCGAGCGATATCAAAGGCTTTAATGTTTGCAGATCCCATAGTTGGGCTGCATTTTTAGTTGCTAATAGTAAGCTTTTGTTCTGTGATGAAACGACAATATCTTCGATAGAATAATCCACGGCGGGTGAGGGTAGCTTAGCTATAGTTTTTTTATTTATGTAATCGATAACAAGAGCGTCTTCATGGCGATTAATTACCGCTTTGCTAGTACCTGGAATAAACGCTAAATCAGCTGACATAGTGTCGTTGTAAGTGTAAATTTTTTTAACTTTGCGGGTATCAGTTTCTATTTTTATTTGTTGTGTAGTAACGCAGGATGAAACACCGAGTAAGCTTAAGCTATAGAGTAAAATAAACAGCGAATTACAGGATGAAAGTTTCAACATAAAGGCCTTGATATAAATAATATAGAATAAAATAAAAGCTCGTTTAGTTTACCATTTAGCTCTTACATATCCATAAAATCCACGTAAGAAATAATAGAGTTTAGCGTCCTGGTTCTGGTTTGTTCGGTTATATGTTGGGTTGCTCGGGTCGCCCCAGGTAAAAGCGCTGAGTATGATTCTATCATCTGATTCCACAGGCTCGATATCAGACCCGTCTTCATATGCATCTGCTTCAAACTCAGCTTTACTTTCAGCTTCCCTTATCTCCTTGCTAATTAAATTTGCAAGCGCAGCATTAATCGTGGTGGGCGGTTTTAGAATTCTTTGTGTCTCATCATATTCACGTATTTTAACATCTGAGTTTAAAACAACCCAATGGTTAGGTATGGAAGAGGAACCCTTTTTATTACCCGTTTCAGTAAAAATATCTGCATCAACAAACAGGCAAACATAATAACCATTCTTTCGGTCATTGTGTGCGTTTAATAGTGTTTTAATATTTTTTGGTGAAAGTAAATTCGTATCATCATCAACCTGAGTGTATCCGGCGTCTTTAAACCAGTTCTTTAATTTGCCAGGAAAGGTGATGCCATCAAACTGTTCGCTTGGGTGGTCATATTTAGGCTTAATGCTGCTTAAGATCATCCAGTCAGTTTCTCTAATCCATCTTGGGTTATATTGCCTGGCTTTATTAGATGAGCGAAGTGATATGTTACCAAGCGTTGCCTGGCCATTGTTAAATAGCGTTATAACAGTGCTCACATAAACATCTGGTTTTGTTTCAGCTAGTGAGAAAAAGAAAGCAGCGGGCCCACAAAGGCTCGAATGAACTTGATGAATCTCACCAGAGGCCTTAGCACTACTCATTGTGTGACCAAGTTCTTCTGCAACCCGACGCCTGGAAATATTAGGATAATGCGCAGACATGCTTGGGCCGGAAGCAGTTTTAAAGGTGCTAATTAGCCGAAGTGCATTAGCTTTGGCTGTTGCATGATTAGTTAAAGATTGTAGTGTACTCGGAGATGTTGCCATATTGTTTACTTCCCTGTTGATATTGAGCAAATAGTAATCTTTCGATTACATATAAATCTTTCAGATTGTAATTTTCCTAATGAGAGTAGAATATCACACCATTATTTCAAAAGGGTAACTGGATCTTCAGTTTTTCATAGGAAAAACGCCCAAATTTCCGGCTAAAAGGTCAATCTTCCTAAATTAGGCTGTAAAAAGTAGAAATAAGTCAATAACCAAGTACCTGAGCTGGGCTTCTCAAGACACACATGCGAAGTAGCTTGCAAAAGCAAAGACCTAGATTCAATCAATTTTTTTACAGTGGGTGTCTAGTTTACGATGAAAATTCCATATATAAGGGCTCAGCCACCTTTTATTCTGACATTGTTTAAGTTTACACTCAGATACAGCCACAACACTCAGGGAGCAAACCACAGGTAGTAAAAACCATAAACACAGGGTACAAGAATAATAACCCCAGCGATGACCTGTACAACGGTTCCATGAGTGGGGCTTTTATAAGCAAGGTAAATATAAAAAACACCCCCTAGTACGCCACCAAAAAGCATCAGGGTGGCGAATATTTTGGCGAGAATAATTAGAATAGACATAATATTTAAATGAACCTAAATGGCAGAAATAACTCGGACACCCATGTTGAAAAGTTAATAAACATATCGGCTTAGATATGTTCTAACCTTTTCTTATTGTGCGTGTCCAGTTAATTTCGCGCGGTTAATTACGTATGACCCAGCTTAATTACTGTTTAATTAGCGATTTTTTTGCAAGGTTTTTTCCAGCAAGCTCTCTATACGTATTAACTGTTGTTCCATATTCCGCGTACGCTCTTCCATAATATGTACTTCGCCGGCTTCACCTTCGCCATTTTCCCGGTCGAATTTCTCATGTTCTTTCTGCAACGTTTCCAGCACGATACCAATCATCATGTTTAAAAACACAAAAGCCACAATAAAAATAAATGACAGATAATATATCCAGCTTAACGGATATACATCCATGGTTTCATACATGACATCCGTCCAGTCTTCAAATGTAGCGATACGAAACAGGGTGAGCATGGCAATGGAAATATTGTTCCATAGTTCAGGGTTGATATTAGTAAAAAAGATGCTGCCCATAGCGGCATAAATATAAAAAATAATAAACATTAGTAGTGATACATAACCCATGCGTGGTATGGCCGTTAGGAATGCACCAAGTAGTATACGCAGCTCCGGAATGATGGAGATCAGTCGTAATACCCTGAATATTCTTAATAATCGGCCAAGCAGCACAGCTTCACCCTGATCGACGGGGATGAGGCTGGCAACAACGATAATAAAGTCGAATATATTCCAGCCCTGGCTAAAAAATCGCTTCAAACTGCGCTCAGCGATCATACGTATAATAATTTCAATCAGGAAGATACCCGTAACAGCAATATCCATTAGCTGTATTGCTTTATGTGCGGTGCTTGAAATAGGGTAGGTTTTCGCGCCAATCAACAGGGCTGATATGATGATAACCAGGATAACAAAGGTTTCGAAAATCTTGTTTTCACGCAAATTTATAAAGCGATTCTGTAAAGTCTGTGCATCTAAGGGCATGGTGGAGAGTACTACTGATATATAACGGCTGTGGATTATACCCAAGGAAGAAAACGAATGACAGTAGCCTGGATAACGCTAAATTTAAGATAGAAAAGACAAGGTGACTAACGATATGTGTTTATTCAATACAGAATGGGGCCAAAAACAGGATCAGAGGTAATGCCAGTAAGTTAAGAGTTAAGTCATTGAATAAAATACTTTTTATTTGTATTGCTCCCCTCTTTGGAAAAGAGGGGTTGGGGGAGATTTAGAACATATCAGGTTTTTATTCTATATTAATAGTATTAAAAATCTGGAAGTTTTTAAATCCCCTCAGTTACAAAATTAATTTTATTTATAATCGGCAATCATTATGCCTATATCTATACTCCCGTTTTTCTAAGGGGGAGGCATAACAAAAATTTGGACTATTTTTTATCCATATCAATGACTTAACTCTTAACTTACTGGCATTGGGATCAGAGGACAATTGTGTCAAATATTATGTAGTCGCTCATACCTGATCTGACAATTTATAAAATAGCCTCAGACTAAATCATTGCGTTTTCTTTTGTGTGGTTTTTAATAAATTATAGTGTGATTGTTTTAGGAATAACCCGGATTAATCACCCGGATTAATCTAAAAATTATTTACTACTAGTAAAAACGTAAACAGGTCTTTTGAATTAGTTTTTACTCTGTCGCTAAGTATCGCCAATAGAATAAATTATTCTCTGGCCTCAGTTATTTATAGTAGAAACCTAAAGTTTAAAGTGGTCATTTTACCTATTAAAAAGTCGCTTTAAGAGGTAAGTTAGGCTTTAACCAGTAGAAAAGGGCTCTGGCCCGAATGGCACTAAGTTAAGCGCCTTTAGCATGAGATAATATCGGCCAATCAAAGCCAATAAAAACGATATCTATGCTAAATCAAACGCCGCTTTTTCCCGGTTTTCACCTACAAACACTTCGCAG
>Ga0316209_1000661_pt1 | contig 52160 bp, 55 predicted proteins | sample 6monopyrite_MG_FD_204945 | JGI IMG/M metagenome (GOLD analysis project Ga0316209, IMG submission 204945) | Microbial mat bacterial communities from mineral coupon in-situ incubated in ocean water Damariscotta River, Maine, United States -... | ecosystem: Environmental > Aquatic > Marine >... | reverse complement strand
ATATTCGCATATGCGCTTATATCAAAATCTCGTGGATATTCAGCATTTTTATAAGTCGATAATGCTGCGTGTTCTTTAAATATTTCATATGGTCTTTCATAGTTAAAGGCTTCCTCAAACCCCATTTTCTGTGCAACTTTCGAAACTATCCACCAGTCGGGTCTGGCCTGCCCCGGAGTAGGAAGGAATGCGCGTTGCCTAGAGATGCGACGTTCACTGTTTGTCACCGTACCATCTCGTTCACCCCAGGTTTGGGCAGGGAATAAAACATTGGCATATTGCGTTGTATCTGTATTTCGTATGCAATCTGAGACAATAACAAACTCACATTTTTTTAAGGCTTCACGTATAAAATGAGAATCCGGCATACTTACTGCGGGATTCGTTGCCATAATCCATATAGCTTTAATTTTTCCTGAATCAACCGCATTAAATAGATCAACTGCTTTTAATCCTTGCTGCTCAATAATAGTAGGTGAACCCCAAAATTCTTGAACTAAATCACGGTGGTTTTTATTTTCAATCGCCATATGGGCAGCAAGTTGATTTGCTAACCCACCAACCTCTCGCCCGCCCATTGCATTAGGTTGCCCCGTAATTGAAAACGGTCCCATGCCAGGACGACCAATTCGACCAGTTAATAAGTGGCAATTAATAATTGCATTCGCGTTATCTGTCCCATACGACCATTGATTAATACCTTGGGAAAAAACACTGACAACCCTTTCTGTCCGTGAAAATAATTTATAAAATTTTTCAACTTCTTTTACTTTTAAACCACAGTTTTTTGCAACGTCGTTCGTATTTCCAGCTGCTGCCTTCGCTTCGTTTAAACAGGTATCTACCCCTTCGGTAAACTGTGAAATAAACAAATTATTAATTTCATCATGTTCAGATAAGTAATTTAATAAACCATTAAATAAAATATGATCGGTACCCGATTGAATGGCAAGATGAATATCCGCGACATCACACGTTGCTGTTGTCCGAGGGTCGATAACGACAACCATAAGATCGGGGTTATCTTTTTTTGCTTTTACAATACGTTGATATAAAACAGGATGACACCAAGCTGTATTAGAGCCCGTTAAAACAATTAATTTTGCTCGCTCTAAATCTTCGTAACTACAGGGCACAGTATCGGAACCAAAAGCACGTTTATATCCAGCAACCGCTGAAGCCATACACAAACGAGAATTAGTATCGATATTTGCAGAACCAATAAAACCTTTCATTAATTTATTGGCAACGTAATAATCTTCTGTCATCAATTGACCTGAGACGTAAAAGGCAACCGAATCGGCACCATACTCATCAATAATCGAATTTAATTTACGCGCGGTATACCCTAGAGCATGTTGCCAGCTGTACTCAATTCCATCCACTTCAGGATAAAGCACTCGACCATCCATACCGATGGTATCAGCTAGTGCCGCACCTTTAGAGCAGAGACGTGAGTAATTAGAAGGGTGATCGGGATCACCCTTTACCGACACAGAGCCAGCATCATCGATCGTGGCGATAACACCACAACCAACACCGCAATAGGGACAGGTAGTTTTAACTTCTAGAGACATTCACTCAAAACCGTTACAAAATAAATAGGGTCTACTTTAACATGAGCGATTAGTAAAACAGAAAGATATTCTCTGTGTTCACCCTTAGTTTGTAACAAACCCGCTAAACGGTTACCTTGTATTTGTGACCCACCACGAGGAAATATTTTATGTAAACAACTGCTACTACCACGCTCTTTGCCCCAAGCATCTTTGAAGTGTTTAACCATTTGACCCACTTCACATTGTACTCGGTGTTTTTCATAATAATCGCGCAAAAACCGATCCACATCCCAATGCTCGTCCGTTAAAGTCAAACCTTCAACTTCTGCTTGTACATATGTAAAGCCTTTACTCCATTCATCTTGAATGACAATATAACCTTCACTACAGGTTCTAACTTCTTTACCATCAACCAATATGCTCTGATTTGCATATTGGGGTACATAATGACTCTCTTTAATAGTTAAACTTAGTGATTTGGTAAAACACCGGTTTGCGGCATATCAGCTAAACCTGTTTCTCGTGCGTGATCTTCAAAACCTTTATTACGCCAGAAGAATGCACCAGGCATAGTCGTTGGAATAACTAAGACATAGAATAATGCTCGACCAAAAATAGCGCTGGTTAAAATAGACAAACTTAAAACTAACCCTAAAACCACACCAGTAACTCCACTTAATCCATAAACGGTGATAAACCCAACCAATAAAATATTAATTAATAACAAAACGTTTCTGAAAATATACGATTTTCCAAAGGTTGTTGTTTGCTCATAGTGCGAAACTGCGCCTTCACTGTGGCTTCTTTTCATATCTCGCGCATGAAAAATTAAACCAATCGCTTCAAGCACTAACCCTGCAAGTATTAATTGAGATGTGATTTGTAATGTTGCAGTCGTGATGTCTAAACCATGTGAAAGGCTTGTAACTAAAATAATAAGTAACCCACCAATGGATAAAGCACTACCGACAAAACTACTCGCTGTTTGCCAGTGATTCCAATAAGGTCTTGCCGGTATCCGATAGAGTTTATACATATAGTAAAAACCTCCGACACCACCGACTACCGCAACAATAGCTGATAAACCGGCTAATACATTTGCGAAACCATTATCAAAATAAGCAAATAATGCGTATCCAGAAATACCTACAAAAAATAATGACACGCCGGCAATCTCGCGACTAACGGGTGATAACTTCCAATTATAAAAGCCTCGATAAAATCGTTGTGGTTTGCCCAAGTGTAAGTTTAACTTTGCCATACCAAAACTAAGCAATACCAACATAATCGCCATCATTGGTACGTAGCTATTTGACATATTGGCTTCAAAATTAATATGGCCAGTATTAACACCAAAATATTGTGCAAACAAAAATATAAAGAAAGCACCAATAACGGTTTGCGTACTGAGGGTAAAAGCGACATGTGCATTTTCATGTGAAGTTAGTAGTTTTTTTAAGTTCCAAAACTTTGTCGTCGATTTACGTTGCTCATCAACCATCGGTTCATACTCACCTGTTTCATCATTTCGATGATACTTTAATGCCGTTGAATCCGTTCGATACATATCATTAGGTAGAGTTTTTGTTTGTTGGAACCTTATATTAGGCTTAGTAATATCGGTTGTTGGAAAACCGGGGATCGATGTCTTTAATTGGTCACGATTTTCAGGTGTTGTTTCGATAACACCAAAATCAAGTGCACCAGCTAAACAAGCAGAAGAACACGCAGGTTTCAAGCCAACTTCCAAACGATCAACACACATATTACATTTATGCACATGACCTTTTTCTGTATCCAGTTGTGGCGCATTATAAGGACACACCCAGGTGCAATAACCACAACCAAAACAAATATCAGGATCCTGGAGGACTGCGCCGTACTCTGCAAATTTTGTATAAGCCCGAGTAGGACAACCTTTTAAACAAACAGGGTCATCACAATGATTACAAGCCATAGAAATATTTAAACGTGTATAACTCGGGTAAGTGCCGCCTTCGACATAACCTACTGCACGATAAGCTAGATAAGGTGGTAAATCATTTTTTTCACTGCAAGCTGATTCACAGGCATGACACGAAATACAGTTATCTGCATTAAAGTAAAAACCGTGTTGTTTATAACGATCGGGGTTATCACTAATACCACTATCGCCATTTATATTAAGGCTCTTACCCGTTAACTCATTGTGCTCAATCGATAGATCAATTTTTTTACCATACTGGTTTGTCGCTGGCGCTTTCGCGTCAGGCAGGTAAGCATAATCGGGTTCATCTTTACGTACTTTAAACATTTACTGTTTTCCTAAATTAATAAGCACGAGCTTCTTTGTTACGAACGGCAGCCGCCTGTTGGTCTGCAACCGCCTCAATTTTTACTGCACATTGTTTAAATGCTGGTTGGCGAGAATAGGGGTCTAGCAAGCCAAGTGATAAACGATTGGCGCATTCGTGAAAATGAAATGGTATAAATACCATATTCGGTGGTACACGTTGAGTGAGTTGTACCATAACCACACCATCGCCACGTCGAGAGGTTAAACGTGCGTAACCACCATGTGTAATACCTAATTCTTTTGCTGAATCTGGATTCATTTCCATATAGGGTGTTGGGCTAAATTTATTGATATTACCGACCTTGCCCGTACGTGTTCGTGTATGAAAATGTTCAACGACTCGACCGCTATTCATCCAGAATGGGTATTCTTCATCAGGTACTTCATTGTTATCAACAAAAGGTAAGGCTAATAGTTTTGCTTTACCATCGGCATATTGAAAATTTCCATCGGTATATAAACGCGCATTACCTGTGTTATCACCTTCGGTACAGGGCCATTGAATTCCTTTCTGTTCTTCAAGCTTATCATAACTCATTCCAGAGTAATCAAGCATGCGACCTTTAGATAGTTGACGCAATTCATCAAAAACGTCTTCAGAAGTCTCAGGAAATTTAATTTTTCTACCTTGCTCGAACCGCTTCGCTATTTCGTTAAAGATCCATAAATCCGGTTTTGAATCACCAAATGGTTTTATGACATTACGAATTAAATTTACTCGTCGTTCAGTATTGGTAAAACAACCTTCTTTTTCTGCCCACACACCCGCTGGCAAGTAAACATTCGCATATTGGTTTGATTCACAATCTTGGTAAGCATCTTGAACAACAAGAAAATCTAACTTCTCAAGTATTTTACGAATACGGGCTGTATTGGCCATTGACGTCATTGGGTTGGTTGCAATAATCCATAAACCTTTTATTTGCCCCGTTTCTATTGCAGGAAAAATATCTGTTTGAAACAAACCACGCTTTTCAGGTAGAAAATCTTCATCAATGCCCCAGAATTTAGCAATATCTTTGCGATCTTTTTTATTTTCTAATGCGCGATAACCCGGTAACCCAGAACACGATGACCACTCACGTGTACCCATTGCATTGCATTGGCCGGTAATAGATAAACTTGTACCACCGGGTTTACCTATATTACCTGTCATTAGGTTTAAATTATTTATTGCGCACACACCATCTGAACCATGAGTACTTTGATTAATCCCCATAGTCCAAATTGACATTGCAGCACCAGACTTGGCATAGGTTCGAGCGACACTACGAATAGTATCTTCGTCTATGCCACAAATTTTTGATGCTATAACAGGATCATAATTTTTAATGGTTTCGTAAAAGTCGTCATAGCCATTGGTATTGGCTTTAATATAAGACTGATCTTCTAGGCCTTCATCTAAAATAACGTAGGCAAGAGAATTTAATAAAGCGAGGTCGGTTCCCGGTGTAATGGGCAGATGGATATCAGCCATTTGCGCAAACATCGTCACACGTGGATCAACAACGATGACAGGAAACTTTCGTTTTTCTAGTGCTTGTTTTAAACGCCAATAAATTATCGGGTGTTGTTCGGGTAAGTTAGAACCAAAAGCTAATAAACAATCGGTATGCTCAAAATCGTCGTAACACCCTGGTGGGCCATCTGAACCAAACGAACGTTTATAACCCGATACCGCTGATGCCATACACAAAGTCGTATTACCATCATAGTTATTGGTACCAATCACGCCGCGAGCAAGCTTACCCAAAGTATAAAATTCTTCGGTCATGATCTGACCGGTCGAGACAATCGCGAAAGAATCGCGCCCATGTTTTTCTTGAATACGTTTTATTTCATCAGACACTGTATCTAATGCGGTATCCCAGTTGGTTTGTTCAAACGCATCGTAAAAATTATCCCGCATAAGGGGTTTATCACCACGACCCGGAATATTAAAGAGTTCATGTTCGAATATGCCTTTTAAGCAGAGCTTGCCACGGTTAACATCCGCACCAGCAACACCGCGTGTTGCAACAGCATCGCCTTTTTTATCTAAACCAACTTCAATCGAGCAGCCTGTAGAGCAATAACCACAAGTGGTATATTTCCAATCAACCACACCTTTATCTGTAATCTTAATTGGGTTTTTCTTGTTACGACCAAAAAGCATTAACAAACTCCACGTCTAAATATAACATCTCTACTTATGTCATTCCCGCGTAGGCGGGAATCTATTTTAACTATTAGGACAACCTTCATTCGCCGTTACCGACAACATGATTTTTTCGCCATCCATTTTAACTGGATACGTTGCAGCACAACCTTCATCCGGTGCAACCGCAGTACCTGAATCTAAATTGATCATCCAGTTATGTAATGGGCAAGCGACTTTATTTCCATACACTATGCCTTGTGATAACTGCCCTTTCTTATGTGGGCATTCGTCTTTTACGGCAAATACGTCTCCACTATCAGTATGAAAAATAGCAATATCTCCGTTATCTGTTTTAACGACACGCGCACCCTGTTTAGGGATGTCACTTAATGTACCTACTTCAATCCAATCACTCATAGTATTAACCTCTAATTTCCTTTAACGGAAGAAACTCATGTTTCTCGCTACCATCAACACGTTCTTTCCAAGGGTCATCCTGTGCGACAGACTGCGCAACATAAAAACGTTCGGCATAGACTTTACGTTTTTCTGCATCTTCTACAATTTCATCTTTTACACGTTGCAAGCCAACGCGCTCAATCCAGGGTGCGGTACGCTCAAGGTAATGTGCATCTTCACGATAAAACTGCATATACGCTGCGGCGTATTCTAAAACTTCATCTTCCGTTTTAACGGCACATAAGAAATCGGTTGCGCGAACTTTAATACCACCATTACCGCCAACATGTAATTCATAACCTGAATCAACACACACCACACCAAAATCTTTTATGGTTGCTTCCGCACAATTACGTGGGCAACCCGATGCGGCCATTTTAAATTTATGCGGCGTCCACGAGCCCCAACTAAGTTCTTCTAGTTTAATACCAATGCCGGTCGAATCTTGTGTACCAAAACGGCACCATTCTTTACCAACACAGGTTTTAACTGTGCGCAAAGCCTTACCATAAGCATGACCAGAAACCATACCTGCATCGGTAAATTCTTTCCAAACGTCGGGAAGGTCTTCTTTCTTTAAACCATATAAGCCTATACGTTGGCCACCGGTTACATGTACTGTTTCTACATTATATTTTTCAGCAACATCAGCAACGGCACGTAATTCTTGTGGTGTGGTCATGCCACCCCACATACGAGGAATAACAGAGTAAGTACCATCGTGTTGAATATTGCCGTGCGCACGTTCGTTAATAAAACGTGACTGGCTATCATCTTTATATTCAGTAGGCCATTGGCAGAGTAAATAATAGTTCAAAGCCATACGACATTTAGGACAACCATCCGGCGTATCCCAGCCCAATGCATCACGCACAGCAGGCATTGTTTTCAATTCTTGTTTTTTAATTTGTTCACGAACTGAATCATGAGAATGTTCGGAACAACCGCACATCGGTTTTAAATGTGGTGCAACGGAATAGTCGCCACCAACGGTATGAGCAATTAACGCTTCAACTAAACCCGTACATGAACCACACGAACTTGATGCTTTAGTATGCGCGCGTACATCATCTAGGGTAAATAATTTTTTATCCATAATCGCGGAAACAATGTCGCCTTTGCAAATACCATTACAACCACAAATTTCAGCCGTATCAGCCATTGCGGCAACTCTATTGTCGTCACCGTGACCGGAGTCACCTAAATGTGCCTGACCAAATAAAATTGTTGCACGAAAATCGCCAATATCTGTTTTGTCGCGCATAAGATCAAAGTACCAAGTACCATCGATAGTATCGCCATACATAACTGCACCTTGTACGATATTGTCTTTTACAACAATTTTTCGGTACACCCCACGAGACTCATCTTTAAATACCAAGTCTTCTGTTGTTTCGTCTCCGTTAATATCACCAGCTGAGAATAAATCAATACCAGTTACTTTTAATTTAGTAGAAGTCATGGTGCCTTCGTATAAACCAATACCATGTTTCGCTAAATGATTGGCACAGACTTTTGCCATTTCAAATAATGGCGCAACTAAGCCATAGGTTTCGCCACGATGTTGCACACATTCACCAACAGAATAAACAGCTGGGTCAAATGTTTGCATGGTATCGTTTACGACAATACCGCGTTCGCAGTGAATACCGACTTGTTCGGCTAATGCAAAGTTTGGGCGAATGCCAACAGCCATTACAACAATATCTGCCTCTACTTCAGAGCCATCTTTAAAGCACACTTTTTCAACTTTACCATCGCCTTGAATGGATTCGGTTTGCGCACCCATTAAAAATTCAAGACCACGTTCTTCTAAATTCGCTTGCAACATTTTCGCTGCGGGTTCATCAAGCTGACGTTCCATTAAGGTATCCATTATGTGAACCACTTTCACATTCATACCTTGCTGCATTAAACCATTGGCCGCTTCTAAACCAAGTAAGCCACCACCAATGACGACAGCATTTTTTTTAGTCTTAGCGGTCTCCAACATGGTGTCTACATCCGCAATATCACGAAATGCGATGACACCGTCTAAATCATGTCCTGGAAGTGGAATAATAAAAGCCGTCGAACCGGTAGTAATTAATAAACGGTCATAAGAAACCGTTTTGCCATCATCACCCGTTACCGTGCGTTTTTTACGGTCTATCTCAGTTGCCTTTACACCTTTATATAGGGTGATGTTATTGTCGTCATACCATTGAAGGTCGTTTAACATAATTTCTTCAATGGTTTTATCACCGGCTAAGACAGGCGAGAGCATGATTCGATTGTAGTTACCATAAGGTTCTTCACCAAAAACAGAGATATCATAAGCATCGGGCGCTATTTTCAGTAACTCTTCTACAGTACGCATACCTGCCATGCCGTTACCGATGACGACTAGTTTTTCTTTCATGCTCGAACTCCGTTAAATATTTAATGTTAGTGTCGAAATTTGTGCACAACCAGGTGCTCACAACTTCTTATAGCTCTCAATACTGCAAAGCCTATGCCATCCATTAGCAAACACTAAAGCAGACTGTAACTAATTGATAATTATAGATAATATTGTCGTACTGGCGATACATGACTGTCCCCTTTAGCGATAACCGCACCAATTTAGTGCTTAATCGTGTTATTTTGCACTTTATTAGTTAATATCAGTGAAAGAAGCTAAATAAGCCTACTCTAATGCACTAAAACGGTGATCAATAAAATATCGAAATATTTACAGCACTGTTATAGTGCGCAAAATAACAATGGAGCTAAATATTTATAATATAATCAGTTAGTTACGCTATTGGCACAGCTCTTGCTCTAAGCTAATTAACTAATAATTTCAACGAGGAAATAAAAGATGTCAACGGCGACAAACAAAATGAATTTATTGTCATTCACAGGAAGAATGCGCATCCTTCATATGAGCTGGTTTGCTTTTTTCCTAAGCTTTATGATTTGGTTCAACATGGCGCCGCTAATCGGATTTATGCGTGAAACACTAAGCCTGACCGATCAACAAATTAAAACCCTGCTAATTCTTAATGTCGCTCTCACAATACCAGCCCGAATTATTGTCGGTATGTTAGTTGACCATTTTGGTCCGCGGAGAATGTATTCGTTATTACTCGCAATAGGTGCTTTTCTTTGCTTTGGCTTTGCATCGGCACAAGGTTATGAACAACTTGCCTTAATGCGTTTTCTTCTAGGTTTTGTTGGCGCTGGTTTTGTTATTGGTATTCGCATAGTAAGTGAATGGTTCCCAGCTAAGCAAGTGGGGGTTGCGGAAGGTATATATGGTGGTTGGGGTAACTTTGGTTCTGCCGGTGCCGCAATGCTACTGCCAACACTTGCTCTATATTTTGGTGGAGCAGACGGTTGGCGTTATGCCGTCGCATCAACGGGGGTTCTTGCACTTGTCTATTCAGGTATTTATTTCTTCAGCGTTTCAGATACGCCTAGAGGCTCAACTTACTTTAAACCAAAAAAATCGGGGGCAATGGAAGTCACCAGTAAAAATGATTTTTTCTTATATATTATTATGAATATCCCAATGTATGCAGCGCTTGCGGTATTAACATGGAAGCTCAGTCCATCGAACTTAGGTATGTTGAGTGATCTAACAAGTAATTTTATTTATGTAACATTGGCTGGCATATTTATTTTCCAAACAGTCCGAATTTACCAAATTAATGGTCATGTGTTTAAGAAAAGTGTACCCGAGATTGAAAAATACAAGTTCAAACAAGTTGCTGTTTTAAATCTAGCTTACTTTGTTACCTTTGGTTCTGAACTAGCAGTTGTATCAATGTTACCCTTATTCTTCTTAGACACATTTGAGTTATCTGCAACCACTGCAGGGTTATTGGCTTCAGGTTTTGCTTTTATGAATTTAGTTGCTAGACCAGGTGGTGGTTTGCTAAGTGACAAGTTTGGTCGAAGAAAAACATTGATCATACTTATTACTGGTTTAGCCTTAGGCTACTTCATATTAGGAAGTATTACCGCAACCTGGCCAATATGGTTGGCGGTAGTTGCGACAATGGCATGTTCTTTCTTTGTGCAAGCGGGCGAAGGTGCGGTATTCTCTATCGTGCCATTAGTTAAGCGTCGACTCACAGGTCAGGTAGCCGGCATGACAGGGGCTTATGGTAACGTTGGTGCAGTAACATTCTTGACTGTATTATCATTCGTTTCTTCATCTACCTTCTTTTACGTTATTGGTATTGCAGCAATAATTACTCTTATTATCGTCGCCTTATTTTTAGAAGAACCTAAAGGTCACATGGCAGAAATTTTACCGGATGGTACTGTACAGATGATTGAGGTTGAATAATTATCGACTCTATATGTCAAAACAAGCCCAATTGTTGTAACCTCAAAGGCTATAGATTGACTATCTATAGCCTTTTTTTAAATGTATAAAATGAATATGAAACAGATACTCTCAATAGAATCCGCTCAACAATGCTTAGCTGGCGGCAAAGAAGAAAACCAGGATTCTTGTGGTGTAAAGGTGGCCGAAGGTCAGCAATTACAAACTAAAGGCATTGCGATTGCGATTGCAGATGGCATGAGCGGCAGTGATGCTGGACGAGAAGCGAGCCAAGCCTGTGTACAAGGATTTCTAAACGACTATTTTAGTACACCTGAAACCTGGACTGTTCAAACCTCCGCACAAAAAATTATTTCTGCTCTTAATCATTGGCTACATGGTAACGGTCAACGCAAATACCAATCACACAAAGGCATGGTAACCACCTTAAGTGCGATGGTTTTAAAATCAAATACCGCTTTTATATTTCATGTAGGTGATTCACGGATATATCGCTTACGGGGTGATGAATATAAACAGCTCACTCATGATCACCGAGTGCAAATAAATGAAAACAAATCGCTTCTATCGAGAGCCATTGGTATTGATGTAAGACTAGATATAGATTACCGCAGTGTTCCGTTAGAAGTTGGCGATACTTTTGTCATGCTTACGGATGGTATTCATGAGTTTGTTAACGATAAACGCATAGTAGAAATAATACAAAACGAAACTAACATAGATCTTGCAGCAAAGAATATTACACAAGAAGCAATAAACAATAAAACAAATGACAATGTTACCTGCCAAATTATTCGTATAACCGAACTACCAGGTGAAAATGAAGACGAATTTTATCAAAAACTAACCGAACTGCCCTTCCCGCCTATTCTTGAACCTGGAATGATTCTGGATGGTTACAAAATATTACGTCACTTATTTTCTAACAAACGAACTGAAGTTTATTTAGTACAAGATATCGATTCGCAAGAGAAAGTTATTTTGAAAGCGCCATCGGTTAATTTCGATGATGATGCGGAATATATTAGTTTATTTTTACATGAAGAATGGGCTGGGCGTCGCATCTCCAATTCACATGTAATGAAGGTACATGAAATTCGTCGTAAACGTACCGCCTTGTATTATATCGCTGAACATATTGAGGGCCGAACATTACGCCAATGGATGGAAGACGAGCCTCTCGCCAATTTGAGTACAGTGCGTGACTTTATTGAACAAATATCTCGGGGTTTACGCGCCTTCCATCGACTTGAAATGATCCATCAAGATTTAAAACCTGAAAATATTATTATTGACAAAAACGGTACACTTAAAATTATTGATTTTGGTTCAACTAAAATAGCAGGCATTGATGAAATAAGCGCGCCCATTCAATTTAATAACATACTCGGTACAATTAATTATACAGCACCTGAATATCATATAGGCAATGCAGCTAGTAATCGTGCAGATATTTTTTCATTAGGTGTTATTGCTTATGAACTATTAAGTGGACATCTACCTTACGGTAAAGAACTCACAGCAAAAAATATGCTTAAAGTTAATTATATCTCTATAAAGCAATACAACCCTGAAATTCCAGTCTGGGTTGATAAAGCATTAGAAAAAGCCGTTAACATAAATCCTGAGCAACGTTTTGCACGCTTATCAGAATTTATAGTTTCATTAAATAATCCAGACTCACGATTGATTAATAATGATTATGTACCGCTGATACAAAGAAACCCCATTCGAGTATGGCAAATTATTTCGATCATATTATTTATATTAAACATCATTTTATTTTATACCTTATTTAAATGACCTGTATCAGTATCAAATCAAGATACCATTCTGATTTAAATGATAAATATTGTATAATTGCACTCACCCACAGGAAAAGTTATGAATAGTTGTTTAGCTTTACTCTTTGCACATGAAGGAAATGAAACCCTCAACCCACTCACCTCTGAACGTGTTACTGCGGCTATTCCCTTTGCTGGGAAATACCGGGCAATAGATTTTAGTCTTTCTAATTGCTTACATTCAGGGATTAGAAATATTCTTGTGTTTAGCTACCAAAAACATTACTCATTGCAAAAACATTTAAGAGATGGCTGGTCCGTTTTCAACCCCGAATTAAGCGAATATATTACCATTGTTCCACCACAGCTTGCCATTACAGAAACTGCCCCTGTAACGGATTATGATCTAATTGAACAACAACTCTACTTGCTAGAACGAGCGCAGTCAGAATATGTAATTTTATTAAACGGCTCCCATATTTATCGCATGGATTATTCCGCCATGCTGGAAAGCCATATACAATCAAATGCCGATATGACGCTTGCCTGTTCAAATTCATTTTTAACATCCACTCATTGCCAAAGCGTATCGTTTACAAATACCAATAGAATTACAGCCTTATCCACTAGCTGTGAAACTGATGGTTTTCTTTCGATGGGGGTATTAATTTGTAATCGCACATTATTAATTGAAAAATTAAAGACACATGCAGAAAAATTAAAATTAGATACATCTTTGGCCCATGCTCTCGTTACAGAATTATTAAAAGAACTCACTATCAACGCATATCAATTTGGTGGACATACTGGGCGCGTTAGCCCCGATAACTATTGGGCTTCTATCGATTCCATTGATACTTTTTACAAAGCCAACATGGATTTACTTAAATCAACTCCGGCTATTGATATTTATCAAACGGATTGGCATATTCGCACCTATCAACAACAAACACCACCAGCACGAACTGTACCGGATAAATATGGAAACGAAGGTATTTTTATTAATTCGATTTTAGCTGGTGGCACCGTTATAGAAGGCGGAAGTGTGCAACAGTCTATTTTATTTCCAAGTGTTTATGTTGGTTCAGAAGCGTTTGTTGAAAATTCGATTGTTTTTGAAAAAGTTAAGGTCGAGTCAGGTGCGAAAATTAAGGATTGCATTATCGAAAAACATAACGTGATACCAAGAAATGAAACAATTGGTCATAATTCAGAAGACGATAAAAAACGTTTTCAAGTAACTGATAAAGGTATTGTAGTTATTCCCCCACGGTATAAATTCTAAAAAAAACCACCTTATAAAAAGGTGGCGAAGGATGATAGATAACATTTTATTGTTATCCAGAGGGTTGAATTTTTAAACCATTACGCCACATTTTCTTCAGGTCGATGCTGACGTTCATAAAGAAACTTAAGCACTTCTGCTCGTAAATGGTTATATTGTGGATTATCCGCCAAACTCACTCGTTCTCGAGGACGTGGTAAATCGATATCAAGTATTTGCCCAATTGTCGCTGAAGGTCCATTGGTCATCATAACAATACGATCGGAAAGTAATACAGCTTCGTCCACATCATGTGTAATCATAATAACGGTATTATTTAAATCTGCTTGAATCTCAATCAGGGTATCTTGCATATGTGCTCGCGTTAACGCATCTAACGCACCAAAAGGCTCATCCATTAGTAATACTTTTGGTTCCATTGCTAGTGCTCGCGCAATACCCACTCGTTGTTTCATACCACCTGATATTTCAGAGGGTTTCTTATCCATAGCGTGTTCCATATGTACTAACTCTAAGTTATGTACAATCCATTCATGCATCTCTACCTTAGACTTTTCACTTTTGAAAATTTGTTTTACGGCAAGCTCTACATTTTGATAAGTTGACAACCAGGGTAATAGTGAATGATTTTGAAAAACCACTGCACGATCAGGGCCTGGTTCGTTTACTTCTTTATCTGAGAGTAAAACACCACCTTTAGTTGCTTCGTACAGCCCTGCCACAATATTTAATACTGTAGACTTACCACAACCTGAGTGACCAATTAATGAAACAAACTCACCTTCATCAATTTTAAGGTCAACTTTTTCTAAAGCTTTGAAGCTACCCGTTGGGGTTGGAAACTCCATTGAAACTTGTGAAATATTTAAGAAACCATTCGACATAATAATTTACCTTTTTTAAATTCTTTATCACTATTTGTTTATAATTAACGAATTGTCGCTGATTTATCCCAGCTCACACTACGCTGTAATACCAACATAAAGCGATCTAATAAGAAACCAATTAAACCAATCGCAAACACTGCCACCATGATTCGAGCTAATGAATTCGAACTACCATTCTGAAATTCATCCCAAACAAATTTACCGAGGCCTGGGTTTTGCGCTAGCATTTCAGCAGCAATTAATACCATCCAACCGATCCCCAAAGAAACACGTAGACCTGCAAACATCATAGGGACTGATGAAGGTAATACAATTTTAATTATCTTCGTATACCAGTTAAGCCTTAATACACGGCCTACATTGATTAAATCATTATCGATGGAGTTGACTCCCACCGTTGTATTGATAATGGTAGGCCACATAGAACATAACATAACGGTAATAGCCGAGTTGACAAATGATTTTGAAAAAGTTGGATCATCACTTACATAAACCGCACTGACTATCATGGTTACAATGGGTAACCAGGCGAGCGGTGACACAGGTTTAAATGTTTGTATTAATGGATTAAGTGCCTGATAAACCGATGAACTTAAACCACAGAATATACCAATCGGTATAGCGATAAGTGAAGCAAGAATAAATCCTGTTGCAACCGTAATAACACTGGTACCCACTTGATCGATAAAGGTTGGTTTACCGGTGTAACTACGCACCTTTATTTTCGCATCTGGGTTTGCGGTTAATTTTTTTACATTTCTTTTTTCCTGACGCTCATAAAATGCAACTTCTTTATTACGTTCTTCGTTATGCTCATCTAACAAAACAAGTGTTTGCTCTAAAACCTGACTAGGACCAGGTAACTGACCTAATGAAGTTTGTATTTGTGAGGCGACGGCTGACCATAACGCCAAAAAAACTAAAATCGCTATTGTTGGTAAAAATAATGCTCTTAGTCCGCTCCAGATTGCTTCTTTCCAATTAACATCCTTTAAGCTCTTCAGTTTTAAACTAACCTTATTTAAATTAATTCGGTATACACTTAGGTTGTCAACCATTGTCTCTACTCTCGTGTTCATAATAATTCTCTCTTAAGATCTTCAAAATAAGATCCCATATTAACTACAGCCATCATCCGATTCTAAAATTCACCTGCATGTCGTTCAACACGCAGGTGACAATATTTTACTTTCTACATTTTTGTTTTACCTTTTAAACCTATTTTAAATTTCTTCAAGTATGCATTTGGTTTACTACCGTCATACACAACATTATCGATAAAGTCTGCTTGAGGTTTACGGTAACCCGTTTCAGTCTTAAAGTTTGGGAACTCAGACGCTTTCAGTTTGCCTTCTTTGATAAGTTCTTTAGCTGCTTGCGCATAGATGTCAGGACGGTATACTTTTTTAGCAATATCCATATACCAACTGTCAGGTTTGTAATCGGCTATTTGCCCCCAACGGCGCATTTGCGTTAAGTACCAAACCGCATCACTGTAATAAGGATAAGTTGCGTTGTAACGGAAAAACACATTAAAGTCAGGCACGTCACGTTTATCACCTTTTTCGTATTCAAAAGTACCAGTCATACTATTCGCAATTACATCATAGTCCGCGCCGACGTATTCGCTTTTAGCTAGAATTTTTACAGCTTCAGGACGGTTAGCATTATCTTTATCATCTAACCATTTTGCTGCACGAATCATCGCCTTCACAACTCGAATGTGTGTATTGGGATTTTTTTCGGCCCATTTTTTAGATACACCAAATACCTTCTCTGGGTTATCTTTCCAAATTTCGTAATCGGTTATAACGGGTACACCAATACCTTTAAATACGGCTTGTTGATTCCAGGGTTCACCCACACAGTAACCATCAATCGTTCCCGCTTCCATTGTTGAGGGCATTTGAGGTGGAGGTGTTACAGATAACAATGCATCAGCTTTTAACGTTCCACTAGTATCACCTTTATGTGGTGCATAATAACCAGGGTGAATACCACCGGCTGCTAACCAGTAACGTAATTCATAGTTATGTGTTGATACAGGGAATACCATACCCATTTTAAATGGCTTACCTTCATCTTTATATTTAGAAATAACCGGTTTTAATGAATCTGCTTTAATAGGATGAATAGGCTTACCATCTTTATGTGGCACATGTTTTTTCATCTCTTTCCAAACTTTGTTTGAAACGGTAATAGCGTTACCGTTTAAATCCATACTAAAAGCCGTAATAATATCGGCCTTAGTACCATAACCAATCGTTGCACCAAGGGGCTGCCCTGCTAACATATGTGCACCATCAAGTTCACCATCAATGACGCGGTCAAGTAATACTTTCCAGTTTGCCTGTGGCTCAAGCGTGACATATAAGCCTTCGTCTTCGAAATAGCCTTTCTCATAGGCAATGGCAAGTGGTGCCATATCCGTTAACTTAATAAAACCAAATTTAAGCTCTTCCTTTTCAGGTTCACCAACTCCTGCATAAGCACTACCTGTCGCGAGCATACCAATAGCCGTCATGGCAGCGACTTTGCTGACCAATGCTCGATTCAGTACTCGCTTAGATTGTTTAAATATGTTTAACAACATGTGTTTTTCTCCAAGTAAAAAAATCAAAAAAAAACGGCGTACACACCATAATCTGCTAATGCCAGACTAGTGTGGACGCCGTTGTCCTAACTCTAACTATAAATTTTTAACCTCTACCCGCCGTTGGGCTTTCTTAACTTAGCTTAAGAAATAAGATTAATCTGTATGTAATACTGCAATGGCTATGCCAGAGTCGGAAACAGGATGTATCCTGTTGATATTCATAGAATTAATATTTAAAGCACCAATTTGATGCCTTTAGATAATGATTATAACGCACTATTACTGTGCACGTATTTAAGCAAATGCTCATTTAGGGTTCTTAAGTATAAGATTCTTAGATACAGGCTTTTTTGACTTTGTGTGAACCGACTCGAAGATACGATTTTGCTCCCAGCGGGCATTTAATAATATCTGCTCCGCACGAGCGCCGAGATAGACATACAAACCTAGCCCGACTAACAAGCCTATTGCTGCAAGCATCATCCAAACACCGCTAATATAATCATCATGGTAACCAACCGTTGCTTTGAATATCACTAACAACGCTTCAATAAGAAGTGCAATAAGTATCGCAGAAACAAATCGAGTAATCGTGCGACGCGTGGAGCTATGGCGAAAGATATCCTTATGCATTAACACTTCTTCCTCCAAAATTGTTTTACCTAAATCGAACACAGCTAATGCTAAAGTTAGGTAAACAATAATTTTAAACGGTTTAAGAACATTTTCAGCTGTATCCAGTTCAAAGTTAAAAATATCAACCGCACTTTGAAAAGCATTAAATAAAAGCAGTAATACAACAACAAACAACCCAAATACAATCGTTACATAAGTATATTTGAAAAAGGGTATAAAACGTTTTCGGGTACTATCCCCCATAAGAAATCCAATCGTCTCAGCTAAATCAATATCAAGAACGATGTATCCCACTGCATCATTTTCATCATTAATGATTTTAATCGACGTTGATATGCATATCTTTTTGCTTGAATTTGACAGATAGGGTTCAGTCATCACAGCATCATTAGACTGTGATGCTAATCGGTAATAAGGGCGATGCTTTCGATTTTTGCCTTTTTTATCTTTACTAAATATTTGTTTTTTATTTTTACAGTAAAAATTCTCACTACTTTGTATTCCATCTTTATCTAAGGTAAATAGAATATCAACAAAAGGATAATGACCTGAAATATCACATAGCACTTTGTTTAATTTTTCGTCATTTCCAAGTAATTCTTCAGACCCTATACCAGTAATAATAGATTCCAGTAGATCATGAATCGCACCACGATAATCATGATAACGCTCTAACAAATTAAAATAATTAACATCCATATTGGGATACTCTTTTATCAATACAACATATTAAAATCGCACAAAAGTTTCTTTACCGTGTTCAATCCAACCATGTATCATTTTTTTAGTGGTGAATGCACTCGAGCAATTTCCGTTTTGATCGATAACAATAACACCACCGCGCCCTTTTACCTTGCGAGTTAAATATTCAATACCCGCTTTTGTTGCTTCTTCTGCGTTCATACCTTTCATATACATAAAATCAGATATTGTTTTAGCGATAACGGTTCGCATAAAGTCTTCACCATAACCCGTTGCAGAAACTGCGCATGTTTCATTGTCCGCATAGACACCAGCACCAATAATGGGTGAATCACCTATCCGCCCCATTCGTTTATTAACTATTCCACCCGTAGATGTAGCCGCTGCGAGATTACCCTTTGGATCTCGGGCGATAGCTCCAATCGTCCCATATTTTTGGTCTCCAATGTCTTCCCCTGAATCATCATGATCTAACATTATTTTATTTCTGACTTGTGCTTGTTTTAATTGCTCCACTCTATCCGGCGTATAAAAATAATCCTCAACAACTCGCTCCATATTACAATGGTCTGCAAACCGCATTGCTCCTTCACCTATCAACATGACATGTTCGCTATTACTCATAACTAAACGTGCTAGTTGTATCGGGTTTGCAATATTATCAATTGCAGCAACCGCACCTGCAGAAAGGTCACGTCCATCCATTATCGCCGCGTCCATTTCAACTTTTCCATTTTCGTTTAGTACTGAACCACAACCAGCATTAAAGACAGGATCATCTTCTAATAATGAAGCACACGCCTCAACAGCTTGTAAAGCTGAACCGCCCATTACAAGTACTTCACGACCGTGTTCAAGTATTCGTCGCATACTATCAAGATAACGAACGGCCGTTTTATTATCTTTAACATTATCCAACGCACCTGCTCCGCCATGGAGCATTAAAGAATAATCTAACGTCTGATTCATAATAAGACTTGCCCTATAAATTTATGATGCACCATATCAAAGACGTGATATTAGCTCTATATTAAGTGCTTCCTGATAATCTGGAGAACCCGCCATCATAATAACGATTTTACCTTCAAGTACAGTACCCCAGTTAACAATAACTGCACCTTCTCCCGTCTTCGAGTCATACTCGATATCGGTTAAATCAATTTCAGATAAATGTCGATGTTTTGTCGTGAAGTTAACCGCACTCCATTCACTAATACCTAGCTTTTGCGCTATTAACGTTGGATAAGATGCTCCGTTAAAACGAGGGTTACATTCTATCGCTGGAAATCGTACGCCATTCTCAGAATTCACTACTGCCACATCAAAAGCAAATATTCCTTTCATGCCACGATCTTTTAACCAGTAAGCCATAGAGTCAACCGCATCCCATGGTTCATATTTTGCTGGTACACGATTACCTTGATGAACAAAACCATCTAAAATTTGTTCACTTGCAGCTAAACGAATAACTTGGTCATTCGATATTTGGTATTGTAAATTCAGAAATGTTTCAGTAACTATTTCCTCTTGAATTTGTACTGGTGTTTTACTATTAAATTTTTGTAATGCTTCTTTAAAATCGTCAATATCTTCACATCGATATATACCAACACCTGATACTGAAATTGCCGCCTTTAAATAACATGGGAAGACAACATTACCGATAAAATCTTCAGTGATATCTAATACACTATCAAAGCAAAGCGTTTGAGGAATATCTATTTCAAGATCTTTTGCAATGGATATAAAGTTATTTTTTGAGTTAATAAAATTAACTATTTCTAACCATTCATTGTCGCCCCAATATTTATATTCTTGAGGGCCAAAAAAGAAAACAGATGGGTGATAACCAATATGAGATCCCAGATGGTTCAAACTGACACTCCAAATTATATTCTCTGTAAAACTCAAACCAATTCTTTTATAGTGTGCTGATATATCATTCCACAACGGTTCTAGCGACTCATGTAATTGAATCATATCCCAAGGTTCTGTAAGGCCTAATGCTCTACTTGAATATAACTGATTTCCGATAACACCTTCAGCAGTACACGTCATGATGTCATGGTTATATACATACTTATAGGAAAGCTGATAATTTTGTTTCAGTAGGGCTGTCATATCCCGTACCTCTCATGCATAAATAATAAGAATAAGAAGTGGTACATTGCCAATGTATGACAATGTACCCCATAACATTTAAGCGACTTCCTTTGAAGCATCTTTCATAGTAGTAGCCAAAATGGTATATGTTTCAAGCCATGCCGCTTTAACATCGTCTGTAAATTCTTCACCAAGACCTTGTCCTAAAGTCCATATTAAAGCTTCACCAACAGAATCGTACATGGCATCGGTTACACCGTAATCGACATGACGTTTACCTAAGTCTTGAACCGCAGGAACAATACTTTCAAGCTTATCTAAAGCATTGACGGCCGTATTGATCATGGCCATAAGTTTTCGTCCTTGCTCTGTCATGTCAGATGGGAACATACTTTTAAGTGAGGGATCAATTTCAAATAGCTTGCCATAAAAAAGTTCGGCCGCTGTTTCTGAAATCGGTTTAACTTTATCCCAACTTGTCTTCACTAAATCTATTGTTTCTGGTGTCATTTTATTTCTCCTATACAACAATTAACTTTCTACGGGGATACGTATAACGACGCCACCCATTACATCACCTAATTTAAAATCAGTACGAGGACTGTCTTTATGATCGTTATGGCAAGATACACATGCGGGTGCGATACCCGTATCGGCATAAATTGCAGTGAAGTATGTCTTATCGCCTAACTTTTCTTCTGAGTAATAATTTTTACCTGGGTTTGCGGCAATAAATTTCAAGCCTGTTTTTTCAATTTCAGTTTTAGGACTATTTTGGCTATTGATAGGCCATTCAGATAAGAGTGAATAGTTAAAATTTGCACCCTTTTCCGTTACCATTTCAGCACCATATCTAAACATTTGTGCAGGTAAAACAAGTGCTTTATCGTCTTTCCAATGTTCACTTGCCTTGATAACTTTTTCGTCCTTTACGAGTCGATTTATAATCAACTTAGTGTAAACAGCACGGTCTGATGCCATCACCATATGTAATGAATCAGCCATCGTTTGTGGCGATATACCGCCTTTTTTTTCAGTTCCACCACCACAAGCCGTCAATACAGATACTGCACCTAAGCCAATTACTACACTACTCATTACGTTTTTAAGTTTCATCGTTCTTTCTCCTGATTATAAAATCTAATATTACCTGGTTTTTTGTTTCACTCTCTCTACCGCCATATCAATACTCTTAATATGTGTAGTAGGTTTGCTGAGGAAATTACTGTCAATTAAGTCTCGATCAGCCAATGCATCGATTGAAAATTCCAGACCATGACAATTCATACAAACACCGCGAATCATTTTTTCATTTGGTCGCAGGTTTTCATTCTGGTTATGTTGCACGACGATGTGCTTATCTCCACCAGGGAAACTTTTTTCTATACGAGGCATATGACAGCTTGCACATGACACGCCTTTTTTATCTTTTTCCCCACGGACAACTTCCTCATACCATAATTTAAAATGAGGTGAGTCTTTATAGGATTGACTATGTTTATCATCATGACATTGCAAGCAGGAATCAACCGCTGCACTAACCACATCAAAGGTATGATCACTATGGCAAGTATTACAGGTTAAACTTTTTCCATGCGCTGATGATTTCATCATAAGTCGCGCCAGTTCAGGCTGCATAGGTGACAAGCCTTGAGCTATTCGCATACCATGTTTACTTTCTTTAAATCCTTTTAACTCTATGTCATGACAATCACCGCATTTTTTCTCAGATGGCGTGTTGTTCCATGTCATTTCACTATTTTTATCTTTCTCATTGTGACAAGCCGTACAATTCACACCTGATTTTGCATGTGCGGTACTGCTCCATTGTTCGATAATGTTCTGGTCAACATTGATACTTTCTGGATTATCTTTATCAGATACTTTAAGTTCCGTTAATGGATATTTCTTAATAGGGTAATTTCTTATAAAACTTATCCTTTTATGTATATCAGTAGTATTTTTAACTTGTGCATCGAGAACATCTTTTTCACCTGCATGTTTAAGTAAAAAATCTTCGTACAATGCATTATTGTCATGAAAATTATGACACCCGGCTGAAGCGCATGTATTGAATTCCATACCTTTATGGCTTGGTCTGTCTTCAGCAATATCTTTATGACACACCACACAAACATCTTCAGGTACGGTTACACCCATATCACCTGTAATTTCAGGTTTATGCTCTGTATGACAAGTAACACATTGCCTAGCATCTAATTTTGCAACACGGTCTGCATTCCTTGGGTCGGTGAATTTTGATTTAGGATGTGAATCATCCACTTGTTTCAATTCTTCAGCATGACAATTAGTACAAGCCTTTTGTATGTCTGATTCATCGGCAAAACTATCTGTATGACAAGCAGAACATGCCAGTTCTATTTGATAATGCCCATGACTTGTGCTGCCAGGTAAAAACACCGTTTTATCCTCATTGTCTGAAAATATCTTATAACCAAAAAGCATCGCTATCACCGCTGTCGAGATAAACCACATAATCCATATTTTTTTATTATTCTTTAACAACTTTATTTTCCTCAGCAATCTTGCTAAAAGTAATAACTTTTAAAAATATGGAACATTAATAAAACAGGAACCGGCCAAAATAAAATAATATGTCCCCATACTAATTTTTTACGAAGATTAGTCATTGTGATTAAATCAAATTTATGTGTTAAGGAAATGGTAATTGCCGATAAGCTGCCAATTAAAAGCATTGCGATAAAGAAAAGCATTAAATACGCGTTTAAGTTATCCCCTACTCTAAAGCCGGTATGCATAAACAAGGTAACAACAACAAGAGTACTGATAAAAACATGAAGCCCACGCCACATATCAAAATCACCGAATGTTATTTTCTTTACTCTCTTTCGTAGTGACAAACTAACCGCGATAATACTCAAACCCAAAATACTAAAGCCGGTAATTTGTTTGATTAAAGTGTTTCGCCAAATCACATCCCATTGAATAATATTTTCCGCACTCAAATTGTAAGATAGAGCACCAACACCATAAGTAAATAAAGCAACTATTATCAACGCAATTGAAATAACATTAATTGATTTAGAAAACCCTACAGGTTTGATCGATTCTTTCGAATCTAACAAATTAACTAGCAGAGGTTTACAGCTACCACAAACAGTAGATGCGCCTGTTTTATCTGCAACATCATCAACAGATTGGCAACCATTTACAATAGCATTTGAAATCTCGCCCCGCGTTCTTCCTGTACAGTTACAAACGACAGCAGAACTTGGCCATCTTTTTACATCAGCATCATCTTTTTCCGATAGTAAGTTACCAGTATGTTTAAATCGGCTTATTTGCCATGGCATCAACATTTTTTTATTGTTAATTAATGACTGAAGCCTTCTTTGTTCCTTCCACTCTCCAACCGAAATTGCACCAACAATACGTCTATTCTTTAAAATGATTTTTCGATAAACGTCTTTGCTATAATTAACATATTTATATTCTGAATAAACTAAATCAAATCCTTCACTTAGTACCTCACCCATACTAAAAACAGACTTATTAATGACTTTAAGACTCGATGATACAATAGACCCTTTATATTTTGACTTACCTTTTACAATAGTATGTGCAGCGACTTCAGCCTGCTCATACCCAGGTGCAACTAAACCATATACTTTTTTTCTGTGCTCACAACATTCACCAATAGCATAAATATCTTTAATATTTGTTTGCATGGAATCATCAACACGTACACCTTTACCAACTGATATATGAGCCTCTCGAGCTACTTCTACATTTGGTCTAATTCCTGCAGAAACAATAACCGTATCACAACTTATTTCACTACCGGATGATAATTTAATGCCACTAATACCGTGCTTATTATGTAACACTTCATGCACAGAATTACCCAACCGAACATGAATTCCGAGTGACATAACATATTCACGTAATAACGCTGCAGCATCTTCATCTAATTGCGTACTTAACAATCGAGGCATATGTTCAATAATAGTCACCTCTGTATTATTTCTCTGCATCGCTTTTGCAGCTTCAATACCAAGCAATCCACCACCTATAACAACTACTTTTCTTGTTCTTACCTGACGAGCAATCAGATGTTGTGTATCAGTGAGATCTCTAAAGACATAAACACCTTTTTCTTCAATGCCTTTTATACTTGGTACATGCGCACGTGATCCCGTAGCAAGAACAAGTTTGTCATAAGGTTGATACCCACCATTTTCGTCAATGAGCATCTTTGCGACCGTATCAATCTTTACAACTGCACAGTTAAAACGACAAATAAGATTCGGATCCAGATCATCAAATACAGCATTTTTTATGTCATTAAATTTTATGTCACCTGATAGCAACGATGATAATTTAACTCGGTTATACGGTTCCCAAGGTTCTTTTCCGTACAAAATAATTGGTTGAGTGCTATCTCTCTTACGTAAAGCCTGGATAAATCGTAAACCAACAGGGCCACTACCAATAACAACAATCGGTAACTTTTTAGGTTGCACTAAAAAGTTATCCTTTTCAGAACTAACTTCTTCAACTATATTTTTATTGCTTGTTGTTTGCATTTTCCTATAACCAAAAAAAACGCCCACAACACCTATTCTAAGAATAGATCTTGTGGGCGCCATTACCCTTGTTGCATTATCTTTATTAGCCGACTATAGCTAACGTTTACTTCATATAATACACTTCGTCATTAAAGAGAATTATATTTAATTTATTAATATTCCAGCTACATCTATTAATTCTTTAGAAATCATTCCAATTTTTTTATTCTGATTCATTGCTAAAGCTCTTAATGTTTTGTAGGCCTGGTCTTCGTCTATTTTTTTTTGTTTCATCAAAATACCTTTTGCTTTATCAATAATTCGACGTTCAGCCAAGGTCTCTTTTGTATCCTCAAGTGATTGCTTTGTTTTAGCCAATTCCTCTCTTAAGTTCTGATTCTGTTTAAATCGAACAATAGCTAGTTCCATTACAGGTTTAATCCGGGTCGCACTTAAGCCATCAACAACAAAAGCACTCACGCCCGCATTCACAACAGCATTAATAACAGCATTTTCCGAACGATCTGCAAAAAAAACGATAGGCTTCGGCATCACGTCATTAATAACTGATATCGTATCTAAAACATTTTTAGTAGGAACCGTCATATCTATCATTAATAAGTCTGGATTATATTGTTCAACATAATGCATTAAGTTACTCTCTACACTAATTCTAGCAATCACTTCATGTCCAGATTCGAAAATGGATTGCGCAAGAATATCTGAACGACTCAAACCTTCATCTAACTGCATAACACGGAGTTTTTTATTAAAGTCCACTTTTAATTCACCACATATATTACGGTAAAACTATAAGAGCAATAACAATGCCAATAAGAAAAAGACCCTATATATAGCTATATAGATAGCTGGCTCAATAAGGTTGCACAAAAATGATCCCTAATGACCATGTGTAATCAAAGAGATGCACTAAAAATGTACTTTCATTATTCTCCTGCTTACTGAACAAACATTTAAAATAATTCTACACAATCTTCCTGATGGTTTTTTAGCTGTGACTCTGTATCAGTTGATTCAGCAACCTTAAATTGTGTAATTAGAGTATGAAGTAGTGAGGCCAGCTGTGCTAAATCACTACTATCCGATGTGTTTTGTTGTGCATCACCTATGGTTTCAGCGATTGTGTCGTTAATACTTATAATAGTTGCATTAATATCTTTAGCTGATTTTGATTGGCTGACACATGAATCGGCTATATCTTTATTCATAGTATCTATTTCGGCCAAAGTGTTATTGACCTTTTCAAGGGAAGATCCTGCACTATTTGCTAAATCAACTGTTTTTAATGCCTGTTTTTGACTTTCCAACATTGTATCGACGGCACTTTTACTGCTGCCTTGCATATTGGTTACAAGCTGCTGAATTTGCACAGTTGCCTTATAGGTTTTTTGTGACAGATTTCGAACCTCATCGGCTACCACAGCAAAACCACGACCATGCTCACCCGCACGCGCAGCTTCAATAGCCGCATTCAATGCGAGCAGATTAGTTTGTTCAGCTATAGCCGTTATCGTATTTAGGATGGTATTGACTTCAGAACTTTCATTAGCTAACTGACGTACTATATCTGTAGAATTGTTTATTTTATCCGAAAGGTTATTAATTCCGGAAACGGCATCCACAACAACCTCATAGCCTGTAGATGTCGAGGTTAATGCTGATTTAGTCAACTCACTCGTATGCTGGGCATTATCGGCAACATTTTGAACATCACTTGACATCAGCTGCATAGATAAAGAGACCTGATAAACCGCATTTTGTTGTGCTGTTATTGCCTGATTAGTTCTTTCATTCGTTTTTGCTGACTCATAAGAGGCACTCGACAGATTGTTTGCCGCTGTGTTTATTTGAATCATTAATTCCTGAATATTAGCTATAAAAAGATTAAACCAATCCGCCGTTGCTTTTAACTCTAAAATATTTTGTATCTCTACACGCAGTGTTAAATCTCTATCACCTTCGGCAATATTTTTTAATAAGTTCGAAATGTTTTTTAAAGGTTTGGATATACCTTTTATTATTATTATCCATAAAAAAGTTAGCATCAAAATGAAGACCACAAAAAATACGACAACCACATAGTACTTAATATTATTAAAACTATCCTTTATTTTTTGGGCTTCTGTTTTATGAATTAATTTCGTTTTACTTACTATATAGCTTAGTAACTTAATGGGTTCTCGGTCAATGCCTCGCACATATTTATCAGCTATTATATGAGAGTTATTTTCTGCCGACTTAAAAGCTGGAAGGGCTTCGCGATAACGCTTTCCAAGACGTTTATGTTCGGAAAGGAATTTATTTGCATCACTTTTTAATTCCGGGTATTTTATAGAAAGCATTATCAGATGCATTACTTCATTTCTTGTTTTTTTCTCATGCTTTTCAAAACTAGCTAGATATTTAGCATAGAGCGTATCATCATGGCCTCGTAGAAGAGTATTTTTCCACTCTTGTATTTGCGTCTTAAAATATATTTGGGCCTTAAACGCACTGTCTTTAATATCACTTGTGCTTTCTGATAACTTCGAATTATATGTTATCAAGCTTTCGTACTTAAAAATAATATATCCGGTTAAGATAAAAGTCACCAATGAACCAAATATAATAACTCCTGCCAGACGAATTTTAATGCTACCCATTTAGATTTTTCTCTTTAAATAATTAATCATCTCGTAGGCAGGCATAAATTAATTTAGTCCATTTAAAATTCAAGGCTATCCCAAACATATTCTCTATCACTTTCAATACCTTTATTTAAATATTATAGTTGCACTTACACTTTATTATAGCGCCATCATTTATACATTGGTTATTCATAATTCAGATTCATACATATATCGACATTTAGGCAAATTTCTTAAGCATAATAATAGGATTTATGGGTATAAAATGGGATTAATGTAATTTACACCCTCTCCTATTTATGGTTTTGTGGCGATAAATTACTCTATCTTGATATTCGTCGTTCGATAAAGATGCTGTTAGCAGGAATATTTTTTGCTTTATGCTTGGCTTGAGTAGACCACTCTACTATGTCTCTATATGAGAGATATAATGATGGATGATGGATCAAGCCTCAATGCACCTATAGATAAGGTCATTATTATAGAAAGTATTTTCCCCTTCTTTTAAATCAAAAAAAGCCTACGATAACATAGGCTTAATTGTATTCTTTACACTAAAGGTCACAGGTGACCTCTAAAAGGGAATATCATCATCAAAATCACCACCGCTCATTGCTGGTGCTGCTTGCTGTTGAGGAGCTTGTTGCTGTGGCTGCTGTCCTTGCGGTGCATTGTATTGCTGCTGCGCTTGTTGCGGGGCTGCCTGTTGTTGTTGGCCAGGATTAAAGTTTGCACTACCACCTTTTGAATCTAACATTTGCATTTCGTTAGCAACAACTTCTGTTGTGTAACGGTCTTGGCCGTCTTTGTCTTGCCATTTACGTGTTTGCAATTTGCCTTCGATAAAAACTTTAGAACCTTTCTTTAAATATTCGCCTGCAATTTCTGCTAAACGACGGAAGAAGACAACGCGATGCCATTCTGTTTTATCAACTTGCTCACCAGTGTTTTTATCTTTCCAGCTTTCTGAAGTTGCTAATGTAATATTTGCAATTGCTCCACCATTCGGTGAATAACGAACTTCGGGATCCTTACCTAAGTTACCGATGAGTATTACTTTATTTACGCCTCGTGCCATGATTGTCTTCCTCTAGTTATATTTTTTTATATGAAATAATATTATTTATTATCGATATGTTTACAGCTTTATTATCCTATTAATTTATCGTTAAATATTAATAGAATATTTTTCTAAGTCTTCTTCGTTAAGGAGTTGTTTATCAACTTTAATATAAGCGACACCATCGTCACCAATGACTGTTGCGTCGAGCACTCCGCAGATTGCACTTAGTTCATTAGCTAGCTCCGCTGCTTGAGAGCTATCTAATTTTCCTACATTTAATAACATACTGCTTGAATATTGTGGTTCACGTAAAGTAATAATTAAAACAAACCATACGATAAGTAACACGACATTAAACCACAACACGCTATCTAGGCCTGAATGTTGGCTTAACCAACCACCCATCGCGCCGCCAATAAAAACACCAAAAAATTGAGAGCTTGAGTACGCGCCCATTGCGGTGCCTTTATGCTCTGCCGGTGCCATTTTGGCAACTAACGACGGCATGGTGGCTTCGACTAAATTAAATGCCAGAAAAAAGAACAATAACATGAATGTTATGCCTGCTAAAGAGTGCCCTAAATACGAAAAACCGGCCTGAGCTAAAGCTAATACTGCGATTGCAATAATAAGCATTTGTTTTAACTTACGTTTCTTCTCGCCAATAATGATTAATGGCACCACACCAACCATTGAAAGAAATAAAATAGGCAAATAAATATGCCAGTGTCCTTCAACGACCAAACCGAGTCGGTCGCGTAAGATAAATGGCATTACAACAAAGGTCGACATTAGGACGCTATGTAATATGAGGATACTGGCATCAAGGCGGAGTAATTGGGTATCGGTAATGGCCGTTTTAAACCAGCTAGTTTCTACTTGGGCATCACGATGGAAAGTCGATATCGTTGGTGTCGGCACCCACACCATCACGATGATCATCCCAAATACTGCCAATATTGCGGTCAGCCAGAAAATCCCCGACAGCCCAAACCAGCTATTAATAACTGGGCCTAAAACCAGCGCCACAGCAAAGGAAAAGCCGATACTCATGCCAATTGTGGCCATCACCTTCATACGGTGTTCTTCACGGGTTAAATCAGCGGCCAAAGCCATAACAGCACTGGCAACTGCGCCTAAGCCTTGTAAGGCTCGACCCACAATAATCCAAACCAAGGTATCGGCTGATGCTGCGACCACACTACCAAGAGCAAAGACCAGCAAACCGCCTAAAATCACCGGTTTTCGACCAATTTTGTCCGATAATAAACCAAGAGGTATTTGTAAAGCCGCCTGAGTTAAGCCATATATGCCCAGTGCAATACCCGCTAGTGTGGGGGTGTAATCGGGCATATCCTCAGCAATAACAGCGAATACTGGCAATATCATAAATAGCCCTAGCATTCGGGTGGAGAAGACACCTGCAAGCGAGACTGCCGTACGTTTTTCAACCCGGCTCATTTTATCGGTATTTGTATTCATTGTTATTTAATAGGTATCGACTTCAATATTTATAATAATCGTCTAATTATGGCCGCTAGTATATTCGGTCTAGCCCTTAAAGGCTGAATATTATATCACTCATCGAAATAATATATTTTTGGCAATATAAATTTTGGAAAGATAATTTTGCGTCCAACACGATAGGCACGTATATTAGCGGGTTTGCACAAGATGAAAATCGACAAATGGATACAATTCACATTCGTGGGGCTCGCACCCATAATCTTAAAGATATTGATCTTGATTTACCAAGAGACAAGCTCATTGTCGTTACCGGATTATCCGGTTCAGGTAAGTCATCTCTAGCTTTCGATACCATTTACGCTGAAGGTCAACGCCGTTATGTTGAGTCCCTTTCGGCTTATGCACGCCAGTTTTTGTCGGTCATGGAAAAACCCGATGTTGATCATATTGAGGGGCTCTCCCCAGCAATTTCAATTGAGCAGAAATCCACATCACATAATCCACGTTCAACCGTGGGTACCATTACCGAGATATATGATTATTTAAGATTACTCTTCGCTCGTGCCGGCGAGCCCCGTTGCCCAGAACATAACACCACATTAGATGCTCAAACAGTTAGCCAAATGGTCGATCAGGTTTTAGCTATGCCTGAAGGCGAAAAATTAATGCTGCTCGCCCCTGTTGTTGATGGCAGAAAAGGCGAACATGAACATGCATTAAATAGCTTACGCGCCGACGGTTATGTTCGCGCACGAATCGATGGTTTAATTCATGAATTTGATCAACTCGAGACCTTAGACAAACGCAAGAAGCATACGATAGAAGTTGTTATCGATCGTTTCAAAGTACGAGACGATATAAAACAAAGATTAGCCGATTCTTTTGAAACCGCTCTCAAGCTTTCAAATGGATTAGCACGCATTGCTTACATGGATGAAAAACTCGCAAAGAAAAGTGGCGATATTGTTTTCTCAGCACGTTATGCCTGTACAGAATGTGGTTACTCTATTAGTGAACTCGAACCACGTATATTTTCATTTAATAATCCTGCCGGTGCATGCCCAACATGTGATGGTCTTGGGGTGAATCAATTCTTCGATGCGGAACGAGTTGTTGTGCATCCCGAACTAAGTTTAAGCAGTGGTGCCATACGCGGTTGGGATAGACGCAATATCTATTATTTTCAAATGATTGAATCACTTGCTGCTCACTACAAATTCGATATGGATGCTGCTTATGAAACATTGAATGATGACGTGAAAACAAAAATTTTATACGGTAGTGGCAGTGAACGAATTACTTTCAGTTACTTTAATGATAATGGTCGACAACATAAAAAGGTACAAACCTTCGAAGGCATTATAAATAACATGCAACGCCGTTATCGCGAGACTGAATCCAATACGGTTCGTGAAGAATTAGGCAAATATATAAGCCAACAACCTTGTCCTACATGTAAAGGTGCACGACTCAATGAAGCGGCACGACATGTATTTGTAAAAGACACAACACTCCCAGAAATTACTAATCTACCGATTGATCTGGCACAAGCTTTTTTTAAAAAATTAAAGTTAAAAGGTCACAAGGGGAAAATAGCCGAAAAGATTGTTAAAGAAATAAGTCAGCGTTTAGACTTTTTAGTTAACGTGGGTTTAGAGTATTTATCTTTAGATCGTAAAGCAGACACCCTATCGGGTGGTGAAGCACAACGTATCCGACTCGCAAGCCAAATTGGTGCAGGTCTAGTTGGTGTTATGTATGTTTTAGATGAACCATCAATCGGATTACACCAACGCGATAATACCCGACTATTACATACTCTCAATTATTTACGTGACTTAGGAAATACCGTTATCGTTGTTGAACATGACGAAGAAGCCATTTTAAGTGCAGATTATGTTGTGGATATCGGACCTGGCGCTGGTGTACATGGTGGTGAAATAATTGCGCAAGGCACGGCTCAAGAAATTCTCGATAATCCAAATTCTATTACAGGTCAATACCTGTCTGGTAAAAAATCGATTAAGTTGCCTAAAACACGAACGTTTAATGATCCAGAAAAACAGCTAAAAATTAAAGGTGCATCAGGAAATAATTTAAAGAATGTATCCATTAGTATACCTGTTGGTTTAATGACGGCAATTACAGGTGTCTCCGGTTCAGGTAAATCGACACTTATCAATGACACACTGTATCGATTTGCAGCAAAAGAAATCAATAATGCTAGTGCTGAAGTTTCACCATTTAAAGCTATAGAGGGTATGGAACAATTTGATAAGATTGTTGATATTGATCAAAGTCCTATTGGTCGAACGCCTCGTTCTAACCCAGCAACTTACACACAACTATTTACCCCACTACGAGAACTCTACGCACAAACACAAGATGCGCGCACACGTGGTTATGCACCCGGACGTTTTAGTTTTAATGTTAAAGGTGGACGTTGTGAAGCATGCCAAGGCGATGGTGTTATAAAAGTTGAAATGCATTTTCTACCAGACGTTTATGTACCTTGCGATATTTGTCATGGTAAACGTTATAACCGTGAAACGTTGGAAATACGCTATAAAGGCAAAAGCATTTATGAAGTATTAGAAATGACGGTTGAAGATGCTGTTGTCTTTTTTGACGCCATTCCTGTTATTAAACGTAAACTACAAACATTGATGGATGTTGGACTCTCCTATATAACACTCGGACAGAATGCAACAACGCTCTCTGGTGGTGAAGCTCAACGGATAAAGTTATCACGTGAACTATCGAAACGTGATACAGGAAAAACGCTTTATATCCTTGATGAACCGACAACAGGTTTGCACTTTCATGATATAGAACAGTTACTCACGGTATTACACAGACTGCGTGATCATGGTAATACAATGATTGTTATTGAACATAACCTTGATGTTATTAAAACAGCAGACTGGGTTATTGATTTAGGCCCTGAAGGTGGTAACAAAGGAGGTACCATTGTTGCCGCAGGTACACCTGAAGATATTGTGAAAATTAAAAAATCGTATACAGGGCGATATTTAAAACCCTTATTAGAAAAATAAATTTAACCATGCATGGTTTTGTAACTAAGTTTACCTAATAATACATTCATAAAATTATTTCTCGATAAAAAGCCAAATATTGGATTACGCCGAATACCCAATTGTTTTCTTAAATTTTGTAATTTTCTATGCTGAGGGTCTATCGCCAAACCTTGGGATATTGCCTTTAGTGCCATTTTACGTCTTGACAATAATATCGCCGCACGCGCTAATATTAAATAAACGTCTGGATTACTTAATTCTGACTCTGCTGCAATGACACATTTATTAAAACCCTCATCTTGATTACCTAATCGCATTAGGCACAAGCCATAAAAACCGATATATTCATTCGCAAAAGGATCCCCTTTAGGTGTTTTCCTAATTGCGTGCAAGAAATATGGTATTGAGGTGCCAAATTCATGCTTGTTATATAAACGTACCGCTTGGGCAAAAGCATCTTCAGCTGAAAGGAGATTAATCATAATTAGCGCTTCCATGTGCATTGAGTCATCGTCCAGATGATTTCTATATATTACCAAAAACTAATATTAATACTGTTAACCATGCCTCATTCACAGAGTCTGATACCCATAAAACATATTCACTCTTATTTAATACAGGCAAAAGAACTTTTTAACATTATATGGGTCTATCATCAACCGAGAAGTGCAATAAAGTTTACGAGACTATTTATGACCAATTACTGTATCGCTACCATTATGTTGTTTTCCATACTTAGTAACTCAACTTACAGCGCTGATTCAATAATTGCGGGTAATTTTTCAAATCAAAAAACTAATACTATAACTCCAGCTGGCTGGCACCCTTTAAATTTTGATAGCATTGATAACAAAACAGCATATTTTCTAACCCGCGATAACGACAAAGTTATATACAAAGCAGTAAGTCATGCATCAGCATCTGGCGTCATTAATAAGCTATCTATTAATCCTAGAGATTACCCTATTCTAACTTGGCAGTGGAAAATTGATAATATCATTACTAAGGCAGATATTAATTCTAAAGAGGGTGACGATTATCCCGCCCGTATTTATATCACCTTTGAATATGATGTTGAACGTTTAACAGGATGGGAAAGTTTTAAAGTTGAATTATATAAATCTATACATGGTGAATATCCACCATTGGCTGTTTTAAATTATGTGTGGGACAACGTACAACCTATTGGGTATACAACAGACAATGCTTATACCAAACGTGTGCAAATGATAGTAAGCCAGTCCGGAAAAAAAGATATTGGGAAATGGGTAAAAGAACGAGTAAATGTTTACGATGATTATCAACGTGTTTTCGGTGAAATGCCGATGAAAATAACCGCAGTCGCTATTATGACAGATACCGATAACACAGGTGAATCTGCTACTGCATATTATGGTGATATTACTTTTTCTAAACAGTAGAACTAGCTATTTATAAGTTTAATAAGTAAACCATCTTTAATAGCGTTACGATTTACAATATGGTTAAAGATATCGACATGTTCAATATTATCAGCTGATTTTGTCGTAACTAATATTGCTGTAATATTTTTATTTTTACTTCGAGATAATCTTACAGCTGAAATTAATGCATCGCCGTTTAACGTTGGTACTTCCATAGCGGTAATAACAACGTCATATTGTTGCATCAATAAACTCTCTAGAGCGATAAATCCGTCATTTACAATTTTAACTTGACAATCTTCCGACTCAATTACCGATGTAATCAGAGAGGCATATAATGGTGAGGGCTCAATAATTAATACTTTTTTCTGATTGCTGCCAACAATAGAATTAATTTGATTTAATTTAGAATCAATAGAGTGGAAATCATCCCCGCCTCTGTTAATGATATCCAAAGACATATTTTGTAAATCATTGTATTCAAGCAAAATTTTAACAGCAGCTTGGTTATGAATGTTATTTGAGTCAATCAAATCTCTCATCATATCTTCCATCTGATGACAGATCTTAGTGAAAATATGAAATCCATGAGTGCCCGCGGCACCTTTTAAGCTATGGACTATTCGAAGTAAATCTTCAACATCAGCCCCTTCAGTTAGGTTTAGCACGATAGACTCTATATTGCTTAACCTTTCAGAGATCGTAGCTAAAAACTCTTCCTTTAGAGACTCGAGTAGTTCATTTATTGAATGGGAACTCATTTATACGGTTTTTAACACTTTAGTTAAGGAATCATTTATACAGTAGCGGCCGCTGCGATAAAATCTAGAGAGAGATGTTATATATAAAGCCTATATATTCAATGAGTTACATTTATATTATTAAGAAATTCAGATGAGCTCGACAACATCCCCAATTTGGGCGTTTAATTGCACCGCAGCATTCTTAGAATTGATACCGATTTCAACTAAACCATTAGAATTTACGTACCAAAATAACTGCTCACCTACCATATCTGCATAGGTGTTTACAAAGCTTATACAATATCCCTGATATTTTATTATCGTTTTTTGGGAAATCGATTCTGCTACTATCCCTGTCGTTAAATTACCAAATGAATCGATATAAATTACTTCAGGTAAATTATTATCCCAATCAAAACGTTGTATATCGGTCAGACCAATAGGCTCTAAAGATCCAGATTGATTTTGATGAATCTGCGCAGCTATAAGAGCAAATATATCACGGCCATGAAATGTACTGCTTAAAGTCTTTGGTTGGAAATTTATTTTATATGCAAGAGCATTACTATTATCTCGCAATATATATTCAAACAACCCATTATCAGGACCAATAAAATACTTCCCATCTGTTTTAATAACAATCGCCTTACGATCACTACCAACACCAGGGTCAACGACACAACAAACTACACTTTCATCTGGGAGGTTAAAATAAAGACTTTTAAGTAAGCAAGCTGAATGTTTAATGTCAAACATAGGTGCATCATGCATCAAATCGATAATCGTAATATCATTATTAACTTGATAAATCGCAGACTTTAACTGACCAACAAAAGGGCCATTATAACTAAAGTCAGTAAATAGAATAATCATTTAATCAATCTCATTTTTCCAAAGTATAGTTGCTGTTCTTTATTTACATCATTTTTAAAAATAATTAACTGACTAATTCTTTTCATGTTCATATATCTATTAGCGGGCGCATTCTTTACATCATTCAAACAAATATTTATTTCGTTCCAACCATTGTTGAGTTTAATTAATCTATTAAATCTATCCTTATAGGCATAATCTATTTTTTCATGCTTACTATCATGTATACGCATAACAAAAGATGAAGTCGTTTCTTTGTCATTATAAACTGAGAAAACTAAATATTTATATTCAGACCAATCAGTTTTAAAGGTACCAAGCGTTGCAGTCGAATACTTACTCGGTTTGAATGTGAATTTTAATACCTTTGTTTCTTTATCTTGATAATCAATATTGTTGACCAATTCAATATTTATATTATTTTTTTTAAATCTCGTTACTTCGAAAACACTTTCATTTTTAATTAAAATCGGAAAATCAGCTCGTTGATTGAAGTCATCAAGAACAACTATTATCATTGGGTATAAAGTAAGAATAAGCAAAGTTAAAATACTACTATACGTAATTAACTTCTGTACTAAGTTGAATTCACTAATTGATTTCGAAAAAAATATAAAGCCAATCAATCCTCCAACCACATCTAGTAACACATCAAAATAACTATAGTTTCTACCTGTAAAAGTTTGTACATACTCAATGAATAAACCTATAACTAAAGCAAGAATCGCAATAAATATAATTTCACTATAAACAGAAAGTGTTAAATTATTTAAGTAGTATTTATACGCGTAAAATGTAATGACTATAAATAAAAAAATATGACCTAAATTCCATAACTCCTGAAGAGAACGGTAACGTGAAATATCAATATTGAATAAAAATACAAAATAAATGGCTATACCGACCCCTAACAATGTCAGTAAGCTGCCTATTTTATTTAGATCTTTAAACATAAAGATAACTTATCATTGTAAAATCAAAAAATCTCAATCTTTAATTTTATGCAAAAAAAAACCGGGCATATAGCCCGGCTCTCATCTAATATTCTTAAATTACTCTTCAACTATTTCTTGTTCGTCTTCAACTATAGGACGATCAACAAGTTCAACATAGGCCATTGGCGCTTTATCACCTGCACGGAACCCACATTTAAGGATACGTAAGTAACCACCAGGACGTTCTACATAACGTGGACCTAATTCATTAAATAATTTAGTCACGATAGCGCGATCACCTAAGCGAGAGAAAGCAAGTCGGCGATTAGCAATTGAATCTTTCTTTGCAAGTGTAATTAAAGGCTCAGCTTTACGACGTAATTCTTTCGCTTTAGCAAGTGTTGTACGAATAAGCTCATGTTCAAATAAAGATGAAGACATGTTTTTGAACATCGCTTTACGATGTGAACTGTTTCGATTTAATTGTCGACCACTTTGACGATGACGCATGATACTACCCTATATATTCAATTCTGTATAATTTGAGGCTATTAGTTAACTAACCTAACAATGTTGATACTGGTTTATCTTCTTTGCTACCCGCTAAACTTGCAGGTGGCCAATTCTCTAAACGAATACCTAAAGACAAACCGCGTGATGCAAGCACGTCTTTAATTTCTGTTAAAGATTTTTTACCAAGATTTGGTGTTTTAAGTAGTTCAACTTCCGTACATTGAATTAAATCACCAATATAATAAATTTGTTCAGCTTTCAAACAGTTTGCTGAGCGAACAGTTAACTCTAAGTCATCAACTGGACGTAACAAGATTGGATCAATATCAGGCTCTTGTTCTGATGGCTCATCGGCTTCTTTACTACGTAAATCAACAAATGCAGCTAGCTGTTCTTGTAAAATTGTTGCCGCATTTCGAATAGCTTGCTCAGGCTCAATTGTGCCATCTGTTTCTAATTCAATAATAAGCTTATCAAGGTTTGTACGCTGTTCTACACGCGCATTTTCAACATTATAAGAAACTTTTGAAACAGGACTATAAGACGCATCTAATTGTAAACGGCCAATAGGACGATCTTCTTCCTCATCAACAACTCTTAAATTAGAAGCTTCATAACCACGACCCGCAGCAACTTTCATAACCATATTTAAGTCACCTGATTCACTCAGATGCGCAATGATATGATCAGGATTAATAATTTCAACGTTATGATCAACAGCAATATCTGCTGCAGTAACCACACATGGTCCTTTCTTATTTAATGTGAGTCTTGCAGTAGATGATTCAGTATCATCCATTTTAATTGCAACACCTTTTAAATTAAGTAGGATGTCCATAACATCTTCTTGTACACCTTCAACTGTAGTGTATTCATGTAGTACACCATCAATCTCTGCTTCAACAATAGAGTAACCTGTCATTGATGATAACAAAATGCGGCGTAACGCATTACCTAAAGTATGACCAAAGCCACGCTCTAGGGGTTCTAAGGTGACTTTCGCCTGCGTATCACTAACTTGATTAACATCAACAATTCGCGGGGTTAATAATTCATCTGAACCTTGCATGTAATATCCTCTTTGCTTTCCAGTTTATTAACTGGAGAAATTTAATAAGCCTAATTACTTAGAATACAATTCTACAACCAGATTCTCTTTAATATCTGATGGTAGTTCACTGCGTTCAGGTACGTTTTTATAAGTACCTACAAGTTTAGCTGCGTCAACATCAACCCAATCGACGATACCCCGAGCTTGTGAAGCATCCATTGCGCCTTTAATACGTAATTGTGCTTTAGATTTTTCAGCTATCGCAATAATATCACCAGCAGAAATTTGTGCAGATGGTATATTCAATTTCTTTCCGTTAACAGTAATACCATTATGTCGAACAAGTTGGCGAGCTTCACTTCGTGATGCACCAAAACCCATTCTAAATACAACATTATCTAAACGTGACTCTAAAAGTTGTAACAAGTTTTCACCTGTTGAACCTTTGATACGGTCAGCTTCTTTATAGTAACCACGGAATTGCTTTTCTAAAATGCCGTAAACTCGACGTAGTTTTTGTTTCTCACGTAACTGTCCAGCATAATCTGACATACGCGCGCGTTTTTGACCATGTTGTCCTGGAGGAAATGGACGATTTTCCATCGCGCATTTACTTGAAAAACACTTTTCGCCTTTCAAAAATAATTTAACACCTTCTCTACGACATTGACGACACTTAGGTCCAACATATTTAGCCATTATACTGCTCCTAAACTCGACGACGTTTCGGTGGACGGCAACCATTATGAGGTATTGGCGTCACATCCGAAATATTAGTAATTTTAAAACCATTAGCATGCAATGCACGAACGGCTGATTCACGACCAGGACCTGGGCCCTTTACGTTAACTTCCAAATTCTTCATACCAAATTCTTTAGCCATTGTGCCTACTCGTTCAGCAGCGACTTGTGCAGCAAAAGGTGTACTTTTACGTGAACCACGGAAGCCTGAACCACCAGCAGTCGCCCAACACAAGGCATTACCTTGACGATCTGAAATCATAACAAGTGTATTGTTAAATGATGCATGGATATGAGCGATTCCATCGGATATATCGCGTTTCACCTTTTTCTTGCGTGAATGAGCTTTTTTAGTTGCCATATTAATTACTTACCTAGAACTTATCGTTTAATGGGTTTACGTGGACCTTTACGAGTCCGAGCATTTGTCTTTGTACGTTGGCCACGAAGTGGGAGGCTTCGACGATGACGGATGCCACGAAATGTGCCTAAATCCATCAAACGTTTAATATTCATTGAAACTTCACGTCTTAAATCGCCTTCAACCGTCATTTTTGCAACTTCGCCACGAATCTCTTCGATAACACTTTCATCCAAAGCACTAACTTTAGTGCTTGGTTCAACACCTACTGTTGCACAAATTTCTTTCGCTCGTGTTCGACCAACACCATAAATTGCTGTTAAAGCAATAACTGTATGCTTGTGGTCTGGTACGTTTATTCCGGCTATACGGGCCATGGATTACTTCCTCAAAATTTCAATAAATTATCACGCAGCACGATATATATCGAGCCGGCGCGAAAGCGCTGATTGTACGCATTTATAAGTAGCTGAGCAAGGCAAAATCGTAGTGATAGCCTTGAAAATCAGCCAATTACCCTATTAACCTTGACGTTGTTTATGACGGCCATTTTTACAAATAACACGCACAACACCATTACGACGGATAATTTTACAATTGCTGCACATTTTCTTTACAGATGCTCTGACTTTCATGCCAGTTACTCCTAAAAACTTTACAATATTTAAATACTAACTCTGAAGACCTTGTTTAATAACCAAAATCATCAAAAATTATGTCTTACCCTTGCCTTTCACGTTGGCCTTTTTCATAAGACCTTCATACTGATGAGACATCATATGAGCTTGAATCTGTGCCATGGAATCCATAACAACAATAACAATAATCAATAACGATGTTCCACCGAAGTAAAATGGTACATTCCATTTCAAAATCAAGAATTCAGGTAATAAAGAAACAGAAGTAATATAGATAGCGCCAACCAATGTAAGGCGACCTAAAATTGTATCTATATGTTTAGCTGTCTGTTCTCCGGGTCTGACACCAGGAATAATCGCATTTGCCTTCTTTAAATTATCAGCTGTTTCTTTTGGGTTATACATTAAAGCTGTATAAAAGAAACAGAAGAAAATAATCGCAATAGCATAAAACAGCACATACAAAGGCTGTCCTGGCGACAACAATGTTTTAATATCAACCAACCAACTTAAACTTGTGTCATTCCCAAACCAACCCGCTATCGTAGCTGGAAATAAAATAATACTTGAAGCAAAAATAGGAGGAATAACGCCCGCCATATTCACTTTTAAAGGCAAATGACTTGTTTGGCCCTGATACTGGCCCCGGCCTTGCTGTCTTTGCGCATAATTCACTGTAATTCTGCGCTGTCCACGCTCCATAAATACAACAAATGCAGTTACGGCAATGGCTAGAATAAATAAGATCAAAATAATAGCTGAACTCATTTCACCAGTAGAACCACGTTCTAAGGTTCCTGCAATCGCTGTCGGTAGACCTGCAACTATTCCTGCAAAAATAATCAGTGAAATACCATTACCAATACCACGTTCGGTGATCTGCTCACCTAACCACATTAAAAACATGGTACCCGTTACCAAGGTAACAACCGTTGTAAAATAAAATAAATACGCATTATCAATAATGACAAGACCATCTTGTCTAAACAGAGCAACAGCAATTCCCAACGATTGGAATAGCGCTAAAACAAGGGTGCCATAACGTGTGTATTGCGTAATTTTACGACGTCCTGAAGCACCTTCTTTACTAATAGCTTCGAGTGTAGGATGCACTTTTGTTAATAACTGCATAATAATAGAGGCAGAAATATAAGGCATAATACCTAGAGCAAATAATGATAAACGCGATAAAGCGCCACCTGAGAACATGTTAAACATATCCAGGATAGTGCCTTTTTGTTGCTCCACCATTTGAGCTAGCTGCGCGGGATCAATACCCGGTACGGTAATAAATGAACCGATACGGAAAACCAATAGCGCACCAATAACGAAAAAAATTCGTTGACGCAGCTCAGTCATCTGCCCACCGCTTGCAGAAGGAATGTTATTACGCGTTGCCACTAGTCTTCTATCTTGCCGCCAGCGGCTTCGATTGCAGCACGTGCACCTTTAGTTACACGTAAACCTTTTACAGTAACGGCTTTAGTCACTTCACCAGACAACATAACCTTTGCACGTAAAATATCGTTTCGAACAAGGTTGGCTGCTTTTAATGCTGCTAAATCTACGACACCATCAATAAGGTTTAACTCGTGTGTACGAATTTCATCGGTGACAACACTAATACGTGAACTAAAACCACGCTTCGGCAAACGACGTTGTAAAGGCATTTGACCACCTTCAAACCCAACTTTATGGTAACCACCTGATCGTGATTTTTGACCTTTATGGCCACGCCCACATGTTTTTCCTAAACCAGAACCAATACCACGGCCAACTCGCTTAGCGTCTTTCTTTGAACCTTCTGTTGGTTTAAGTGTATTTAAACGCATGACTAATCCTCAACTCTGACCATATATGATACGGTATTGATCATGCCACGAACTGAAGGTGTATCTTCAACTTCAACAGTATGATTTATACGACGTAAACCTAATCCAATAACACATGCTTTATGTGCTTTTAAGCGACCAATTGTACTTTTGAACAAAGTCACTTTAATTTTATCTTTACCAGCCATTATCTTATTCCGTAATATCTTCGACTTTTAAACCACGTTTAGCGGCAACTTGTTTTGGAGATAGCATACCCGCTAAACCGTCAACGGTTGCACGCACAACATTGATTGCATTGTTAGTACCAACACATTTCGCTAGTACATTATGAACACCAACAACATCAAAGACCGCACGCATAGGCCCACCAGCAATTACGCCAGTACCTTCTGATGCAGGTTGCATATAAACTTTTGCAGCACCTTTATGCGCCATAATTGGGTAATGCAGTGTGCCATCATTCAGCTCAACAGTTTTCATGTTTTTACGTGCATCTTCCATTGCCTTTTGAATCGCAACGGGTACCTCACGTGCTTTACCACGACCGTATCCAACTTTGCCTTTGCCATCACCAACTACTGTTAGCGCAGAAAAACCAAAAATGCGACCACCTTTAACAACTTTTGCTACACGACGAATATCTACAAGACGTTCTTGTAAACCATCTGTTGCTGTTGAATTTTCAAATCCTGCCATAATATTTACCTTTTAAATACTTAATCCGGCTTCACGTGCTGCTTCAGCAAGTGCTTTTACGCGACCATGGTAACGAAAACCTGAGCGATCAAATGCTACTGATTCAATACCTGCAGCTTTTGCTTTCTCAGCAATTAACTTACCCACTGCAGTTGCAGCTTCTACATTACCTGTACTTTTAACACTCGCTTTCACATCAGATTGCACCGTTGATGCACTCGCTAGTACTTTTTCATTTGTTGCATCAATTACTTGAGCATAAATATGACGAGGTGTGCGATGTATTGTTAAACGAGGCACAAGCAGCTCATGTATTTTCGCGCGTGTTTTTCGTGCACGGCGTAATCGAGATAATTTCTTATTCATTCGTCTAACCTACCTTATTTCTTCTTAGCTTCTTTACGAACAATATGCTCATCAGCATACTTAACACCCTTACCTTTATAAGGTTCAGGCGGACGAAAAGCGCGAATTTCTGCAGCAGCTTGGCCAACACTTTGTTTGTCTATACCGCTAATAATTATTTCTGTTTGGCTTGGAGTTTCAGCAGCAACACCTTCAGGTAACTCATAGTTAACTGGGTGTGAAAAACCTAAAGTAAGGTTTAAAACTTTACCTTGTGCTTGCGCTCTGTAACCAACACCTACTAATAAAAGTTTCTTTTCAAAACCTTTACTAACACCTGTTAGCATATTATTAATGAGTGCACGTGCTGTACCTGATTGAGCAGGTCCACCAGCATGTCCTTCACGAGCAGCAAAAGAAATAACATTATCAGCTGAAGTCACTTCAACTGCACTATGAATCTTATGCTCTAAAGATCCTTTTGAACCTTTAACACTAATATGTTGATCTTTGATTGAAACATCAACACCTGTAGGTATTTCAACTGGGGTTAATCTTGCCATTTTCTTAAACCTTAATTACTTACTGAACAGTACAAAGTACTTCGCCACCATGCCCAGCTTTACGCGCAGCACGATCAGACATTAAACCGTGTGATGTAGAGATAATTGAAATCCCTAAACCACCCATGACTTTAGGTATCTCATCGCTACCTTTATAAACACGTAGACCAGGACGACTAATGCGTTTGATCTTGCCAATAACAGGCTGACCTTCAAAATATTTTAAAACGACAGTTAAAAACAATTTACCGTCATCATCAACCACTGAAAAGTCTTTGATAAAACCTTCGTCTTTCAATACTTGAGCAATAGCTTCTTTCTTCTTTGAAGTACGCATAGACACATCAACTTTATTCGCATGTAAACCATTACGAATACGTGTTAATAAGTCTGCGATTGGATCAGTCATCATAATTCTGTTCTCCTAAAATCTTTTTTCTGAATAATCTTCGAAAAGATTACCAGCTTGCCTTATGTAAACCAGGCACGTCACCACGCATAGTTGCTTCACGTAACTTGTTACGACACAAACCAAATTTACGGTATACCGCATGTGGTCGACCCGTAATCTGACAGCGACGCTGAACACGAACGGGATTCGCATTACGTGGTAGTTTTTGCAATGCTTTTTGAGCATCCATACGCACATCAAAATCAATGGTCATATCTTTAATCGTCGCTTTTAACTCTGCGCGCTTCGCTGCAAATTTAGCAACAGTTTTAATACGTTTCTTTTCGCGCTGAATCATGCATTGCTTAGCCATTCTTATCTCCAGTACCTTTCATAGGTAAATTAAAGGCGGCGAGTAATGCACGGCCTTCTTCATCTGTTTTTGCTGATGTTGTAAAGGTAATATCCATACCACGTAAAACATCAATTTTATCATATTCAATTTCTGGGAAAATAATTTGTTCTTGAACGCCCATGCTGTAATTGCCGCGACCATCAAATGATTTTGGATTTAAACCACGAAAATCTCGAATACGTGGAATGGCAATACTTACCAAACGATCTAAAAATTCATACATACGTTGGCTACGTAAAGTTACTTTACAACCGATCGGCCAACCTTCACGAACTTTAAAACCCGCAACTGATTTACGTGCTTTATTTACGATAGGTTTCTGACCTGAGATCTTAGTCATATCACTAACTGCATGTTCCATTACTTTTTTATCATTAAGTGCTGCACCAACACCCATATTGATAGTGATTTTAGTAATACGAGGAACTTCCATAACACTCGAATAACCAAACTGTTCTTTTAGTTTGCTTACAATAGTGTCTTTATATTCTGTTTCTAATCTTGCCATTTTAATAACCTACGATATTTAAACGTCTACGACTTCGCCATTTGATTTAAAATAACGAACCTTTCGGCCATCTTCTAAAGTTTTAATTCCAACACGATCTGCTTTTCCTGTTGCATCATTAAAGATCGCAACATTTGAAGCTTGTATTGGCATTTCAATTTCAACAATTCCACCAGGCTCACCTGAAGCTGGATTTGGCTTCTGATGTTTTTTGGCTACGTTGATGTTTTCAACAACAACTTTGTTTGTATCAGAGATAATTCGTGTCACTGTGCCACGTTTACCTTTGTCTTTACCGGTTGTAACAATAATGTTGTCACCTGTACGAATCTTATTCATAACGAAAACCCCGAGCCTTCTACAATACTTCTGGTGCTAATGAAATAATTTTCATGAATTTTTCATTACGTAATTCACGAGTTACTGGTCCAAAGATACGAGTACCTATTGGTTGCAAGTTTGCGTTTAATAAAACAGCAGCGTTGCTATCGAAACGAATGATAGAACCATCTGGACGACGTACACCTTTACGAGTACGAACAACTACAGCATTATGAACATCACCTTTTTTCACTTTACCGCGAGGAATTGCTTCCTTGATGCTCACTTTAATAATGTCACCGATACCTGCGTAACGACGCTTCGATCCACCCAATACTTTTATACATTGAACACGACGAGCGCCACTATTGTCGGCGACTTGTAACTGTGTTTGCATCTGAATCATGGCTAACTCCGATTCTTATAAATTAATTACTGTGCTTAAACTGTTACAGCACGAGTTACGATTTTTTCTAAATTCCAAGTCTTAGACTTAGACAATGGACGACACTCAGATACTTCAACAGTGTCTCCCATATTACATTCATTCTTCTCATCATGAGCATGTACTTTGCTTGAGCGTTTAATGTATTTACCATACACCGGATGTTTAACAACACGCTCAACCATAACAGTAATGGTTTTATCCATTTTATTACTCGTTACTACGCCTGTTACAGTACGTTTTACTTTTTCTTCACTCATGCTGCATTACCTGTTTTCTTTTCATTCAGAATAGTTTTAATACGGGCAATTGTACGACGCACCTCTTTGAGCTGGTGAGATCGTGTTAATTGACCAGAACCACGCTGCATACGCAAATTAAACTGTTCACGTAACTTTGCAGTTAATTCTTTGTTTAAGTCCGCAGGTTCTTTTGTTCTTAAATCACTTGCTTTCATTACAATACCGTCCGAGTAACAAATGTTGTTCCAAGTGGTAATTTAGCTGCAGCTAAACGAAATGCTTCGCGTGCAATCTCTTCAGATACACCTTCCATTTCATATAACATACGACCAGGTTGAATTTGGCATACCCAATATTCAACATTACCCTTACCTTTACCCTGCCGTACTTCTAATGGCTTTTGAGTAATCGGCTTATCTGGAAAAATACGAATCCAAATTTTGCCGCCACGTTTGACATAACGCGACATTGCTCGACGCGCTGCTTCAATTTGACGAGCTGTAATACGACCACGTTCAGTTGATTTTAAACCAAACTCACCGAAGCTAACTTTGCTACCACGTTGAGCAAGTCCTCGGTTTCTACCTTTCATTTGCTTACGAAATTTTGTACGTTTCGGCTGCAGCATGATTTTCTCCTACAATTCCTAGTTACTTCGCTGCTGCTTTCGCAGAATCGTCAGTGTTAGTTTGTTCTTGTGTACCAATCACTTCACCTTTAAAGATCCAGACTTTTACGCCGATGATCCCATAAGTTGTTAAAGCAGAAGCTACACCATAATCAATATCTGCACGTAATGTGTGTAATGGAACCCGACCTTCGCGATACCATTCACTACGAGCAATTTCAGCACCATTCAAGCGACCGCCAACATTAATTTTTACGCCACCAGCTCCTAAACGCATTGTGTTACTTACTGCACGTTTCATTGCACGGCGAAACATAATTCGGCGTTCGAGTTGTGAAGCTATACCTTCAGCAACCAATGTTGCATCTAACTCAGGCTTACGAATTTCTTCGATGTTGATATGTACTTTAGGTAAATCCATAAGCGCAGTAACTTCATTACGAAGGCGCTCAATATCTTCACCTTTCTTACCAATAACTAAACCAGGTCGCGCCGTATGAATAGTAATATTCGCGCTACCATGAGTACGCTCAATTTGGATACGACTTACCGATGCTGTTTTTAACTTATCTTTCAAGAAAGCACGTGTTTTTAAATCCTGATTTAAATATACAGGATAGTCTTTCGAGTTCGCATACCACTTAGAGTTATAGTCTTTTACTATTCCTAAGCGTATTCCCGTTGGATGTACTTTTTGCCCCATCGTCTACTCTCTTATTTGTCAGATACAATCACAGTAATGTGACTTGAACGTTTTAAAATATGATACGCAGCACCTTTTGCGCGCGCTTGCCAACGTTTCATTGTTGGACCTTCGTCAACGTAGATAGTACCGACTTTTAATTCATCGATATCTGCACCTTCGTTGTGCTCAGCATTGGCAATCGCAGATTCCAATGTTTTCTTAACAAGTGCTGCTGCTTTTTTTGTGCTAAATGTTAAAAGTTGCAATGCGCTCTCTACAGGAACACCTCGAACTTGATCAGCAACTAATCTTACTTTTTGAGCAGAGATTCTTGCATTTCTTAATTTTGCAATCGCTTCCATCTTCTTAACCTTTACTTAGATTTCTTATCCGCAGTATGACCACGGTAAGTACGCGTTGGCGCAAACTCACCTAACTTGTGTCCAATCATATTGTCGCTGATTAACACTGGCACATGTTGACGGCCATTATGAATTGCGATTGTTAAACCGATCATGTCTGGAATAATCATCGAACGACGTGACCAGGTTTTAATTGGACGCTTGTTGTTTGACTCAATCGCTGCTTGCACTTTTTTAATTAAATGCAAATCTATAAATGGACCTTTTTTAATAGAACGTGGCACTGTGTCTATCCTCTATCAATTATTTCTTGTTACGACGACGTACAATTAATTTATCAGTACGCTTGTTACTACGAGTTTTATAACCTTTTGTTGGTGTACCCCAAGGGCTTACTGGATGACGACCACCAGAAGTACGACCTTCACCACCACCATGCGGGTGATCAACTGGGTTCATCGCAACACCACGAACGGTTGGACGAACACCACGCCAGCGCGATGCACCAGCTTTACCTAACTTACGTAAGTTGTGTTCAGAATTACTAACTGAACCTAACGTTGCACGACACTCAGATAATACTTTACGCATTTCACCCGATCGAAGTCTTAATGTAGCGTAGCTACCTTCACGTGCAACTAACTGAGCAGATGTACCTGCACTACGAATCATTTGTGCGCCTTTACCTGGTTTCATCTCAATACAATGAACCACGCTACCCACGGGAATATTTCGAATTGGTAAACTGTTACCAACCTTAATTGGAGCATCAGCACCCGACATAATTTCATCGCCCTGTTTCATACCTTGGGCGGCAATAATGTATCGGCGTTCACCATCAGCAAACAATAACAACGCTATGTTCGCAGTACGGTTTGGATCGTATTCTAAACGTTCTACTTTTGAAGGAATACCATCTTTATTACGTTTAAAATCGATTACACGATAATGTTGTTTATGACCACCACCAATATGTCGAGTTGTAATTCGACCATAATTGTTACGACCGCCTGATTTAGATTTCTTCTCTAATAGAGGCGCATAAGGTGCACCTTTATGTAGATCGGGGTGAACAATCTTAACCGTGAAGCGGCGACCTGGTGAAGTCGGTTTTACTTTAATAACTGCCATCAGACTTTCCTAATTACTCTGCACCCAAGAAATTAATATCTTGGCCTTGCTCTAATGTAACGTACGCTTTACGCCAGTTTTTACGCTGACCTGAACCATAACGATTGCGTTTGGTTTTACCTTTTACATTTAAAACGGTAACACCTGAAACTTTAACTTCAAACATCAACTCAACAGCTTCTTTGATATCTGTTTTATTTGCAGCTGGACCAACCTTAAATACAAATTGATTGTTTTTGTCAGCAACAATGGAACTCTTTTCTGAAACATGAGGCCCGAGTAAAACTGTCATTAAATCTTGCTCTCTCATGACAATGTCTCCTCAATTTTATTCACTGCAGTTGCTGTCATCACAATTTTATCGTAGCCAACTAAGTTAACTGGATTTACTTCGTCTGCTTGACAAACATCAACATGTGGAATATTTCTAGCGGATAAAACAACGGCTTCCGTTAATTCACCCATGACAATTAGCGCACTATCAATGACACCCAATGCTGTTAACTTCTCAACAAAGTCTTTAGTTTTTGGTGTGTCAATTTTAATATCGTCAACAACAATCAATCGTTCTAAACGAACTAGCTCTGACAAAATAGAGCGAATTGAAGCTGCATACATTTTCTTATTTAGCTTCTGACTATAATCACGAGGTTGTGCAGCAAATGTTACACCACCTGAACGCCAGATTGGTCCACGTGTAGTACCTGCACGTGCTCGACCAGTACCTTTTTGTTTAAAAGGTTTTTTACCGCCGCCGCTTACCGCAGCACGATTTTTTTGTGCAACTGAACCTTGACGAGCACCAGCCAAATAAGCCGTAACCGCTTGATGAACAAGAGACTCATTAAACTCACGGCCAAAGTTTGCATCTGAAACTTCAACTGTTTTCTTTGAGGCTTTACCTGTTGCTGTTGTTAAATTTAATTCCATGATAGTAACCTCTTATGCCTTCATCGCTGGGCGAATAACAACATCGCCACCTTTAGATCCGGGCACAGCACCTTTAACTAATAATAAGTTACGTTCTGCATCGACTCGTACAACTTCTAAATTTTGCACCGTCGTTTTCGCGTTACCCATATGACCTGACATTTTTTTGCCTTTCCAAACACGACCTGGTGTTTGACATTGACCAATTGAACCAGGAGCACGATGAGATAGTGAGTTACCATGAGTCGCATCTTGCATAGCAAAGTTATAACGCTTAATTACACCTTGAAAACCTTTACCAATGCTTGTTCCACAAACATCAACTTTTTGGCCTGCTTCAAAAATATCGACTTTAATTTCGCTGTTCGCTGCTAAATCTTCGCCTTCGCCAGTATTCAAGCGAAATTCCCATAAACCACGACCTGCTTCTACACCCGCCTTAGCAAAGTGACCTGATTTAGGTTTGTTTATGCGTGATGCTTTCTTGCTACCGGTTGTTACTTGAACAGCGGCATAACCATCTGTTTCAACTGTTTTCAACTGTGTAACACGATTTGCATCTACTTGAATAACAGTCACAGGTAATGATGCGCCGTCATCTGTAAAGATGCGTGTCATCCCAATTTTGCGACCTACTACACCAATCGTCATTATCGTATCTCTTTAAATTTGTATTTAACTATTAATTTAATTGAATTTGAACATCTACGCCTGCGGCGAGATCCAACTTCATCAATGCATCAACTGTTTTATCAGTTGGTTGTAAAATATCCATCATGCGCTTGTGCGTACGAATTTCGTATTGATCTCGAGCATCTTTATTTACATGCGGAGAAACAAGAATCGTGTAACGCTCTTTACGAGTTGGCAAAGGAATAGGACCTTTAACCAATGCGCCAGTACGCTTTGCTGTTTCAACGATTTCACGTGCTGATTGATCAATCAGACGATGGTCGAATGCTTTTAAGCGTATACGAATATTTTGGTTTGCTGCTGCCATTTCAAATTCTCTAAATTATGTTCGTTACTAATATTTAAACTAATGCTCAAATACTGCTGTTACTCGATGACTTTCGCCACAACACCCGCACCAACGGTACGCCCACCTTCACGAATCGCAAAACGTAATCCGTCTTCCATCGCTATCGGCGCAATTAAGGTCACGACCATTTGTACGTTGTCACCTGGCATCACCATTTCTGTGCCTTCTGGTAAATCACAAGCGCCGGTGACGTCGGTCGTTCTGAAGTAGAACTGCGGACGGTAGCCATTGAAGAATGGCGTATGTCGACCACCTTCATCTTTGCTTAAGATATACACTTCAGCTTCAAATTTTGTATGCGGTTTGATTGAACCGGGCTTACATAACACTTGCCCACGCTCAACTTCTTCTCGCTTCGTACCACGGAGTAAAATACCCACGTTGTCGCCAGCCTGACCTTCGTCAAGCAGCTTACGGAACATTTCTACACCGGTGCAGGTGGTTGTTGCGGTATCTTTGATACCCACAATTTCAATTTCTTCACCGACTTTGACAATCCCGCGTTCGATACGACCGGTTACTACCGTGCCACGACCTGAGATTGAGAATACGTCTTCAACGGGCATAAGGAAGTCGCCATCTACCGCGCGTTCTGGTAGTGGGAAGTAGTCATCCATGGCCGCGACGAGCTTCATGATAGACGGTACACCGATATCCGATGTATCACCTTCTAATGCTTTCAGTGCTGAACCCGTTACAATCGGGGTGTCGTCGCCTGGGAAGTCGTACTTGTCCAGTAACTCACGGAGTTCCATTTCAACGAGCTCTAATAACTCTTCATCATCAACCATGT
>Ga0316209_1000660_pt1 | contig 52177 bp, 38 predicted proteins | sample 6monopyrite_MG_FD_204945 | JGI IMG/M metagenome (GOLD analysis project Ga0316209, IMG submission 204945) | Microbial mat bacterial communities from mineral coupon in-situ incubated in ocean water Damariscotta River, Maine, United States -... | ecosystem: Environmental > Aquatic > Marine >... | reverse complement strand
CGGGGCGTATAAAAATGGATGGGCATATCGGTCGTATGGCGGTATTAAAAGATTACAGGAACAAGGGAATTGGCTCAGCTGTTTTAAAGGCGCTTATTAATTTCTCTAAAACACTAAAAATGAAATCTGTTTACTTACACGCACAAACCAGCGCCATCCCCTTCTACGAAAAACACGGCTTTATAATAAGCTCAGATGTATTTATGGACGCTGGTATCCCTCATAAAACAATGCAGATGGATTTATAAAATGGCAGCATTCGACTTCACAAATTTTGAGCGCAAGGGAAGTATCGAAAATGATATTCCACTAAGTTCTGCCAAAGAAATATCAGCAGCCGTTATTCAAGCCACAGAAAACACCCTAAGAACAATAAAAATATTCACGCCCGACTTAGAAGCAGAAATATACAACAACGATGGGTTTAGAAAACAGCTGCTAGCCTTCACACAAGGTAATCGACATGCACAAATTCAGATACTGGTTGATGATATAAGCTCTGCATTACAGAGTGGACATAGAATAATAGGCTTAGCTCAGCAGTTATCTTCTATTGTTACAATCAAGGATACCCCTGGCGATTATCAGGGCACACATGTTGCGTTTATTTTATTTGATCAGGCAGGCTTTATTTTTAAGCCAGATAACACATCTCATACTGCCACTTCATCTAGCTGTAAAAATAGATCAAATAAATTAAACGAGTTTTTTACATCTGCCTGGGATCAGGCTGAACAAAACATAAATACGAAGCGACTTAGTATTTAAACACAATATCAAAGCACGCCTCCCTAAAGAAATTTAATAGTTACGTTATTTGCCAATAGCACTATTAGTACCACAACACAACTTCATATTTGACACTGCCATAATGTTATAGTGATACAGATAGAATGATATTATTGCTCTTAATGCGTTAACTGGTAGTTTAATTCACAGCGATATATTTTCTTATATTATAGAGTCCACTATCATTAAAATACAAATTAAAAATAACAGCGACACTACAAACCCTCGTAACATAGGCACAATAAAACAAAGTCGCATCAGCTACTTCAAGTATATATTTAGCGATAGAAACCTCTTGAGATTCTAATAACTACTAATAAGTAGATACGGACACGTTCCTTAGCTTGATAAGGTTACGGTTAAACTCTGAAATGATATAAGTGTGAATAATAAGCCTATAAAGCAGGGCAAGATTAAATTAGCCAATTAACCCTACGTATACTTTAATTATTAAAAGATGATTATTAATTAAATCATCAAGCCATACCCATTATTGTTTTTATGGAATGTCATGAATATTTTGTTGTAATAGAATTAAATCAGATAAATCCAATACTCCATCAGGTAATCCTGTAGGATATATATCTCCACGTAATATCGGTAATTTAGTTAAGGTAATGACATTATTAATATGCCGTCTCATTAATAAAAGATCGGCAGTATCAACCTGCCCGTCATTATTAATATCACCATTAGGTATTGTTATAGTAATTAAATACTCGTCTAAATCAATGATGCCGTTACCATCAAAATCGCCGGTACCATCACGACTTAAATCACCAAACGTATTTATTTCCCAGGCGTCGTTCATACCATCACCATCCGAATCACCTAGCATATTAACAGTAATATTCGTTGAACTTGTGACACCCATACTATCTATTACACTAGCAGTAATCAGATGAACCCCGGTTCCCAAATTCACATTAATTACATTACCGCTACCAAGACTGCCATCAATAGATGATGCCCATAGAATCGAAGCTGAAAGGTCACCATCTTCAGCATCCGTTGCTGTCGCCTGTAATAATATGCTTTCTCCATTAGCAATATTAACATTATTTACCGGCGCATCAATTAAAACCGAGGGAGTTGTATTTGTTACAGTTAGCTGAAATGTTTCAGTTATAGAATCTATTCCATCTGATACTGTAATGGTTATTATTGCTATACCTGCAGATTTTGGCATTAAAAATAAAGTACGAACATTACCTGTACCGCTTATACTCATTTGGGTAGTATCAATAATAGAAGTATCAGATGAGGTCGCTGACACGCTTAATGCAGACAAAGCTGTATCTGTATCTCTAACGATAAAACTCAACTGATTATTAGTTACACTATAAGTGATATCAGCAATTGAACTAATCACTGGTTTAAAATTACTAAATGTATTCCAGCCAATATCTTGAAATAACTCTTTTGCTAAGCCAACACCCTGTTTTGGCTCTGTAAGTACTGGCTCCATCAACTCATTAGGAGATAAGGCATTACTAAAGTGAGAGACTGATGAGCCTCCCTCGACAGGCGAAGGAGCATACATTCGCACATGCCCCTGATTAATACCACCTGAAAAATCATTAATTTTTGAAGTAACAGCCGAACCTGTCCAATGTAAATCTGGCGCATCTATAATAGACGCAAGTCGTTCACTATTTGACATAGTACTCCAACTTTCACTTAAGCTATGATCTTCCAGATTTAACATGTATGCATCATCACGCCCTGGTGTCCCAAACTTTGCACCTGTATTAATATCTACAAAAGTCTGAAACCCTAAGCCATGTCCAATTTCATGCATAACAACAGATAATAACTCAATAGTTTGGGATGGCTTGGTTCCATCAAGACCGTAGTACCAATTATAACTACCTAAACAGTTACTATTATTATCTAAATCACCGTTAAAAGTAGCTGCTATATCAGTAGAAGAGTTAAGGTCATTATTTGCTAGACTATTTGCTAGAGCGATTGAATACCATGTATTAGTAATCGGCGCATTAGTAAAATTTCGTTGTACAGTCTTAGTTCCGGCAGAGCCTAGAACAGCTGATGTTGAAGTACAGGTTAATGGATCAAACTTAGCCTCAACTTGAATAACCACATTACTGTTAATTAGAGATTCCCATACTTTGGCAGCAAACTCAAATACCTGTAAACGTTGCTCACCAATAGTTGTGCCTGAATTACCACCAACAGGCAAGACAGCTGCATTGTCATTAAAACCTTCTCCAGCTCCATCCATATTAATAATGACAATTTGCGTTGCCTGTAACGGATTGCAATACAAAAAAATCAGCATAAATATTATTTTTATTTTATGAATCATTATTTATTGCTCTGCTTCGGAAAACTGGTGTAGTCCTTAATAAATATTTCTCCATCTTCTTTAATCGTAGCTACTGGCACACTACGAAAACGCCCTTGCAATTCTACGCTATAACCATCATCTGTCTCATTTTCAATTAACCCTTCAGACGATGTATTAAGAAGTTTTTCTAATGCCTGTTGAATTTTTGGTTCAAGCGTACTAGATGTTGTATTCAGTAATTTTTCATTATTTTGAAATTTATTTTTGTCATCATTTTCAATTAAATCTAACTTATTAGGTTTATTTACAAGTTCTTTTTTATCGGACAAAACACCATCTTTATCATCATCACTAATACTTATTTGTTCATTTGTAAAAAAAAACAACAACAGCACGAAAACAGCAAGAACAATGATTAATATTTTTTTCACTTAATTAACCCTAAGCAATACATAACATGCTTTTGATAAAACAAAAACTCGATAACCTTGATTTTTTTAACTTAATAAAACATTATCGTCCTAAAATTACCGTTGAAGAAACTCCTGAGACAGCATCTCCATTTGCATCAAAACCACTAACTGAACTAACTGCCAAATTCTGAAGGCCACCTGCGACATAAAATTTAAAGTCATTGATATGGTCCATTGGTTTTAGTGAATTAGTTGGCATCAATATAACTTTCATTGTTATACCATCATCACTCCAAAAAAGATTTTTTTTATAGCCTAACGGGTTAGCAACATAAGCATTACCACTACCACCAGATGCCAAATCTGGGTCATGAGTCAATGTAAGCTCAATAGCATAAGGAAGCACGGAAGCCGTAAAATCTACTGAATAGTGTACTACCCTGCTCAGCGCATCAAACATTGCAGGTGAAAGGTTAGTACTAGACTGAGAAGTAAAAGTACTTGGTGAACCAATACCATCAACAATATCCACAATTGAAGTTACAGAAGCACCTACTGCGTTTGACACAACAATTTGCGTTATCCCTGTTGGCAGTGAGGGTGGCAAATCAATAAAAATAGTTTTTGTATACCAGTCTTTATCATCACTGGTAAAGTTTGACGTGATAACACTTTCATAGGTTTGTGCAAATGATGAAAAATCTATGCCTGTTTCTCTAGAAACAATAGCACTCGATAATGGATCATGATAAAAATTTATTGACGCTCGAATAGCTGCATCACCTGGAACAATGATAACATCTGACCCGGAAGATGGTGTTATTGTAACTGTAATATTCTCTTTATTGAAATTCTGTTTCCAGCCAGCTGCAACTGCTACAGTATCTCCAGCACGAGCATAATCATTAAATGTTTTATCACCACTGCATGCACTAATGATCACACTCAACATAGACATTAGTAACGTTCTTTTAAAAATATCACTCATAACTTAATTAACTCAATATGTTATTCTTTATTATATCTATACCAAATTATGACTCGACAGGAACAATAAATTTTCACACAAAATACCTATGTATGTATTAAAAGTCACTCGTAAAAAACATCTGTCAATCTACCAGGCTAAATCTAGTCGTATGATAGAATTCGATGCGCTTACCCACTTTGGGCAGAATTATCTTTCACTAAATTTAGTAATAATATATATGTTAACGATTTCCTATATTAGCGAGACCTAAACTATATAAGCAATTACTCTGCCACTACATATAAACTCTTTATTATCAATAAGCTAACTATATAGTAATACAAGCATTGATAAACCAAAAGCTTAACTGTAATACAAACCGACAGTTTAATAAATCTATCGAAAACACTATATAAACCTAAATCGCCTCTAGTACCAGTTATAACACTCTGAATGCAAGTTCATAAACGTAAACACTGCTAAACATGATTAAGTACTGCATAGACACACGAGTGGCGGGCCTTTTGGATTAGGCGACCATATTAGACTTAATGTCACGAGCAGTTATGACTGATCAGTGAGTAAATGGATTAATAAAATGCTTGCGTTGGCTGACCTGAATATGGTATTTGCTCAACGAAATGTGGTAAAGGCGTTTTAACGCACTCAGATAGAGAAAGCCATTATGCCGTGTTAATGTACGACTATAAATTGATTGCACGTGATGTGATTAACAGCAAAAGACATAAAGATGAACACCATATTAATACTGTAGCTGCAAAGAGCTGTTTCAGCTCAGCATCTCTTTCCAAGCACGTCCGATAACTCAGATAAATACTGTTCATAATTTTTCCATCTATCTATAGAACTACTGTATATTTTTTTATTTACCTGATTATAACTTGCTGTAGCAACCACACGCTTTTTATTATGAAATTCCATACAGTTGTCTTCCCACTCTAGCCCGATAAAATTAAGAATTTTTTTCACTTCATTTTTTGAATCTGAAACAATATCTTCATATTTAACCGTAAGCACAGGTATATTCAACTCATTCATCCAGTGCTTCATCAAACGCTCATATTCACAATAATGAATACCTAAATCATGAAGGTTACTCGCATACGGGTGATGCCCTGCAAAATGTTTGAAATATATAGATAGACAAGTATCTTCCGGTGCTCTTTCACAATTAATAAACTTTGCATTAGGTAACAGCTTATGTAAAAAGCCAATATGATGAAAATTATGTGGCATTTTATCAATTACTTTTAAACTATTGATATCACCCCTTGTAGTAGATATCAATTTTTTTGCCATCTTATTCATACATTCGACATCTATTTCATCCAGACAATCTGGATAAGCATTATCTAAACCTTCTTCTTCCTGCAAGGAATTACTCATAATTTGCACATTAGATAACTCACCTGCACCAAACACAGCTGAATGGGAAGATATTATTTGCTCAATCAAGCTTGTACCCGACCTTGGCATGCCGACTATGAATATTAATTCATCAGATGTATTTTCAGACACTGGCAATGACGAATATTTTTCTTTTGAAAAATATTCAATTAGAGTTGATATATAGTCTATATATGAATTAGAGTCATAATTTTTATCCAGTACATCATTTGCCTGCTTATAATATTTGAATGCATTATCATACTCTTTTATAGAATCATAAAGATCACCAGTGAGCATTTTGGCACTAACCAAGTCATGTTCTGATATATTTTCATTTTTTATAATATGATTAAGTGCAGAAATACCCTGTTGTTGCTTTTTATTTTGCAATGAATACTGCGCATAAACGATATTTACTAACGGATGATCGGGATACTCATACTTCAATTCTTCTATTAATTTATTACCTTTATCAACTTCACCGATAATTTCATATGATGAAGCAATATGCGCTTTAGCTCTAACATGACCTGGTTCAGCATTAATTACTTTTTCGGCCATCTTAATACTATTTAAAATTTCACCTTTTCCCCGTAACACTAATACTAGTTTATATAACAAGCTGGAGTTATCGTTCTGCAACTTCAAAGCATTTTCATAGTACATCTTTGCTTTATTAAAAACACTCTGAACAAGCATCTCATCACCAAACTTAACCGATAGCTGAATAAATAATTTAATGGCTTCTTTATTTTCTTTATTTAAAGATATTGCTGTATCACATAGATCATATGCTTTTTTATGATTACTTTTTCTATTATAAAGATAAGCTAATGTTAAAAATGATGAATCGTTTTCTCTATCGTAAATAATTGATTTTTCAATATCTAATATCGCATCATCAACCTGACCTAACTCACCTAAAAGAGCACCACGCATTAACAATGCATCAGCACAGTCCCCCACTTGATCTAAAATATAATTGTATTTTTCTATTGCCTGATTGTACATAAATACGGAAATCAAAGCATCTGCTTCATCTAATGTTTTTTCTATATCTATAGTCATATTTTTGGTGTATACAGTTTATTAATTAAGTTTGATTATTTCGACTACCGAACAACTTATCTTCAATGTTAATATTCAATTCAGCTTAACACAGCGATCTATTATGAGCTAAATTCTTATCACCTTAGTTATAAAGTTATTTTGTAACCCAATCAACATATTATCATCACTTCTTAACATCACTATTAATATCGAAATGAGTCTCATACCCCTCTACATATTCACTTAAGCAATAACATAACTATCAAAACAAGTATTGTGTATACAGTTAAGTGACATAAAGCCCATCAAGGCATAGAAAAACTTCAATACTTCGTTAATTACAAACTTTATCTGTACAAATAAAAAAGCAGCATTAAATGCTGCTTTTTTATTTAAACTTTAAAAATTAAATTAATTATAGTTTACTCACTTAAGCTCAAAAAAACATCCTTACTTATTTCTCCATTTTTATATTTTTTCATTGCTTTACTCATGACAACGTATTGCAAAGCTTGCGGTAACTTTCTCATACTTTCCATTTCCACTAGTTTTTGCATACTTAAGCTTTGAGTAAGATAAGGATCATCTAACATCAGCATTAAATCATTAAAAAACTGTTTTTGGTCTTCAGCGGGTGAAACATGTACTGTATTAGACCCTGTTTCTATTGAAGTTAAAAAATCATCATGTTTTTCAGGAACATCTTCGACTTTATCGATTAAAAGCTTATCATGTACCTTATTTGAACTTTCTTCACTTAACCCCATATCTTTAGATACTTCAAGCCTGTCTTCTAATAAATTAATATGCTCATCGTAAACAGTAAGTTTGTTTTTTATATCATAAATTGTCTCATTCAAATGAACAAGACTTCCTGATACCTCCTTATTAAAAGCAACTATTTTAGTAAGGTCGTTTTGTTGTGAATTAATGAAAAAGCCAACTGATAAAATAACTGAAACATTAACTAAAAATATAATCAAATAATTTTTCGTCACTTTAAAACTCCATGTATAAAATCACAAGAGTAATTTTAATACCCTTTGCATCTGAATTGACAAGTAATTAATTCAATTTTACTGACGTGGCTATTTCATTAACCGCATAAGGTAATCCATTAGGCACCACAACATAAAATGTCCCAGTTGTATAACTAATAGGCCTATTTTGCACAAGTGATAAACTAGCAATCATAGCCTGCTGTTGCGTAACTATAAAGAAACCACTAGAAGAACCATTAATGCTAGCATAAGCGAACGGCGTACCTGGTGCCGTCTGATTTGCGTAACCTCCTAAGAACAATATACTATAAACAGAACCTGCTACTCCATTAGTATTTCCGGCCAAGGACATATTTGTAGCATACTCATAAACTCCATCAGAAAACGAATTACCACTTACACCACCAAATTGAAATGCCTTATCAATAATAGCTGCTGTACTCATAAATGTATTTTGTTCATCCCAAATAATTAAATTTGGATTATCCTGAAATACCATTCCTGTATCTCCAGGCTTATTTCTATTATTTATTGATCGCATAAATTGAGCATCCGTACTCACAACCCCACCACCATAAGCTGATACAGATTGTGGGACAACACACATTACGATAAGAGTAGATACAATTAAAAACGTTTTTTTCATCTTTTTCAACAACATCATTTAATCCTTTGTATGTATTATTAAAATAAAACTATTAACATCAATATTTGAACTGCGAACTGCGAACTGCGAACTGCGAACTGCGAACTGCGAACTGCGAACTGCGAACTGCGAACTGCGAACTGCGAACTGCGAAGTAAAACTTCGCATATAGTTTTTTAGTTGTCAATGATTTTTTATACAAATTTAGTTTTATTTTCCTTAGCTGAAGCACGCTATCATCACTTTATACATTTTTAAGAATGCAACAACGCCTGCAATAAAACCAACTTTAAACATTTAAAAGATAATTAGGTTTTATTTGTATCAAATGTGTAAATCATTACTTAGTCGTCCCTGAAGATTACCCCATTCAAGTAGATATTATTTTCTGATTCACACTGCTAACATGCATTAAATCATTAAATATAGCCTTTAAATACCGAGGCCAATAAAACCAGGCTAATAGTTTAGCCATATTGTAAGCGGCAGCAGCTAATACCACATTGGCTTTATCGCCGGCTTTACCTTTTAAGTAATTTCTATTTAATCGGTAGTCTGATTTTAAATGACCAATAATGGGTTCAACCGCCGCTCGGCGTTTCATCCATTTTCGTAAGGCTTTTGTGGCACGTTTCGGTATTTTTCCAACTAAATGGATTTTTGTGTTTTCTTTTATACCATGACCACGATACCCCATATCGCAATAAGCATGCTCAGGCGTCATGCCGGTTAATTCGTTGACGTGTTGGAGAGCACTTTCTAATGTATGACCATCGTATGGGTTATCTAAACTTTGCGCACTCACAACCCAGTTATCTTTGGAGGTGGTCACAAAGGAGGCTTTAGAGCCAAACTCATAACGCGTGTGTATTTTGCCTTTTGCGATGCAATGAACGTCTTGTTCATGCACGCTGTAAATTTTGTTTTTGTCATGCCGTTGTTGCGCCAATAATTTTACTGAACGGTCAATTAAGTTTTTTAAATCGTCATCCATATCCGGTGCTTTACGTTGGATATCTCGGGTTAATCGACCCAAATAGGTTTTGAGTTTTCGAGTTTGCTTGGCGGCGCGTTTCATTTGTTGGGCTGTGGAATAACGTCCTTGCATGATGAAGGCTTTTTTACCTACCTTTTTAAAGCTTTGTCGTAAAACAATGTCTCGCTTCTGCGCTTCGCGCACCAGCGTGACTCGCATTTTATGATACAGCCTGGCATCCGTTGGGAAGGCGATGGCTTTTTCATGCACTGTCGTATCCACATTGACATGCTTTAATGCATGCGGCTTAAGGGCTTTTGTTTCTATCGCAACGTTAAGTATTTCTTGCAGTAATGTATCGAGTTTATCTCCCACGCGGTGGCGCCATTTAACCAGGCTGGTTGGGTGCAGGGGTAATTGATGTTGCAGTTGTTCATAGCCACAAAAGTATTGCCAGTACGGGTTTTCAACCCAGCGATCAACCACGCTTTCATCGCTCTCATTAAAGGTGTATTTGAGATAATGTAAACCGGCTAATAAACGCGTCGGTAATGCTGGGTGACCACAGCCCTCACTATAAATCACTTCAATTTTTTCTTCCAAACGTGTCCAGTTAATCTGCTCGGCTAAGCGACAGAGCGGGTGCGATAAATTTAATATTTGGGATAACTGAGAACGAAATAAATCAGGGTGATTATCGGGCTTTTTGGGTTTCATAGTTTACAAGGTTTTGAGCCGTTAAGCTTGTTAACTTGCAAACTATTTTACCTGTTTTGAATGATTTTTTCTTTAATATTAATGAGTTATGTATTCTTCAGGGACGACTATTTAGCCATAAAATCATATATACCAATAAAGCATGATTACAATTATTACTGAATAAAGTTATACAACATATAAATAAAGAACCTAGTGATAACAATATAAATTGCTTTAGAAACTAAATATTTTAACTGAATAGTTTTACCACGACTTATATGTGTCAATTAATACCATGGTATTTTATTTAATATATTAATGTTTTTTACATTACTATAAACGATTAAACCCCGCGTAATAGCGGGATTATTCGTAACAGTAACTTGAATAGCATATTATAATCCGCGATCAAAATTTAATTGCCAAACCCGCTCCCAATGTAGTTTGTGACATAGCAATTGACGCATTACTACCGTCAACCACACCACCCGGGCCGAATGCAGTTGGGCCTTTAATGGTATTCTGGAAAGCATGCATAAAGTTAAAATCAAATACGTAAGTTTCACTCATTGTCCACCTCATACCCAAAGTAATGGCTAGTTCAGGTGTTGCAGGAGCAATCAAATTAAATAATACCTGATCATCTGGAATCGGGCTTTTACCATAATTTATGCCCGCACGATAATTAAATTTATCACTGTATAACCAGTCGACACCTAATTTATATACCGTCATATCCGTCCAGCCAAAACCAAGCCCCTTATCACCACCCGTTCGACATGGATCAGTGTCTGACCCTACAGGACATAAGGGGAAAAACTGTACAGGATTGTCAGCGAGAGGCCCCGGGTTACCAACTGAAGCGACATCACTATAATTAATCCTCTGCACATCAAAAGCCACTACAAAATCTTTAAGGCCTTTATAAGCGAAACCAATTGCATAGTTTTCGGGAATGTCAAAATCCCCTTGCTCAGCAAATAAGTTTGAGTAACGCTCAAACTCGGTCATATAAACCCGCGATGAATAGTTCACACCAACATTAAGGTCATCCTCCATAAATTTACCTAACCACCCCAATCTTACACCACCGCCGAAAGAATAATCCCAACCTTCATTTGTTACACCGTTATCCCCCTTAGTGGGGTTATTACCAGCATAACCTAAACCAACAAAATCCCCTAAACCTTCTGCCCTGAAATATTGAGCCGCAATAACTAGAGTAGCACCAACACTATGCTGTTCATCAAGTTTATAGGCAATACTGGGCAACATTTGCATCTGCATTAGTTCAACACCGAACTCACCCGAAGCGCCACCCAAATTAGCATTAAAACCGGTTGGAGGACAGGTACCAGGAGCTGTAGCATTTACTGTCCGACATGAATCACTTGTAATCGACTGATTAAATGAAGTCTGTAACCCGGCACCAATAAAGGCAAAACCCAGCGTCATCTCTTCATTGTATTTATAAGTTAAACCCATTGATGGTATAACAAATAAATTCCTACGCGCTTCTTCATTGGTAAACCCCAATGTATTACTGTCATGATAAACCGCACGAGGTGGGTTGAATAATTCAGCACCCATATCGAATTCAGTATCAGAGTCGATCATTGTTGCAGGGTTGAATGCTGCGGCCATGCCATCCATATTATAAGCAACGCCTGTACCTGCCATTGCTCTTGATTTCTGACCAAAGCCAATTAAAAAATAACCGTTAGTAGCATACGAAACACTGGGAAGCGCCATTGCTAATGCTAATGCGGTTGGTAACGCATGTTTAAAATACGCGTTCATGTAATTCCCCTAAATACTTTTATAATTTTAAATTGTTATTAAAACTTACTGTACGGCTTACACTTATACATAAACCGCACAGCAGGTCTCTTACTTTAACCAATAATACTTATTGTATTTTTCTTTTACGGAAAGTTCCAAAGCTAAGCAATGTCAATAAGCTTGTAAATAACCCTGCCAAGCCCACAGACCCTGAACCTAATTTGGTATCAGGTGCATCCATTACAATGGCAACCGACTCAGCTGTACTATCCGGGTTAAAGTTAAAGTTAGCATTAAAGCCCCTAAATGGGCCATCAACCATTTTTATCCCGTTAATTAGGTCTCCATCAGGGTCAGTAGATACCAGATCCCATGATGCATCAGGAGCTGGACCAATTTCTCCCGGCCGACCGAAATAAAGCGTATTAGTTTTAGCCGATGATGGATCAGGATCTGTCCATTGTTCATTTTGATCCCAAACTATACCTACATCGATATTACAGTTGGCAAGCCCACAAACAGAACCTGGATTTGTCGCTCCCCAGTTAAATAACATATGGGCACCAATCTGGCCAGGACCCACATTCAATGTAACAAACCGCTCTGACTCAGTCTGTACTGTTGGCGGGCCCGTTAGCGGCAGATAGCCATTACATGCCGCTATTCCGGTTTCAAGTTGAGTTGTTGTACAGGTTGTATCAATTTGGTAACTTCCTTCAGAGAAAGTTCTTACATGATGGGCGAACCATGGGAACCCTTTAAAAGGCGTCGGGTTTGCTGAGACAATTGTCATATTGAAATCAGTAGAAGCGACATCAGTCGTGCTTTCCTGATCCCAGGTCACCACCACATCAATAGCACCATCAACCAATAAACCAAACGGGTCGAGCATCGTGAAGTTAGCATTTTCTGCATAAGCACCGATATTTACGACTCTTTGAACTGTTGCCGCATTATTGCTATCACTATCACTAGCCACATAACTAATTGTATAACTCGCTCCATCAATGCTGGTATCGACGGAAGGCACGATTGTATTAGAAGCATCTCGGATTACAATTGAATGCGACAGACTACCCGAACCTGTAACTCCAACAATATTAGGCACTATTTCTGTTCCTGATGTTGTGCCTGAAGTTGTAATGCCAGTTAATGTGCCATCCTGTATATCCCGTATATCCATCCCTGGCTCAGTGTAAGCACCATTAACTGGGATTACTAAACTGGCACTACCGAGCAAAGTAATCACCGGCTCAGAGCGATAAACTGTAGCAATTAGGTCTTCCTGGGTCTGATTTCCCGCAGCTGATAAATCTGTCGCAAAATATTTCAGTGTGGTTTGCACACTGTCATTGCCGGCTGACACAGCAAAATTAATATCATCTGCTGTTGATATTGTTGTACCACCTACAATACCACTACAATCTGCAGCCGATGCAGTAGGCTTCACAAAGCCTCCAGGATTGGTAGACTCAAGCACAATCGGCGCAGCAAGTGTAATAACCGGATCAATGGTATCAACCACATTGACTGTACGCGTAACTCTTACAGCATCTTGCCCACTGTCATTAATATCATAATTAATTGTTGCGACTCCTTCGGCAGGCTGATTACCAATAATAGAATTAATATCATCTACTATAACGGGTGAAATCGGGTCACCTGCGCCATCAACCGCAGTCGCTCCTGCATCAGCATAAGTTATACACGCTTCATGTGTAATGGGTGTAGTACCAAGCAGTGTAATCACTGGTTGGCCAACAGAAGACACCGTTACACTCAATACAGAAGAGTCTGCAACAGAATCAGATGTATTATTCGCAGGTACGGTATTAAGTGCTGGGTCTTGAGGATCTAGAATAGCGGCCCGGCTAGAGGCACTATCAAGACAAGTGTAAGTCAGTGGGTACACCCCCGGTGTACCCGTATCAATCGTACCGGAAACGGCGAAGCTAATTTTATCGTTATTTCCTACAGCATCCGTAATATTATCATTACCATCTGCATTATCTGCACAGGTAACCGTAATACCTGGCGGGTTGTTCACATTAAAACTGTCACCGGCATTAATACTCGCACTGGTCGCACTGAGAGACAACACTGGCTTGGTTGTGTCGTTATAACCCGATACCTTTAAAGCACCAAAGTCAAAATTAGCATTGAAGTCCACGAATGGGCCGTTATCCATAGGAGAACCGCCTACACTGTCATCCGTTCCCAGTGACAAATCTGCAAGCGTTGTATTAGATGTGCCATCCCCATTCAAAGGCAGCACCTGACCCGTCACATTAAAAGAAGACGTGGCAACGGGTGCTGGCCCCATAGCAACTGTAGTCTTAGTGCCATCAGAAGCAGGTGTTGCACATACGCCACTTGTCGTGCAGGTAGTGGAATCAAAAACCGTAGTCAATGCGGGGATTGAACCCGCTGAAGGTGGCAACTCTGCCAGCAAACCGGCAAAATCATAAACAACCTGAGTAACAATATTACTGCCATTCCATGCAAAATTCATATTAGACAGCCATAAAGAACCGCTAGCACTTTTCATTTTTATATTAGACGCGATAGCTGCCCCGCCATTATAAAAATCAAAACCACCAATCAATGCACTACCTACACCGTCTTCCACATTAACACTTAAAGTGCCGCCCATTTGGGTACGTTTGCCATACCCCCAGGTAGTGTCACCGTAGTAAGGGTAAGAAGTATTTTGTAAAACAGCGCCCCCTGAATCTAACATGGTAAATATGCCATCACCTGGTCCAGTACAGGTAGCATTCGTACCGTCTACATAGCATCCACCATTATCAAAAGAAAACTCATAAATATCCGCCTGAGCTTGCTGCACACCCCCAAGGCTTAAAGCTGCAGCAATCGAAGATGAAAGCGCCGCCTTTCTAAAACCATTTGCAATTGGTTTACTCATTTTATATTCACCCATTGTAAAAACTGTGACTCAAAGAAATCAGCTAAAAACTTCAACAATGAAATACACAAAGCTGATTAAATAATTCTGATTTAATGTTATTCAATAATCGAAAAAGCATATAAAACGTAATAGATAATTGTCAATTACATTTAATTAAAAAAATTAAATCCCTATAACGTCTTCATGTAAAACTTTTTTCAGACTTAATAAATAGTGCCTGAATCATAACATGTGACCTTGCTTTTAAAAACACCTTACTTGTTGTTTTAACTATGTTTTTTTAGTTTTTTTAATTGATTTTTTAAGCTATTTGTTTATTTAGAAACATACTCGTCACTACAAGACATTTATATATACTCATGAAAAAAACCAATTATGCTTAGCCTTTATTTATTAAAAAAAAGACAAAAAAAACGGAGCCACAAAGTGACTCCGCTTTTTTACATATAAAGCTTAATTATAAATTAAGCTTTACGACGGCGTGCTACACCCGCCAAGCCAACAAGACCTGAACCGAACAACCAAACTGCTGCTGGTACTGGTACTTCAGCTACACCATCATCAACAGCTGTGATTTCGAGGCTAGTGATGTCGAAGTTAGCATTGAAACCATCGAATGGACCGTTATCCATTGGAGTACCACCAACTGCTGAGCCACCAGGGCCGTCTGAATCAAGCGCACCTAAAGTCAACTGACCAAGAGTAGTTGTAGTACCTGTTGCGCCAAGAACGTTATAGCCAGATGTTGCGATTGGAGCAGGGCCAATATCAGTTAAGTTCTTAGCTGCATCTGACGCAGGAGTCGCACATGGAAGACCTGCACAAGAAGCCTGGTTAAGAACCGCGCCAACAGGAGGAAGGCCAGCATCCATTGCACCGAACAGACCAGAACCGTCAAGTACGATCTGAGTAGTAATGTTGTTGCTGTTCCACGCGAAGTTCATGTTGCCGATCATTAGACCGTTACCGACAGACTGGAACTCAATACCACTTGCTACCGCTGGACCACCTTTGTAGAATTCAAAAGGAACAACTGTACCAGTACCGTAGCCAGTAGCAGTATCAAATTGCATAGTACCAGAGATCTGAGTGCGCTTGCCGTAACCCCAGGTATTATCGCCGTAGTATGGGTAAGACGTGTTCTGCAAAACAGCTCCGCCTGGATCCAACATAGTGAACAGACCATCCCAACTCATATCGATAACAGCAGCTTGTGAAGCCCCAGTTGTAAACATTGAAGCCAATGCAACAGAAATAGCAGTTTTTTTAAGATTCATTTGAAGTACATCCTCATTTAATAATTTTTTTAATTTTAGAGTTTATGCCTGTTTGCAACTTATGTAAGGTTAATCAAACTTCACATCAACTCTTGCCATGGAAATAATACACATAGCGGGCCAACCTTTATTTTTATCGTTAAATATCAATTAGTTAAACCCAGCCCAGTCTTCACCCCTGCCACACTATCTAAAGATTACACCCAAAATTGTAAAGTGATTCGACATTTAGCCTCTTAAATTCATTTAAACACCGCGAATATTTATATTTATTCTTTTAATTCAATAGCTTACCACTTTACACAACTATATAAGCATTCGCTTTTTAACAAGTTAAGTATCTCGACAGCTAGTTTACATCTTTCATCTTACAGATCATTAATCCTGAATAATTCAATGATTTAAGACACCTATCTCATTAAATTATTAATTGTCGGTTAGTTTTACATACTTTTTACAAAATACACTTTTCTCGAACTGACTCTTAATATATGTATGTAAAACAACTTTTTTGAAAGAATAACAGTGAAGACAACAATATTGAAATAGCTTAGACTCTGCCTAATTTTAATTGCATGACCCACGGCTATAGATTCAATGAATAAGCGTTTCCAGGAAATCCTACAACTTGCACAGACAGGTCAAATTAACGAAGCACTGAAAAGATGCGACAAAGCCATTAAGAAAAAACCTAACGAAGTCGACTTTTTATTGTTAGGTGCGAGCCTGTATGCACAACAGGGCAACTACGCAAAAATTGTCGACTATTGTCTACGAGCACATCAGCTAAGCCCTAAAAATCAAAATGCACTATATAATCTGGTTGTCGCTTTTTTATTCCTGGAAGACTATGAAAACGCAATTAAGTATTCCCTGCCTTTAATTAAACTGGACAACAGGAACGCTAAAGCTTACTCAAACCTTGGTCTGGCCTACTGGCATACCGGTGACCTGGACAAAGCAAAAGAGAATACACTTACCTCTCTTAAATTAGATGCCAGTACTGCAACCACACATAACAATTTAGGCCTGATCTACAAAAGCTATAAAGACTATGACAATGCAATTACGTCTTTCAACAAAGCCATCAGCCTGGATATGCAACTGGCTGAAGCACACTTTAACTGTGGCGTTGCATTAATAGAAACTGGCGACGATCAGGGTAATAGCTATTTAGATAAAGCCCTGCTGATCAAACCTGATTACCCGGAAGCAAATAACTATAAAGGCTTACAACTCCTGGAAGCAGGACAGACTGTGGGCGCGATTGATCATTTTAAAAAGGCGATCACGCATAAAACAAACTATGACGAAGCCTACTGTAATTTAGGTAATGCATTTACTACCCAAAAAGAGTTTGCTTCCGCTGAAGCCATGTATAGAAAAGCGATTGAGCATAATCCGCAATATGCCAATGCCTACAATAACCTAGGCAACACCCTGATGAACCAGGAGTCATACAAGCAGCATTTAAAGGAAGCCGAAGAATGCTATGTCAAATCAATTGAATTAGCACCCGAGTTGTATGATGCCTATAAAAACCTGGCGGTGTATTACCAGGGAGAAGGCATTCAGGATAAGGCCATCGAATACTTTAAACAGTATAGAGAGAAGGTACCTGAAGATGATTCAGCCGCTGCCAGCATGGCTGAAATACATGAACGTGATGGCAAATTTGATGAGGCCATGACTGTATTAAAACCGGCAATCGATTCCGGCAATCCATCGGCTAAAGTTATTCTGGCCTATGCAACCTTGGCGAAACACTTCAAGTTTATCGATGAGGCTATCGAAATGCTTTTAAGCATTGACGATGAAAATACCTTAAAGGCAGATGTGGTAGAGAAATACTACATTCTTGGAAAACTCTCCGAATCTAAAAAGCAGCCAGATACCACCTTTAGTTACTATAAAAGTGCAAATGATCTGGACGAAGAATCATACGACCTGGAGAAAGATAAAAAGCTGTTTGATGCCACTAAAATCTATTTTACAAAAGAAAAGATTCAGTCACTGCCCCGCTCTGAAGTCGATAGCACACTCCCCATATTTATAGTAGGTATGCCGCGTTCCGGTACAAGTCTGGCCGAGCAGGTATTATCCAGCCACCCTGATGTCTATGGCGCAGGTGAGCTCGATAAGATCGAGACACTGATTAGCAAACTGAGGATGGAAATTGACCCGCTCAATAATCAGCACAAAAATTTTGATAAAATGACACAGGAACAGGTTAATGCGGCTTCGCAGTCACATATTGGTACCTTGCAGGCCATGTCTCCTGAATCAAAATACATTGTTGATAAAATGCCGCATAACTTTCTTGGTTTGGCCGAAATCAACCTGATGTTCCCAAAAGCCACGGTTATCCATTGTAAAAGAAGCCCTGTTGACACCTGCCTATCTATCTATTTCCAGCATTTCAACAAAAACCATGCTTATTCAAACAGCCTGAAATACCTTGGCCAGTATTACAATTTATACGCTGACCTGATGGAACACTGGAAACAGGTACTCGACATTAATCTAGTAGAGCTTGAATACGAAAAGGTTATTGCAAACCCGGAAGAAGAGATGAGAAACCTGCTGAAGAACTGCGGTATTAGCTGGAACCCCGCCTGTCTCAAATTCCATGAAAACAAGCGCACAGTTATGACACCAAGTTACGACCAGGTGAGGCAGCCAATTTATACGAGCTCGGTTGCAAAATGGAAAAAATTCGAACCACATATCGGTGATTTGTTAGAAAATTTGGGTAAGCATGCTTACTAGTAAAACAAACAATCAACATTCTTAAAAAATATAAAGTTATTTACTAACGGTACAGAATATTGTCTAAACAAATAAAACCCAAAGAGCAAAAGCTAATACAACAGGCTCAGACACTGCTTTCACAAAACAGTGTTGCCGCAGCCAAAGAAGCCCTGCTTGATTATTCGAGAAAAAATAAAACCAGTTCTAATACAAAATATTTGTTGAGCATTTGCCATGCGATTTCAGGTGAACCAGAATTAGCACAGCCATTGGCCTCGCTTCTCGTAAAGGAACAACCTAAAAATATTGAGTTTATAAAATTACTTGGCAGCGTTAACCATGACCTGAAAAACTACACGCAGGCGGGCGAATTATTTAAAAAGGCGCTAAAGCTCAATCCTAATGATGTACAGGCCCTATCAAACCTGGCCGGCGCACTCAAAGAACTTCAGGAAAACGAGGAAGCCGAATCATGCTTTATAAAAACCCTTGAGCTACAACCGAATCAACCTGATGCACTAACCAATTACGGGCTTTTAAAGCAGTCTGCAGCCCTGGTTGATGAAGCCATAGAGCTACATAGAAAAGCCTTACAATATTCACCCGAACATGTCGCAGCATTATATAACCTGGCATTCGCGCTGAATGAAAAAGGCGGCTATGATGCATCACTAAAGTTCTACCAGAAGGTTTTACAGGTATCACCTAATCATGTTCGTGCATTGTGTGACATATCCTATGTGTATGGGAAATTAAAACAGCCCGAATTGTCTCTACCCCACCTGGAAAGGGCCAGGCTTATTTCACCTGGTGACCCACACGTTCATTTTATAACTGGCATTACGCACAAGGCACTGGGTGATATAGAAAAAGCAACCTCATGCCTCGAAGAAACCGTACGCCTTGAGCCAGATAACCAGTCAGCAAAATATCACCTGGCCATTCTTACCGGCGACAAGTCAATGACCAGCTCACCTGATAAATATGTTGAAGACCTGTTCGACAATTACGCTGAAACTTTTGATGACCACCTCACCAGCAAGCTTCAGTACAAAACCCCTGAATTAATTGCAAATATGCTTAAAAAGCATATTAACACTGATGACAAATACAAAATCCTGGACCTGGGCTGTGGCACTGGGCTCGCGGGAACTCATTTCCAGGAGATTTCTGAACATATGGTAGGTATAGATTTGTCATCTAAAATGCTTAAAAAAGCCGAACAGCGAAATATTTACAACGAGCTTATTGCAACAGGTATTGAACCCTATTTTGACAGCCATGATTTCCGTCCAGATATAGTAATTTCAGCCGACGTATTTGTGTATATTGGTGACATTGCGAAGATATTTGAGCAAGTATCATCTGCACTTGAGAACGACGGTGTATTTGTGTTTTCTACCGAAGACGCCGATGGCGATGATGACTTTGTGCTCAGGGAGTCAGGTCGATTTGCCCATCATGAAAACTACATAAAAGGGCTTGCCAAAGCCAACCAGCTTACATTACTAGACTGCGAGCAAACCATTATACGTTATGATGCAAACAAGCCTATACATGGGCAGGTTTACTTATTCAAAAAATAACCAGTCTTAGCCCACCTGAATCAGGCCTATAAAAATATATTCTTATATTTTTATAGGCCTTCCCGCTTCTGGATAACATCCAGCTGCCAGAAGGAATCGAGATTGATTTACCTGTTATGCAAGATTATGTTTAACTTTTTACATCTAAAGCATCCTAAAATACTTGATTATGATCAATATCTGACCCCATGCGAATGAATAGACTTGTATACAGCTTGTTCAATTATTTAGTTGTATATTATGAAGTTCACAATCTCTGGGCGAGAAAAGCCCCAAAACGAAAGCATCGTTTCATACATCCAACGTGTACATAAGAATGTCGAAATAGACGAAGTCGATAGCGTTTTTGCATTCACTGAACCCTCCTCCCTTTATGGTGGGAGACGATTCGTAGGCCCCGAACTTCAACCTAGTGATATTCAGGAACTATATGACTACTCTATTGGATTTCGTATTCCATTTACAAACAACTATGTTGAAGCGGACGAATACAACCGTAATATTTTATACCTGGACAAATATCACAGGCCTGGAAACTCCGTCATACTAGTGAATGACCAGTTAACACAGTGGATAAAAGAGGATTTCCCTGAGTTTAAGGTCGAAGCCAGCATTATTAAAAACATCAATTCCCACGATAAAATTAATAAAGCACTTGAGCTGTATGATACCGTTGTACTGCCGACTTCAATTAATGAAGATCTTGAGTTTTTAGACAAGATAGAAGAAAAACACCGGATAACCCTGTTTGCTTTTGCCGGATGCGGCCTAAATTGCCCTTCAAAAATATGCTATCCGTCCATATCAAAATTCAATAAATTCAATGGTTACACCGATTTTGAATGTTCTCAGCCTTTAAAAGAAAGAGAGTTCAGAGGCAAGGTAAATTTTGACCTGGATTTATACCAGTCTATGGGATTTGATCGATTCAAGTTAATCGAACCTACTGCTAGTGTAACCGTTGAGCGTTAGCCTGTAACCTTCCAGTCTCGTACCATAGGCATTCATTTAGGCTCTACGAAACCATTTGACTTATCGATGGCTTAATTTAATATAAGTTATTGATAATTATAAATGCATTTCTACAAAATCAAGCGGTATCACCATGAATTTCAAAGGCAATTTCAGACAACTCGGCACCTATGACATTTCTGAACTAAGAGAAAAAATACTGACGTTTACTGATGAAGAATGGGACGCCGAATCCTGGCGTCAGAAGCACTATGACGTTCATAAATATACGCACACTATCTCTCTGATTTTTGACCGTGATTTGCGCCTTAAAAACCCAACTACCTTACCTTTATACGAAGAGTATAAAGACCTTCTTGCACCTATCATTAAAAAAATCGACAACTACTATAATAAATCACTCAAATATAAAAGATTGCAGAAGAAAAATGGTAAGGCTTACCCTGTCAGGATCAACTTCGTAAAGCTTGACCCCAAAGGTGGTGATATTGAAGAGCATGTCGATAATGTATTTTCATTATCTCATTCTCACCGTGTACACATTCCAATCATAACAAACGACAATGTTGAGTTTCATATTGGTGGAGAATTAAAAAACCTGAAAGAAGGTGAAATTTGGGAAGTAAACAACAGACAATTACACTCCGTTGTAAATAATGGTGATAAGTTCCGCGTACATCTTATTGTTGACTGGGCCATTCCAGGAGAAAGATGCTGCTGTGGACAAAAAGCAGACCCTCAGGGTCAGTGCAGCCCAACCGCATGCGAGCACACAGACCATGTACTTGAACCATGTGACTGCTACTAATGAACAGACCTCCGAATAGTGTATTACATAATAATGCTACACCTTTAAACGCTTACAAGAATCTATTAAATGCTCTGGGTAAAAAAACATTAAAAGAGCTTTATGAGAAACCGATTTTCATAATATCGGCACCAAGGTCTGGCAGCACTCTTTTATTTGAAACATTATCCAGGAATAAAAACCTGTGGACTCTGGGCGAAGAGTGCCACACTATTTACAGAGCAATTCCCTCTCTAGATCCTGTGCATAACAACTTTGACTCAGGCGCCCTAACCGCAGAACAGGCAACACCCGAAGTTGGCAATATTGTTCGAGCTGGCTTCACTATGTACTTGCGTAATAGCGGCAATGCAAGGTTTGTGCAACTACCAGATATGATTCGCCCGAAGAAAATTCGTTTTCTTGAAAAAACACCTCGCAACTCATTAAATATTCCATTCCTTAATAATATTTTTCCTGATGCAAGTTATATCTTTTTATCCCGTGATGCAGCATCTAACATCAACAGCATAATAGAAGCCTGGGGAGTTGGCCTACAAGATGGTAGCTTTGTAACCTTTGCTAACTTAAAAGGCTGGGAATTAAAACACTGGTGCATGCTTCTTCCTGAAGGCTGGCGTAAATACAATGGTCGCTCGATAGCAGAGATCGCTGCCTTCCAATGGAAAGAGTGTAACGAGACAATAATGAAAGATCTCTCACTTATTCCCAAAGAGCGTCAGATTCATATAACTTACGAAGAACTTATTAGCAATCCAGAAAAAGAACTTAAACGACTTAATGATTTTTGTGGTATTAGCGATGGCGTTGAAGATATTGGGCTTCAGGACAATAAACTACCGATTTCTAAAACGACTGTCAGTGCCCCTGCACCTGATAAATGGAAAAAAAGATTTGATGAAATTAATCCGCTCTTAGCCGATATGGAAGAAACCGAATCCAAATTAAGAAATCTATAAAGGTAGTAGGGTGGATCAAACGCAGTGGATCCACCTGTTTAACCGCTCCCTTCTGGTGGATCCGCTGCGCTTGATCCACCCTACGCGTTGAATAAGAACCAATGTTACAATACTTCTCTCATATCGGGATGGCCCGCCATTTTTTACTGCTCTGCCCTCGGACAAAAGCAAACTTAAACTTCCGCTACTGGGTACCTGGAGTTAACTCAAATTTAAACTCTTACAAATAAAAAACGCCCGGTAAAAACCGGGCGTTTTTTGTAAGCACTTTATACTTTATTTATTAAGCATGTGCTTTTCTTCTTGCAGCGCCTACCAGACCCACAAGACCTGAAGCAAACAACCACAATGCAGCTGGCACGGGTACTGCCGAAACAGGCACCGTTGCTAACACTGATGACGAGATTGTTGCATCGCTAAAGCTTGCATCTGTATAACTGCCACTTACTAGAAGTTGTGTGCCTTCATCCGCAGTAAAATCAAAAGTGAATCCAAAAACAGAGCTTCCGCTCTCGCCATAAATGTCTCCACCAAACTGACGCCAGCCAGAGCCGTAGACATCACCAAGACCAGCGTCACCTCCCCCTACGTTTGCGATACTTCCTGCACCACCGACAATATCTAATATAAAGTCGTAGCCATAGCTGGTGTCACCTTGCACATCATAGTAAAGGTCAAGCGAATTAAGCCCGCTTGATAACTCCAGTACTCCCTGAGAATTTGAGAATGGATTCTGCCCACTTTCAACAACCCAGATGCTCATCGCATTAGCCGATGCAGTCCCCAAAGCCAGCATCATCAGCAGCAGAGTAAATTGTTTAATTAATTTCATCTGTAATACCTCTTATCATTTATTTTTATATTTTTAGTTACTTGCAGCAGGACATGCTTGAGTGATTCCCGGAGGTAAATCAAGCAATGTTCTCTGTATTACAACAGCATCTGTGTTTGTACAATTGCCATCCCCATTTACATCACAGAAATTCGAGTCGTATGCAGGTAATATCCAGCCAAACTGACTTAGTCTTATCAGGTTTGCATCTGTATTCGTTACGGTTCCATCACCATTAACATCACCACACTGACATGCATCACCGATTCCATCTGCTACAGCTGTATCAATACCACCAGTATCACTTTGATCAGCATTAGGTGTTACCGGACAATTATCAACTGCATCATACACACCATCATTGTCACTATCAGTTGTACTTACACTAAAGGTATCATTTAGCGAACCTATAGTAAGCACCGCGTTAACCGTTGTATTTGGATTGCTGGATGAGGTTGTGCGTACACTCACACTGTCATTATTAGTGATCACTCCCCGTGTTGAAGTGAATGGGCTTGCATTAATGCTGTACTCGCCACCATCAATCGTAATAACCGTCTCCCTGGCTAAGCCTGTTATAGATAACGCATCTGAAGTTACCAACGTATTAGGCGCAACACCTTGTGCATCAGTAAATGCAAATGCATTAGGCGTACCTGTAATATCAGCGACTGGTAATGACAGCCCATTCTCATCATTGTTATATGCTGTTCCACCAACTACCGTTGGAACATTAGATAAGTCAGGGTATGCAGCATAGTCCATAGCTTCAATTACGCGAATACCATCAGCACGTAAGATATATGCATAACCACCGTATGCATGCGTCTGCCATGTACCACCTGCTGTAGTACATGCTGCTTCGTCAGGCACACCGTCTATTAAGCCCAGATACTTAGGCGTATTGATATCTGTTAGCCCTGCACCACCAACAAAGTCAGGATTTAAAATACCGCAACGTCCGACCGTTTGTTCCAGCACACCACCACCCATAAATGACACTATGTTGTAGAAGTTTGGATCAACCGGCGCACCATCCACCTGAAGATTTCCAATGGTTGGGTTCGTGTTATTTACAACTGCATTAGCAGTCATTACCTGGGCACCACTACCATTTGGATTGGTGACATTAATAGATAAAGTGCCAAAGCTACGCATTTCAAAGTCTTTAACTATCTCAGTACTGCTGTACTGAAATACACCTGGCGATGACTGAAAGTAGACATCAAACGCGAAATCAAACGTCAGCTGACCTGCAATCGGTTCTATTGCGCCCGGGTTTGTTGCCTTGATAGATCCACACCAGCCTTTTGCATTTGATAATACATAAGGTTTAAAAGCTATATTTGTATAGTAAGTCCCATCAGGTGCATAGAAACGCTGCCCTGGTTCAGCAGTAGTATTTGTATGCACATAAGTATCATACTGAATGAAATTCATATCTTCCTGAGATACAAAGTAATCACCATCGGTATCAATCAGCATATTAGTGAACGTCGAGCCACCTTTGGTGGTATACGCCCAGTCGAAAAAGGTAACTGTCGCATCCATATTACCAAGGCGATAACCGCCCCCACCGTATAAATCAATAAGTGTGGTAGTAGGATCATCTGGTGTTAATAAATCAGCATCCCTGGTAACCACATGCTGGATCTGCCCGATTGAATCGAAGTTAAAGCCATTGATGGGCTCAAAATCCGCTGCCGTTCTACCATTTTCACCGACATAGCCCCAATCATCTAATGTGATTGTCCCTATTTTGCCATAGGTCGCTTCATCAATATTTGTTACATAAGTTGCTGAATGTACCGAACCCACGCTTACACCAAGCAATAACGCCACGCTAGCATTAAAAGTTGCCGCCTTTTTCAACATACCAAAGCCCTCAATTTATTCATTTTTAAAAATCATTTTTATAGATTTCAAAAAATACTACCTTCCAAATACATCTCTGTATGTAACAGAAGATACTTAGCGTTTTTTAAATTTAAGTTTTTTTACTAAGTTTAAAGAGAGAAATTTAGCACCTGAAACGGCGATATCCAGGAAAAAGTGATAACTACGCAGCCGCATCACATCAACAATACGCAGCTAAATAAGAGAACAAACAGCTTAAAGTAGAAATCACTAATATTTCAACAAAAATATAGTTATATTTTAGCTTTGTCTAATGTAGTTACCTTAAAATACATATAACTAATACACATTATTGAGAGACTGATTTTTAATAAATAATCTATACACATCCTTAGCGGCAAAATTCTTCTACATCGCTAAACTGCGAAAAATATGCAGCTCTCTAAGCCCCCCTAATCCCACTTAGACTCGTGCTCAAAAAAGCTATTAAAACAAGTAAACTATCCAGGCCTTTTCATTGGCTGGTTAATGATTCCAACATTAAATGCTATTGAAATACGCTCTTCATTTGATTTGTTTTCTTCAACGCTATGCTCCATCCATGCAGGAAAAAATAATAACTTCCCGGCCGATGGTGGAATTTTAATAGTAAACGAATTCATCAAATTCGGCTCCTGGAATGGCAACTGCAAATAACGCATCGGACGAGAAAAGTCTTCCAGAACAAACTCCCCGCTATTAGGTGGAACCCTCACATAATAACAGCCACTGATCACCAGAGGGTTCGGCATACCTGATGGCGATTGGTGAGAATGTAGTTTATTCGAATTGCCATGAGTATTCGAGTTAGCCCACATCGAAGTTACTTTTAGTTGCGAAGTAGCTCGCCCAAAGCCATAATCCTTACCAACTTGCTGCAAATGTTTATTTATAAGGTCTACAAGTGGCTTAAATCCGTCCTTAAAATGAAGCTTGCCATGACTCTGCCAACCACCCTGATTTGACAACTGAATACCTTTATCGGTTTTCTTCTCTTCTTCTATCGCCTCAATTAGTTTCTCATTAAGTTCAGTAAAATTATCTGCCTTGAAGTTCCACAAGGGCATGCCAAATAAAACCGATAAATTATTTTCCATTATCTACTACCTACAAATTATTTTATCTATTTAACTTATATCCAGTTTCTGCATCAGGTCATAAAGTGTAGGGCGACTTACCCCTAGCAACTCTGCGGCGGGAGAAACTTTTCCATTAGTGCGTATAAGCGCTTTTGATATAACAGACCTCTCTGCAGCTTCTCTAACTTCGCGTAAATTTAATGAATCAATTTCTTCACTATCTTCTTCAACAGCTCGCAGTTCAAGATCCAGGGGCGTAATCTGTTTACCATCCGCCATTATTACCGCTCGCTTAATACGATTTTTTAGTTCGCGAACATTACCTGGCCAATCATGGGCATCAATGGCAGTTAATGCTTCCTTTGTAAAACCTTTTAGTTTCTTTCCCATTTCCTGATTCATTTGCCCAAAGAAAGACTTGGCAAGTAGCAACACATCCCCTTCCCTATCTTTAAGTGGTGGGATGTTTATAGGAATTTCATTAATGCGGTAATACAAATCCTCCCTGAACTCTCCTAACTTAATTTTTTCTTCAAGGTTCTGGTGTGTTGCACATATCACACGCACGTTAACAGGAATCTCTTCTCTTCCACCAATACGCTCTACCACTCGTTCCTGCAGGAAACGTAGAAGTTTTGCCTGAAGCGGCATAGGCAGCTCTCCCATTTCATCCAGAAACAACGTACCACCCTCTGCATATTCGATTTTTCCAGGTGTTGACTTGGTAGCCCCCGTAAAGGCACCTTTTTCGTATCCAAATAACTCACTCTCGAGTAAATTTTCAGGTATTGCTGCACAATTAATAGCGACAAACCGACCTGTAATCGAGGGATTCTTGCCATGTAATGCACGTGCACAAACTTCCTTACCAGTCCCACTATTTCCTAGCAACAATACCGTTGCATCGGATGGAGCAACTTTTTCGACACGCTGACACACTGTTTGCATTTGAGGGCTGCTAGTGATCATTCCTTCCATTGGCACATCCACGTGCTCCATGGCTAAACGACGATTTTCATCCTCTAGTTCATACACATGGTAAGCACGCGTCACGATTTGATTGAGTAGTTCCGAATCTATAGGTTTTTGATAAAAATCATAAGCCCCTGATGCAACGGCCTGAACAGCGTTGGTTCGTTCATCATTGCCACTCACTACTATAACTTTTGTATTAGGTGCTTTAGAGAGAATATCTTCAACAGTGGCCAGGCCTTCTGTTGTTCCCTCTGAGTCTGGCGGCAAGCCTAAATCAACCGTAACTACGGGAGGCTTTTCTTTAAGCAATATTTTTAATGCTTCTTTTCTGTCACCTGCAATAAAAACCTCAAAGTCATCGAAGCTCCATTTCATTTGCTTTTGAAGCCCGGCATCATCTTCAACAACAAGTATTTTTTTATTGTTATCCATTAATTCTTCTATTTATAATTTTTTTACGAAAGCTAGAGTCTGCACCAGAAAATAGTGCTAGGCAAGATAGATTTGTCGGAATTGTTTACTATTTTATTCTAAATATAAAGTGCTACTTTATATTTATGAAGCCATGTTTTTGAGGTTAACCAATAGCTTATCAATTAATAACATAATCCTTTGTTTAACAGATATTCCTACTTACAGCTTCTTAATTGCATAACTATACAGATCTTTCTTACTTAATTTCTAAATAAGAAGCATACGCCAAACTTACCACTTTTTGTAAACTCTCAATCTGAATAGGTTTTGCATAAAAATCAAAGGCGCCACTAGCTTTAGCTTTTTGAGAATTAACAGCCTCTTCAGAGCCGGATACAACCACTACTCTAGTATCAGGTCCTCGCTGCAAAATAGCGTCTAAGATAGCAAAACCTTCGCTTGTACCTTCAACATCCGGTGGCAAACCTAAGTCTAGAGTAACAACAACAGGACGGTGTTTCTCGAATTGCTCAATAGCTTTTTGTCGTGAGTCAGCAGTAATAATGTCAAAGCCTTCAAGCCCCCATTTCAGCTGTGTTCGAATTCCTTCATCATCATCTACAATTAGTAATTTTAGATTATTCGCCACGTTTGCGCTTCTCATGTTTATTTAGATTTACAATATGTGCATTATTAGCAGATTGAGTACTTGAGCTAAGCGGTATATGTAAACGAAATATAGTGCCTACACCTTCCTCACTCTCAACATCAAGCTGACCACCTAACTTATGTACATATTCCCTCACCTGAAACACACCAATTCCCATAGTACCTTTAGTCGACTCAAATGGTTGAAATAATTTATCATGGATAAATTTTTCATCCATACCTTCACCTGTATCTGCAATTTCAATAACTGCATAACTATTCTGCTTACGTAGTCTTACAGTAATACTATCAGTATTATTAGTTGCATCTTGAGCATTTTGAATAATATGTGCAATATTCGCTGACATACGATCTTTATCGGCCGTTATCATGATTTGTTCTGCTCGACAGTGGAGTACGGGTATGGGCAAAGTACCCGTAGCTGAACAAGCGCTAACACTCTCCTCTAATAGCTCACACAAACTAAATGCGACATCTTTTTCCACTTCGCCTTCACCACGTAAACGAACTAACAACTTGTTCATCTTATTAACAGAGTTTTCAACGGTTATAATTGCATCGTCTATAAACATGGGGTTTTTTTTATGCTTAGCCGCATTGGAAACAACCATTGATAGCTGTCCAACCATATTTTTAATATCATGAACGATAAAAGCTGATAACCGATTTACTTCCTCAAACCGCTTAGCACTAACTAGGGCTTGCGCAGATTCGTATTGCGCCAAATGACTTGCTGCTTGACGACCAGCAGTTTTGAGGAGATCACTATCTTCCCAGTTAAAATAACGCTCATGTGATGCAGACCTTGAGAGCACTATGTATCCCATTAAGTGTTCTTGGAGTACCAAAGGTACAACTAACCATGCGTCTTTATTACTCGATAACCACTCAGGAATATCTAGTGGACCTAAGCGAGTATACATATCCGGATCTTCATTATATTCATCAAGGCTAATCACAAACTGATGTTCAGCTAGAAAACGATGCAGTGTGGTATTAACTGGTTCACGAACATTTATTCGTTCAAAGTTCCAACGCTCATCCGATTCGAAATAACCGTTATCTCTTTCCATTACTAATAAACCACCTGGGCTATCAATAATTTGCGCTAATGCACGAATAGCACCAATATGTAATCCCTTGTCCGTATCTTGCAAGGACAGTGTACGTATGATGCGTAACCACTCTTCACGATAATCATATTTATAATGAAAGAAGTGCTTATCTATCATTACCTTTATACGTGCACGAATTTTCATTGAAAAGAAAAGCACTGCCAGAACTAATAATGCTGCAAACAGGAATGTGGACTGGGCAACCACTCCCCACCCGCCCCCCATTTCTCTTACATAGTAACCACCAAAGCCGATAAATATTAAGTAAATACCTGAGGCTAATAATGTTGTTGTGTGAAAAACAATGCGCCTTGATAAAAATATATCAATTGTCTCTTCACCCAGAGTCCATTGCATTTCTCGTTTAATCGCAACACCAATAAGTGGAACAACCATTCCATGAATAAAGCCGCGAGCATTCCACAACTCATTATCTATTCGCTGGAAAAGAAACGCATCTGAATATAGATAAAAGTCATAAGCAAACATTGCTCCTACGGCTATCCATAGATATTTTAATGCCCACCGTTGATCTTCAGATGTATTTCTATATAACTGTTCAACGATAACAATGCCACCAATTGAGATAAGCAAGTGCCCCACTAAAACATCGTTACCAGCAATGAATTCAAAAAAGGAGCCACCTGATACACGATAGAGTGCCAGCATCATTAAGCCGACAATGAAAATGCCTAAACCAACGAATGTGATTTTGAAATTTTTATTGACCTGGTCCGTACTATTGTACGCGGTACGTAACATCACCAGAAGAAATGCTAACCACGCTAATGACCGAAAAAGCTCAAGAAGTAGCGCAAAGCTAAGTAAGCCGCCAAATACTGCCTGATAGGTTACTGTACCTGACCAGGCAGCACTGACTAAAGAAGCAATTGCCAGCATAGTTTTTGGCAGATTGTCCTGTCTGCCAGTCAGCATAATCAATCCTAAAATAATAAACAGAATTGTTGATACACCAAAACTAATTGCTTCTACATACATTCGTTTTAATGGCTCTTAAATAATATATTGTTAATTAGAACTCGGCCTCTATTTGATACTATTTAAAAGAGAAGACGCATTATCTTTCCCTGCGAAATCTTTTCCACTAGATAGAGCAACTTGTAAATTCTCTTTTGCAGCCTCTTTATCACCCATATGGTACAGCGCATACCCTAAATGATATCGAAACTCCGCAATCTTGGGCATCTTTTCTACCACTTCTCTCAACAGCAATACAGCATTAGCGTTATCACCCGATTTCGCATAAGCCCAGCCAAGCGTATCTTTGAACGCCAGATTAGTGGAAGTATTTAGCTTTTTAGCAAGACCCAGTGCCTTGTCTTCAGAACCAGGAGCCGTCATATGGTCAAGCAAAATGACCGCTAGATTATTAAGCGCCAATGCATTTACCGGCTCTTTGATCAAAATATTCTCATAAACACTTGCTGCCTTCTCAAAATCCTTGCTCATTTCAAAATAGCTAGCCAATGTTGAGCTTAAAAGAACATTACCATCAGTTAACTTAACAGCATCTTCTAAAAGAGAAATCGCCTTATTAATATTATTTTCATGCTTGTGAAGAGCCGCCAGGGAAATGTACGGATCAGGCCACTGGTTATTAACCTCAATCGCTAACTCATAACTTTTTTTCGCCTTCGAAAACTCCTTCTGTGTCATATGAACGTTGCCAAGTACATACATCGACAACAGATCTTTTGAGTTCACAGAAATTCTTGTTTCCAGGAAAGACTTCGCACCTTTCAGATCATTTTTAGCCAACAAGACCCCAGTTTTCTTTTGAATAGACTTCAGCAGATCCTCCGGGTTTCTAGACCTTTCTATCGCCTTCTCAAACTCCACTATCGCCTGATCGTATTGCTTAAGTGCAAAATAGTACTGTCCACGATTAATAAACACATCAGCCTTATTGGGGTGTGATGATGCCATATCATCCAGCACACGTTTTATACCGGCTTTATCATTATTATCTGAGTAAAGCTTCAAAGACATCTGTTGAAGATCAAAATTATCTTTATAAACAGACTGTGCTCTTTCTAATAATTTCTTGACATCTGCGTGTGTTTTATATGCGTACAAGTAACCTGCATAGTTCAAAAATGCACCGACCTTAGCTCTATGAACCTCGGTTCCTTTTTTCAACACTGATTCGGCGAGTTCATGCTCATTCAGTGCAATGTGTGCTTGAGCCATTTTCTTTGCCACCTCGGCATTATCAGGCTCATTCTTTAGAATCGTTCTGTAACTATTTACAACTGCTTCATAATTCTTTTCTGATAAATCTATACTTCCCGCAAGGATAAGTGCATCAGTGTTTGAAGGGTACTCTTTCAGAACCTCATCAAGGAGAGACCTTGCGCCTTCGATATTAGCTTCTTTAATTAAAATTTCCGCAAGCAGATTCTTACCATGCACCACGTCCACATCCGTTGGTGCATTAGCTATTATTTCCTTATAAAGTGTTTTCGCTTCATCTATCTTATTAGAACTTTTATGTACCTTTGCAAGGGCAAACTTGTACTGCACCTCTTCTGGTTTCTCGGCAATCAACCTGTCAAGCTCGGTAATCGCGTCACCCATTCCTTTCTGTATTACAAGGAACTGAACCAGAGTTAATGCTCGTTTAACCTCATTAGGAGCTTCCTGCACACTATCTCTAAGAACCTTTTCAGCTTTGCCCAACTGCTCTCTCTTGGCATAGAAAGTGGACAAAGATATAACTGAGCTAAAATTCGTTTTATCCTGATTTTTAATATCAATTAGTTCTTTTTCTGCCTCACCAAACCTTTCTTCTTTATACAGAATCCTTACTTTTTTTGTTCTGAGTTCAAAGTTATCAGGGTTTGCTGCGATACCTTTATCCATCATAGCAATAGCTTCATCAACCTTGCCATCAGCATAGTAAGCCATCGACAAAAGGTTAATACCATTTTCAAGTTGAGAATCCGCCTCAACCAGTTTTTCTATAATTGAAATCGCTTCTTTTTCATTGCCTTTCTTGTAATTGATTTGTTGCTCAATCAATTTGGCTTTATTGTTATTAGGATCCTTAGCAAGAATATCTTTAATAAATACTGCTGCCTTATCAAAATATTCATCTGTCCCGATAACAGCATAAATTTCAGCAAGTTTTATTTTTGGCCTGATATCTTCTGGATCCAGCTCGTTTGCCTTTTTATATCTACCAAATGCTTCCCTGGGCTCATTCTTTTTTTCGTCCATAAGCCCCATATAGTAATACGCCTCTGCGAACTTAGGGTCTATCTGTAATACATTTTTAAATTCGATACGAGCCTTATCGAAATTATCCTGTTCTAGATAACTTATTGCTTTCTCCAGGTATTTCTCTTTTCGTTCTTCTGCGCCACCACAAGCAATAAGTGTTGCTGTTACAGCCACTACAAGTGATTTCTTTATCAACCCCGAAATAGAATGTTTCATGAGTAACTCTCCACCGATTTTTATATATTTATAATTTATATGTATTTTGAATCTGCTATTGGGCGCTATATCACACCTCTTAATGACATGACCACCAGACTAGCAACCGCACTAATACGCAATAAATTCCACTTGCGCTGTTTCATGCCTAACAAGGCTTCACAGGCATAAAATAGCACTACTAACTTAATAGCCATTTCACCAATATAATCCCCATCAATATGTGTCTCAGGTAAATTTGGTACCACTACAACCAAGACTATCACTAAATAATCCAGAGGTGTCACCTGAAAAGTTTTATCTCGGCAAAACCTCACTCGAAGAGCAAAAGCGATAGCAACAAATATTAGCAAATAATTAACAATCAAATTGACCTGCTCATCCAGCAAGCCTTGAGAAAGCTGATATGCAGTCATAACGGCAAGCACATAAATTACTGCCTTTTCCAGTACTGACCCTTTGTCAAACTTGATCACAGGAGACAGCACAATCATCACAAGCAGAAGTAGTGACAAAATAGACATGTCGAACGATACAGTTTCTATAATAGCTGCCGGAACAATAAATAATACAGGAACCATTACCTTCAAAAAATAAGTCGGCACCGTTACAAGTAATCCCTTTTCATGTAGATAGGATACATACCTACTCGCATTTGCCAGAGTGCCGGCCTGGAGTGTCCCCATTTTTAAACCACCCTTGGGTGCAACACTGAAAATCCCAATAACAAATGCACTAAGCACCACATAAATCACACTTAGTATCAAATCTGATTCATAAAGCATAAAATAAGCAACAGCTACAAAGGTGCTTTGTAACAGGTAGATCGCAAAAACCGCTTCATAATGTCCCAGGCCAAGTGCCAACAGCTTATGGTGTATATGGTTTTTATCCGGTGAAAAAGGAGACCTTCGCTCGTATAACCTTTGTATCATCACCGCGAATGTATCCAGTATCGGGAGCCCTAGTATGAGAAGCGGTATAACGGGACTCATAGCAGAGTTAACTGACTGCGATAATACAATTACCATCACGCCTAAGCTAAAGCCTAAAAACTGACTGCCCGTATCACCCATAAACAGACGGGCTGGATAAGTATTATGCCGAAGGAAGCCTAGGATAGAGCCTGCAACTGCCATTGAGATAAGCACCACCATTTCACCACCTGCATCATATGCCAATAAGGCAATAATACTGATAGTAATTAATGAAGTGCCACCGGCTAAACCGTCTAAGCCATCAGATAAGTTTATAGCGTTGGTAATACCTACTAAAGCAAAGATGGTTAATGGTATTGCAAGGTAATCCGGGATATGATCATCTATAAAAGGGAATGTACGCACAATCACATCGCCCCAGGTGACGACTATAACCACAGCTAACAATTGCCCTAAAAATTTAACTTTATAGTTTAGGTCACACTTATCATCCCACAAGCCAAAGCCCCAAATAACAAGAAAACCTGCGAGTATGGCGAGCACCTGCTGATCAAGCTCTGCAAGTAACAGAATAGATATAACACTACCCGCAACCATAGCGATACCACCGACGCGCGGAATTGCCTGAGTATGCACTTTGCGCGCATCGGGTATGTCAATTGCACCAATTTTATCCGCCCATTTCATAACAGGCGGAATTAACAGCATGGTAACAACCAACGCAATAATAAAAGCAAAAATAAACAACATAATTAAGTGCTTTTATTTACCTGGTACGTATTCTGGAATTAACGGCGCTATTTTTCGACTGAAATCTTCTAGGCGCTTGTCAGCTATAGATATATCTTGCCCCGGTTTTAATACCGTTATTAAACGCATTAATGCGCCATCTGTACGATGTAAATTCATAGAATCCCAGAATAACCACCACTTCATCATATATTCATTTGTAACAAGGCGGCCGCGTTGCTGGAACCAGTAATAGACTAGTTGTTTTGTTTCATCTTTCTCTATTACAAGACGATTGACTACAAAGGGCACACCATCAATTGTAGTACCGCTTATATTATGATTTTGAAGCGATGCAATGCGCCATCCCCCGCCCGGAATACACGAGCGTGGTGAGTGAGCGGATGCGCCTTTTTTCTGAGATGAGTAATAGGCAGAATAAAAGTTTATAGAACCGCCATCTTCTGTATTTCGATAGTCACTCATCAGATAATCAGTGACTTTAAGCACATCAATAATATCAGCTTCTAAATAACTCGTTCTACCCTGCCACTTATCAAACTCTAGCGGGAACTCAGCATATTGTTTGCGCTCTGGTTCGATCTCTACCTGCTCAGGTAAAGCAAGCACACTTACTGCAACAAGTACTATGATGAAAAATGAAGCATAAAATGGCTTTGGAATTTCACGATAAGTAACTTCAGCATCATCAGGTGTAGGTTCTGGAAAATCCAGACCAAACGCTTCACGTAACGGCAGTTTATCTTTACCTATATGCGCCAATAGCCACATTTCAGCTATAAGAACACCTATGCAACCCATGAACACGACCCAACCTTCAAAGTCATGCAAGAAACCATCAGCCATTTCTGGTCCCCAATATTCAACTGTCACACCAATTACACCTATCCTAAAGCTGTTCAAAAATATAGTAATGGGAATTGAAGACAAGAATATGATGGCTTTTTTCCAGAAAGCTCCTGTAAAGAAATAAGCAGAAATAAAAGCAAGAGTCATTAAGGGAAATAAATAATTTAGACCGCTACAAGCTTCAATTACCTGTAACTTATACACACCTAAATCAATCACATTGCCTTCAAGAAAAACACTAATGTCAAAAAGACGGATAACAGCCACACCTATTTCCGATGAAATAAGCTGTAATTGTGATGACAAATTATTAAAGATAAAATTGGGTAGAGGAATCATGAAGAACAACATGATTAGTGGAACTAATATAATTTTAAAGCCTGGTCGCCCCATGAGTGAAAGCGCCACACCAAACACAGCGACAACAAAGCCGTATTGAATAATGGTATAAAGAGAGCTTAACTCTCCAGCATAGTATAAAAATAAACCGAATAACGTTAACGCGACACCTATCCAGGAGCCGTTAAATTTAATTTTTTCTAACTGATCGCTTTTTTGCCATATCAGAAATAGTGCAATGAATGGAATAATATAACCGTGACCATATTCTTCTCTTCTACTCCACCATGCTTCCATTTCGCGCAGGCCATCAAAATACACAAGCCCTAAAAGCAATGCAACTACACATATACCAACCCAAAATAAAGGGGTTTCCTTCCAAACTTTATCTGCATTCATACTATCTACTTTATTTTCATTCATAACAACTTTACTTAATATTTAATTTAGAGCTATTGATAATAATTTTTGCCACTTACGAATAGCTACAGGTTTATCATACTTTTCCAAGTATGATAACCTTGCTCTTCTGCACATTTCAGTATTACTTTCTTGAGAACGAGATAAAGATTCTATTTCTCTAGATAGTTTATCAGTCTCACCAATCAAAAAAGATTGCCCACAATTACATTCATCCAACATATTCTTTATTTCAGCTTTTTCAGAGCCAATAAAAAATGATGGCCTACCCGCCGCCATAACCCCATAAAACTTACTAGGGACGATTAAACCTTCTAATTCTGGTATTAAAGATATCAAGTGTACGTCGCCCACTGACAAACTGTAAGACAACTGAGAAAAATCTTGATATGGCTTGAACATCATATTGTTTAAATTTCTTAACTCGGATTGATCAACTAACCATTGCTTCTTGGCTCCATCACCAATAAACAAAAAAATGATATTTTTATTAGATACAAGTTTTTCTATAGCATCTAATATTGTGTCAAATTCGTGCGCCCTACCCATGTTACCAGAATAACAAACGACGAATTTATTTTCTAAACCCCATTCTTTAATCAGATGATTAGATTCCTTATCAATTGGTTTAATAACTTCTCCATCTGACCAATTATGTATAATTTTAATTTTATTACTTTCAATCCCTAATGACTCAACATGAGAAAACATAACATCACCCAAAACAACATTGAATAGTGCTTTTCTAAGTGTATAGTTTCTAATATTAATTAATAATTTTCCGAGAAAACCATTAAATCCTTTTACACCTAAGCGGCTAGCAACTTCGGGGTAAATATCTTGTAACCAATTAATCTGCTTAGCCCCTTTAAGCCTAACTGCAATACTTGATGTCACCGAGATTAATGGCGGATCCGTTTTAACAACAACAACATCATTTTTATTGGCTATACGTAATAACATAAAAAAAGAAGTGATATAGAAAAAGAAAAAATCCAATAGACGACCTAGTAATACATTTTTTCCAAAATTAGTTGTATAAACTCTTTTAACATTAACTCCATCAACAATATCTTCAGAATTAAGGCTTATATTGGGATCTGACATAACTCGTCGGCTAGTGACTACAACAATTTCAACATTAGAATCAAAATCTAGCTTTGTTGTCAAATCGGTTAATAATTGACTAGTAGCACTTTGATCAGGGCAATAAAAACGATTTACAAAAATAATCTTAGACATTAAAACTCATTCAGTTAAGCAGAAGAATCGATATTTCTTTTTTCCAAGACTCTAATTTTTTTAAATATATAAGAGAATCTTTATCACTCATATAGGATGTATTTATCTTTAAAATATCATCGCGGATGCTCGTTAATAGCTTGTTCACTTTGCTCTTATAGGCATCACTAATATTAGAATCTTCTAACTTTCTTTCAAGTGTTATTATAAACTTTAAATCCATATAACCATTAAGCACACCTTCCCACTGCAATGTTCCAACTGGTCCAGATTTAGATGGATATACAGCATTATGATGCCTCAATGGAGTACCTGGCAACCAAAATGACCAGTCATTATACGGGGATGTTACATTAGATACACCCCGTTTTATATCATTAGGTGATAATACTTTTTCAATATGAGATGGAAAATAGTAACCATGAGGAATCACTCCATCAAATCCACTTGCCCATAACCAGAACCCCATAAAAATGCGATTAAGTACAGGATTTTCTACATGCGGGTGCCAATAGACAAGGTGCTCACTACCCTGTTTAGAACACAAGTCTTCTTTGGCTTTGAAGGGAAGACTATTGAACATTTCTTTGTAACCATGACTCCCCAAACTATGGGCAATAACATCAAAGCATTTTGATTTAGTGTCATTTATTTCATTTATAACATTAGGCATATCATCCCAAAAAACAGCATTAACAGATTTACCCATCAGGGAATGAATTCGTTGATTTAACTTCAACTGTTTGTCCAAATATTTATTTCCACCTGATTCATCATACCCATAAAAATAAAGATCCATATTGAAACTCTCATAAATATTCTTAACAAAATCATTTACAATTGGGGTAGGATTATTTACAAATTTATATTTTTTATTTACAGGCGTCGTGGCATGTAACACTGCATACTTAATTCCAGATTGCTGTGTTACTTTAAGTGTTTTCTCAAGATTATTACTATCCCAATCATGTATTGTTATACCATTAAATCCATGATCTTTTATATCAGAGATATAATTTGATAATTGAAGCAACCTTTCATCCTCCGTACCATGCAAACGCATAGCATTAACATAAGCACCACTTCTTTCAATGAAATCATTTATTTTAAAGGCCGTATAAAGAAATATTTTATATTTATCACTTACATCACCTACAAGCTTCACCGGCTTAACATTTAATTCCACAGGAACTAACAAACTATTCATTCTATTATTTTTATAAGCTGTTATTTCCAAATTAAAGTAATACTGACCAGGTAAAGCTTCCTTATCTAAGGAGACTTTTAATAAAATACGCTTATTTGAATTTGAAGTTAATTTGGTTTTTAGAGCATCACTTAAATCAACAATTGGAGGCACATAAACCCACCCACCTTTTTCACTTTTCACCCATTTATCATCGAATGATATACTTCTATCATCAGTTAATAAAAGCTCATAAGTTAATACACCAGAAACCTTTTTTTGCTTAGTTGAAACCCCTGACTGATACCAGCTAGTTACAATTTTAGGCGTTATATTAATACCGCTCTGACTAGTACCTTTAATACTAATTTCAATATCTAAATCTGATGACGATGTGGTAAGCAAAATATCCTTAAAAAATATCTCACCTATAAAACCTTCCATGCTTATCTTTTTATTTACCGCACCAAGCTTTGCAGAAGAAGGTATTACTAACTCTTTAGGGTTAATCACCTTATCGCTATGCGAAACATAATAACTTGTTTCGTGCTTATTAAATAAGGGCAGCACCTCCTCTATATAAACGTCATCACCTAATAATTCAAATGCACATACTGAATTTATAGTTATAATAAAAGAAATAAGCACGTATTTAAGCATTTTAATTATGGATTTCTTGTGAAGAATAATATTGAAATAGAATGTAATCATTCTTCATAATAATCCTTATAAACACGTACAAGCTTTTCAACACTAGTATCCCAACTATAACGATTAGAATTCTCAATACCCTTATTTACTATTTTTTCACGCTGCGTAACACTAGATACTAACGGCAGAATATCCAGAATTTCATGTTCATTATTATCTTCTATATATAAAACTGAATCTCTACCAACTTCTAATGAAGCAGGATTTTTTAACGCTATCACAGGACACTGACATTTTTGAGCCTCTAGAATGGGCAAGCCAAAACCCTCATATTTTGATAAATACAGTAAAGCCAAAGCATCAGAATACATTGCACGAAGTGCATCCATACTTACATTAGAAAAAACATTCACCTGTTCTAAAACACCATATTTAACCGCGCATTGCTTTTCTTCATCAGTTAATTCTGGCCCTACGACAGAAATAGAATATATCCTTTCCTGTTGCTTTAAGAATTGTAAAATTTTAAGCGCATATTTAAAATTCTTATAACCTGATCTTCCAGCCACCCAGAGAAACTCGTTATTGTGATCTGAAAAATCATCATCAGGATAAAATACATCACTTACTGCATTCTCGATAACCCTTACATCTTTATTTGAATAAATATTAGGGTATATTTCTTCAAGATCCTTCTTTGTAGCTTCAGATATACACAAGATAACATCCGCCGAATTTAGGGAAAGATACTTCAATACATTATGTGCAAATCTAGACCTAAAGGGGGCAAACTTTTCATGCATAAAATCATGCAAAGTAACCACTTTAATTCCTCTATATAAGGGATACCATTGGTAGTAACTTGTATGTAAAATATCTTTTTTATTACCTCTTAATAAAAAAGGAAAGTACTTACTAACACTACCCCTAGGCTTTATAAAATCAACATCATACAAACTCAAATCAAGCTCACTGGAAATTCTGTTCGTATTTTCTGGATAAAAGATACAATAATTTAATCCATCACGCCTATCTTTTAATCGCATTAAATACTCAGACCAGACGACACTAATGCCACCCATTTTCTGGATTGAAAATATTGTTAAGTCAATATTAATCATAAAAACATATCACCAGTAAGCAACAACAAGACCAACCATTACAATACTCATTTATGCAACATTATCAAACAGCTTTTCTAGCTGTTGAATTTGATTTTCAATTGAAAAATCTTTTTTAACTACTTCTGAAGCACGCTCACCCATATTAATTCTATCTTTTTTGTTCAAAGCCAAATGAGCCAACCTTATTAATACACTGTCTATATCATCATAATCAACAATGCAACCAGTAGCACCGTCATTAATAATTTCAGGTGCGGCCCCTTGATTTGAACCAACAACAACACAACCTAAATACATGGCTTCCAAAAAAATAAGGCCAAAAGGTTCAGCCTTCGCTGGATTTATCAAAATATCAAATGACCTAAAGTACTCAGCTACATTATCCTGAAAACCAGTCAATGTATAAACCACACTACCTTTATAATTATTTACCCAGGAAACGATTTCCTGATAATAACCCTCATTACCTGGTAGACAACCGCCAACAATTACAGCTTCAATTCTAATTCCTGGCACTTTATCACTTAACCCACTCATCAGCTCAAGAAACAATTGATGTCGTTTCCACGGCATGAAATTCGCGACCATACCTACTCTCAAAACATTATCCTGATATCTTGCTGGTAAACCGTTTCCAGTGCTTAAAGAATAATCAAGGCCTTTAAAATCAGCACCATTATAAACAAGATGAAGCTTTGACAAACAAACCCCTTCTCTCGCCAGGCTTTGCTTAACGGACTCAGATATACAAATGATATTAGTTGATAATTTCGATACTGGATACAACGCTAACCCTATTAAATGACCTTTCCTGTGTTCAACGATATTATGTTCGTAATAGAAAAATTGCTTACGCATATAACGTGAAGGCATTACTGAAAATGCTGCCGCAATAAGCGTATTTGCACAAATTACGTCAATATCATGTTTTTTTATCAGCCTCTTAATGTAAAAAAAACCTTTAACAACTCTAAAAAGCATACCAATCAAACCGATTATTTTAAATCGATGACTCAGTAATCCAAAGTCAAAAAACTCAATATCGGTATTTGCACTGCAATCCCAGTCTAACTTTTCTGTACCTGTTTTTTGCTGCAACAACAAAATAGTCCTATATTTTTCATGATCTATATTAGAAACGATGTCATCAAGCACGCGTTCTGCGCCTCCAAATTTCTTTGAAGAAACATGACTAATAAATAATATATTTTTCTTAGTTTTGGTTACAGGCATTTTATAAATCCAGAAAATCTATCTCAAAGATAGCTTTGTACTTTTGCAATAATAGTCTTTTTGTCATTCTCGGCAATTTCTTGTATTTTCGTAACATTACTACTTAACATAACTTTTACTTGAGAATAATTATCAAGCAACTTTTCTATTTTATCATTAAGCTCTTTAGCCAATTTTGATTCATCTATGTCACTTTGAAAATCAATACAATAATCTTCCATGCCACATATTTTAGTCAGTTCAGTCACTTTTTGATCATATGAAATAGCTATAAATGGAACACCCATCAGAGCAGATGTAACTAATGAATGAAATCTTTCACCAATTACTATATCAAGCCCAGCTATTTTACTTAACATCTCATTTACAATAAATTCAGCTTTCTCATCTGGATACTGTAAAAGCCCTCCAATATTTTCTGTAAATACATTTTCAGGCAGTTTATCTTTAAGTTTATTTAAAATTCCTACATCATCACGACGATCATTGCCTTCAGAAAAAATTAGTAATGAAAATTGCGCATCCAATTTATTTAATACATGCTGACAAGATAATGAAACACCTTCAATCAAAACCTCATCTTTATTAATAAAGTTTGTATCTTTAGTAGCGGGAAATGGTCGCAGACTTACACCTACCTGTAGAGGCACCTTAAAATCAGTATCAATATTGATTTTTATATCGCTAATGTCCGTATTAAACAAAAGATCAGAACCACACTTAATATTTAAATTATCAGGATACAATTCATTTGCTATAGTTATTGATTTCTTATCTCTAACTATGAATAACGTAGATAACTTCAAGATTAGCATTACAATCATTTTGCCCATTTTAGTATTAACTGGCCCAATACTGACGCCCCACATAATAACTGGTACCCTTAATACCCGGGCCATCAAGACGGTTAATAGAATTATAATTATATTCCTTAAACCTTTTGTATCTGTAAAAAGACTACCTCCACCATAAACAAGTAATTTCATTTTACGAATAACAGATATTTGCTTTGTAAATATTTTTCGGCGTAATAAAATTAAATTTTTAACGAGCGACAATGGTGAAATACTGCAAACAGGATCAACAGAATGAAGCTTACTGACAGAATCCTGATTAACACAGGAAACCACTCTCGCCCCATTCCGATGCACAGAATTAAGCCCATGAAGCACATTATTAAGCATTGCCTCATCACCAACATTGGTAAACCCATATGCTCCTACAATAACTATACTCATTTCTCAGTCGCCATAATAATTAAAATAAATCATCTTTTTATCATTATTTTCTTAAAAGATTACGTCGTACCAGGTCAATTTCTGACTTGGTAACAACCCCAGACCAATATAATAGAACAGGGTAAACAATCATAAGAAACAGCAAATTACCCAATAACGATGTTTCGTCTTGAACTAACTTAATAACAATCATAGATATCAGTATCAATGGTGCTACAAACGTTATTAGTCTCAACAATGATTTATTTTTTAATGCCTCAAGTGGTATTATATTAAATACATTCGATATCGTAACAATGAAAAGTATAGAATACCCACACACTGTTGCGATAGCCGCACCAACAGCACCATATCGGGGTATGAGAACAATATTAAGTATTAAATTAGTTAAAGCACCTACTATCGCACCATAGGCTCGTATTTTAGCTTTGCCTCCAAAATCAAGCACCGGGCTTGCTATGGCCAATACACTTGCCATAATAAAATAGGCACTTAAAACAACCATTGAGTCTCCTGCTTGCGCATATGTGCTACCAAACATATAGCCCAATATTGAATCAGCCTCAATAGCAATTAGTATTGCCAATGGAGCAGCAACAATAAGAGCATATCTCATACCTGTTATAAAATATGTTGCTCGCTCTATTTCATCACCATTTTTCTTAGCATAAAATGGCGACACACCAAATCCAATAACCTTTGAAAGCTCAATCAATTTGATTAACAACAAAACGCCTACTGAATAAAATCCAACCGTAGCACTATTACCGTAGTAAGCCAGTAAAAGCATATCAAGTTGAACGAATCCAAAACCAGATAAAGAAATCACTGCAAGCGGCAGTCCATAGCGCATCATTTCTTTAATATCAGGCAATTGCTCAGCTAAAACAGAACTATCATCAGTTAATACTTTTCTTAACGACCACGCCGCACGCACAGAAGGTACCAGTAATGCAAAAATCTTAGCTGTAAATACCATATATGCAGATGCGTCATGCCATACAACAGGAACAGTTACAATCACAACAGACAGTGAAGCCCAACCACTAAAACTTGCACTTATACGCATATTCCTCGTGCCATGGCATGCTTTCTCCAAAAATAACCTGAACAATTCAAGAAAAAGCACACAGACAAACAGCCATTTCAATTCAAGTAACCCAGGTTCATTTAAAAACCTAACAATGTATGGAAATAACATTACAATAATAATCGTTGAGAAAATTACCCATGGAGCTGCACCAATAAGCGCCCTAATAACAAGTAGCTTTTGATTACGTTTAGTATCTTGAGAAGCAAGAAAACGAGCCATAGAGCCAGGCAAGCCAAGCCCAACAAATACGACTAATAATATAACCAGAGAGTTTATTAATGGAATAAGACCGTATTCAGCTGCAGAAAGCATACGTGTAATATACATTGCAACCGCTAAAGCACCTACTTGCAAAAAAAGCATTTGAATAAACGCCCAATATGATGTACTAAATATTACGTGATGCTTATTATTAGAAGCAGATTTATGTATAAGACTCATTCAGAAAATACCAATATGCACCATATACATCCATATCTTAAAATATTTATTACACTATATCTCATCAAGACACATATTCCTCACAAAACCGCATAAGAAAAACACAAACTTTTATATAGTTATACATTATCTACCACCTGAAATAAGTACTACAAAGCGAGAATTTAATGACATTAGTAGCACATAAATATACATTGATACCGCTATTACAACGATTGGAATAGACACGTACAATGCCAATAACATTGTTTCAGAGTTTGGCTCTAACAGTTTATATACAATCTTTCGAGTTATTGTCAAAAATGGTTCATGTATAGCAAAGACAAAAAACGAAGTATTAGAAGACCATAACAAAAAAGAACTGATTTTTTTATTGTTTAGTGCAAATTGCGTGATATAGAGAGCTGATGCTATACCAAATAGAATACCAGTTTTATGTATATAGGCATTATACAATCCACCCTTTGTTAAAACATCTATCAACAAGATCAATATATAAAGTATTAAAATTTTATTACCATTACTATCAAATCTAAAAAGACTTCCCCCCGAAATCGCCATTAATGCCCCTATATAAAAGAACAAAATTGCTGAGGAAGATGGAATATATACAGGCCAGAAATCAACAAACCATAGCGCTGATACAACTCCTAGAAAAATCATTGGGACATAATTAATAATTAAAAAAAACATTGGTGATAAAACAACTAAAACCATCAAATCTCGAATAAACCAAAACTGGTATGAGATTGGATAAGAGTTAATTCCTATTAAAGCATTCAAATAATCGTAAACCCTAAATTCACTTATAGGGGAGCTTTTTCCAGAAAAATAGATTTGAGTAACTGGTAAGTATTGAGCAGCAGCGTACACTAAAAGAGTTAAAATATTCCAGAATAAAAACGGTATTAGCAAAGAATTAATACGTGATTTTAGTTTGGCTTTGTAATTAGTTAACGACCACTTTAAGCCTAAGAAAAAGAAATAACCTGACATTAGAAAAAACAAAGGCACTGCGATTCTAGCTACACCGCGTGAAACAAGATCTCTGATAAAAGTTAACAACCAACCATTATGCCCCGACCCTATAACCTCATTTGAAAAACCAACATCAGTTACATACGCATGTATAAAGACAACGCCCACTATTAGTGGAAATCTCAGTATCTTCAATCTGTCTGAAGCAATTTTATCTAACACTTCCCACTCTCAACATATGTAAAATATATAACGACTTTGATTCAAAGCAATAAAGTTCTAACAAGAAAATAAACTCATCTAAACATAAGAGCTACTACAACTGCTAGGGCAACAATGAAAACCCCTGAAAAATAAAACATAGATAAATAGTTTTTATACTTACTTCTTTGACACAACGCAACTGCAGCCCATATAAAAAAGAACGGCATCAACTGTTCTTTATAACGAGAGACCGATATATAAAGAATAGAAATACCTATCAAAGTTAACAACGGGAACCACCTGAGCATAATAGAGTTCGCTGCTCCTGTGCCTTTGCTCAACGAAAACCCAAGTATCACAAAAGGCAACAATAAAATAAAAAATAAATTACTAATGGAATATAATGCTATGCCCGCATGCTCACCACTAGTTATCCAACCCCAAGCTGGCAATGGTGCAATCGTAGAAAAACCAACAGCAATAGGCAATTTATAAATATCTGAAGTCGAATTAATTCGTAAATGCCGGCTAAAACCAACTTGCCCTGTACTCGCCTTTTCAGTAAATTCCCTATTATGGCCTGCAATATTTTCAAACCTCTCAAAAAAAACATGCCCTGCTTGTGTGTTTGAAAGAGCAGTTAAAACACCACCCCCAATAACTAACAAAGCTAAGCCTGCAAATACTGCGAGACCTTTTTTTTGCATTCTTGCTATCCAGCCATCTAAACCAGTATAACGCAACGCCAACCATAACATTACTATACCGATATAGGGCAGTGTGAAATCCTTTCGCAAGTACCACATCACAACTAGAGTACCAATCAGAGCCATTATTGAGCGTAAAGTTATTTTCTGTTCGTTTTTAGCGACCAGTAAATAAACAGTGTAAACCATCACAAATATCAACGCTGTTTCTTTAAACTGCAGGGTAGACATATACACAATATTCGGCATAAACGCGAACAGCAATCCCGCAGTTTTTGCCACACGAAGTTCAAATAGTAGTCGAGTAATTTCAAAAACAAGAACGACAGTAATTGAAGACAAAAATGCATTGAGTACCCGCGCACTAAAAGTGTCCGTGCCTAATAGAGAATATAACCAGCCATTAAGATAAAAATAGCCTGGATTTTGTTGCCATGAAAATAAATCATAGCCATCTTTTCCTTCGCGAAGAGCAGCAGCAATAACAGTACCGGCGTCGTTATATCTGCGGTCATCTAAAAACGCAAAACCATCACCGCCCACACCGACAAGATAGTAATAAACTACATATACAAAGATAATGCGCACTACAAAAGCAGAAAAAAACAAACCTGCTAAATATTTTTTATTTGGCGACTTGAGCAAAGGAATTAAAGCCAGTCCTAATATAAGTAGCATCAATGCAACAAATATGCTTTGAATGGGACTTGCCTGTGTGGGACCAAACATATATATACCGCTATTTATTAATAATTATGCGTGATATTCTGGTATTGTTTAAAGCATTCGCGTAAATCAATCCATGCTTTAACAAAATTCTCTTCCTGAATAACTTCTAATTTAGTCAATTTTGAGAATTCAGACCGAGCCATATTTAGGTGTTTTATGGATGCAGCATCTTCTTTTATACAATCATTTGCTGCTAACAATAAAAAATTACATATATTGACAGCTATACCCTTTCTTATACAAACAGAGTTTCTCACGAACTTACTAAGCCCAACCTCCGAAATATTCTTGAACATTGAAGAAGCCTGCGAAACTCTTTGTCTGAGACTATATTCATCAAACAATTTAATACTAGGTACCACATCACTAATGTTTGTCTTTTTATCCATATCATTCATGGCTTTACAATACAAAATAGCTTTACTGTATAAAGACAAAGTCTTTTGCAACATTCCCATGACATCAACATCTGAATAGGGCGAATTTCTCAGGGCGAGACATCTATTCATGTAGTCAATATCTTCTGAAGAAATAAATTCACCTAGCTTTTTCCTCTCAAGAAAAGCCTTATCCCATGAAGCAAGTCGCATTGTAAAGCCTGCTACTAGATTATCTGCTTCATATGGATGCAACCATGTTGTTATATCTAAGGTGTTTTTCGCAATATTTAACCCAATGGTTCGCTTTTCTTCTATTGTCATAGTTGAAGTCAAAAAAGTTACTGGTATGGCATGTAACATCGAAGTAAGACGGTGTAACAATACTTCATTGAGTTCTTTCCACTTTATATTTGATCGATTGACAATTGGCAACTGAGAACTTACTGATTTTTCTCCGAAATTAATTCCACACTGCTTACTTTCATATATAAAGAATTTCTTTTCTAATTTTGGTAATTTACTCCATGTAATGATTGTATAATCAATGTGAAACAAATCGCCAAAGTCATATTCTGTTTCCAGTTTCAATATCAGATTACGAAATTCATCTTCTTTATTTTTATTATTTTTTGATACAGCAACAAGAAATTCAATATCACTGAATAAATGAACGCCTTCTGAATTATCAGCCCATGACAATTCACCTCTAGCCGTACTCCCAATAAGTAAAACACCAGGCGTCATATCTGAAAACTTATCGTAAACATATTTTGAAAATCGGAAAACGACGTCACATAGCTCAGAAGGATAACCAAACCCTTTTAGCTTGTCGATTGCTACATCATAATATGAGTTGTCGTTCATAATAAATAACTACACGTAGTATATATTATGATTCATTATTACAGCTAGTAACCATATCATATATATCGGAAGCATTTATCCGCTCAGGATATTCTGTATCGTAGTTGCTTATAATAGTACCCTGCTGACTTTCCAGGATTGGATCATAACCATGCATTGCCTTACATACTGTATTACCAAAAAAAGATGGGGCAAACATTTTTTCTTCGTCAAGCAAATAAATTACATCTCCGTGAGATACGTTTACTAAGCCAAATTTTTCTCTTTCAGATTCTGATAAAACATGCCCTTTACCCAACGCGTCAAATGCATTAACTAATTTTTCTTCTAAAGACTTGTCATTTAACCAGACTCTAAAAAAGGTAGCATCTATAAAATAGGAATACGTACTACTACCAGGCTTACCTAAAACATTACGTATATCAAATTCTACAGCTTCCGAAACACCACACATACCATGATCTGAAAAAATAAAGTATTTACCATTTTCTCCATGTATATTTTTAAATTCTGATATAAGCTTAGGAATATAATCATCAATTAGGTTTATTTGATCAGTATATTGTGATGATTCTTTACCATAATGATGCATAACCCCGTCCAGTTCCGCCGTACTTACAAAAAGCCTCTCCGGTTTATCTTCTTTCATTACCTTAATAGATTTCTCAAATACTTTTTTGTCATTAACACCTATTTCACTATATAAAACACGATCGAAATTTAAATTAGATAGGAATGTCGGATGCTTAAATCCATAGTCATAAGCTGTGGCACCTGCATTTTTAAAATATGGAAGCACATCAAAAGGAATGGCATAGATGCGTTCTTTTAGAATCATTCGTACCAATTTGTGAGTTACTCTACTAGAAAATGTACTTATTGAGCTTATAGCTGATAATACTGAAACAACAGGCGGGATCATCCATTTATGGATTTTATCTTTATTGTAAATCCATTCGCAAAAAAAACCGACATCATCTGGCTTCATTTTTGCAAAAATTTCTGATTTTACATTAATACTATAACCAACACCTGGTGTCACCTTCTTATAAGTGATAGCTTCTAGCTTTTTTGCCAACGGTTCTGAATCTGCAAATGGATATGCATCAACAAATATAACTAGTAATGGTGTACTCATGGCTATGACATCCTATTTATAAAATATATTTTACTTTAGATTTTTAATTACATTATCAAGCAGTTCCTGAAGACATGTCTCACCATCATTCAGTAATATCAAATCTGCTTCTGACTTTTGTTTATCTATATGCTCTAGGTACATAGTTCTAACTGTCGACTCATATTGATTCAATATTGAACCAATATCTCTACCACGTTCTAGCATATCCCTACGTATCCGCCTTATTAGTCTTATATCTGGGCTTACATCAACAAATATCTTGTAATCAACTTGATCAGCAAGCTTCTTATCGTAGTACGCATACAAACCTTCAAGAATAATAACGGGCTTTGATGGCTCATGTTGTTTATTGATTTTTCTTGTATGTGTTACAAAACAATACTCTGGTATATAAACACTATTACCATTTTTAAGACTCAATATATCACTATGTAAAAGGCTTATATCCTGACTATCAGGATGATCGAAATTAACATTTGATCTTTCATTATTATCTAAATGAGAAAGGTCGTTATAGTATGAATCCAGTGAGAGCAAAAGAGCATCATCTGCATAATGACTCTTAAGCATATTTGCAATAGTCGTTTTCCCAGAACCACTACCACCAGTTATTGCTATTATTTTTGAATTCATAACATAATTTCTGAATAAATTTTAGAACACATTACGTTCTAAACTTATTAGTATTTTTTAAATACCATTCATACGTTGAAATCACACCTTCATTAAGTTTTGTATTAGCTTTCCAACCTAAACCATTTAATCGACTAACATCAAGTAGCTTTCTAGGTGTTCCATCAGGTTTGCTTGTATCGAAAGTAAGTCCACCTTTATAACCAACAGCTTCTTTAACAATTTCAGCTAACTCCCTAATTGAAACATCATCACCTACGCCGACATTTACAAAATCAAAACCATCATAATTATTCATCAAGAATACAGATGCATCAGCCATGTCATCAACATGCAGAAACTCTCTTTTTGGGGTACCTGTACCCCAAATTTCTACTTCTGGTAACTTATTAATTTTTGCTTCATGAAATTTTCTAATCAATGCTGGCATTACATGTGAATTTTCAAGATTAAAGTTATCACCTGTACCATAAAGATTGGTTGGCATTATTGATATCGCATTAAAACCATACTGCTTTTTATATGCCTGGCACATTTTAATGCCTGCAATTTTTGCAATTGCATACCATTCATTTGTTGGTTCAAGCTCACCTGTGAGTAGATGCTCCTCTTTCATTGGCTGTGGCGCAAACTTTGGATAAATGCATGATGAACCTAGAAACAATAACTTCTTAGTATTGTTTCTATAGGCGGCATCAATAACATTTGTCTGTATCAGCAGGTTATCTCTGATGAAATCAGCAGGATACGTATCATTAGCAAGTATGCCACCAACTTTTGCCGCCGCAAGAAAGACATAATCTGGTTTTTCAGTTTCAAAAAACTGATTTACTTCAGCCTGACTTGTTAGATTAAGCTCTTTACTAGTTCGCAATACAAAATTATTGTAACCATCTTCTTTTAATTTTCTAAGTACAGCACTACCTACAAGCCCTCGGTGTCCTGCTATGTATATTTTATCTGCTTTGTTCATACTATTAAAACCTTAGGTCACTAAATATCAGATTTGAAACATACTGGGATGACGAATGTATATCTTTGGTGGATCCGCTTTGCTTGATCCACCCTACATGCTACAAACCCACAATACTCAGCTATATGTATTATTTTTTTATTCAAAATATGAATTCGTTTTGAAGCCGGCTTCTTTACATAATGCATCACGCTTAGCAATCATCATGTCGTTTTCTACCATTTCTGTAACCATTTCTTGTAGTGTAATCTTTGGTATCCAGCCTAATTTTTCCTTCGCCTTAGTTGGATCACCTA
>Ga0316209_1000659_pt1 | contig 52193 bp, 49 predicted proteins | sample 6monopyrite_MG_FD_204945 | JGI IMG/M metagenome (GOLD analysis project Ga0316209, IMG submission 204945) | Microbial mat bacterial communities from mineral coupon in-situ incubated in ocean water Damariscotta River, Maine, United States -... | ecosystem: Environmental > Aquatic > Marine >... | reverse complement strand
TGGCCATGAAAATCCGTCTCGCCCGTGGTGGCTCGAAAAAGCGCCCCTTCTATCGCATCGTGGCCTCCGACAGCCGCATGCCCCGCGATGGCCGCTATATCGAGAAACTGGGCACCTATAACCCGCTGCTGCCCAAGGATAGCGAAGACCGCGTGCAGATGAACATGGAGCGCGTGCAATACTGGCTCGGCGAAGGCGCACAGCCCACCGATCGCGTCTCGCGCTTCCTGGAAGCGGCCGGCGTGGTCGAGAAAAAGACCCGCTCGAACCCGCAAAAAGCCGTCCCCGGCAAGAAAGCCACCGAGCGCGCTGAAGAAAAGGCCGCCAAGGCCGCAGAGGCCGCTGCCGCTCCCGCCGAGGAAGCCGCCGCAGAAGAAGCCGCGGAATAATCCCGGCACCTTCAGGCATGGCCCCCCGCAACTGGATCGGCACTGTCCATCTGGCCCAGGCCCGCGCCGCGCAAGCGGCCGGGTTTGTCGCCCTGTCGCATGGCAGGGCGGGCGCGATGGAAAAGCTGTCCGTGGGGGACCGTGTCATCTATTACGCACCCAGAACCGATTTCGACGGTGACCCGGTGCAGGCCTTCGTGGCGCTCCTGACAGTTAGTGGCGATACCATTCTGGAACGGGCCCTGCCGGGCACGGATTTGCGCCCCTTCACGCGCGATGCCCTCTATCATGACGTGACCGAACTGCCCGTGCGTCCGCTGCTTGACCAGCTCACCTTCGTGACATCACCGCGCCATTGGGGCATGGCTTTCCGGCGCAGCCAGTTCGAAATTTCCACGAGCGATTTCGACCTGATAGCTAAAGGAATGACCGCATCATGAGCGACCGCATCTGCGTTGGGGCCATCACCGGTTCCTTTGGTGTCCGCGGCGAGGCCCGCGTCAAAAGCTTTTGCGCCGATCCCGCCGCCATCGGCGATTACGGCCCGCTAAGCACCGAAGACGGCACCGCCACCTACACGCTGACCATCACCCGCCCGGTCAAGGGCGGCTTTGCCGTGCGGCTGTCGGGTGTGAAAACGAAAGAGCAGGCCGACGCCCTGCGCGGCACCACGCTTTACGCCCCGCGCGCGGCCCTGCCCGCCCTGCCCGATGATGAGTTTTACCACACCGATCTGATCGGATTGACGGCGGTTGATACCGGCGGGGCCGATCTGGGCCGCATCCATGCTGTCCATAATCATGGCGGCGGCGATCTGTTGGAATTGCGCGCAAAGGGCCGGAAAGGCACCGTTCTGGTGCCCTTTACACGGGCCGTGGTGCCAACCGTCGATCTAAGAGCCGGACGCATTATCATCGACCCGCCCGAGGGTTTGTTGGACAGCGAAGAACCCTGAACCGCCCCCCCCCCCGATCCGGGCGGTCCCCTATCCCTGAAACTGCCCGCGCAGGCGGCACAGAAGGGCGGCCCGGCCGCAATCGGGGCCGGCGGCATCAACGGGGTCATCTGACGGGGCCTGCTCCGATGGCGCGGGATGCATCGGCAGCAGGATCGCCTCGAAGCTGCGGTTTTGTCCGTGGCTAATGAAATCGAACGGGTTTTGCGCAATTACCTGGGCCATGTTGCCTTGCACCGGGCCCAGGAACACATCGATATGGTTGCCCGTCACGGCCCCACCGGTATCTTCACAGGTGAAAATTCCGTCATGCACGGACCCGTCGGGCAGGACCACGCCATCGGCGGCGGGGATATAGAGCTCCTGACCAAATTCGGGATAGCCCCCCGCCACCCAGGGTCGCGAGCCATCGACCCAGCCCAGATCGCAGGCGATCGTACGAAACGGGCGCAACGGATTGCTGCGCGACCCCGTCCCATAGGGAAAGGAGGACCGTTGCCAGCGCACCCGCTCGCTTGGGCCATGCGGGCAATTGGCCTGCGCGCCGCCCGTCACGCCCGCAAAATTGTAAACCTGCCCCGACACCCGCATGCTGCCCGCCAAGGCACCGTCGCACCAATCGCGGCGCGCCACTGCCGGCCCGATTTCGCTGCCGTTCATGGCGCGGATGGGCACGCCGCCGCTGCTTGGGCGGCCATCCACAAGACGATAGATGGTGGCCCAGACCGTGACAGGGGTGCCCTCGATCGCGCGGCGTGGCGTTTCCGTGCCCGACGCACATCCCGAAACCATGATCAGCATGGCCGCCGCCAAAAGGCGTGAGAGAATACCCATGAACCAACCCCCGAAGAGGCCCCTGGCAGGCGGGCCTCGTGAAATCACTATTTTAAAAATCCAGCAACCTGCTGCGTAAAACACGCGCCCCAGTTTAACGTCCCGGCGGTTGTCATGCCAGCCCAATCGCGATAACGCCTGCCTCCATGTCCACACCGCCAAGCAAATCCCATGGTCGCCTGTCGATCAGCGCCAGCCACACGCCGCGCGATCTGGTGACCCCCACGCCGCGCCTGAAAGGGGCCTGGCGGGCCAAGGTAATCACCCTGTTTCCCGAGGCGTTTCCCGGCGTTCTGGGCCAATCCCTGACCGGCAAGGCGCTGCAACAGGGGTTATGGGCGCTGGAACCCATCGACCTGCGTGTGTTCGGCAGCGGCAAACATCGCAAGGTCGATGACACGCCTGCGGGCGGCGGCGCGGGTCTGGTGATGCGGCCCGATATTCTGGGCCGTGCCCTGGGTCATGCGGCGCGTGGCACGCCTGCCGATACCGCCCGCTGGCCGCGGGTGTTCCTCTCGCCGCGCGGCAAGCCTTTTGCGCAGGCCGATGCGGAACGGTTTTCAAAGGCCGAGGGCATGACCCTGCTCTGCGGCCGGTTCGAAGGCGTCGATCAGCGCGCGATCGACCATTTCGGCCTGGAAGAGATAAGCCTTGGCGACTTCGTGATGACCGGCGGTGAAATCGCGGCGCAGGCCCTGATTGACGCCACGGTGCGCCTGATTCCGCAGGTTCTGGGCAACCAGGCCTCGACCGAGGAAGAAAGCTTTTCCGATGGCCTGCTGGAGCATCCGCAATATACCAAACCCGCCGAATGGCAGGGCCGCGGGATCCCCGAGGTTCTGCTGTCGGGCAATCACAAGCGCATTGCCGATTGGCGCCGGGATCAGGCCGAGAAACTGACACAGGCGCGTCGCCCCGATCTCTGGGCCGCCTACAAGGCCCGCAAATCACGCGATTAACGCGCGTCCGGGAAACCGTCACACCTGGCGCGGTGCCCAACACGCCGACCTCACAGATTGCGGGCCGCGCTTAGCGCGTGTCGCGTTGAACTGAATTCGCTCCGCAGGCCGAACGCGCCCTGCTCTGCAAACGCTGCCTCGGCCAGCGGAATGAATGCGCGCATCCTGTCAAACGCGACACGCTCTAAACCGTCAGGTGCTTTCAAGACTGCCACGGCCTGCCGGAACCAGCGTCTGACCTGCAATGCCGCGCAGGCCCTGCGCCTGCATTTTCGATACAACCAGCCCGGGATCAAGCGCCTGAACCGTCACCCCATGGGCCAGTGCCAGCGCCGCCGCATTGCCCGCCGCCTGCCCCATCGCCATACACTGAGGCATCCCCCGTATCGATGCAAAGGCCACCGGATCGGCCGATACGATGCGCCCGCCAAACAGAAGGTTTTCCACCCGCTCGGGCATAAGGCAACGCAGGGGCAGCGTGTAATAGCCGTCGCCATCCGTCACCGCGTCATGGGTCATCGCGCCATCCGCCCCGCGCATCACGTCATCGACCGGGTTGGCGCAGGCGACGATGCCATCGGTAAACTTTCTGGCCGCCGCCACATCCGCCCGGCTGAGGTGATACATTCCCTGCAGCTTTCGGGTTTCGCGCACGCCCACGGTCGGCCCAAGCGATGTCATCCAGGCCCGAGAAAACCCCGGCACATCGGCGCGCAGGAATTTCACCAGCTGTGCCACCCGGCGGCGGCCTTCCTGCGTCGCACGCGCGCGGCTCTCCGGGTCGGTGCCGTCCACATCGCGGATAACCACCGAGTTGCAAAAGACCGTATCGGGATGGAACCCTTTCATCAGGTAAAGCTGCGCAAGATCAGGGTGCAGGCGGCCCTCGGCCACACCGCGCGCGGCGTGCCGCGTGAAATAGGGGTCGGCATCCGCGAACACCTGCGCCCAGGGCGCGTTGACCATCAGAAATGACAGCGTCACCCCCATCATGTCGCCGCTGCCATCGCCCAGTTCGAAAGGGACCCCCGCCTGCGCCGAAAGATCGCCATCGCCCGAGCAATCCACCACCATGCGCGGGTGCAGGTCAAAGGAGCCGCGCCGGTCGGCGCATGTCACCGCCGCGATGCGTGCGCCCTGCATCACCGGGGCCTGGGCAGCGTGTTCAGGCGCAGTTGAACCCCCGCCTCCTCCAGCATCTCGAACATCACGATCTGCGCCATATTCGGGTCATAGACGATCTCGGCCCCGAAATTGTCCAGCGTCGAGGCCCGTTTTTCGGCGGCGGGCGGGTCCAGCGCCATCAGCCGGCCGGCCAGTTCCTCGATCAGGCCTCCGATCGACACGCCGCACGGGTATCCGCCGCCCCAGGGCATCCCCGGGCAAAATCCCATGACGCCCCCCAGTGTGCCGCCGGCCTCGACCAGGGTGACCCTCTGCCCCTGACGCGCCGCCGCAAGGGCCGCGCCGAACCCGGCGGTGCCGCCCCCGACCACCAGAATATCCAACCCGTCTGCACCGGTTCTCACAGGCCCTGCCTCCTGATTGCGCGCGCCTGGGCCAGGGTATCACCGCCGCGCGTCCGCGCGCCAGCCGGTTTGCGGCCCCAGAGGGCCATGACCCCCTTGATCCCGTGCCAGAACCTGCCTATACCCCGCCCGTCCCGGTCGGCTTTCCGACTCGCGGGACTGTTTTGTTTTAGGCCGGGCCAATGCTGCCGGGGGTTTCTTCGCCCCTCCTTGCGGTCCACAGCCTGAAACAGGACGACCGAAGAAACGTTGACCTGATCTCTGGCGGGCGCGACAGGCGGACCCGGAAGAAGACCGAGAGCTCTGAGGACGGCATCACATTCGCGGGCAAACCGTGATCATTGTTGGAGAATTGCGATGGACCTGATCGCACAGATCGAGGCGGAGCAAGTTGCCGCCCTGGGGAAAGACATCCCCGATTTCAAAGCGGGTGACACCATCCGCGTCGGTTACAAGGTGACCGAAGGCACGCGCAGCCGTGTGCAGAACTACGAAGGCGTCTGCATCTCGCGCAAGAACGGATCGGGCATTGCCGGTTCCTTTACCGTCCGCAAGATCAGCTTTGGCGAAGGCGTGGAACGTGTGTTCCCGCTGCATTCCACCAATATCGACAGCATCACCGTCGTGCGCCGTGGCCGGGTGCGCCGTGCCAAGCTGTATTACCTGCGCACGCGTCGCGGTAAATCGGCCCGGATCGCGGAAGTCACCAACTACAAGCCCAAAGCCGGCGCAGAAGCCTGAAGGAGCGGATGTCATGAAAAAAGATACCCATCCCGAATACCACATCATCGACGTCAAGATGACCAATGGCGATGTCATCCAGATGAAATCCACCTGGGGGGCCGAAGGCGACCAGCTGGCGCTGGATATCGACCCCTCCGTTCACCCCGCCTGGACCGGCGGCGGCGCGCGCCTGATGGATACTGGCGGACGCGTGTCCAAGTTCAAGAAGAAATACGAAGGCCTGGGCTTCTGAAGCCTCTGCCAGTTCGGTTTATACGGAAAACGCCGCCCCCATCCGGGGCGGCGTTTATTCTTTCAGGGACGGGTTCGGCCCGATCAGCCGAATTGCGCAGTCCACGCATCGCTGATCGCTTGCGGATTTTCGTTGCCGGACAGGTCATAATCCCGGTTTTGCGCTTCGTTATAGGCGCGCGCGTATACGTCCGCGGCCCAGGCCCGGCTTGCGGCAGAGGCACTCGGGTCCGTGGCAGCCGCTGAATAGAGCGCCAGCTGATCCGCCAGGGCGACATCGCTGTAACCGCTGATATCCTGCGAATACACTGCCAGGTTGCCGTCATATCCGGTGCTGAGCCGTGTGTAATCCGAAAGAGAGAAGGTTCCATAGGCAGTGGCGAAGCTCGTCGTGATGATCCCGTCATCCTCCAATTGCGCAGACGTGTCACCGGAGAGGTCTTGCACCCCGGCAGAAACAACTGCCGTCGTTGCCAGACCCAGCCCGACCAGCCCTGCTGTCAAAACGACCCAGTCGACGGTCACAGCGCCGCTCTCATTGCTCAGGAAATATTTTATCATCTGGAGTCTCCGGAAATGTCAGTTGGCGAGCTGTTTGATTCGGGAAATGGGCAAACATGTGACGCCGCGGGTCCGGAACCTGGGTTTCATCTCGTATTTTCAATACATTCAAGGGGCGATCCACCAGCGTATCGCGCAATTGATGGGAAATGGCGTCAGGTTCGCGGAAAGCCGGTGCCCGTGCGAACACTCCCTTGCCATTAACTTGTTCTTTGCGCGCTCCGGGGCAGTGACAATCCCGGGAACAGGGCGCGCGCCTTACCAGCCGAACAAGGGCTTCCCGACAAATCGAGATAACTTCGGGGCAAATACGAATAATCTGCAAAGGCTGACGAACGCGCGGTTTCTTGCTTAACACTCGCCGCGCGGTTCCGTATATTGCGCCGCACAAGGCCAGCTATCCCAAAAGAAATACGCGGCCGGACAATAAAAAAAAGGGGACAGCGGTGGCGCATATCATCGTTTTCGGCAACGAAAAGGGCGGGTCGGGCAAATCGACCTCTGCCATGCATGTGGCAACCGCGCTGGCCCGCATGGGGCATCGGGTCGGCGGGCTCGACCTGGATCTGCGCCAGCGCAGCTTTGGCCGCTATATCGAGAACCGGCAGAACACCATCACCGCGCGCGATCTGACGCTGGCCGCGCCCATGCTGATCGAGCTGCCAGAGGTGGACCCCGACCAGGTCGGCCCTGACGACAATATCTATGACCTGCGCCTGTCGGCGGCCGTCAGCGATCTGGAGGGGCGCTGCGATTTCATCGTGATCGACTGCCCCGGCTCGCATACGCGCCTCAGCCAGGTGGCGCATTCGCTGGCCGATACGCTGGTGACGCCGATGAACGACAGTTTCGTCGATTTTGACCTGCTGGCGCGGATCGACCCCGAGAGCTACGACATCAAGGGCCCCTCGGTCTATTCCGAGATGGTCTGGCATGCCCGGCAGTTGCGCGCGCGCGCAGGCCTGACCCCGATTGACTGGATCGTGGTGCGCAACCGGCTTGGCGCGCAATACATGCACAACAAGCGCAAGGTTGGCGATGCGCTGACGGCATTGTCCAAACGCATCGGGTTCCGGGTGGCACCGGGCCTGTCGGAGCGGGTGATCTTCCGCGAGCTGTTCCCGACCGGCATGACGCTTCTGGATCTGCGCGAGATGGGCGTCGACAAGATGAACATCTCGAATGTCGCCGCCCGTCAGGAGGTGCGCGACCTGGTCAAGGCGATGAACCTGCCGGGTGTGACGGTTGATTTCTGACGCCCCGGCTCTTCAGGAACGCTGCGATCTCTTCGGCCGCACGGTCCAGATTGGCCTCGATCATGCCAAAGCGGCGCATCATCGCGGCCCCGCTCTCGGGCGCAGGATTTTCTAGAAACCGCATCGCATCGCGGGGCGTTTCGATATTGGGCAGGGCCTCATAGACCGGATGTTCGTTGCGATAGACCGCCGCCATTTTTCCGGCATAGAGGCTGTCGAGCAGCGCCGTCGACGCCGTAGAGATCACCAGATCGGACAGCGCCAAAACATCGAGCATTCCCATCCCCGCGAGCGGCCCGGACCGCGCGCGCGACATAACGATATTGGGGTTTTGCCGCAATAATGCTCTGTCGTTCTTGCCGTGTATCGACCGGGTCTTGCCGCGGTGACCCCGCAGAATAAAGAGGTGATCGGGGCAGCCGCGCGCCAGCGACACCACCAGGTCATAAAACGCCTCGATCTCGGCGTTGGAATAGCGCTCGCTCCAGCGGAAGGAATGACAGATCAGCACGGTTTTGGAATATCCGGCCTGCATCTGCTCGAAATCCGCACCGGGCGGGCGCGGGGCCAGGATCGGGGCCTTCAGAAATCCGACCTGCCGGGCCCGCGCGCGCGCCTCGGGCACCAATGATGTTGCCAGGACGGGATCGTCATAGAGCAAAAGCAGCCCGGAATGGAACCTGTTCGGTGCCGGGTCGGGAACCGGATAGTTCACCATTGTCTGGATCACGCCATGCTGCACAAAAATCGACGCGATGGCGTGTTTGCGCAGATAGGCGCTGCGGGCCACGGTGGCGCTGCCATCCAGCGCCGGATCGGACAGCACCACGGCCACGTCATCGGGGCGCAACCACAGCCCGGCCAACCGTTTGAGCAGCCGGTTGGGCCAGAGCCGCACCGCGACCGGGGCCGCTGCGATCAGCTGGCGCAGGCGCGGTTCGCGCCGCAGCGCCGCCGATGCCCCATAGCAGACGACCGGCAGGCCGCGTTCGGCCAACCGGCAGGCAAGCGGAAACAGCGCCTCGTAATCGGGCAGCCCATGAAGAAAGAAGACGAGCCTGGCCTCAGACACTGTAATCGTCGATCAAGGCGCTTGGTTTGGCGAACCGTTCCAAATCGTCCTGATCGCTGATCGTGACCTTGTTGCCGGTCACGATCACGCCATAGGGTTGCAGCGTCTTGATCGCCCGGCTCATGTTTTCCGGGGTCATGCCAAGGGCGGATGCCAGCCGTTTCTTTTCCGTGTGCAACACGAACTCGGACGATCCGTCCGAACGTTTTTGCTGGCGCAGCAGATAATTGGCCAGCCGCTCGACCGAGGTGCGCAGCTTCAGATCCTTGGTGCCCTTGACGACCGAGCGATAGCAATGCGCCAATTCCGACACGATCGCCTGGGCGAATTTCGGATCCGCGTCAAAGGCGTCGCGCACATCCGATGACGGCAACAGCACGATGCGACTTTTCTCAAGGGTCCGGGCCGACATCAGATAGGGCGCATCCTTGACCGTCGCGGCCAGAATAAAGGTCGAAACCGGCCAAAGGGTCGCCATCGTGGTCTCGCGCCCGTTCCAGCAGGAGAACAGTTCGACCGATCCACTGACGACGATATGCAGAAAATCGCTTGGGTCGCCTTCGGTGATCAGCTCGATCATCGGCGGGAAATTTTGCAGATAGGCCCCGCGCATCAGGCGATAGAAATGAGGATCCTCCATCCCGGAAAAAACCTCCAGGGCGCGAATATGCCCAAATTCCGACTCAGGCATGGCCCGATTGTCCCCCGTGATGACGATTGACATTTATCAAGCCAGAAGGCGCGCCTTGTCAATCCCACGCGTGGATATTTGTAAATTCGACCATGCAACTGCGCCGGGCTTCGCATGACATCGTGCCGAGAAATTCTTATTTCGTACCGATTTCACGGTTTCTTGACCTAGATCAACTTTTTCAACGTTCCAGCGCGGCAACGCTCATCCCGAGATCAAGAAAGGCAGAGATCTATCTGCCCAGGATCGGAGGGATTTCGATGGAGTTACAGAACAAGGCCACCAGTCTCTGGGGCAATTTTTTAAACGTAAAAATGGTGCAGATCAGAACATTCCACATGACGTGGTTTGCGTTCTTTTCGTGTTTTTTCGCATGGTTCGGCATTGCGCCGCTTATGTCCGTTGTCCGCGACGAACTGGCCCTGACACCCAACCAGATCGGTTGGGCCATCATCGGGTCGGTGTCGATGACGATCTTCGCCCGCCTCTTTATCGGCTGGCTCTGCGACCGGATCGGGCCCAGGAAATCCTATACCTGGCTGCTGCTGCTGGGATCGCTGCCGGTGATGGGCATCGGCCTGGCGCAGACCTTCGAGACCTTTTTGCTGTTCCGCGTTCTGATCGGCGGTATCGGGGCCTCCTTCGTGATCACGCAATACCACACCTCGGTCATGTTCGCCCCGAATGTCGTGGGTCAGGCCAATGCAACATCGGCTGGCTGGGGTAACCTCGGTGGTGGTGTGACGCAGTTTGTCATGCCGCTGCTGTTTTCGGTCCTGGTCATCGGTTTCGGCTTTTCCGAAGCGATTGGCTGGCGTCTGGCGATGGTCATTGTCGGGGTCATCATTTTCCTGGTCGGGATCGGCTACTATTTCCTGACCCAGGATGCGCCCGACGGCAATTTCGACGATCTGCGCGCCCAGGGCCGGATGATCGAGAAAAAGAACGTCAACAAGAACTACGCGCAGGCGCTGCGCGACCCGCGGGTCTGGGTTCTGTTCGTCATCTACGGGGCCTCCTTCGGCATCGAGCTGACGGTCAACAACGTCGCCGCGCTCTACTTCATCGACTATTTCGACCTCACGCTGGTGACCGCCGGCCTGGTGGCCGCAAGCTTTGGTCTGATGAACCTCTTTGCGCGGACGCTTGGCGGTATTTTCGGGGACAATTTCGGGGCGCTCTGGGGCCTGCGCGGCCGGTCGTTCTGGCTGTTCATCTGCCTCCTGTTCGAGGGCATCGCGCTGATGATCTTCAGCCAGATGCAGGTGCTGTTCCTGGCCATCCCGTCGCTGATCGTGTTCTCGCTGTTCACCCAGATGGCCGAGGGGGCCACCTATTCGGTCGTGCCCTTCATCAACAAGAAGGCTCTGGGTGCCGTGGCCGGCGTGGTCGGTGCGGGCGGCAATGCCGGCGCGGTTCTGGCCGGTTTCCTGTTCAAGAACATGATCGACTGGTCCGAAGCCTTCCTCGTTCTGGGCATGGTCGTGACCGCCGCCTCGTTCCTGGCCTTCTTCGTCCGGTTCTCGACCCGGCAGGAAGATGAAGAGCGGGCAAATTTCGCAGCCGCCAATATCGAGACGCTGCGGCGGCGCGCTGACAAGGCCAACGCCGCGCTGGAAGAAGGGATGACCGCCATCCAGGGCCGCGACCGGGCCGCTGACTGATACCGAACTCCCGCACCCCGGCATCAATTGCGCCGGGGTGCCACACCTTCAAAAAACGAGGAGATCACTCGTGGGACAAGACCTAAGAAACTATACACCGGACGATGAGAGCTTTTGGGCCTCAACCGGCAAGAGCATTGCGAACCGCAATCTCTGGATTTCCATTCCATCCCTGCTCTGCGGCTTCGCCGTCTGGCTCTACTGGGGGATCATCACGGTTCAGATGATCAACCTGGGCTTCGATTTCGAACGCTCCGAGCTGTTTACGCTGGCCGCCATCGCGGGCCTGACCGGTGCCACGCTGCGTATCCCCTCGACCTTCTTTATCCGTATCGCGGGCGGGCGAAACACCATCGTCTTTACCACCGCTCTGCTGATCATCCCGGCGTCGCTGGCCGGTTTCGCCCTGCAGGATCCGAACACGCCGCTGTGGTGGTTCCAGATCCTGGCCTTCCTCAGCGGTATCGGCGGCGGTAACTTCTCCTCCTCGATGTCGAACATCTCGTTCTTCTTTCCCAAGAAGATCCAGGGCTATGCGCTTGGCATGAATGCCGGTCTGGGCAATTTCGGTGTGACCACGATGCAGATCGTGATCCCGCTGGTCATGACCTTCGGCATCTTTGGCGGTGAGCCGATGATCCTGGAAAACACCTCGGGCACCTTCTTCAGCCGCATCCCGGCCGGGTCCGAGACCTATATCCAGAACGCCGGTTACATCTGGCTGGTGGCTCTGATCCCGCTGGCGGTCATTGGCTGGTTCGGCATGAACAACATCCGTGACGAACATGTCAGCCCCGATATCCCGGGGCCGCTTGGCGCGTTCGGCACGATCACCTTCATGCTGCTGATCGGTTTCGTCACCGCCGGGTTCGGCCTGTGGCTGATGCTGCCGGAAAATGTCGGCGGGTCGGGCTTTGGGGTTTCGAAATGGATCGTGCTGCCCATCGTAATCGCGCTGACGGTTCTGGGGCTGAAACTGATCCCCGGTCAGGTCGGTCAAAACCTGACGCGCCAGTACAAGATCTTTGGCAACAAGCACACCTGGGCGATGACCGTGATCTACACCATGACCTTCGGCAGCTTCATCGGCTACTCGGCCGCGCTGGCGCTGACCATCAAGGTGGTCTTTGGCTTCCAGCACCTCGAAGTTGACGGTGTCCTGACCCATGATGTGGCCAACCCCAACGGCCCCTCGGCCCTGATGTTTGCCTGGATGGGCCCGTTCATCGGCGCGCTGATCCGCCCGATTGGCGGCATGCTGGCCGACAAGCTGGGCGGGGCCCGCGTGACGCAGTGGATCTCGATCGTGATGGTCGCCTCGGCGCTTGGCGTGGCTTACTTCATCCAGGCCGCCTATGCCTCGGCAACGCCTGAGCAGTTCTTCGTGCCCTTCCTGATCCTGTTCCTGATCCTCTTTGCCGCCACCGGCATCGGCAACGGCTCCACCTTCCGGACCATCGCGGTTGCGTTCAACAAGGAACAGGCCGGGCCGGTTCTGGGCTGGACCGCAGCGGTTGCCGCCTATGGTGCCTTCATCATCCCCAAAGTGTTCGGGGAACAGATGGGGGCCGGCACGCCGGAATACGCGCTCTATGGGTTCGCGGCATTCTACGGGCTCTGCATCGTCATCAACTGGTGGTTCTACCTGCGCCCCGGCGCTTACATCAAGAACCCCTGATCGCACATTCCTGCCTGCCCGAAGACCCCCTTCGGGCAGGCACCGACAACCCATTTGGGAGCAAGACACATGAGCCACCTGCTCGACAGACTGAATTTCCTCCAGTCCCAGCAACTGGAAAAGTTCTCGAACGGACATGGGCAAGTGACCCGTGAAAACCGCGACTGGGAAGACACCTATCGCAACCGCTGGCGGCATGACAAAGTCGTGCGGTCCACCCATGGTGTGAACTGCACCGGGTCCTGCAGTTGGAAGATCTATGTAAAATCCGGGATCGTCACCTGGGAAACGCAGCAGACGGATTATCCGCGCACGCGCCCCGACCTGCCCAACCACGAGCCGCGCGGCTGCGCGCGTGGGGCCAGCTATTCCTGGTATCTCTATTCCGCGAACCGGGTGAAGAACCCGCTTATCCGCGGCAAGCTGATGAAAATCTGGCGCAAGATGCGCGAGACCAAGACCCCGATCGAGGCCTGGACCGCGATCCAGAACGACCCGATCATCCGCGCCTCCTATGTCGAGACGCGCGGCAAGGGCGGTTTCGTGCGCGCCACCTGGGACGAGGCGACCGAAATCACTGCCGCCGCCAACAGCTACACCGCCAAGACCTATGGCCCCGACCGGATCTTCGGCTTTTCGCCGATCCCGGCCATGTCGATGGTCAGCTATGCCGCCGGCTCGCGTTACCTTTCCCTGATGGGCGGCGTCTGCATGTCCTTCTATGACTGGTATTGCGATCTGCCGCCGGCCTCGCCGATGACCTGGGGCGAACAGACCGACGTGCCCGAAAGCGCCGACTGGTACAATTCGGGCTATCTGCTGCTCTGGGGTTCGAACGTGCCGCAGACCCGCACGCCGGATGCGCATTTCTATACCGAAGTGCGCTACAAGGGCACCAAATCCGCCGTTATCTGCCCCGACTATTCCGAGGCCGCCAAGTTCGGCGATGTCTGGCTGAACGCCAAGCAGGGCACCGATGCGGCGCTGGCGATGGCCTTTGGCCACGTCATCCTGCGTGAGTTCCACCTGGATCGTCAGGCCGAGTATTTCGAGGATTACACCCGCAAATATTCCGACTTCCCGATGCTGGTGCGGCTCGATGAAAAGGACGGCCGGCTTGTGCCGGGCCGGTTCCTGCGGGCCGACGATCTGGATGGCAAGCTGGGCGAGGACAACAACCCGGAATGGAAAACCGTCGCGCTGGACGAGACATCGAACGCGCTGGTCGCGCCCAATGGCTCGGTCGGATACCGGTGGGGCGAGGATGGCGAATGGAACCTTGAGGAACGCGCCGGCGAGGCCGACACGCATCTGAAGATGAGCCTGGTGCTGGACGAGGATCACGATGCCGTCGAGGGCGTGGATTTCCCCTATTTCGGCGGCGAAGCGACCCCGGAATTTGCCACCGATGCCAGCCATCCGGATGTGCTGACGCGCAATATCCCGGTGAAAACGATCCAGACCGCCGATGGTGAGATCAAGGTGGCCACGGTCTTTGACCTCTTCTGCGCCAATTACGGCCTCGACCGGGGTCTGGGCGGCGACTGGGTCACCGCCGATTATGCCGACGAGATTCCGGGCACGCCTGCCTGGGCCTCGAAGATCACCGGCGTTCCGGCCGACAAGATCGCCCTCGTGGCCCGTGAATTCGCGCAAAACGCCGAGACGACCAAGGGTAAGTCCATGGTCATCATCGGGGCCGCGATGAACCACTGGTATCACATGGACATGAACTATCGCGGCGTCATCAACATGCTGGTGATGTGCGGCTGCGTGGGTCAGTCCGGCGGTGGCTGGGCGCATTATGTGGGTCAGGAGAAACTGCGCCCGCAAACCGGCTGGCAGCCGCTGGCCTTCGCGCTCGACTGGAACCGCCCGCCACGGCACATGAACTCCACCTCGGCCTGGTATGCCCATACCGATCAGTGGCGTTACGAGACGCTGGAGGCCAAGGAAATCCTCAGCCCCACCGCGCCCGAGGGCGATTGGGACATCAACCTGATCGATTACAACATCCGCGCCGAGCGCATGGGCTGGCTGCCCTCTGCCCCGCAGCTGAAAACCAACCCGCTTGAGGTTGCCAAGGCGGCCAAGGCGGCGGGCAAGGAGATCCCGGCCTATGTCGCCGAGCAGCTGAAATCGGGCGAGCTGGAGATGGCCTGCGAAGACCCCGACGCGCCCGAGAACTGGCCGCGCAACCTCTTTGTCTGGCGTTCCAACCTGCTGGGATCCTCCGGCAAGGGGCATGAGTATTTCCTCAAGCACCTTCTGGGCACCGATCACGGCGTGATGGGCAAGGATCTGGGCGAGGATGGCGCGCAATTGCCGAAAGAGGCGAAATGGCATGACGACGCGCCCAAGGGCAAGCTGGACCTGCTGGTCACCATCGACTTCCGCATGTCGACCACGGCCGTCTATTCCGACATCGTTCTGCCAACGGCCAGCTGGTACGAAAAAGACGACATGAACACCAGCGACATGCACCCGTTCATCCACCCGCTGCAGGCGGCGGTCGATCCGGCCTATGAAAGCAAATCCGACTGGGAGATCTTCAAGTCGATCGCCAGGAAGGTGCAGGAGGTCGCGCCCGAGATCCTGGGCGTCGAAACCGACATCGTGGCCCTGCCCATCCTGCATGACACCCCTGCCGAGATCGCGCAGGATCAGGTCAAGGACTGGAAGAAAGGCGAATGCGATCTGATCCCGGGCAAGACGGCCCCCAACTATATCGCCGTCGAGCGGGATTACACCAAGATCTACGACCGCTTTACCGCGCTTGGCCCGCTGATGGACAAGCTGGGCAATGGCGGCAAAGGCATCGCCTGGAACACGCAGGCCGAGGTCGACAATCTGGCGGCGCTGAATGGCGTGCAGCTGGATGGCTCGGCCGAGGGTCGCCCCAAGATCGACACCGCGATCGACGCCTGCGAGGTCATCCTGATGCTGGCCCCGGAAACCAACGGCGAAGTGGCCGTGAAGGCCTGGGAATCGCTGGAGAAGGCCACCGGGCGCGAACACGCCCATCTGGCCGAGGGCGAACATCACAACAAGATCCGGTTCCACGATATCGCGGCGCAGCCCCGCAAGATCATCTCCAGCCCGACCTGGTCGGGGATTGAATCCGAGAAGGTCAGCTATAACGCGGGCTACACCAATGTGCATGAGCTGATCCCGTGGCGCACGCTGACAGGGCGTCAGCAGCTCTATCAGGATCACCTGTGGATGCGCGCCTTTGGTGAAGGGTTGATGAGCTACCGGCCGCCGGTGGACCTCAAGACCATCACCCGCGACGTGCAGGATAGTGGCGACACCTTGGTGCTGAACTTCATCACGCCGCACCAGAAATGGGGCATTCACTCCACCTATTCCGACAACCTGTTGATGCTGACGCTGAACCGGGGCGGCCCGGTGGTGTGGCTCAGTGAAAACGACGCCAAATCGGCGGGCATCGTCGATAACGACTGGGTCGAGGCCTATAACGTGAACGGCGCGCTGACGGCGCGGGCCGTGGTCAGCCAGCGTATCAAGGATGGCACCGTGTTCATGTATCACGCCCAGGAAAAGATCGTGAACACGCCCGGTTCCGAGAAAACCGGCCATCGCGGCGGCATCCACAACTCGGTCACCCGCGCCACGTTGAAACCCACCCATATGATCGGCGGCTACGCGCACCAGTCCTATGGCTTCAACTATTACGGCACGGTCGGATCGAACCGCGATGAATTCGTCGTGGTCCGCAAGATGCGCAAGGTCGACTGGCTCGATCAGGAAGCAACCCAAACGGAGGCAGCCCAATGAAAGTTCGCGCACAAATCGGCATGGTGCTGAACCTCGATAAATGTATCGGGTGTCACACCTGCTCTGTCACCTGCAAGAACGTCTGGACCAGCCGCGACGGCGTCGAATACGCCTGGTTCAACAATGTCGAGACCAAACCGGGCACCGGCTATCCGACCGACTGGGAAAACCAGGCGCGCTGGAAAGGGGGCTGGGAACGGACCCGTTCGGGCAAATTGCAGCCCAAGCAGGGCAACAAGTGGCGGATCCTGTCCAACATCTTCGGCAACCCCGATCTGCCCGAGATCGACGATTACTACGAGCCGTTCGATTTCGACTATGACCACCTGAAATCGGCCCCCGAATCCAAGGCCTTTCCGACGGCGCGGCCGCGTTCGAAGATCACCGGCGAGCGGATCGAGAAGATCGAGAAAGGCCCCAACTGGGAGGAAATCCTGGGCGGCGAATTTTCCAAGCGGTCCGAGGATTACAACTTCGAGGGCATCCAGAAACAGATGTATGGTGAATATGAAAACACCTTCATGATGTATCTGCCGCGTCTGTGCGAACACTGCCTGAACCCGGCCTGCGCCGCGTCGTGCCCGTCGGGCGCGATCTACAAGCGCGAGGAAGACGGCATTGTCCTGATCGACCAGGAAAAATGCCGCGGCTGGCGGATGTGCGTCTCGGGCTGCCCCTATAAAAAGGTCTATTACAACTGGTCGACCGGCAAATCCGAGAAATGCACGCTCTGCTATCCGCGCATTGAATCGGGCAACCCCACGGTCTGTTCGGAAACCTGCGTCGGGCGCATCCGGTATCTGGGCGTCATGCTCTATGATGCCGACAAGATCGAAGAGGCGGCCAATGCGCATGACACGACCGACCTTTACGATGCACAGCTTGGCGTGTTCCTGGACCCGAGCGACCCCGAAGTGATCAAGGCCGCTGCCCGCGATGGCGTGCCGCAGGACTGGATCAAATCGGCACAGGAAAGCCCGATCTGGAAAATGGCGATGGAGTGGAAGGTCGCCTTCCCGCTGCATCCCGAATACCGGACGCTGCCGATGGTGTGGTATATCCCGCCACTCAGCCCGATCCAGAACGCGGCCGAAGCCGGTGCGATCAGCACCAATAACGGCATGCCCGATGTCCGCAACCTGCGCATCCCGCTGAAATACCTCGCCAACATGCTGACGGCAGGTGACGAGGAACCGGTGGCCCATGCGCTGGAACGGATGCTGGCGATGCGCGCCTATATGCGGTCGAAAACCGTGGAAGGCGTGATCGACGAGGGCATCGCCGAAAAAGTCGGCCTCAGCGGCCGGGTGATCGAGGATATGTACAAGATCATGGCGCTGGCCGATTACGAGGATCGTTTCGTCATCCCGACCACGCACCGCGAACAGGTTGAGGATGCCTATGACCTCAAGGGCGGCTGCGGCTTCACCGACACCAATGGCTGTTCGACCGGTTCGTCGGGCGGATCGCTCTTTGGCGGGTCCAAGAAACCGCTGAAAATGCCGACGGAGGCGATGTGATGACCCTGCAAATGCATGATCGCACGCTCAAGGCCTTGTCGCTGATCCTGAGCTATCCCACCCAGGAGCTTCAGGACGCGATGCCGGAAATCGGCGCTGTGCTGGCCTCTGAAACCCGGCTGACGGCGGCGGCGCGCAGGGAACTGCGCCCGCTCATTGATGCCCTGACATCGGATGACATCTACGACCTGCAGGAACGGTTCGTGATGCTCTTTGATCGCTCGCGCACGCTCTCGCTCAACCTCTTTGAGCATGTCCATGGCGAAAGCCGGGATCGGGGTGGCGCGATGGTCAGCCTTGTCGAAACCTACCGCGCGGCGGGGTTCGATCCCGCCACCTCCGAATTGCCCGACCATCTGCCGGTGCTTCTGGAATTCCTGGCCACGCAATCCTTCGTCGAAGCCAGGGATACCTTGGCGGACGCGGCCCATATCTTCGAGGCGCTCGTGACCCGGCTTGACCGGCGCGAGAGCCCTTATGGGGCCGTGTTCGCCGCTCTTTTGCAGCTTTCGGGCGCGAAAGTGGATGCAAGCGCGGTGGCCGAGCTGTTGGAGCAGCCCGACGACGATCCCACCGATCTGGAGGCACTCGATGAGATCTGGGAGGAGAGCGAAGTTCTCTTTGGTCCCGACCCCAATGCAGGCTGTCCGCAGGTCCGCGACATGCTTGCGAAAATGGATGAACCCGTCACGCGCCGCCCCGGCGTTGCGGCCGAATAACGGAGACAGAGATGAACACCTTCTTCTTTGGGATTTTCCCCTATATCGCGTTGTCGGTCATGCTGATCGGCACCATCGCCCGCTATGAACGCGATCCTTTCACCTGGAAATCGTCCTCCAGTCAGCTCTTGCGCCGCAAACAGCTGATCCTGGGCTCGGTTTTGTTCCATATCGGCGTGCTGGTCATCTTCTTTGGCCATCTCTTCGGCCTGCTGATCCCGGTCTGGATCTACGAGGCCTTTGGCATCCATGCCGAGGCGAAACAGATCCTGGCCGCAACCGCGGGCGGTATCGCCGGCGTGGTGGCCATTGCGGGCGGTCTGACCCTGGCGCATCGCCGGCTGACCGATCCGCGGATCCGCGCCACCTCCAGCTTCTGGGATATTGCAATCCTGCTTTTGCTGATTGCACAATTGGCCCTGGGCCTGATCAGCGTGCCCTATAGCCTGATCAACGCCGAAGAGGGCGAAGTGATCAAGTTCATGCTCTGGGCGCAGGGGATCTTTACCTTCAACGCCGGTGCCGCCGACCAGATCGCGCATGTGCCTTTGATCTTCAAGCTGCATATCGTTCTGGGTCTGACCATCTTCCTGGTCTTCCCGTTCACCCGGCTGGTGCACATGGTCTCGGCCCCGGTGCGCTATCTGTGGCGTCCCGGCTATCAGGTCGTGCGCTCGCGCCGCGACGCGGCCCGTTCGGAGTAACCCGCCATGAACAGCGCTCTGTTTCCCGAACTTGTGGTCAACGGTGAAACCGTGCCCCACACGGTCATCGCCGCCGAAACGCAGAACCAGACGGCCCCCAAAGGCAAACCGGGGATCGCCTGGCGCAAGGCGGCCAATGCGGTCGCCATCCGCACGCTTCTGTTGCAGGAGGCGCAGCGCCGCGCCATCGCGGCCGATCCGGCCGAAGTCGGTCCGGGGCGCTTTGAAACCGAGGAGGAGGCCCTGATCCGGGGCCTTCTCGACGCCGCCATCGACACCGAAACACCGACCGAGGACGCGATCCGCGCCGAATGGATGAAGGATCCGTCCCGGTTCCGGTCGCCACCCCTGTGGGAAGTGTCCCATATCCTGTGTGCCTGCGATCCGCGCGATGAGACGGCAACCGCGCAGGCCCTGACGCGCGCCACCGGACTGGCCGAGATGGCCTTGGCCGCGCCCAAGGGGTTCGCCGCACTGGCCGCGCGCGAAAGCGATTGCGGATCGAAGGCATCGGGCGGCGCATTGGGTCAGCTTGGCCCCGGCGATACGGTGCCCGAGTTTGAAGCCGTGATCAGCACAATGGCCGAGGGCGAGATTACAAAGACGCCGGTGCTGACGCGACATGGCTATCACATCATCCGGCTGGATGCGCTGGCCCCGGGGCAGGTATTGCCCTTTGACAGCGTCAAGCCGCGCATTGCCGAGGCAATGGAAAAAGCCGCCTGGGCGCGGGCCGCGCAGGGTTTCGTGGCCGGGTTGGTTCAAGGATCAGAAATCACAGGTGCCGATCTCAAGACACCGGAAATGCAGGTCGGCGCGTCATGACCGGGACAGGCGCGGGACATCAGCGCGGGGACACGCTCGGCCCCACCGACCCGCGCCTTCTGGGCAATCCGCTGGATTTCATCGCCGAGGATCATCTGCGCGAACGTCAGATCTGCGCCGAAATGGATCAGCTTGCGCAGGCCCGGCCGAATGATCCCGCGCTCCTGGCCGATATCCTGAATTTCCTCACCGAAGAGCTGCCGATGCATCTGGCCGATGAGGAACAGGACCTGTTTCCGATGATGGTGCGACGCTGCGACCCCGAAGATGAGATCGAGCGCGTCATTGCACGCCTGCAGGGCGACCACCAACATGCCACGGCTGATACACAGATGCTGACAGAGGCCCTGCGCGCCGCCCATGACGCGCAAACCCAGATCGGCACGGACACTGCCGCCAGATTGTCCGACTTCGCGGGCCGGGCGCGCCGCCACCTGATCCTTGAAAACGCGATTGTCCTGCCGATAGCGCGCAAGCGCCTGAAACCCCGCGATCTGGACAAGATGCGCGCCAACATGATGGCGCGGCGTGGCCTGGATCGCATATTCGAGGGCACCTGATGCTGAACGATCTTTTGCAGCGCAATATTGACTGGTCGGCGGAACGCAACGCCGCCGAGCCGGGCTATTTCGCGCGCCTGGCCACCCGGCAGAACCCCGAATTTTTCTGGATCGGCTGTTCCGACAGCCGGGTGCCCGCAAATGTGGTCGCAGGCCTCGATCCGGGCGAGGTTTTCGTCCATCGCAATGTCGCGAATGTGGTTCATTCCGCTGATCTGAATTTTCTGAGCGCCCTGGAATTTGCCGTCGATGCGCTGAGTATCCGCGAGGTCATCGTCTGTGGCCATTACGGTTGCGGCGGGGTCAAAGCCGCGACCGAGGATGTGCCGCATGGGCTGGCCGATCACTGGCTGGAACCGATCCGCCGGCTGGCGCGCGCCTATGCCATCGATCTGGCGCAGATAGAGGATATCGAGGTCCGGCGCGACAAGCTGGCGGAACTGAACGTCATCGAAGGCGTCAGCCGGGTCTCGGAAACGCCCATCGTGCAATCCGCCTGGAAACGCGGGGCCGATGTCAAGGTTCACGGGCTGATCTACGGGTTGAAGGACGGGCTGCTGCGCAATCTCGACTGCAGCATCGCCCGCGCCCACGGCACCCGAGGCAGGCCATAATGAGCGCTATCGCAAGATTGGACGCGCCCGGTTGTGGCTGTGACGCGGCGCAGGGGCTGGCCAGCATCGACCAGGCGCTGCAGCGGCTGCGTGTGCTTCCGCGCCGAACCTTGGGGTTTGACCAGGTTTCGCTGGCCGAGGCCCCGGGCCGGGTTCTGGCGCGGCCGGTGACGGCGCGGGCGAATGTGCCGCCCTTTGCCAGCTCGGCGATGGATGGCTATGCGCTCTGCACGCGCGCGCTGATCGGAGCCGGGCCCTGGGATCTGCCCGTTACCGCCCGAATTGCCGCAGGCGATAGCGGAACCGACCCGCTGGTGCCGGGATCGGCGGCGCGTATCTTTACCGGTGGCGCGCTGCCGGGCGGGGCCGATGCGGTGGTAATGCAGGAGGCCGTGACGCGCGGCCCCGGCACCATCACGCTTCAGACCCGGCCGGTCGCGGGTCAGCACCTGCGCCCGATCGGCGACGATATGGGTGCCGGCGACATCATCCTGCCCGCTGGCCGCCGCCTGAGCGCACGCGACATCGCCGCCGCCGCCGCCGCGGGCCGGGCGACGCTTTCGGTCCAGCCGGTCCTGCATGTGGCCCTGCTGATGACCGGATCCGAGATTATGCCGCAGGAGGCGGATCTCCTGCCGGGGCAAATCTGGGATGTGAACGGCCCGATGATGGCCGCTCTTTTGCAACGCCCCGATTGCCGTGTCATCGCCACCGCCCGCGCGGAAGACGATCCCGATGCGCTCTATGCCCAGATGCGGGATCTGGCCGGGCGTGCCGATCTGCTCATCACCAGCGGCGGAATTTCGGTGGGCGATACCGATCTGGTCAAACCCACCCTGCTGGCGCTTGGCGGCACGATTGATCTGTCGGGGGTGGCCATCAAACCCGGCAAACCGGTCTCATTCGGCAGGGTCGCGGGCGCGACCTGGCTCGGCCTGCCGGGCAATCCGGTATCGGCCTATGTCACCTGGCAGGTCTTCGGCACCGCCATGCTGGACCATCTGTCGGGCCGCACGGCCCCGCCCGCGCGCCGTCATGTCGTGCTTTCGGAGCCGCTCAGCCACCAACCGGGCCGCTGCGAGCTGCGCCCGGTGACCCTCGCGGGCCATGATGCGTCGGGCCGCGAAACGGTGCGCTTTGACGCCCGGACCCATTCGGCCCGTGTCGGAACACTCTGCCGTGCCGATGGGCTGATCCTGATCCCGGCCGATACCGACCGGCTATCGGCCGATGACCTGATCGAATTCCTGCCCTTCGGGGCCGAATAGAAAGCGAGACCCCCATGCAGATTGCCTATACGATGGCCCCCGGTCGCGGCGATTCCGACCTGCTGCTGGAGGGCCTGGCCCGCCATCTCCTGACCCGTGAGATCCGCGTTTGCGGCACCGTCCAGATCAACACGGACCGCCCCGATGCGGGCCCGTGCGACATGGATGTGCGGGTGCTGCCAGCAGGCCCCACCTTGCGGATCTCGCAAAACCTTGGCAGGGCGGCGCGCGGCTGTCGCCTTGATCCGGCAGCGCTGGAAGCCGCGGTGGCACTGGTCGAGACCGGTCTCCGCGCGGGGGCCGATATTCTGGTGATCAACAAATTCGGCAAACACGAGGCCGAGGGCCGCGGTTTTCGCGCCGCGATCGGCGAAGCGGTGGCAAATGACATCCCGGTCCTGGTCGGTTTGAACAGGCTGAACGCCGCCGCATTCCAGGAATTTGTCGGCGGGCTGGCGACCGAGATCCCTGCAACGCCGCAGGCGCTGCTGGCATGGGCTCTGGACGCAACCGTCTCGGCGGCTGTGCCCATCGGCTGGACCAGGGCACCCGGCCTGCGCACCTGCGCCTGACCGGTTTCGACAACGTAAACCTGTGACCGTCGGCGCATTGGGGGCGTATCTCACGCAGCCAAAGCCACGCACATGCCGGCGCGCCTTGACGGCCCATCGCCTCTACGCCCGGTCCGGACAATCGACGCGAAGGGTGAGGCACATCAATTCGCGCTCGACCATCAATGCCTGACAGCCGGCGTCTGGCGGGACCCGGGCGCACATCTTTCTTGCGCAAGGGGGCCACCTGGCCCCACCCCATCAAGCGGTTTGATCTCACTGCGGCGCAAGGCGACGGTGGTTCCGACGGCGCGGCAGCCCTACAATGGCCGACGCTCGCGTCGCCGTCCAGAACTCGACTGCCGCCCCGTTCGACGAGGCCAGCCCGATTGTCGCTTTTCTTCAAAGAGCGACCTTGGTGCGGTCGAGAAGACAGACTTAGAACCAGATGCTCTAATCGCTCCCATGGAGCGACTGCCGCATTCGAATGTTTCGATTGGCGCGGCATCTTCCTTCGAAACAGCCATTGCTGCGGGCGAAAGGACAAACCTGGAACCGGATAACCCAAAGGCGCGGCCGCGCCTCGGGCGGTCAGCCCGCCCCGTCGGAGGCGCTGCGCGCCGCGAGACGAAATTTGGTGCGGTCGAGAAGACTCGAACTTCCACGGGAGTTACCCCACAGCGACCTCAACGCTGCGCGTCTACCAATTCCGCCACGACCGCACGTGATCAGGTAGGTGGCGGGCTTTTACCCGCCCGCATCGGGGATGTGAAGGGGGATTCTGCAGCGAAATTCGCCGCGCGCCGGAACCGGGCAAAAAGGGCCGCGCCCGAACCCGGACGCGGCCCGGATCCAACCCGCGGCCACCGGGATTACTTGGTGCCCTGAACCGGAACCACCGTCGCCGCGGCGGGCGGGGCCACGATGACCGTCTGGGCGGGCGGGGACGCGACAACGGTCGCCTGCGGCACGGGCGCGACGGCCCCGGGGACCACCACAACCTGCGGTGCCGGCACCACGACCTGCGCCGACCGATAGGCCATCAGCAGCGGCTGACCATAAAGACCGGTCTGCGCAGAGCCTCCGTTCAGGCCCCAGTAATAGGCCTGCATCAGCTCGTTATACTGATAGGCCGGGTATTCACGCCCGTTGACAGGATAGCCCATACTCGCCTGATAGCGTTCGATCGCGGCGCGGGTGCCGTTGCCGATCTGACCATCGATCGCCCCGGCATTAAAGCCGAAATAATTCAGCGCAGTCTGCGTGTCGCGCCCCATCTGGGTGACGGGGATGCCGGCATGGACAACGCCAGAGGGCCGGGTGTCGGTTGGATGGCTGGCTGCGGGGGCGTTGCCCGCGTTATTGCCATTGGCAATCGCGGCCCCGATCAGGCCGCCGACAATCAGCCCGCCAACCACGTCGCCAGCATCGGCGCGGGCCTGTTCGGTCGGGAAACTGGCAAGAGCGACGGCAAGGGTCGCGGCGGTCAAAGCTCTAAAGATCATGTTGGGTCCTCCGAAAACTGGATCTCATAATATGGGTCGCAGAATAGCACGTTTGGGTTCAATCGGAACTCGGATTGGCTGCCGTTATGCGCGGAAATCCGTACCCGGGGCGCGCGGGCGGTGCGGATTGGACCCTGTTCGTTTCAGGTTTCGCCGCGCGAATGGCCCGGCCGTTGCGCCCCGATGCTGCCAGATCGAGCCACCCGCCCGGCAAGCGCCGGCCCGGTGCCATCCACCCTGATCTTGACTTTGCCCGACAGCCGGGCGACTCCCTCCGGCATGGGCGATAGCGCCCGGATCAAGCGGGAGGCCGGCCCCGGCCGGTGGTTGTCATGGTCGAATGGATACGCGCGGACGATCCGGTGCCATATCTGGAGGCCGTGACCTGGATGGAGAACCGGGCCGCGGCCATCGCGCGCGGTGACGCCGATGAAGCGATCTGGCTGCTGGAACATCCCCCCCTCTATACCGCGGGCACATCGGCCCGGCCCGCCGATCTGACCGATCCCGACCGCTTTGACGTGTTCCAGACCCGGCGCGGCGGGCAATATACCTATCACGGGCCGGGACAGCGGGTGGCGTATGTGCTGCTGGACGTCGCCGCGCGCGGACGTGACGTGCGTAAATTCGTGGCACAGATGGAGGATTGGGTGATCGCCACCCTGGCCGAATTCAACCTGCGCGGCGAAAAACGCGACGGGCGCGTCGGGGTCTGGATCGCGCGGCCCGACAAGCCCCCCCTGCCCGATGGCAGCCCGCACGAAGACAAGATCGCAGCCCTGGGTGTGCGTTTGACAAAATGGGTCAGCTATCACGGCCTGTCGATAAATGTCGAACCCGATCTCAGCCACTTCACCGGCATCGTGCCCTGCGGCATCACCGGGCATGGCGTGACCTCGTTGGTTGATCTGGGCCTTCCGGCGACGCTGGCCGATGTCGATGTGGCGCTGCAGAAAACATTCTGGAACATTTTCGGAACGGCGGAAATCACCCGACGCGGCAAGGCTGTTCAGGCTGAAAACTGACTGTTTCCGAACACTGTCCCAACTTGCCCTTATTTTGCCATGTTTCAATCCGAAAACCAGCCGGGTCAGCGCCGGACATGCGCCCGGCACCATGTGTTACGATATTGGATTTGAAAGATAATTCCGCGCCTGACTGATCGGAAAGCGATAATCAGGATGGCAAACCGGCAACCGCCTGGCCGATGGTAACCATCGGTTAATCCTACGCGGTCACGGTCACGCGACCGGGGCCATCGGCTGGCGGAATGAAGATGACTGAACAGGGGCAAAGATCTTGAATTTCGACGCAATGATCCACCGCAATAACCGGGGCGAAACCCGTGTGCTCGTGGCCGCCCTCATTGGGATGACGCTGTTGCTTGCGGCCGCGGTCGCGATCGCGGTCAACGATGTCAGGACAGCCCAGAACCACCCGTTCGGCTCTCCCGTTACGCAGCTGCGCACCGACGCGCCGGCACCTGCTGACGCCGACTGATCGGCTCTTCCTTGCCCCGGATGGCCGGGCAGGTTTTACCCGTTTCCCCGGCCTGAGGCATTTTTTCCCACCCCGACATCGCCAAACGCATTGCGCGAGCAGGCCGGGCTATTTAGAACGGCGGGAGGGAAACGATGCGCGCGCGTCCAGGACCCGCGAGGGCCCGGGGGCGCGCCGTGCAAAACAGGAGACGGCTATGGCTGACGCTGCCACGACCGGACACGACCACGAAAAGCGGAGCTTTTTCGCGCGCTGGTTCATGTCTACCAACCACAAGGATATCGGCATCCTGTATCTGTTTACCGCGGGGGCCGTCGGCCTGATCTCGGTGGCGTTTACGGTTTATATGCGCATGGAGCTGATGCAGCCCGGTGTGCAATTCATGTGCGCCGAAGGGGCGCGGTTCCTGGGTGGCTTTAGCGGTGAGGAATGCACCCCCAACGGGCATCTGTGGAACGTGATGATCACCTATCACGGCATCCTGATGATGTTCTTTGTGGTGATCCCGGCGCTGTTTGGCGGCTTTGGCAACTATTTCATGCCGCTGATGATCGGCGCGCCGGATATGGCGTTTCCGCGCCTGAACAACCTCAGCTACTGGTTATATGTGGCTGGTGTGTCGCTCGGCGTGGCGTCGATGTTGGCACCGGGGGGCAACGGACAGCTCGGATCGGGCGTGGGGTGGGTGCTCTATGCGCCGCTCTCCACGCTGGAAGGCGGCGTCTCGATGGATTTCGCGATCTTCGCGGTCCATGTCTCGGGGGCGTCCTCGATCCTGGGCGCGATCAATATCATCACCACCTTCCTGAACATGCGCGCGCCGGGCATGACGCTGCACAAGGCACCGCTCTTTGCCTGGTCGGTTTTCATCACTGCATGGCTTATCCTGCTGTCGCTGCCGGTTCTGGCGGGCGCCATCACCATGCTGCTGACCGACCGTAATTTCGGCACCGGGTTCTTCAACCCCGAGCTTGGCGGCGATCCGCTCCTGTATCAGCACCTGCTGTGGTTCTTCGGCCACCCCGAGGTCTATATGATCATCCTGCCGGGCTTCGGCATTATCAGCCACGTCATCGCGACCTTCTCCAGAAAGCCGATCTTCGGCTATCTGCCGATGGTCTATGCCATGGTCGCCATTGGTGCGCTCGGCTTTGTCGTCTGGGCCCACCACATGTACACCTCGGGTCTGACGCTGAACCAGCAGGCCTATTTCATGATCGCCACCATGGTCATCGCGGTGCCGACGGGGATCAAGGTGTTCAGCTGGATCGCCACGATGTGGCAGGGCTCGATCACCTTTGAGACGCCGATGCTCTTTGCCATCGGGTTCCTGTTCGTCTTTACCATCGGCGGTGTCACCGGCATCGTGCTCAGCCAGGCGGGCATCGACCGGGTCTATCACGACACCTATTACGTCGTGGCCCATTTCCACTACGTGATGTCGCTGGGGGCCGTGTTCGCGCTGTTTTCCGGCATCTATTACTGGATCGGCAAGATGTCGGGCCGGCAATACCCGGAATTCTGGGGCAAGGTGCATTTCTGGACCTTCTTCATCGGGGCCAATGTCACCTTCTTCCCGCAACATTTCCTGGGCCGCCAGGGCATGCCGCGCCGCTATATCGACTATCCCGACGCTTTCGCGCTGTGGAACTATGTCAGCTCGATCGGCGCGTTCATCTCCTTTGCCTCCTTCCTGCTCTTTATCGGGATCGTGTTCTACACCATCCGCAAGGGCAAAAAGATCGAGGATAACGCCTATTGGGGCGAGCATGCCGAAACGCTGGAATGGACCCTGCCCAACCCGCCGCCCGAGCATACGTTCGAAGAGCTGCCCACGCCGGATATGTGGGACAAGCAACCGCAACATTGATGCCGGTCGGTATCACCCGATTTGACGAAAGGGCCCCGGAGGAATCCGGGGCCCTTTTGCATGACACCCCCGCCACCCCCCGGCTGCATCTGGTGATCCGCCCGCACCAGTCGCTGACGCCACCCGGTTTCGTCTGGTTCATCGGGCTGACCGCGGGGCTGATGGCGCTGCCCTTGCTGATGGCCCTGGGCCGCCCCGCGTTGTGGGGCCTCTTGCCCTTTTGCCTGGCTGCAATCGCGGCGATCTGGTGGGCGTTGCAGCGATCATGGCGTGATCGGGCCCTGCGCGAGGATCTTGTGATCTGGGCGGGCTGGCTGCGCCTGACGCATCAAGCGCCCCGCAAAGCGCCGCAGATCTGGGAGGCCAACCCCTATTGGGTCAAGCTCAGGCGCATCCCCAAAGGGGCCAAGGTGCCCGACTACCTGACCCTCAAGGCCAAAGGCCGCGAGGTCGAGATCGGGGCCTTTCTGTCGCCGGGCGAACGGCGCGACCTGCACGCCCTGCTGGAACGCGAGCTGCTGCTGGCAACCCGGGCCTTACCCTAGCCGGCGCGCGCCCTTTCGCACCGGGGGCGCGGCCCGAAAGGCGTGCTTGACGCCGCAAAGCCGCCTCGCTATTGATACTGCGAGTTATTCGCAATAAAAGATGCGCCCCATGACAGACCATACAAACGGGCTTGCCGCCTTTCCGGGCGGCGGCGGATGGAAAAAGGACCGGCGCGAGCCGTCTTTGCCCGAATCCTATCACACCGTGGGGATCCGCTCGGGGTCGTTCTGGCGCCGCTTCGCCTCCTTTTTCGGGCCCGGATACCTGGTTGCCGTGGGCTATATGGACCCCGGCAACTGGGCTACCTCGCTGGCCGGCGGCTCGGCCTTCGGCTACACGCTTTTGTCGGTCGTGCTGCTGTCGAACTTTATGGCGATCCTGTTGCAGGCGCTGGCGCTCAGGCTGGGCATTGCCAGCGGTCGCGATCTGGCGCAGGCCTGCCACGATGCCTTTCCGGGCCTCACCAGCACGGTTTTGTGGATCCTGGCCGAGGCCGCGATCATCGCCACGGATCTGGCCGAGGTGATCGGCACGGCCATCGCGCTCAATCTGCTTTTCAACATCCCGCTCGAAATCGGCGTGGTGCTGACCGCGCTCGACGTGTTCCTGATCCTTTGGCTGCAAAACAAGGGCTTCCGCTATCTCGAAGCGGTTGTGATCGCGCTGACGCTGGTGATCGCGGTCAGTTTCGCGATCCAGATGGCCTATGCCGATCCGGTGATCGGCGACGTTATGGCGGGGTTCATTCCCCAGGTCGATCTGGTCACCTCTCCGATCATGCTGTATCTGTCGCTCGGCATCATCGGGGCGACCGTGATGCCGCATAATCTCTACCTGCATTCGGCGATCATCCAGACCCGCGATATTGGCGACAGCCGCGCGGAAAAGCGCAACGCGATCCGCATGGGCACCATCGATTCCACGCTGGCGCTGATGTTCGCGCTCTTCATCAATGCCTCGATCCTGATCCTGGCGGCGGCGGCCTTCTATACCACCGGACAGTTCGAGGTGGCCGAGATCCAGGATGCCTACCGCCTGCTCGACCCGACGCTTGGCACCACCATCGCCGGCACGCTCTTTGCGGTGGCGCTGCTGGCCTCGGGGCTGAACTCGACCGTCACGGCCACATTGTCGGGGCAGATCGTGATGGAGGGGTTCATTCACATGCGGGTGTCGCCTGTGGTGCGCCGCCTGGTCACCCGTGGCATCGCCATCGTTCCGGCCGTGTTCGTGACCGTGTTCTTTGGCGAAAGCGGCACCGCCAAGCTGCTGATTGCCTCGCAGGTGGTGCTCAGCCTGCAACTGCCCTTTGCCATCGTGCCGCTGATCTGGTTCACCTCGGACCGCAAGAAGATGGGCGATCTGCCGGCCCCGCGCTGGCTGACCACGGTCTGTTGGGTGATCGCAGCGGTTCTGATCTTCCTGAACCTCAAGCTGATCTTTGACGTGGCCACCGGCGCGGTGGCGCTCTGAGCGGGGCGCATGTGCCGCCATTAACCCCGCATTAGGGGTCATGGCCTATGAATGGTCCCCGGTATACCACATCGCGGGGTTCCGGGCGGCCGCATTCGCCCCGGCTCCGCAGCGTTTCATATCGGTCAGGCATCGCGCCCCAGACAGCCCCGACAAGGGCCCAGGCAGATGCCCGCCAGATATCGCTTTGACCACGTGACGCGCGCGCCTCTGGCGGGCCCGCTATCTCAAAGTACCCCCGGCAGGCCGCGCCCTTGCGCAGGCTGCCAAAGAAAAAAGAGGCCAGCGCTTTTCCCTCGCGCGGCCTCTTTTTTCGTCTCCGGAGCAGCCCGCCCGCCCCGCCGGTTTACACCAGCCGGTCGCGCACCTGTGGGCCAACCGCACCGAAATCCATCTGGCCGGTATATTTGGCCTTCAGCGCCCCCATGACCTTGCCCATATCGCGGATGCTGTCGGCTCCGGTGGCGGTAATCGCATCGCTGACTGCCTTGGCGACCTCGGCATCGTTCAACTGGCGCGGCAGGAAATCCTCGATAACGCCGATCTCCTCGCGCTCTTTCTCGGCCAGTTCCAGCCGCCCGCCTTCTTCATAGGCGCGCGCGCTTTCCTGGCGTTGCTTGACCATCTTGCCCAGAATCGCCAGCACCTCGGCCTCGCCGACGCCATCGGCATTGCCCTTGGCGCGGGCGGCGATATCCTGATCCTTGATGGCGGCACTGATCAGGCGCAGGGTGGACAGCCGGGTGGCATCCTTTTCCCGCATCGCCGTTTTCAGACCCTCCGTGATCCGTGTTCTGAGTGGCATTCGATTTGTCCCTGAAATGTCCAACAGCCCTTGAACATAATGGATGCGCGCGCCCGCAACAACCCGTGTCACAGTGCCTTGACCATGGCCCGGCACCTCACTAGGTTGCGCCAGATTTTCCCCCTGCTGCCCGGAGCCTCGCCCATGACCGCCCGCCCCACCGCCTGCCTGGTTCTCGCCGACGGAACAGTGTTCTACGGCCGCGGCTTCGGGGCCACGGGCCAGACGGTGGCGGAACTTTGCTTCAACACCGCGATGACCGGCTATCAGGAGATCATGACCGACCCCTCCTATGCCGGCCAGATCGTGACCTTCACCTTCCCCCATATCGGCAATACCGGCGTCAATACCGACGATGATGAAACCGCCGACCCCGTTGCCGCCGGCATGGTGGTGAAATGGGACCCGACCGAGGCGTCGAACTGGCGCGCCGAGGCCGAGCTGACCGATTGGCTGGCGGCGCGCGGGCGCATCTGCATCGGCGGGGTCGATACCCGCCGCCTGACCCGCGCCATCCGCCAGCAGGGCGCGCCGCATGTGGCGCTGGCCCATGACCCTGAGGGCAAGTTCGACCTTGAAGCGCTGGTGGCCGCCGCACGCGGCTTTGCCGGGCTTGAGGGGCTCGATCTCGCGCGCGAGGTGACCTGCGCGCAAAGCTATGTCTGGGACGAGATGCGGTGGGCCTGGCCCGAGGGCTACAGCCGCAGGGATCGGCCCGGGTTCAAGGTCGTGGCGCTCGATTTCGGGGCCAAGCGCAATATCCTGCGCTGTCTGGCTTCGGCCGGTTGCGATGTCACGGTGCTGCCCGCCACCGCCACGGCGGCCGAGGTTCTGGCGCATGCGCCCGACGGTGTTTTTCTGTCCAACGGCCCCGGCGATCCGGCGGCAACGGGCGCATACGCAGTGCCGATGATCCGGGATATCCTCGAGGCCGACCTGCCCGTCTTTGGTATCTGTCTGGGCCATCAGATGCTGGCGCTGGCGCTTGGGGCCAACACGGTCAAGATGAACCACGGCCATCACGGGGCCAACCACCCGGTCAAGGATCTGGAAACCGGCAAGGTCGAGATCACCTCGATGAACCATGGCTTTACCGTCGACAGCCAGAGCCTGCCCGCAGGTGTGGTCGAAACGCATGTATCGCTCTTTGACGGCTCGAATTGCGGCATCCGACTGGATGGAAAACCGGTCTTTTCGGTGCAATACCACCCCGAAGCCAGCCCCGGCCCGCAGGACAGCTATTACCTCTTCGAACGCTTCGTGGCCGCGATGCAGGCCCGGGTCGCCGCGCCAGTGTGACCAGGCAACCCCGGCACTAGATGATTGGCCGCCGATAGCCGGCTGATTAATCAAATATTAAGCATTCGGTCGCGTGATGGGGTCCGGGCGAACGGCTCGGGGACATCATAATTGGCCGAAATCCGGCACCTTTCTGACGCGAAACAGGCGCGCGCCGATCTGCCGCGCCAGGCGCATTTGCGCGCGGTCGAGCCCGGGCCCGACTCTGCGCGGCTGCGGCTGGCCGAGATTTTGATCGGCCAGGGTGCGATCACCGACCATGATATGCGGACCGCGCTGGCGCTGCAACGCCATCAGGACCTGCCGCTCGGTGAGATCCTGATGGCCCATGGCGTGATCTCCGAGGTGCAGCTTTTGCGCGCCCTGACGGCCCAGCACGGCACCCGTCTGGCCGATACCGGCGAGGCCGCCGATCCGCGCCTGGCCCGTCTGATGCCCGCCAAGACCGCCGCAGCACTTAATGCGCTCCCCTGGCGGCGGGCGGGTGCGGCGTTGGTGGTGCTGACCAATCGCCCCGACCGCGCCGACGCAATCCGCGCGGCACTTTCCCATAACGGACCGGTGCTGTTGGCGCTGGCCGGGCGCACCCGCATGGACGAGCTGCTGACCCGGGCCTATGGCGATGATCTGGCCCGATATGCCGAGGCCCGGACCCCGGGCAGTTTCAGCTGCCGCGACTGGCGCGCCGATCGGGCGTTGCGGCGTTGGCTGGCGCTTGCATTCGCGCTTGTCGCGCTGGCCGTGTTCGCACCCGGCATTACCGTGGCGCTGCTCTTTGGTGCGGCGATCGGCATCTGTGCTGTCAACACCGTCGTCAAATGGCTGGCGCTTCAGGCGGAATATGTCTCGGCCCCGGCTCGCGCCCGCGCGGCGGCTGCAAAGCATCCGACCCCGATCCGACGGATGCCCGTGGTCAGCATCCTGGTGCCGCTGCTGTGCGAACGCGATATCGCGGGTCAGCTGATCGACCGGATCGCGCGGCTCGAATACCCGCGCGAATTGCTCGATGTGCTGCTGGTGATCGAGGCCAGCGATGGCACAACCCGCGAAGCCCTGCGCGAGGTCACCCTGCCCGCCTGGATGCGGGCCGTGATCGTGCCGCCCGGTCAGCCGCGCACCAAACCGCGGGCAATGAATTACGCGCTCAACTTTGCCCGCGGCTCCATCGTCGGGGTCTATGATGCCGAGGATGCGCCCGAGCCCGACCAGATCCGCAAAGTGGTCAATCGCTTTGCCGACATGCCCCCTGACGTGGTCTGCCTGCAAGGCCAGCTGGATTACTACAACCCGACCCACAACTGGCTCAGCCGCTGTTTCACCCTGGAATACGCGACCTGGTTCCGGCTCATCCTGCCCGGCATTCAGCGGCTCGGCCTGTTTATTCCCCTGGGTGGCACGACGCTGTTTTTCCGCCGTGACGCGCTTGAGGAAATGGGGGCCTGGGACGCCCATAACGTGACCGAGGATGCCGATCTGGGCCTGCGTCTGGCGCGCCGCGGCTATCGCACCGAGATTGTCGAGACCACGACCTATGAAGAAGCCAACGCCTCCGTTTTGCCCTGGGTCCAGCAACGCTCGCGCTGGCTCAAGGGCTATGCGATGACCTGGGCCACCCATATGCGCGACCCGGTTCAGCTCTGGCGCGATCTGGGCCCGAAACGGTTTTTCGGGCTCCAGGCGCAGCTGTTGGGCGCGGTTCTGGGCTTTGCGCTGGCCCCGCTTTTGTGGTCGCTCGCGATCAAGCTCTTTGGTGTGGCCCATCCGCTGGACCGGTTCGTGCCGCCTCTGGGCTATCTGGGGCTTGCTGTCTTTTTTCTGGCCAGCCAGGCGCTGACCTTTCTGGCCGCCTGGCGCGCCGCACGGCTGGCCCGGCATCGCAAGCTACGCTGGTGGATCCCGCTGCTGGATCTCTACTTCCTGTTGGCAAGTGCCGCCGCTCTTCTGGGCATGCTGGAACTGCTGTATCGACCGTTTCACTGGCGCAAAACGGCGCATGGCCGTTTTTCACGGGGCTCGCTGCCGCCGGTGGCCGCAGCGGCACCTCAGGTCGCGGCTGCCTCTTCTTTCAGCCGCACTTCGAACGCGGTGGACAAGTGAAGCTTGAGCGCCGCCGCTGCCGCTTCACCGTCGCGCGCGGCGATGGCGGCGACGATGGCGGCATGTTCATCCAGCGCCACCGGGCTGCGGCCCTCGGCGGCCAGCGACGTCGTGGCCATCAGCGCCATCGAGCGGTGCACCAGATCGAGCTGTTGCACCAGATAGGTGTTATGCGAGGCCAGGTGGATCTGCTTGTGAAAGCGCCGGTTGGCAAGGCTCAGCGCCTCGGGATCGTCCAGCAGCGCGCGATCGTCGGCCACCATTTTCTGCAGCACACGAATTTCCTCTTCGGCGGCATGTTGCGCCGCCAGCCGCGCGGCCAGCCCCTCAAGCTCGGCCCGCACCGCATAAAGCTGCGCCATCTGGCCATGATCGAGCGACGCCACGATCAGGCTGCGCCCGTCACGGGTCAGCAGACCTTGGGTTTCCAGCCGCTGCAACGCCTCGCGAATGGGCGTGCGCGAGACGCCGAACCGCTCGGCCAGTTCGGATTCGACAAGCCGCGCGCCGGGCCGGTAGATGCCCCGGTCGATGGCCTGCAAAATCAGCTCGTAGGCGTCTTTTTGCGGTGTCTTGGCGCTGGCCATTGGCAGGTCCCCTTTTTTCGGGCAAGGCTAGGGCGGCCATTGCCCAAGCGCAACCCTGCCTGCCGCTGCAAGGATCCCCGCCATGCCCGCGCATCTCTTTGATCACGTTGCGACCTGGGTCTTCGATCTGGATCACACGCTCTATCCGCCCGAGATGGCGCTGTTTGACCAGATCAACATCCGCATGACCGATTATGTCATGTCCGCCCTGAATATGGACCGGCGGCAAGCCGATCACCTGCGCGACAAATATTGGCGCGACCATGGCACCACGCTGGCGGGGTTGATGGATAATCACGGCGTCGATCCCGGCCCTTATCTGAGCGATGTTCACGAGATCGATTTTTCGGTGCTGGAGCCCGACCCCGCGCTGGCCGACCGGATCCGCGCCCTGCCGGGGCGACGCATCGTCTATACCAACGGCACCGCGCCCTATGCCGAAAACGTGCTGGCCGCGCGCGGCCTGTCGGGGCTGTTCGACGCGATCTATGGCGTCGAACATGCCGGGTTCCGCCCCAAGCCCGAACCGCGCGCCTTTGCCGCCGTTTTTGCCCGCGACGGGTTGGAGCCCACCCGCGCCGCGATGTTCGAGGACGACCCGCGCAATCTGGCGGCACCGCACGCGATGGGGCTGCGCACGGTGCATGTCGCCCCCGTGCCCGCCCCGGCGGCCCATATCCACCATCATACAGACGATCTGACCGATTTCCTGACCCGCATCACGCGCTGAGATACAGGCCCACGCGCTGGCCGGCCCGGCGGCCCGGCTTGCGTCAATTCGCCCCTCTGTGCGGGCGGCGCAAACTGCCCCATCTGGTGCCGGACAAACAGGAGAAACCGCCCCGATGACTCGCCCCCCCGCTTCCGCCCCGGAACAGGACAAACAGCCCCTCTTTTACCGGATCCCCATTCTGGGACGCATGGCGCGGGAGACCCTGGACGGCGATGAGGATACGCCTTTCTACGCACTTGCCGCCATCGTGAGCCTGTGGATCAGCGGCTTTCTTACCTTTGGCTACCCGGCGCTGATCATCGGTGCGCTCAGCCTGACGGCGCTGATGTTCGTCATGCTGATCTACATCACTCTGGACTGAGACGGCGGGCGCGGGTACCAGCTTCGGGACCATCTGCCGCCTGGACCGCACACACCCCTTGCGGATATGCCACGGCCAGGATCCACCTGCGAGGCACGCGCGCCATGTCCGAGATCATCGAAACCGATATCCTTGTCTCGGGCGGCGGGGTTGCAGGGCTGACGGCAGCGGCGGCATTCGGCGCGGCGGGGTTTTCTGTGACCTGCGTCGATCCGGCCCCACCGATCACCACCGAAGATGCCGACGGGGCCGATCTGCGGACCACCGCGTTTCTGCAACCGGCGCGCGAATTTCTCGACCGCGCCGGCCTTTGGGACCGGTTGGCACCGCATGCCAGCGACCTGCGGATCATGCGCATCGTCGATGCCGGCGGGGAAACGCCCGAGCCGCGCGCCGCTTATGATTTCGACGCCGCCGATATCTCGGATCTGCCCTTTGGCTGGAACCTGCCCAACTGGCTGTTGCGGCGGGAAATGGCGGCGGCGCTGGAGGCGATGCCGAGGGTCGATTTTCGCCCTGGCACCGCCACCGAAAGCCTTTTGACGCGGTCGCGCGAAGCCCTGGTGGGGCTGAGCAGCGGCACCAGGGTGCGCGCGCGTCTGGTGGTGGCAGCCGACGGGCGCGGATCGCCGATGCGCGAGGCGGCCGGTATCGGTGTTCGCACCACGCGCTATGGCCAGAAGGCGCTGGCCTTTGCGGTATCGCATGATGCCCCGCACCAGGCCATATCGACCGAAATCCACCGCTCGGGGGGGCCATTCACCCTGGTGCCGTTGCCCGACCATGACGCACGGCCATCATCGGCAGTCGTCTGGATGGAGCGCGGGCCCGAGGTGGCGCGGCTGGCGGATCTGGAAACCGTGGCGTTCGAGGCGGAAATGACAGAGCGCTCGGCGCGGCTTTACGGGCCGTTGCGCCTGATCTCGCGGCGCACGATCTGGCCAATCATCAGCCAGATCGCCGACCGGATGGAGGGCACGCGGCTGGCTCTGGTCGCCGAGGCCGCGCATGTGGTGCCGCCAATTGGCGCGCAGGGGCTGAACATGAGCCTGGCGGATCTGACGACATTGCTGGACCTGGCCCTTGGCGACCCTGCGGGTCTGGGCGGGGAAAGGATGCTGGCGGCCTATCACAAGGCGCGCCATGGCGAGGTTCGGGCGCGGGTCGCGGGCATTGACGCTCTGAACCGGGCGTCGATGGTGCAAAGCCAAGGCTGGCGCAATATGCGGATGCGGGCCCTGCGGGCGTTTTATTCAGTCAAGCCCGTGCGGGTCGGGCTGATGCGCGCGGGCCTGGGAACGGGGCGGGCTGGATAGGCGATGTCGCCGCGCGAAGCGCCGCGACCCGCGGGGGACGCTGTCCCCCGCACCCCCTGAGGTATTTTTGCCAAGATGAAACTCAGGACGTGGAGAGGGCCTGATCGAGGGCGGCCTCCAGCCGGGCAACCGTGGCATCGACATCGTAGAGCTTGTCCAGGCCGAACAGGCCAAGCCGAAAGGTCGAGAAGCCGTCGGGTTCGCCCACTTGCAGCGGCACACCGGCCGCGATCTGAACGCCCGATGCGCCGAATTTGGAGCCGTTCTGGATGCCCGGGTCATTGGTATAGCTGACCACAACGCCGGGCGCACCATAGCCATCTGCGGCGACAGATCTGATACCGCGTGCGGCCAGGGCGGCGCGGACTTTTGTGCCCAGGTCCCGTTGCGCATCACGCAGCTTGTCCAGCCCGTAGTCGCGGCTTTCCGTCATGGTGTCGCGGAAAGCCAGCAATCCATCGGTTGGCATGGTGGCATGGTAGGCGTGGCCGCCACCCTCGTATGCCGCCATAATCGTTTGCCATTTCTTCAAATCGGCGGCGAAACTGCTCGATGTCGTCATCTCCAGTTGGGCCAGCGCCCGATCCGATAGCATCACCAGACCGGCGCAGGGGGTGGAGGACCAGCCCTTTTGCGGCGCAGAGATCAGCACATCGACACCGGTTTGCTTCATGTCGACCCAGACACAGCCCGAGGCGATACAATCGAGCACCATCAGGGCACCGACCGCATGGGCGGCCTCGGCCAGCGCCGTGATATAGGCATCTGGCAGGATGATGCCCGAGGAAGTTTCGACATGCGGCGCAAAGATCAATGCCGGTTTTTCCGCGTGGATGCGGGCCACAACCTCCTCTATGGGGGCGGGCGCGAAGGCGGCGGTAGGGACGTTGCCGGTCTGGCGGGCCCGCATCACTGTGCTACCCGCCGCGATATCGCCCGCCTCGAGGATCTGCGTCCAGCGAAAGGAAAACCAACCGTTGCGGACTATCAGGCAGGTCTGGCCAGTGGCGAACTGGCGCGCCACGGCCTCCATCGCGAATGTGCCCCCGCCTGGAACCACGGCCACGCCATCGGCGTTATAGACCTCACGCAGCCCGGAACTGATATCACGCATGACCTGCTGGAATTTCGCGCTCATGTGATTGAGCGAGCGGTCGGTAAAGACGACAGAAAATTCAAGCAGACCATCGGGATCGACAGTGTTAAGCAAAGCTGGCATCGGGCGAACCTCCTGAAATGGGGCTAACTGGGCTTCTTCTTTGCGCAAATACTCACCTTTCAGAGCGGCAAAGACCAGAGGGCCGGGGCCGGATACAGCGCGGGCGGATCGTTTTTTTTCGCGAGGAGCGCCCGGAACGGGGGCGAGGAGCCGCGGATCACCCGATCGGACCGGGGCGACGTTCCTCCGATAGCAACACATTGGCCTCGACATTTCCGACACCGGGCAGCGTCATGATACGGCGGCGCAGGACACGCTCGAAATCGGCCAGATCGCGGGCGGTGACGCGCAGGCGGTAATCGTAAAGCCCAAGCACATGCTGCACGCTCTGCACCTCGGGAATGGCAGTGACCGCGCGCTCGAAATCCTCCAGACTGACGCGGCCCTTGGTGGCCAGTTTCACACCCAGAAACACCGTCACGCCGAAACCCAACTTCGCCGCGTCCAGATCCAGCCTGCGGCCCGCGATGACGCCGGCATCGGTCAACCGCCGGATGCGCCGCCAGGTGGCCGGTTGGCTGAGCCCGAGCCGGCGCCCGAGCGTGGAGGATTTCTGCGTCGCATCAGCCACCAGCGCCCGCAAAAGCGCCCGGTCGGTGTCATCAAGATCGATCATATCGGTAGGCTTTCGACGTCCTTGATCGTGGCCACGTTCATCAGGGCCTCGATATCGGCGATATGGGGCAGCGCCAGAATCCGGGTGCGATAGATCTCCTGATAATGAGCCATGTCGCGGGCCAGAACCGACAGCCGGGTATCGACGCGGCCCAGAAAGGTCTGGATCTCGGTAACTTCGGCAATATCGCGGGCAGCAGCGAGAAACTCGTCGAAGGCGCGGGGCTGGGTCTTGTCCAGCGTGATGCGCAGCGAAACCTCGACGCCATAGCCCAGGGCGGCCCAGTCGATCACGGCGCGGGTGGCCCGGATCACGCCCTCATCATGCAGCCGGTCGAGCCGCTTGTAGCAGGTGGCAGGCGCGATGCCGGTCGCGGCGGCGAGATCCGCAACGGCCATTTCGGGGTGGGCCTGCAATTGGCGAAGGAGCCGTCTGTCGATATCGTCGAGCATGAGTATTTCAGCAAAGAAGAAATTGGAGAATTATTTTCTCTCATATTCGAGGATGTTTGCCAATACCCTGACGCTTATCCGCGAGCCCGTATGTAGAGTGCGCTCAACATCCAACCCGCCAAGGAGCGAAATCATGCGCGTTTATTACGATCGCGATTGCGACATCAACCTGATCAAGGACATGAAGGTGGCCATTCTGGGCTATGGCAGCCAGGGCCATGCCCACGCGCTGAACCTGCGCGATTCCGGGGCCAAGAACGTGGTCGTGGCGCTGCGCGAGGGATCGGCCTCTGCCGCCAAGGCCGAAGGCGAGGGCCTGCAGGTGATGGGCATCGCCGAGGCCGCGGCCTGGTGCGACCTGATCATGTTCACCATGCCCGATGAATTGCAGGCCGAAACCTATCGCAAATACGTGCATGACAATCTGCGCGACGGCGCGGCGATTGCCTTTGCCCACGGCCTGAACGTGCATTTCGGCCTGATCGAGCCCAAGCCCGGCGTCGATGTCATCATGATGGCCCCCAAAGGCCCCGGCCACACCGTGCGCGGCGAATATTCCAAGGGCGGCGGCGTGCCCTGCCTGGTGGCGGTTCATAATGACGCCTCGGGCCGGGCGCTGGAGATTGGCCTGTCCTATTGCTCTGCCATCGGCGGCGGCCGGTCCGGCATCATCGAGACCAATTTCCGCGAGGAATGCGAGACCGATCTCTTTGGCGAGCAGGCAGTTCTGTGCGGCGGCCTGGTCGAGCTGATCCGCATGGGGTTCGAGACGCTGGTCGAGGCCGGCTATGCGCCTGAAATGGCCTATTTCGAGTGCCTGCACGAAGTGAAGCTGATCGTCGATCTGATCTATGAGGGCGGCATCGCCAACATGAACTACTCGATCAGCAACACTGCCGAATATGGCGAGTATGTCAGCGGCCCGCGGATTTTGCCCTATGACGAAACCAAGGCCAAAATGAAGGCGGTTCTGCGCGACATCCAGACCGGCAAATTCGTGCGCGATTTCATGCTGGAAAATCAGGCCGGGCAGCCCTTCTTCAAGGGCACGCGCCGGTTGAACGACGAACACCAGATCGAACAGGTCGGCGAAAAGCTGCGCGGCATGATGCCGTGGATTTCCGCCGGCAAGATGGTGGATAAAGAGAAAAACTGAGGCCCCGGCGCTCTGGTTTTGCGGCCCCGGCGGGACACCTGCCGGGGCCGTTGTCAATTTACGGCTCTGTATTTTGACACGTATAGTCGGCCAAGATACGGGCGGGTCATTAACCAGTATATTGGAGCGCCCCCAATGCGCCATTTTTCGATTTCTCTTTTCGGTCTTGTCCTCTTGAGCGCCTGCGCGAGTGCCGCTCCACAAGGGAATTCCGCGCGGTTTTCTGCCATGAGCACCGAGGCACTCTGGTTACAGCACCGGCTTAGCCCTGCCCCGTTGGAACTGGCCTTCATCGAGGCAGAGCTCGCGACCCGTGGCGAAACACGATCCGGGGCGTCCTATCTTGGTCAACGCACGAGCGCCGCATATGGCCGGCAGATCTACGCGCGTGACACCAGCGTTGTGAGCGACCGGAATTGCAACGATTTTCCATCCCCTGCCGCAGCGCAAAGGTTCTTTCTGTCATCCGGCGGCCCGGCATCCGACCGGAATAACCTTGATGCAGATGGAGACGGCCCGGCCTGTGAGTGGGGCACTCAGATCCGCCGTGTGGCATCCGAGGGGCCGGCCCGGACGCGGTATGTCCCAAGGCGGGTTGCATCGGCAACGTGCTACACCGGACCTCGGGGAGGCACGTATACGCTGACAGCCAGTGGCAACAGGAATTACAGCGGCTGCTAAAGCAATAGGTCCGATCCGCACAAGGCCGGTGCGCGGGTGCGCGCTTGTTATAATATAACGCGAACTCTATTTACCCTCGCATGACCCATCTGAGCATCGACACAAGACAGGGCCTGCCCTCTGAGATGCAGACCCTGCTTCGGGATTATCCGCGCGCGACCTGGCCGCAGAACCCGAACCTCGCCCGGTCCACCCGAAACTGGATGGCCGCCCATGCCATGTTCCGCCAGTTGGCGGCGCTTGTCACCGAAGATACGCAGCGTTTCCTCGACAAAGACGACGACCCGCAGGTCTATGCCGGGCGGCTGGCGCATTTTGGCAACCAACTGGTGCGCAACCTGCAGGGCCATCACCATTGGGAGGACCGCAGTTTCTTTCCCGAGCTGGAGGCCGCCGACCCGCGTTTTACCGACGGGCTGGCGATGCTGGAGGGCGATCACGCCGCGCTGGACCCGCTGCTCGACCGCTTTACCCGCCACGCCAACCGGGTGGTGCAGCTGGCCACGCTGGAGGAGGCGCAGATGCCCGATGAGGCGGGCCCGCTGGCCGAGTTGAGCGCCGGGATCGAACGGTTTCTGCACCGGCACCTGAGCGACGAAGAGGATCTGGCCGTGCCGATCCTGTTGCATCACCGGCTATGCGGATAGGCCAGGCCACCCGGGCGGCCATTTCGCAATTGACCCCGGCACCATGCCGGGGTCTGTCTGACCCCCGACAAGGGGGGGCATGCGATGACCGCACCGCAGATCACGCCGAAAAGCTGGCTGATGATCGCCATTCTGGGGCTGACCTGGGGGGCGACATTTCTGGCGATCGAGGTGGCGTTGCGCGGCATCACGCCGTTCTGGCTGGCCGCGGGCCGGATTGCGTTTGCGGCGGCCTTGATGACGCTTGTCTGGGGCCTGCGCGGTGGCCGGCTTTATACCGGCCCGGCGCGCGACCCGTGGGGGCTGTTCTTCGTCGGGCTGCTCAGCTCGGCCCTGCCCTTCACGTTGCTCTCGTGGGGGCAGCAATATGTGACCTCGGGATTTGCCGGCGTGTCAATGGCCGCGGTGGCGCTGATTGTGTTGCCGCTTGCGCATTTCCTGGTGCCGGGTGAGGGGATGACGCGGCGCAAATCGGCGGGTTTCGTGATCGGTTTCGTCGGGGTGGTGGTGCTGATCGGGGGCCAGGCGTTTGAAAGCAGCGGCGCGCGGCTGGAGGCCTGGGGACGGCTGGCGACCCTTGGCACCGCCACCTGCTATGCCGTCAGCTCGATCCTGCTGCGCCGCCTGCCGCCGGTGGACCCGATCGCCCTGGCCACGGTGCTGCTGTTGATCGGGGCGGCGCTGGTGCTGCCGCTGGCCTGGATTGTCGAGGGCCCGCCACCGATGCCGCCGGCCGGCACGCTCATGTGGATCGCCGGGCTTGGCCTGATCCCGACGGCGGCGGCCAATATCCTGCGGGTGATCGTGGTGCGTTCGGCGGGGCCGGTTTTCATGAGTCTGGTGAATTACCAGGTGCCGGTCTGGTCGGTTCTCTTGGGGGCCGTGTTTCTGGGTGAGCCGCTGCCCCCCTCATTGCTTTGGGCGATGATCCTGATCCTCGCAGGGGTGGCGTTGAGCCAATGGCGTGCATTGCGGCGGCTGTTCGGGGCGTGATTACGACCCTCAGATCGACGATTTCACCGCCGCGACGACATCGCCCACCACGGTCTGCAGCAGCCCGGCATCCTCGCATTCAGCCATCACCCGAATCAGGGGTTCGGTGCCTGATTTGCGGATCAAAAGCCGCCCGGTACCATCAAGCTGCGCCTGGGCATCGGCAATCGCCTGCTTGACATGAACGGTGTCCAGAGGTGCCTGCCCGGCCGCAAAGCGCACGTTTTCCAAAAGCTGCGGCACCGGTTCAAAGCTGCGCGCCAGATCGCTGGCGCGTTTTTGGGTGCGCACCATCTCGGCCAGAAACTGCAACCCCGCAATCAGCCCGTCGCCCGTGGTGGCATAGTCGGTCATCACGATATGGCCCGATTGCTCACCGCCCAGATTGAGCCCGCGTTCGCGCATCGCCGCGACCACGTGACGATCGCCCACCGGCGTGCGGTGCAGCACGATGGAGCGATCGGCAAGATAGCGTTCCAGCCCGAGATTGGACATCACGGTGGCCGCCAGCGTGTGGCCCTTCAGCCGCCCCTCATCGGCCCACCGGTTGGCAAACAGCGCCATGATCTGATCGCCATCCGCAACCTGGCCGGTTTCGTCAATCAGGATCACCCGGTCGGCATCGCCATCCAGACAAATCCCCAGATCGGCCCCGGTCTCCAGGATCTTTGCCGCCGCCGCCGCGGGGGCCGTCGATCCGACCCCATCATTGATGTTGAAGCCATTGGGGCTGACGCCAAGCGGGATAACCTCGGCCCCCAGTTCCCACAGCACCTCGGGGGCTGCGCGATAGGCGGCCCCGTTGGCGCAATCGACCACGACCTTGAGCCCATCGAGCATCAGACCGGCGGGAAAGGTGCCCTTGACCCGCTCGACATAGCGGAAACGGCCATCGTCGATGCGCCTGGCGCGGCCGATATTTTCGGCCTGGGCGGGGGTAACGTCAGAAAACACAAGGCGCTCGATCGCCAGTTCGGCATCATCGCTGAGCTTGAACCCGTCCGGGCCGAAGAGCTTGATACCATTGTCAGTCGCGGGGTTGTGGCTGGCCGAGATCATCACGCCGACATCGGCCCGCATCGATGGCGTGAGCAGCCCCACCGCAGGGGTCGGCACGGGCCCCAGCAACAGCACGTTCATGCCGGTCGAGGTAAAGCCCGCCGTCAGCGCGTTCTCGATCATATAGCCCGACAGCCGGGTATCCTTGCCGATCACCACCCGGTGGCCATCGCTCTTGTCACGCCGGAAATAGCGCCCCGCCGCGGCCCCCAGTTTCAACGCCATTTCGGCGGTCATCGGATCGGTATTGGCGCGTCCGCGCACCCCGTCAGTTCCAAACAGCCTGCGTGTCATGGGGCCCCTCTTTGCGCCGCGCGCCAGAGCGCGATCATCTGCCTGTGCACTTCTGTATCATGGACGCGCAGCATCTGAACCCCCTGCCCCAGGGCGTATAGGCCGATAGCCGCCGATGCAGCCCCCCGGTCGTGAGGATCGGGGATCGCCCCGATGCGCCCGATCCCGGCCTTGCGCGAGACCCCCAGAAGGATGCCGCAGCCAAGCCCGTGAAACAGCGAAATGCGGTTTATCAGCGCCATGTTATGGGTATCGCGCTTGCCAAAACCGATGCCGGGATCGACCAGAATGCGGGCGCGCGGAATGCCCGCGGCCTCGGCGGCGGTCACCTGTGTTGCAAGACTGTCATAAACGTCGAGCACGACATCCCCGTAATCGGGATTGTCCTGCATCACCTCGGGCAGGCCCTGCGCGTGCATCAGCGCCACGGGGGCACCGGCACGCGCGGCGGTGGCGGCCATGTCGGGGTCGAAATGAAAGGCCGAGACATCGTTGATGAGATCGGCCCCGGCATCGAGCGCCGCGCGCGCCACCGCCGCTTTGCGCGTGTCGATCGAGATGGGCGCGGTGACGCCTTCGCCGCGCAGGGCGGCAATCACCGGAGCGGTGCGGGCGATTTCCACCTCCACCGGCACCTCGACCGCGCCGGGGCGCGTGCTTTCACCGCCCAGATCCAGCAGATCGGCCCCTTCGGCCAGCATCCGCCGCGCCTGCGCCAGTGCCTTGTCGGGATCGCTGAATTCGCCGCCATCCGAGAAACTGTCGGGCGTCAGATTGAGGATGCCCATGATGCGCGGAGTCTCCAGCGACAGACCCGCGATTGCGGGCCGGGGATCGGTCAGGCGGGCCAGCGCGAGGCCGGGCACGGCATCGGCGGGGATGATCCGGGGTGCCCGGTCGCGGGTGAGTTCCTCGACATGGGTGAACCAGGCCCAGGTGCCGGCAAGGCCATGGGCATGGGCCGGCCGGGCTGTGTCGATCTGCGGGATGGGGCGGTAATAAAGGGTCATATCCGGGGATCCAGCGAGGAGCGCCGCAAGGCGCGAGGAGCAGTCAGGTGGCGGGCATTTGGATGATCTCGACCCGGTCCGAGACCGGGGCCTCGCCGCCAAGGCAGATCATCCGTTCGGCGCGGAACTCTTCGGCCAGCCACAGCGCCAGCGCGGCGCCGGTTATGCGCTCGGGCGCGTCGAAACTGTCGAGCACCAGCTTGGACGGGGCCCAGACCGAGACCCGGCCGTTTTTCAGCGCCCAGGCCAGCTCGGTGCGAGTGGCAGCGATCACAGAGCGCCTGTCGCGGGCGGCCAGCGCCCAGGCGTTCTGCTCGATCTGCAGCAGGGTGATCCGGCGTTCTGCGGTGGCATCGGCGACCTGCACCGGTGCCAATCCACCGCGTCCGACGCACAGGATCAGCGGTGCGCCCTGTCCGACGAGGTCGTCGAGAGCCGCGCCCAGATCGGGGCGCTGTGTGGCCGCCTGCGACAGGAAAACCACCAGCGGGCGCGGTATGTCGGCATCGACCACGGCCCGGTCCGAGGCACAGCGCACGATCTCGACACCCAGAACGTAGGGCCCGCGATCGAGCTTTTCGATGCGCAGGAAACAGCGCGCTGCCAGCGGATGGGCCAGGATACGATCCGCGATGCGCGCGGCCAGCGTTTCCAGAAGATCGAGCCGTTCTGCGGCCAGCTCGGTATCGACCGCCTCGCCGAGCGCATCGTAGGACAGGATCCGGTCGACATCATCGACGGCCTCTTCGGCGGTGCTCAGTACCTCGGCGACGATATGAAACCGCAGCCTCTGGATGGTGCCGCGTTCCTGCTGAAAGGCACCGATTTCAACGGCCCGCTCCAGACCGGACAGGCTGATCCGGTCCAGCGGGGCCGGGCCCGCAGCGGCCGCCGCACGGGCCTCCAGCGGGGAAAAGGCAAGGGGGATCTCGTCGGGCATAGGCAGGCTCGGGGCAAGGATCGGTCCCTGCCTTTTAGCAGCCGCGCGCGCGAATGAAAGTGCCTCAGGAAGGCCGGCGGTAAAACAGATGGTCACCGATCTGCGCGGTTTGCGGATAGACCCGCGCCCAGGACGGGCTGACCGAAATGGCGTGGTAATTCGTGGCCCCGCCGGTCAGGTTGCGCGGGCCGCCATCCATCATGATGCGGGCGATCTTGCCCAGGCGCCGCTCGATTGCGGGTTCTCTGACCACATCGGGAATTCCGTCGCATTTATAGGAGAACTGGCAGGCATTCCGCTGTTCGCTGCCGTCATTCACGACGCCGCAGATCGTGTCGGGGTAGGCGGCGCTGTCGACACGGTTGAGGATCACTTCGGCCACCGCGAACTGGCCCGCGGTGATTTCGCCGCGCGCCTCGAAATAGAGCGCCTCGGTCAGGCAGCCCCATTGCCTGTTGCCGCGTGCGGTGGGCATGGCGTCAAGCTCGGCGGCGGTGTAGGGGGCGTCGCTGTCGCGGACCAGCCCGCTGCCGGTATAGGGCGCGCCAAGCGCGCGGACGCGGCCCGGGCTGAGCGCACGCAAGGCCGAGCGTTCGGCACCCATCACCGAGGCCAGCGTGGCATTGAGCGAAAAGGTCGGGTCGGTCGAGGTCGAGGCCACCACCTGCGCCTGCGCCGAAGCGCTGAACATAAGCAAAACCGATACGGCCACGCAAAGCGCGTGTTTGATACGCAAAGGTCCCATCCTGGGTATCCCCCATCCGCCGGATCGCCCGGCCATACAAATCCGCGTTCTCACCCGACCTGCCGGCACAGCCGGCCGTCAGGCTGGCGCATAACGTAAGCACCCCGGAGTTAACATCAACCCAACAGGGTGAGTCGGATGCGCGCAGGCGGCAATCATTTCTCAGATAGGGATAATGACGGGAAATAGGGGCGATTATGTGTCGTGATTGGACAATGATTGTGCGCCCGAGACCGCCAGCTGCGCCGCGGCAAGTTTGGCGACCGGCACCCGGAACGGCGAGCAGGAGACATAGGTAAACCCGGCCTCACGCGAAAAGGCGATCGAATCGGGATCGCCGCCATGTTCACCGCAAAGCGACAGCATGATACCGGGCTTGGCCGCGCGGCCACGCGCCGCCCCCAGAAGCAGCAATTCGCCCACCCCGTCCATATCGAGCCGCTGAAACGGGTCCTCGGGAAAGACGCCCTGATTGACATAGGACGACATGAAGCGCCCGGCATCATCGCGGCTGAGGCCATAGGTCATCTGCGTCAGGTCGTTGGTACCAAAAGACAAAAAGGCCGAATGCTCGGCGATCTCGCCGGCGCGCAGGGCGGCGCGCGGCGTTTCGACCATGACACCGAGGCGATAGTCGAAATCCTGCCCGGTCTCGTTACGCACCGAGGCCGCGATGGCGTCGACCCGGTCCTTGATCAGCTCCACTTCGCGCTTGGCGCTGACCAGCGGGATCATGATCTCGGCCAGCACCGGATTGCCCGCCTTGGTGGCCGCCGCCGTGGCCTCGAATATCGCGCGCGCCTGCATCTCGTAGATCTCGGGCATGGTGATGCCAAGCCGCACACCGCGCATGCCCAGCATCGGGTTGAATTCCTGCAAATGTTCGATCCGCGTGGCGACGCGGCTGACCGGCAGGTCCAGCGCCTCGGCCAGCGCCCGGATACCATCACGGTCGCCGGGCAGAAATTCGTGCAGCGGCGGGTCGAACAGGCGGATGCAGACCGGCTTGCCCTGCATCAGCTGAAACAATTCGGTGAAATCTGCCCGCTGCATCGGCAAGAGCCGGTCCAGCGCGGCGGCGCGGTCGGCGGCCTCCTCGGCAAAGATCATCTCGCGCATCACCGTCAGGCGGATGGGGTCGAAGAACATGTGCTCGGTGCGGCAGAGCCCGATACCATCGACACCGAATTTCAGCGCCAGACGCGCGTCCTCGGGGGTGTCGGCATTGGCACGGATGCCGATATCGCGCGCCTGATCGGCCCAGTCCAAAAGCGTGGCGAAAGCCCCGCCCATGGCCGGCTCGATCATGCCCGCGGCCCCGGCCAGAACCTCGCCCGAGCTGCCATCGACGGTGATGATCTCGCCTTCGTGGAACACCTTGCGCCCCGGCACGGTCAGGGTTTTCTTGCGCATGTCGAGCTGCAATTGCGTGGCCCCCGAAACGCAGGGCACGCCCAGCCCGCGCGCGATCACGGCGGCGTGGCTGGTCATGCCGCCGCGTTCGGTGACGATGGCATCGGCGGCGTGCATGCCGCGGATATCCTCGGGGCTGGTTTCGCGGCGCACCAGGATGCAAGGCTCACCCTGCGCCGCGGCGGCCTGGGCGGCGGCGGCGGAAAACACGATCTTGCCGGTGGCCGCGCCCGGGGCGGCCGAGATGCCCTTGGTCAGCACATCGCGTGCGCCGTCGGGGTTGATCTGGCGGTGCATCAGCTGATTGAGCGTGAAGGGCGCGATGCGGCGCAGCGCATCGGCGCGGGTGATCACGCCATCCTCGGCCAGATCGACGGCAATGCGAACCTCGGCGCGGGCCGAACGCGGCACTTTCACGGCGTCGAGGATGGCCAGCCTGCCCTCCATCAGCGTGAATTCGATCTGCATTTCCTCGCGCAGGCGCTGACGCATGAGCCGCCCGGCCTCACGCAGCGCCGCGACCTGATCTGGGCTGCGATCCCCCAACGCGGTTCCGCGCGGGTCCTCCTCGATGAACTGCGCGTCCGCCTCGCTGAGCGCGGCGCGGCCCTGGCTTTGCGGCAGATACCGCCCGGTGATCTGCACCTCGCCGGTATCCGAGCTGACATATTGCACCACGCCCGCCCCGGTTTCACCGCGCCCGATGCCAAGCGCCATGCGCTGCACCACCAGCCCCAGCCCGGCATCGGCGGGCGCACCCTTGGCCTGACGCAGGAGCCGCGCGGTGGTGCCCTCCCAGGCGCGCGCCATCGAACGCAGCACCTCGGTCAGTTGGCTGACGATATCCTGCGGAAAGGGCTCTTCCATCTCGTCTTCGAATTGCAGTTTGGCGATGCGCGGAGTGATCGGATCGGCAAAGAGATCCTCATCCAGGCGCAGCACATCGACCGCATAGGCGCGGATGAACGACAGGTAGAGCGCATCGGCCGCATCCTGTCCGTGATCGGTCGCGATACGGGCGGCGATGGCGTCATTCATGCCGATATTGAGCACCGCGCCCGGCCCGCCCCAGTCGGAGGACTGGCTGGAGCCCCGCACAGAGAGCAGATCGCCCTGCTCGAACGTGGCGGCCAGGGCCGGGAAATCGGGCATATCGCCCTTGGCCAGTCGGCGCACCGCATCCGAGGACAGGGCCACCGATAGCGGCACGGGCAGATCGAGACGCACCAGCCGCTGCAGGCATTTCGCCCGGCTGCCATGCTGACGCGCGGTGATCGCCGCTGTCGGCGTGATCTGAAGCATGTCGGGCGGTTGCGGCATCGAATTTTATTGCACCTGCGAAGGGGATTTCGGCGTGACCATACAGGGTTATGGGCATGGGTCCAGCCCGGGATGCCGCAACTGCGAAAAATCGCGGGCACCCTGTGCCGTGCGCGCAATCGCGCAAACGCCGTCTGATCGCACGCGGCGCAAAGCGATGTCCAGCTCGGCTTTGTTCAATAAAAACTCTGCGGGTCGATATCGACCGACAGGCGCAATCCGCCCGGCAGTTTCAAACCGCCCAGCCATTGCCTGAGCGCGCCCTGGATCGGGGCACCGCGCGGGGCCTTGACCAGAAGCCGCACCCGATGCCGCCCCCGGATGCGCGCGATCGGAGCCGGAGCCGGGCCATAGACGGTGCCGCCAATCGCCGTGATCGCGCCGTCGGTGCGCGCAAGATGTGTGGCCAGATCAAAGGCCGCCGCCGCATCGGGGGCCGACACCACGATGCCCGCCAGCCGGCCAAAGGGCGGCATGCCGGTGGCGCGCCGCTCATCGGCCTCGGCGCGCCAGAAGCCTTCCTCATCACCCGCCAGAATCGCCCGGATCACCGGATGTTCGGGTTGAAATGTCTGCATCACCGCCACGCCCGGCACCTCGGCCCGGCCCGCCCGCCCCGCCACCTGGCGCATCAGTTGAAAACTGCGCTCGGCGGCGCGCAGATCCGAGCCTTGCAGCCCCAGATCGGCATCGATCACACCGACCAGTGTCAGACGCGGGAAATTATGCCCCTTGGCCACCAGTTGTGTGCCGATGACGATATCGGTCTCGCCCCCGGCGATCTCGACGATCTTGGCCTTGAGCGCGCGGGCCGAGCCAAAGAGATCCGAAGAGAGCACCGCCATCCGCGCCTCGGGGAAAAGCGCTTCCACCTCTTCGGCCAATCGCTCCACCCCCGGCCCCACCGCCGACATCTTGCCCGCCACCTCGCAGGAGGGGCAGGTTTCGGGCATCGGTTTGGTCTCGCCGCATTGATGGCACATCAGGCGGTTCTGGAACCGGTGTTCGACCATGCGCGCGTCGCAGTGATCGCAGCCGACCTGCTCGCCGCAGGCCCGGCAGATCGTGACCGGCGCATAGCCGCGCCGGTTGAGAAACAGCAGCGACTGCTCGCCGCGCTCCAGCCGCGCCCGGACCTCGGCCTGCAAACTGGGCGAGACCCACCGGTTGCCCGGCAGATCCTCGGCCCGCATGTCGATGGCCCGCATCTTTGGCATCACCGCCGCGCCGAACCGATCCGCCAGATCGACCCGGGCGTATTTGCCGCTTTCGGCGTTCCACCAGCTTTCCAAGGACGGCGTGGCCGAGGCCAGCACCACCTGCGCCCCGTTCAGCGAGGCGCGCAGCACGGCCATGTCGCGGGCATTGTAAAGCGCGCCATCCTCCTGCTTGTACGAGGTGTCATGTTCCTCATCGACGACAATGAGCCCCAGATCGCGAAACGGCAGGTAAAGCGCCGAGCGGGCCCCCACCACAAGCCCCGCCGCGCCCTGCCCCACCATGCGCCAGCAGCGCCGCCGCTCGGTCATGGTGACGCCGGAATGCCATTCGGCGGGATCGGCCCCGAACCGCGCCTTGACGCGGGTCAGAAATTCCGATGTCAGCGCGATCTCGGGCAAGAGAACCAACGCCTGCCGCCCCTGGCGCAGGCATTCGGCCACCGCCTCCAGATACACTTCGGTCTTGCCCGACCCGGTGACGCCCTTCAGCAATGTGGTGCCATAATCCCCGGCCCGGATGCCCGCCACCAGCGGGGCCACCGCCGCCGCCTGATCGGGGGTCAGCGGTTTGCCGGGACGCTCGGGATCGAGCGGCAGATAGGGCGCGTCGCGGGGGGTGTCGACCTCCTCGACCGCGCCCTGTTTCACCAGCCCCTTTATCACTGACCCGGAGGTGCCCGCCATCTCGGCCAGTTCCGATTGCGTGAAGGCCACGCCGCCATATTCCTCCAGCACCGCCAGCACGCGGGTGCGGGCATCGGTCATCCGGTCGGGCATCTCCATCCCCAACCGGTAAAGCTTGCGCATCGAGGGCGGATCGGCCAGCCCCGGTGCCCGCGTCGCCAGCCGCAGCATGGCCGAGAGCGGCGTCAGCGTGTAATCGCCCGCACGGGTCAGAAAGGCGCGCATTTCGGCCCGCATCGGGGCCACGTCCAGCACCTTGGCCACGGCCCTGATCTTGGCCGGATCCCAATCGCCGCGCCCCGGCCCCCAGACCACGCCGATCACCTGGCGCGGACCAAGCGGCACCATTACATAGGCCCCCATCCAGCAACCGCCCTCGGGGGCCTTGTAATCCAGCACCCGATCCAGCGGCTCGGCCGTCAGAACGCCCACCAGGGTGGCTTCCTCGAAAAACTCAGGGCTGGTCATGATAGCGCAAACATCAACAGGGTTCCCGCCACCCTATTCCTGCGCTAAGAGATGCGCAAACC